>Ga0207695_10000360_pt1 | contig 104334 bp, 90 predicted proteins | sample KBSC54metaG_FD_184354 | JGI IMG/M metagenome (GOLD analysis project Ga0207695, IMG submission 184354) | Corn rhizosphere microbial communities from Kellogg Biological Station, Michigan, USA - KBS C5-4 metaG (SPAdes) (version 2) | ecosystem: Host-associated > Plants > Roots > Rhizosphere > Soil... | reverse complement strand
CCTCGACCAGCCACCGGCCGCATAAGAGGGAACAGGATCACATCCCGAATCGACTTTGCTCCGGTCAGCACCATCGTCAGCCGGTCGATGCCGATGCCTTCGCCGGCGGTCGGCGGCAGCCCGTACCCCAGCGCGCGAACGTAGTCCTCGTCCATGTGGTGCGCCTCGTCGTCGCCGCGCTCGCGCTCCTGCAACTGCTCCTCGAATCGTCGCCTCTGATCGTCCGGATCGTTCAGCTCGCTGAACGCATTCCCAACCTCAAACCCGCCGATGTAGAACTCGAACCGCTCCACCCAGTCCGGCTCGTCCGGCTTCACCTTCGACAAAGGAGACACCGCCAACGGAAAGTCATAAATAATCGTCGGCTGCTGCAAATGCTCTTCTGCAACTGACTCGAACAGAGTCGCGATTGCCTTCCCGAGCGGCCCAGTTTCAGCCTGAACCCGCACCATCATCAGCATGGCTGAGAGAGCATTTTCAACCCTCGCTGAAGCGGTGCGCACAAATTCAATGAACCGTTCTCTGTCGTCGAATGCATTCACGTTTGGCGGGTCACCGCCGTCAGCTGGCCAGAACTTGATGATCGCCTCCCGCATGGATAGCTGCTGCCAATTCTCCGGCGCAAGGTCGATCTCGATCCCGTTAAACGTCGTCTTGGTCGTCCCGTTCACTTCCATCGCGACAGTCGCGACCAGCTCCTTCGTCAGCTCCATCAAGTCGTGGTAGTTCGCGTACGCCTGGTAGAACTCGACCATCGTGAACTCGGGGTTGTGCTGCGTCGAGATGCCCTCGTTTCGGAAGTTCCGGTTGATCTCGTACACGCGATCCAGCCCGCCAACGACCAGCCGCTTCAGATAAAGTTCCGGCGCGATCCGCAGCTTCAGATCGATGTCGAGCGCATTGTGATGCGTGACAAACGGACGCGCCGCCGCGCCGCCCGCGATTGTATGCATCATCGGCGTCTCGACTTCGAGGTAGCCGCGCGAGTCGAAGAACTTCCGCATCGCGCGCAGCACCGCCGCGCGCTTCACAAACACCTCGCGCACCCCGGGGTTGACGAACATATCGAGGTACCGCTGCCGATACCGCAGCTCCGTATCTTCGAGCCCATGGAACTTGTCCGGCAGAGCCAGCATGGCCTTGGTCAGAAACGTCAGCTCCTTGGCATGCACGGTCAGCTCGCCGGTGCGCGTCCGCATCAGGTAGCCCTTCACGCCGATGTGATCGCCCAGGTCCAGCAGCTTGTACAGCGCAAAGGCCGCTTCGCCTACGTCGTCGTTGCGGACATACACCTGCAGCCGCTCGCCCCCCTGCTGGAGATGCGCAAAACCAGCCTTGCCCTGAACGCGAATTGCCATCACGCGGCCCGCGACCGAGACATCGACGCGCTCCGCCTCCAGCTGCTCGGCCGTCGTCGCCGCTTCGGCCGAGTCGTACCTCCGCTTCAACCAGGGGACGAGGTCGCCTTCGCTCTCGCTCCACCCAGGTGCGGAGAGCAGGTACTGGTTGGGATAGGTCGCCTGTCCCAGCTCGGCGATCCTGCCCAGCTTTTCCCGGCGCTCGTTGTACAGCTTCTCTTCGAATTGCGATTCGTACACGGAGGTTCCTTCAATTGTTTCGGGGCTGACGATCCAGTATATCGGCAGCGAGCGCGCCGGCCGTGGTCTAATGGTGCTCGCGATGGCCGACGACACAGGCAAAAAAGAGGGCGCAGGACTGAAGGACCTGGTCACCGCCGAGTCGATGATTCAGCTTGCGCTGGCTATCCCTCTCGGCTGTCTGGTGGGCTGGGCCATCGGCGCCTGGCTCGACAGCAAGTTCCATCAGGGCTGGATCGCGGTCGCGGGAATCGTCCTCGGCGCGGTCGGCGGCTTTATCCAGATCTACCGAACCACCTCGCGATTTCTAAAACGAGACGGATGAACAGCCTGGCCAACTACACCGACGAGGATTTTCGGCGCACCATCTGGAGCGCCTTGAAGCTGGTCGCGATTGCGGTCGCTCTAGGCACTCCGCTGCTCTGGTGGAGAGCCGGAGCCGGAACGGCGTTGCTCTACCTGGTCGGCGCACTCATCTCCGGCACCAGCCTCTTTGAGTGGCTGCGGCTGATGACGGCTGTCATGGTGCGGATGGATGCTTCGCAGGAGCTTCCCGCGCCGGTCAAGCCGCTGGCGCCGGTGCTCATCGGCTTCTTCCTCAGGCTCGCGGTGGCGCTGGGGCTGCTTTATGTTAGCCTTAAGTATCTGCACGGATCGGTTTACGCCCTGGTGGCGGGCCTTGCGCTTGGCATTGCCGCCCTGTCCATTGAGGGGCTGCGGCTGGTCAAGAACTGGACCACCTGACCGCTCTTCAGAACCAAAGGAATATGCCTACGCAACTGCTGTTTACACGTTTTCTGAACGCGCATTTCGCGGGTGTGGCCGATGCCGTGCTCGCGGCAGTTCACATTCGCCCGGAGCATCCCGCGGCGCCGATCAATAATGCGTTCGCGATGGAGCTGCTGGTCAGCGGCATCATGCTGCTCTACTTCATCGCAGTCCGGCTCTCGCTCAGCGTAGACCGGCCGAAGCCGCTGCAGCACCTCGCGGAAGTGATCCACGAGTTCAGCTCAGAGCAGAGCGAATCGATCATTGGCCACGGGTACCAGCGTTTTCTGAGCTTTGTCACCGTGCTCGGCATGTTCATCCTGCTGTGCAATCTGGTGGGTCTGGTTCCCGGACTGGAATCGCCGACCGCCGATGTGGTGGTGCCGCTGGGCTGCGCGATCGTGACGTTTTTGTATTACCACTACCATGGGTTGCGGGAGCATGGCTTTGCGTACATCAAGCAGTTCCTCGGCCCGGTATGGTGGTTGTACTGGCTGATGCTGCCCATCGAGATCATCTCGCACCTTGCCCGGGTGCTCTCTTTGACCGTTCGTCTTTACGCCAACATGTTCGCGGGCGATCTGGTGACCCTGGCGTTCTTCTCGCTGGTCCCGGTCGGTGTTCCGCTGCTCTTTCTTGGGCTGCACCTTGGCGTAGCCGTAGTCCAGGCCTATGTGTTCATGCTGCTCTCGATGATTTACCTTTCGCTCGCCGTCTCACACGAGCATTGAGTTCAACTTCTGCGTGGAGAAGCTCTCCCTCTCCACGTTGCGCAACAACGCCGTTCAGCGTGAGGGTGCCAGCACGGTGAGCATCAACCACCCACTGGCGGCGTACTTTGGGAGAACGGAGTATTTCATGCGTAAACTGCAGTACCTTCTCATGACGATCTCGGCCATGTTGCTGGCGACTCCCGCCTTTGCACAAGGCGCGGGGAACTACTCACCTGCTTCGCAGTGGGTTCCCCTTGCTGCCGGTCTGGGCATGGCACTGGCCGCCGGTCTTTGCGGACTGGGCCAGGGCAAGGCAACCGCTTCGGCGACGGAAGCGCTGGCGCGCAATCCTGGTGCCCGCCCCGGCATCTTCGTGTTCCTGATTCTCGGCCTCGCCTTCATCGAGTCTCTGGCGCTGTTCACCTTCGTCATCATCTTCCTCAAGGTTCAGCCCTAAAGTTGAGCCGTTCCTGCTGATCGGAAAGCCCTCCCGCGCGGAGGGCTTTCCCCTGTAAGTCCGTGTAGCGGTAGAGCTGCTGACCTTGATAAACTTCGTGCGCAAGGCGGGCACAGAGTTAGCCCGCAGGGAAAGAGCCGAAATGACCCAAAGATTCACGATGAGCCGGCGCAGTGTGCTGGCAGGAATGACGGCGGCAGCCGGAACAGTTGCAATCCGTGGCACTGCCTTCGGAGCAATTGCTGCGAAGGCTGCAGACGACTTTGTCCAGGGCAAGGGCAGCAGGCTCGTCCCGTTCGCGATGACTGAGGTGCGACTGCTGGACAGTCCGCTGAAGCAACAGGCTGAATACAACGAAAAGTATCTTGCGACGCTTGTCCCGGACCGGCTGCTGCACAGCTTCCGGCTCACCTCCGGCATCACGTCGACCGCGACTCCGTATGGCGGCTGGGAGAAGCCGGACAGTGAGTTGCGCGGCCACTTCAATGGCGGACATTATCTTTCGGCGGTGGCGCTGGCCTATGCCAGCTCCGGCAACGACACCCTGCGCAAGAACGGCGATCTGATGGTGGCCGAACTGGCTAAGTGCCAGAAAGCGAACTCCAATGGATATTTGAGCGCGTACCCGGAAGCCGGGTTCGAGAAGCTCGCCGCGGGCGGCAATTACTGGGCGCCGTTTTACACGTATCACAAGATCATGGCCGGCATGCTCGACATGTATGTCCACACCGGAAACGAGCAGGCCCTGCAGGTCGCCGAAGGCATGGCGAGCTGGGTTCGAGCTTACTTTCAGGCCATCAGCGACGACCGGCGGATGTTCATGCTGCGCACCGAGTATGGCGGGATGAACGAGGTGCTGGTCAACCTCGCCGGGCTGACCGGCAAGCAGCAATATCTGGCCGAAGCCCACTTATTTGAGCAGTCGAGCTTCCTCGATCCGTTGGCTGCCCATCGCGACGAACTGAAGGGCCTGCATGCGAATACACATGTGCCAAAGGTGATTGGGGCGGCACGGACCTACGAGCTCACCGGCGAATGGCGCTATCGCGACCTGGCGAACTACTTCCTGGACGAGGTGCTCGCGGAACGCAATTACGCGATCGGGAACTGCAGCGCGGACGAGTTCTGGCGCACCGATCCCGGCAACCTGAAAGGAACTCTGCAATATCACGATGCAGAGTGCTGCGTCGCTTACAACCTGATGAAGCTGGAGCGGCATGCCTTCGCGTGGACCGGCAATGCGAAGTACATGGATGCCTACGAGCGGGCGCTGTGGAACTGCCGCATGGGCACTCAGAATGAGGCTGGGCTGAAGCAGTACTTCTTCCCGCTGGCCGCCGGGTATTGGCGCTATTACGGTTCGCCGGAAGACTCCTTCTGGTGCTGCACCGGAACCGGCGCAGAGGAATTTGCCAAGCTGAACGACACCATCTACTTCCACGATGGCGACAGTGTGTGGGTCAACCAGTTCATTCCGTCCGAGCTGGATTGGAAGGAGAAGAGCTTCGGGCTGCGACAGGAGACCTCGTTCCCGGTGCAACAGGGCACTACTCTGACGGTCAAAGCAACTGCGCCCCAGCGGCGCACGATTCACATCCGCGTCCCCGGTTGGACGGCGGACGGCGGCTCCGTGCGCATCAATGGCCGCGAGCTGGAGGCATTCGCCGAGCCAGGGAGTTACCTGTCGCTCACGCGCGAATGGCGCAACGGCGACAAGGTGGAGCTCTCGCTTCCCATGCAGCTCTGGAGCGACCCACTGCCCGGCGATACGTCCATCCAGGCAGCGATGTACGGGCCGCTGGTGTTGGCAGCCGACCTGGGTCCTGGACCGAAGGAAGGGCCGCTGAAGATTGGGAAAGGCAGGGGCACTGCGCCGAACGCTGCCGAGTTGCCCAAGCCGGAAGCCAATCCGGTTGTGCCCCAGGGCCAGGCGGGGGATTGGATGGAAGTGGTTTCCGCCAAAGACCTCAGCTTTAAATCGCGAGGCGCCAACGCGCTCTCAGTGAAACCCATGTACCGCGTTAGGGATGAAAAATATGCCGTGTACTGGGAGTCGGAGAAGAAGGCCTGAGCGGAAGCGCAATCAAGACCATCAGCAGCCGTGAAGTCTATCGCAACAAGTGGACGCGCGTGCGCGAGGATGTGATCGAGCGCGCCAACGGCGACCGCGGGATCTACGGAGTCATCGATAAGGATCCCGCCTGCATCATCATTCCACTGGAACATACGCCGGAGGGCGAGTTCGTCTATCTGGTGGAGCAGTTCCGGTACACCGTGGGCCGGCGCTACGTGGAGCTGCCCCAGGGCGGGTGGGAGAAGCCCGATGTGGATCCGGAAGAGATGGCTCGCGGTGAACTGCGGGAAGAGGCCGGGCTGCGCGCGCAGCGTATGACCGAACTGGCCCAGGTGCAGATCGGCTATGGTGTGATGAACCAGCGCCACCACATCTTTCTGGCCGAGGGCTTGACCCATGGCGAGAACGCTCGCGACGTCGAGGAGACGGACATGGAGGTCCATCGCGTCACGGTCGAGGAGTTCGAGCAGATGATGCTCGACGGCCGTGTTGTCGACAACTGTACGCTCGCAGCCTGGGGAGCTTATCTACTCTGGAAGAAGCACCGGGCAGGCAGATAGCTTCAGCTACACGTGTTCGCCTGGCCCAGCATCCCTGCGAGTTCCAGAGCATTCCCAAGCGCCGCGCCCGAGGCCGTGTTATCGAAGATCACCCACGCCTGAGTGCCTTCCGGCCGGCTCTGCAACTGGGCTGCGAGGCTAGCGAGCCAATCCGGCGTGTATTCCGAGTAGTACATGCGAGGCGAGCCGTGCAGACGATAGTAGAGAAGATCCTGCAATCCTCCAGGCATGGATGCTTCAGGAACCCGTGCGGGATCAGCCGCGACGCGGCTCAAGCGGAGATCCGTCATGAGCGATTCCGCGTCAGCCGAGAACCAGCTGGCATGGCGAGGCTCGATCACTACGGGAGAGTCGTGTTTGGTCCGCAGACGCGAGAAGAAGGATTCTACGCGCTCGCGATGGAATGCTTGGCTGGGCGGTAGTTGAAAGAGGATGGGACCGAGCCTGGAGCCGAGCAGGCGGACTTGGTCGAGAAATCCATCCAGTGCTGCGGTACTGGCGCTCGTGAGTTCAAGAGCCGCTTCGTGGCTGATCGTCTTCGGCGCTTTGACGGAAAAGCGAAAGTCCTCCGGGACTGAAGCCGCCCAGCGTAGCCAGGTGGAAACGCGTGACGGCCGATAGAAGGTGCTGTTGATCTCAGCACAGGAGAGTGCTCGCGAGTAGCGCTCGAGGTGCCCGCTTGAGCCCGGGAGCTTCCCCGCTTGTAAGCGCGGGATCGTCCATCCTGCAGTGCCTACGCGGAACGGTGGCATCAGCCGACTAGGTGGCCCATCTTGTCGCGCTTGGTCTGGAGGTAGCGCTCAAAGTTGGGGTGGGCAGTGACCTCGGCAGACATGCGTTCGGCCACCTCAATCCCGAACGACTCGAGCGCCTGCACCTTGGCGGGATTATTCGTGATCAGGCGAACCCGGCGCACTCCGAGCAGCAGGAGCGCCTGTGCGGGCAGCTCGTATTCGCGGCAGTCCGCCCTGTAGCCGAGTTCGACGTTGGCTTCAATCGTGTCGAGTCCCTGGTCCTGCAACTCATACGCCTGCAGCTTGGCCATGAGTCCGATGCCGCGGCCCTCCTGGTTTTCGTAGAGCAGGATGCCCGCGCCATTCTCCGCGATCGTGGCGAGCGCCAGCTCGAGCTGCTGCCGGCAATCGCAGCGCAGCGAATGGAAGACATCCCCGGTCAGGCACTGGGAGTGGATGCGGACGATGGGAGGCGCCGCGTGGATGTCGCCCATCACCAGCGCAACGGCCGTTTCCACCCGGCGCGCGGGCGCCGGCATGGAGTCGTTGCAGGGTTGGGGGTCGGTGATGACGCCCTCGAATCCCAGGATGCGGAAGTGTCCCCAGCGGGTCGGAAAATCGGCATCGGCCAGCTTCTTCACGGACTCGAAGGGCATAGTTCGATTATACGTTTGCGGGCGGACTCGCCTGGAGCACGGCGTAAAGTAGTGGGTATGATGCTCGGCGGCAGACACTTTGTGGTGAGTCAGGTGAAGGACAGCCTGATCCTGATCACTCTGTTGATTGAGCTAGGTGTCGCGGCGGCTTTTTCGAGTTCGCTGGCGCGCTCCAACACGTTCAAGAATCTACTGCTGCTTCCGCGGCGCACCTTCCGCCAGAAGGTCGCAATGACGGCTCTGATTTGCGTGCCCCTCACGCTAGGGGTCCTGATCCGCGTGCGCGTTCCCAACTTTCTGGCAGCGGACCTGTCGTTCGAAGCCACGATCCTCCTCGGACTCTTACTTGGCCCAGGAGCGGCGCTGCTTGGTGGAACCGTCCTCGCGCTTCCGGCGCTCTGGCACGGAGAGTACCTGACGCTTCCGGTCAACCTTGGCGTGGCGGCGATCTCGGGGGTCTACGGTCGGATTACGCCGATCGAGGACATCTGGTCCTTTTCCCCGATGATCGATCTGAGCTTGTATCGCTGGGTGACGCGAAACCTGCGCCGTCCACAGTTGGACCGGCAGATCATCCTGATGGTGCTGATCACAGCGATGCAGTTTGTCACGAGCATGCTGAGCAACCGGTACCCGGCGCAGTATTTCGACCTGCATTCCGGGTACTGGCTGGTGGAGCTTGCCATCTGTGCCGCGGCGCCTGTGGTGGTGGGGATTCCACTGAAGATCTGGAATACCTCGGTTCGGATCGAGCGCAAGCTGGAGGAGCAGAGCCGTCTGCTGCTCGAAGCCCGACTGGACGCGCTCCAGCGCCAGATCAATCCACATTTTCTGTTCAACACGCTGAACTCGATCGCATCGCTGGTGAGGTCGAAGCCCGAACTGGCGCGGGAGATGGTGGTGAAGCTTGCAAACATCTTGCGGGTCCTGCTGAAGCACCGTGAGGCGTTCGTGCCCTTTGAGGAGGAACTTGCGTTCACCGACGACTACCTGGACATTGAGGTCGTGCGCTTTGGCGAGAAGCTGCGCGTCGTGAAAGAGATCGCGGAGGAGACGCTGCCCATGCTGGTACCCAGCATGTTGCTGCAGCCACTGATCGAAAACTCAATCAAGCACGGACTGGAGCCGCGCATCGGCGTGGGCACCGTCACGCTGCGCAGCACGTTGACGGGGGACGGGCGGCTCTCAATTGAGGTGGAGGATGACGGCATCGGCATGACTCCTGAACCGCTGGAAAGCGTGCCACGGCTGGGCAGCCAGGAGGTACGCGCCGGGGCGGAGAATGGGTCCGGCATCGGTATGCGCAATGTGCGGGAACGCATGGAGGTGTTGTACGGAAGCCAGGCTGACGTGGAGGTGGTCAGCCGGCCGGGGCGGGGAACCAAGGTTCGGCTGGTCATGCCTGTGCTGGAGGCCGGCGCGGCTCCTTGGGCGAAGTTCGGGGAGGCGCTGCAGGCGACCTGGGACGAGGTTTCGCGGGCTATTACCCGCGCGTAATCTGCCCGCTACTGGAAGATTGGGCGTCGGCCCAAGGCGCCCAACTTGCAAAAAGCCCAACAAGAGAGTTTTCGCTTACACTTGCGTGCGGGAACAATTGACACCATCTGAAGTGCGGATTTTCATCTCCGCGCATTCTGGAGCGACCATGACGACACGCAGGACCCTACTCGGGCAGATCACCACCGTTGCAGCCTCTGCTGCTCTTTCGAACTCACTCTTTTCCTCGATTGCCGCGCAAGCGCAGCCGCCGGCGGGAGCTCCACCCCAGGCTCCAGGTCAGACGGATGAGATGACGACGAACATCACGCGACAGCGGCCCAGAATGCCGGGGTACGATTTCGGCCCGCTTCCGACAAAGCTGCCGCCCGAGGCTGAGGCAGTGAAAGGGAAGAATTCGCTGCAGGCTCACGCGGCCAAATTCAAAGTCCTTGCAGGGGCTGCCGTTCCGGTGCGTGCGCTTCAGGCGGATCCAGTGTTTCAGGAGCTGGTGGCGGACCAGTACGGAATCCTGGTGCCGGAGAACGAGCTGAAGATGGTCGCCATACGGCCTTCGCTGGATAAGTTCGACTTCACTGCTTCGGATGCGCTGCTTGCCTTCACCAAACAGCATGGGATGAAGTTGCGGGGTCATACGCTGGTGTGGCACGGCTCAGTGCCGCAATGGGTTCGTCAGCAAAGCTCAACTTTGGATCTTCGGAAGGTGATGGTAGAGCACATTCAGACGGTGATGGGCCACTACAAGGGTCAGATCCAGGCATGGGACGTCGTGAACGAAGCGATTCTGCCCTCCGACGGTGATCCAAACGGGATGCGAAAGACGGTGTGGTTCAACGCGATGGGACCGGAGTACATCGACCTTGCTTTCAGGACAGCACGCGAAGCCGATCCGAATGCGAAGCTCAGCTACAACGATTACGGCGTGGAGTACGACAAGGAAGACCAGGCGGAAAAGCGGCGCCTGATTCTGGCAATGGTGCGCAAGATGAAGGCTGCCAATGTGCCAATTGATGCGATCGGGGTGCAGGCCCACATTCGCGTTGGTTTCAACCAGTCCATGGGGACAGGGCTGAAGGAGTACATCGATGCGATCCGGCAAATGGGCCTGGATGTGTACGTCACTGAGCTGGATGTGAATGAAGACGATGTGACGTATGACGACGTCGGGAAACGCGATGCAGCGGTTGCAGAGACCTATCGTCAGTTCCTGACCCTGATGCTCTCAAATCCGGCGACCAAGGCTGTGCTGACCTGGGGCGTGAGCGATCGCAGGACCTGGCTGAATGGATTCAATGGCCACTCGCAGAAGTTCCCCAACCGGCCGCAGCGCTGCCTGCCGTTTGACGCAGCGTACAAGCCCAAGCCAGCGTTCTTCGCGATTCGGGACTCGTTCGATCACAAGAAGATCTGACCCGGGAGACAGGAAAAGGGAAAGCCGCCGGAATCGCCGGCGGCTTTTCTGTGACTCTCTCAAATTCTGGAGCTGATGATGGGGCTTGAACCCATGACCTCTCCCTTACCAAGGGAGTGCTCTACCACTGAGCTACATCAGCCCGCCTCGAAGCGACCTCTATTCGTGAGGATCTTCTACGGAACCATTACCACTGTATCGCGAACGGAAGCGAAGAAGAAGCATCCGAAACGCGGAAAAACCAAGCAGCAGCCAGGTGAGAGACCGGAACTTGCCCGGCTGCATCGTCTGCCATGCCAGAAGCGCAAGCGCCCCCAGGATGCCCAGCCCAATTGCGAGACGACCCTCGCTTTGAGGCCGCATATCCATAGTGGCCTCCTGCCTGCAATAAGTGGTGCACAGGGAAGGATTCGAACCTTCGTAGCTCCGGAGAGCGGCAGATTTACAGTCTGCTGCCATTAACCACTCGGCCACCTGTGCATCCTCTGCCTGCCCGCTCCGCCGCGCAGCACAACTTCCTGACTTCATCCGGAAAACCCGAGTCTGGAAGGAGTGGTGTGGGTCTCGCGCGCCGGAGGCGAACGAGCAGTACAACCAAATCCGTTTGTCGGTGCTGCTCTGTCACCTGAGGGGGGACGTACCGTGGAGTGGAGCTGGCGAAGGGACTTGAACCCCCGACCCTCTGATTACAAATCAGATGCTCTACCGACTGAGCTACGCCAGCCCAAGACCGCCCTGAGCTCGAAAGCGCAGGCCTCATGCAGGAAACAGCTTTGCGGGTTAGTCCGTAATCGACATGTCGCACGTTACGCAACCATGCCTGCGCGGAGTGCGCCGCAAGATTCAACTTTAGCATAGCTGCGGGGTCACTCCAAAGCCAAAGTATGCCGCGGCTGAAGGCTACGCGCTGGTGGCGCTCAACAATGGAGGCGCTTCGGAACGAGTGATCGAGGCGATGGTAAATAGGGGGCGCATTCGCCTCACCGGCGCGAACCCGCAGCCGATCGTCCTGGCGGACGTGAACGAGATCGGAGTGTATTACAAGGACAAGAACGGGAAGTGGCAGGCCATAGAGCCGGAGATTGTCCACGAAGTTTCCGGCGGGTTTCTCAAGTCCACGCTGAGGCACGATATCGTCAAGCCGGATCGCGATGGCGAGGTGAACGGCCGGGAATCGAAACTTCTGCTTCCTCGGCCCATTGAGTTTCTCATCTACGCACCCGATGGTGTGGCCGTCGCGGAGTCCACCGGTGCGTTTCCGGCTGCACTCCGACAGCCGTGAGTTTCGCACCTGGACCGGCGGAGTCATCCACTCTACGGAGGAGCGAAGCGGGACGAGGTTCCCTTGCGGGCGGAGAAAGTTGCTCCACGCGCTTACCGGTTCACTGTCACTGCGGACACCCCCGGCGGTGAGTACGGGATTCTGCCTCAGGAACCGCGGAGTGGGCAGACTTGGAAAGGTTTGCACCTTCGCCATCTCCGAATATTCGAACCACCCCGAACATTGCGGCGGAGCGTGCGACGGCGTAAAACCATAAGCGAATGCGAAAACGCACGCGGTACTCGCTTCTAGTGGCCTTGGCTCTGGTCATCGCCCTTGTGGTTGCGGTGTGGCTGCGCAAGCTCGCCCCGCCGGAGGTGGCCCGGCTCCTGCCTGAATCCGACGCGATCCTTTACGCCAACTTAAAACCCGTCCGCGCGATCACGCATTTTGATAAAGACTCGATCGGGCGGAGTCCCGAGTATCAGCATTTCATCGATGCGACTGGTATTGTCCCGGAACGGGATCTGGACGCCGCAGCTTTCGCTCTCCATCGCATGGAAAATTCCACGGGCCCGAACGGCCCGGTTGCCTACTCTGAGGTCTTCGAGGGGCGCTTCGACGGGGAACGCCTTGCACAGTACCTCTCCACCATTGCCACTGCGCGCGAGCAGTATGCCGGCCGCACCGTTTACACCGTTCCCATTGAGGGGCGCACACTTCGCATTGCGCAGCTCGGATACGACACGGTTGCCGCGTCTAATATGCCGACGACGGAGCAGATCCATGCAATGATTGATCGCTACAGCGCCGCGGCCTCGCCCTTTTCCGGCTCGTCGCTGCTGGAGGCCCGCTACCGGGATGTTCCGCTGCTTTCAACTGCTTGGGGAATCGGCCATGTAGGGCTGCCGTTCTCCGAAGGAGGCCACATCCAGCTCTTCGACCTCGGACTGCCTCTCCCGGAAGACACGACGTTTGTGGCCAGCCTTCGTCCCAGCGTCAACCACGTGCATCTTCGGATTGAAGAGATTGCGCCTACGGAGGCCGACGCCCGGCAATCCGCTCAGATTCTTGGCTCCCTGCTTCAGATTCTGCAAACTATTCCACCAAAGCTTGCCGCGCATGCTCCTGCGGATGACACAGAAGGAATGCGCGATTTCCTCTCCTCCATGAAGATCGAGCAGCACAAAGACCGGGCGATTGTCACGGCCAATGTTCCGTTCGACCTTATTCGTCGCCTGACTGCTCCGGAGAATGTTTCCATCGTGCCAACCGCGCCTTCCAGCCAAACTGCTCCCTGAAAGCCGCTCCTCGTAGACTGATCTCATGCACATCAAGCCGGATATGCGGGTCACGATTGCCGGAGTAGAGCTCCGCTCGCCGGTCATCGCGGCCAGTGGGACCTTCGGCTACGGCATCGAGTTTGAGGACATCGTCTCCATCGACCGCATCGGCGCGCTGGTCACCAAGGGCCTGTCTCGCGAACCGATGGCGGGCAATCCGAGCCCTCGGATCATCGAGACGCCCGCCGGGATGATGAATGCCATCGGGCTCCAGAACATCGGTGTGCGAGCCTTTGTGACGGAGAAGCTGCCGGCGCTGCGGAAAGTTGCGGGAGCCGTTGTGATCGCTAACGTTTTCGGCTTCACGGTGGAGGATTGCGTTGAAGTGATCGAGGTGCTGAACGACGCGGAGGGAGTAGCAATCTATGAGCTCAACGCAAGCTGCCCTAATACTCGCCACGGCGGAATGGTCTTCGGCACCGATCCTGGTGCGCTCGGCGAACTCGTAACCCGCTGCCGGGCCGCTTGCGAACGTTCCGGGCGGCCGCTGATGGTCAAGCTCTCTCCTAACGTGACCAGCATCGCCAGCATGGCTAAAGTGGCGGAGGAGTCCGGCGCGCAGGCGGTGTCGCTGGTGAATACCTTTGTGGCGCTCGCGATCGACGTGGAGACCCGGCGTCCGCGGATCGCCAATATTACCGGCGGACTCTCCGGCCCGGCCATCCGCCCGATTGCAGTGCGCATGGTTTACGAGGCATCGAACGCAGTTTCAATTCCAGTCGTTGGCCTTGGTGGCATATCCCGGGCTGAGGACGCAGTTGAGTTTATGCTGGCGGGAGCCACGGCCGTCCAGGTGGGTACGGCAAGCTACGCAGATCCGAGGGCAGTGGAGAACATTGCCAACGGGCTGCGGAGATGGTGCGCCGCACATGAAGTTGCCCGGGCCGCCGATCTGACTGGCGCAATGCAGCGATAGAAATGCCACTTGGGTCGCAATCCGTCCTAGAATCATCTATGTGAGTACCGACATCCTGTCCGCCCCGACCTCCGACGCCGTAGCCGGCATCAAGCCCATCCGCCGCGCGCTTCTCTCCGTAACCGACAAGACCGGACTGGTCGACTTTGCACGAACCCTCGCGACGCATGGCGTCGAGCTGGTCTCAACCGGAGGCACCTCCCGAGCTCTGCGCGATGCTGGGCTGCAGGTGCGCGATATCAGCGACCTCACCGGTTTCCCCGAGATGCTGGATGGCCGGGTGAAGACGCTGCATCCGAAGGTCCACGGAGGGATTCTCCACGTCCGAGGCAGCGCGGAGCACGTGGCCTCCATCACCGAACACGAGATCCAGCCCATCGATATGGTGGTTGTCAATCTCTATGCGTTCGAGAAGACGGCTGCGAAACTCGGCGTGGCCTTCACCGATATCGTCGAGAACATCGACATCGGGGGTCCTTCGATGGTGCGGTCGGCGGCCAAGAATTTCGAGGACGTCGCGATTGTGACCTCGGTCGCCGAGTATTCCGGCATAACCGAAGAGCTTGCAGCCAACGATGGCGGCCTGAGCCTTTCCACGCGCTGGCGTCTGGCTAAGGCAGCATTCGCGACGACAGCAGCTTACGATGCGGGAATCGCATCCACACTCGACACCCTCGCCGGACCTGCTCCACATGGTGCGCCTGCCGTTTTCGACCGCGATGCGATGCCGCAGGCCATCCGGATCATTGATCCGCTTAAGAGCATTCTTCGCTATGGGGAGAACCCGCACCAGCGAGCCGCCCTATATGTCGATGGCACGGGGCGGGGAATAGCCTCCGCAGAGCAACTCCAGGGGAAGGAGCTGAGCTACAACAACATTGTGGATCTGGACGCGTGCTGGGAGCTCGTACGGGAGTTTGACGCCTCGGCTGAGGCGGCGGTCGCTATCATCAAGCACACCAATCCGTGTGGCGCTGCCACTGCCTCGTCCGTTCTGCAGGCGTATCAACGCGCGCTGGAGGCAGATCCCATTTCTGCGTTTGGCGGCGTGATCGGAATCAACCGAGAGGTGGACGGGGCCGCGGCCGAGGAGATTGCCAAGCTTTTCGTTGAAGCTATCGTCGCGCCCAGCTTCACCCAGGATGCCCTGTCCAGGTTTGCAACGCGTAGAAACCTTCGGCTGCTCCAGATAGCCCCTGAATCCAAAGAATCCGGCAGCGCGGAGCGCATGCTGAAGCAGGTCTCGGGCGGATTCCTGATGCAGGATGTCGATCGTCATCAAGTGAGCGATTCCGACCTCCGTGTCGTCACCGAACGGCAGCCTACCGCCGAGGAATTACGCGCTCTGCGTTTTGCCTGGCGGGTGTGCAAACACGTGAAATCAAACGCGATCATCTATGCCCGATTCCGTGGAGAGGGTGGCCAGACCGTCGGGATCGGTGCAGGCCAGATGAGCCGGGTGGATGCGGCCCGATTTGGCGCAATGAAAGCGGTGCTTCCGTTGGAAGACACCGTTGCAGCCTCCGACGCCTATTTCCCATTCGCCGACGGCCTGGAAACGGTTGCAAACGCCGGAGCTACGGCGGTGATCCAGCCGGGCGGCTCAGTGAGGGACCAGGAGGTGATCGACGCGGCAAATCGCTTGGGAATCGCGATGGTATTCACCGGAGTCCGGCACTTCCGCCATGGCTGATTCTTCAGTGTGCCCATTGATACTACTGTTCGAGGCTTAGTCCGCCGACTATAATAATGGCCGATCTTGCCTGGGCGAATTTGTGTCTGGGATTCAGGCGTAATGTGTTGATCACCTTATGGATTGCTTTATGGTCAGCATCCAATCATTCCAGCGAATCGTCTAACCAATGCCTGTGTGTGCCTCATCTTCCTGCCGGATAGGAATTACATCTCATGACTATGTTTAGTGCTCCGCTGATGCGCTCCTTCGGACTTGTTTCTGTCGCAGGGGCGCTGCTCGTTAGCCCCGCACTGCTGACAGCTCAAAGCGCGAAACCGGCGGCGACGTCCACGACGCCAGCCTCCGGCTCCGCGGAGCCGGATCGATCCAGTGCGTACTACCACTACGGCCTGGCTCACCTTTACGAGGAGATGGCAGTCAGCGCGGGGCGCCCGGATTACGCAACTCAGGCGGTCGAGGAATATAAGCTGGCTCTCAACGCGGATCCTAACTCCGCTGAGCTGCAGGATGGACTGGCCGAGCTTTACTTCCGCATTGGCCGAGTCCAGGATGCGATCAACACCGCCAAGGAACAGATCAAGCGCAATCCCAACGATGTGGACGCGCACACACTTCTTGGACAGATCTATGTCCGGTCCCTGGGGGATATGCACGGCCAGCAGTCCAGCCAGATCCTCCAGCTCGCCATCGCCGAGTATGAGACGCTCGCCAGACTGAAGCCGAAAGATACCGAGCCGAAGCTGCTTCTCGGCCAGCTCTATGCCTTGAATCAGGAACCTGCGAAGGCCGAGGCCCAATTCAAAGCCGCTCAGAATCTGGACGCCAACTCTGAAGATGCCGTGCTCAATATAGCGCGGCTCTACAGCGAGGAGGGAAACCTCAACCAGGCCGCGCAGGCGATCACGGCCATCCCGCAGGAAGACCGAACTGCGCGCATGGAACTAGCCCTGGGCGCAACCTATGAGCAGCTGAAAAAATACAAGGATGCAGCCGGGGCGTATAAGCGTGCGTTCGACCTGGAGCCGGATAACGCAGATGCGCAAAAGGCGCTCTCCTCGGCTCTGCTGCAGGATGGCCAGCTCGATGAGGCCATGAAGGTGCTTGAGGCGATTGCAGCCTCGGATCCTTCCGACGCCCAGACGCAGATCCGGATCGCGGAAGTCCAACGCCGGAAGGGCGACTACACCGAATCACTGGCTACGCTGGAGAAGCTGCGCGGCAGCGTTCAGGATGGTTCCCCCGAAGATCTCCAGCTTCATGCCGACGAGGCGCTCGTCTATGACGCGCTTGGAAAGTATGACCAGGCGGTTGGCAGCCTCACCAAGCTGCTCGATCAGCTCACACACCCCGACGGCAAGTACAACGATCAGGAGAAGCAGAGTCGGGCGTTCCTGCTTGATCGTCTAGGGAGGATCTACGGCGAGCTGAACAAGACCACCGAAGCCATCAATGCCTACAAGCAACTTGTGGATCTAGGCGGCGACTATGCACGGGACGGCTACCAGGGGCAGATTGATGCCTACCGAGACGTCCATCAGTGGAAAGAGGCCGAGCAGGTAGCGGCTGCCGCTGCCAAGGCTCTACCCAAAGATCACGATATCCAGATCGTTTATGCGCAACAGCTGGCGGACCGGGGTCAGGTAGATCAGGCGCTCTCTATCGCAAAAGCCCAACTCACCAATACGCCTGCGGATCTGGACATTCACCAGCGGCTTGCTGAAATGTATATCCGCCTGAAGCGGTTCTCCGATGCCGACTCCGAGATTCAGAAGGCCGACGCATTGGTCAAGACCTCGCAGGACCGGCTCTTCGTCTACTTCCTCCGCGGCGAGTTCTACGATCGCCAAAAGATGTCTGACAAGGCAGAGGAGCAGTTTCGCAAGGCGCTGGAGATCGACCCCCAAAATCCGGCTGTCTTGAATTATCTAGGCTACATGCTGGTCGACCACGATCAGAAGCTTCAAGAAGCGCTCAAGATGATCCGCGAGGCCGTTCTGCTGGAGCCGCAGAACTACGCGTATCTTGATTCGCTTGGATGGGCCTATTACAAGACCGGCCAGTACGATCTCGCGGAAGAGAACATTCGGAAGGCGAATGAGCGCAACAACGGTGATCCTACGATCCACGATCATCTGGGCGAGGTATACGAGAAGACCGGCAAGCTGAAGATGGCTGTGGCGCAGTGGGAGCGGGCCATGTCCGAGTACGCCAGCTCGCTCTCAGCCGATGCCGACCCCGAGGATGTGCAGAAGGTTCAGCACAAGCTGGAGAACGCACGCGTCAAGTTGGCCAAGCTCAACTCGGAAAAAATGACCAAGTAGCCAACGAGGGCGAACGTTTCACAGTGACGCCGCGGGCATTAGACTGCTAGTGTGAGCCAAGGTGCAATCTTTGCCACGGATCTGCGTGCCTGTGCAGTCTCGCAGGATCCGGACGACGAGTTGACAGCCCGGATTTTTGTCGCGCCGGAGCGGCCCTCTCGCACTCCATTTCAGCGTGATCGCGAGCGAATCGTCCAGGCGCGTGCCTTTCGTCGTCTTGCCGGGAAGACGCAGGTCTTTACCAGCCGCGCTTCAGATCACTTCCGAAGCCGCCTTACCCACACCATTGAGGTGATGCAGATCGCGCGCAGCGTCGCCGGTGCGCTTGGCCTGAACGAAGACCTCGCAGAGACGCTCGCGCTTGTCCACGATATCGGGCACCCCCCCTTCGGCCATGCAGGGGAGCGGGCCCTGGACGAGTGCCTCAAGCGGCACGGTTTGCGTTTTGACCATAATCTTCACGCCCTTAGGATCGTAGAGCACTTTGAACTCCGCTATGCCGAGCACCGCGGCCTCAATCTGACACTTGGGGTTCGGGAGGGGATCATCAAGCACTCGCGCGATTACAGCGAAGACGAGCATCCGGATCTGAAGCCTTACTTCCTCGGGCGGCGTCCTCCGCTCGAGGCCCAGATCATCGATCTAGCGGACGAGATTGCCTACCTCACTGCCGACCTGGATGACGGCGTTGAATCCGGCTTGCTTGAAATCGACCACATCCGTTCCCACGTGGACATCCTCTCGGATTCGTACGTAGAGGTGAAGCGGCGGCACGCCGGCATCGATCCCAAGTTCCTCTTCAACGAGGCGCTGCAGCTCATGCAGAATACGCTCACCGACGATTTGATTGCCACGACGCTCGCCAACGCTCGCGCCGCGGGTGCGACTACGCTGGAAGATATACGCGATCATCCGGAGCGGCTCGCTTTGTTCTCGCCTCTTGCCGAGTCGCAGCGTATTCAGGAAAAGAAATACCTCTATGACACGCTTTACACTTGCGACGAACTCTCTCGCGAGCACGACAAGGCCGCCGAGGTGGTTACCGTGTTGTTCGATTTTTGGATGGACGAGCCGCAGGAACTGCCGCTCGGGCACTTCGATCAAATTGAGGCAGAAGGGCTAGCCCGCGTCGTTGCTGACTATATCGCAGGTATGACCGACAGCTTCATCCTGCTGCAATACGCCGCAGTCAAGCGTGCTATCCGGCGATAGGCCCTTCGCCTTGGAAGCCGCTACGCATCTAACGGTTCGAAGGAGTTAGCCATGCAAGCATCCGCGCTGGTCCGAGCCGCCACTGCTTTGATCGCTGCTGTGCCGCTCTTCGTCTCTGCTCAATCGCGCGGGCCTGCGCAGGCGGCGCGATCCGGCACGCTGGTCCTTGCCGGGCAGCAGGAAGAGGCGCCGCTCCTCCGGATCAATGGCCGCTCCTACGTCGATATCGAGTCGCTCGCGAGGCTGACCGGTGCATCTGTCCGGTATAGCGGCACTCGTGTGATTCTCATGCTCCCTTCGTCCGGCCAGCAGGCTTCCGGGGCTCAGGGGGCGAGCAAGACTCCGCAGTTCTCCGGCGCTTTTCTTATTGCGGAGATCGAGGCCCTTACGGCGATCCGTGAGTGGCGTGTATCGCTTGTCAATGCCGTAGAGAATAGTTACCCAATTGCTGATAATTGGATCGCTCCGCTCCGCCGCTCGGCTGATTCCAAGGTGCAACTGGCCGCCGCGGCCGCGACGACTGAGCCGGAGCAGAAGACGCTCGATCTGCTGCGCAATGAATTCGCAAACATGCAGCAACAGAGTGATAACCTGCTCGCACTCCGGTCTCGCCTCAGCTATATTCCAGCGGATACGTTCAACGACAATCCCCAGGACCAGAAGATCCTCGCCTGTGAGCGCGCCCTGGCCCACGTGGCCGCTTCCAAGGAGTTCCAGGACGATCCCGCCTGCCACTGATCCGCAGGGCGGTGCTCACTGGTCACACCGGCGGCAGCACCGCAGCGTTTTTGTGTATTGGTGAAGTACTCCTGGGATAACCTAACGCCGTGCATAGAATCGTCGTTTGCGGCATCCTCCTCTTCGCCAGTTGTCAGGTCGTTGCGCAACCCGCGACCCGTCCCGCCAATTCTGGCCATCAGGGGGCCTGGAAGGTCCTTTACGAAGAGAACTTCGAGGACCCCGGATCCCTCTTCCCCGGCCACCCGCCCACCTGGACCGCAGATACCTATCAGGCCCTGGACGAGTACTCCGATGGCGGCGAGCACTTCCGCCAGCTTGGGATCACGCCCCCCGCCGCATATCGTGCTGAAGCGCCGTTCTCCAGGAATGGGTGGCTCAGCGTTGCCGCATATAGCCGATCTAGTTCCACTCCATTCAGCGATCTCTTCCAAGTTGTTCCCGACCCGGCGAATCCTGCCAACCACGTCCTGAAGATCAGTTCGCCCAGGCACACGGATGGCGTTGTCATTCGCTCCACGACCAAACTGCCGCTGAGATACCGTGCCTGCGTGCGGGTCGGATACGCCTCGTTTGGCGATGGCAAACTGGGCTCAGGCAGTCTCAACGGATACGCAGGAGGAGAGAGCGACGGTCCGTGGCTGAGTGGCGACGCCACACTCGAGAACGGCTTCTACTGGCTTACCATCCTGGATGCCACCCCGCGCCCTCACAACAACATCTGGATTCATCATCACCGCAAAGTTGTTATCGACTCTGACAACAACAAAGAGGCGTGGACCAATATCTGGGAGGGCTCTAAATGGGTCGCCGACGGGCAGCACCCCATCATGATGTTCGGTGTCGATAAAGCCGGTGACGACGATGCAGCCACAGGGCGTCCATTTCTTTCATGGTCCAACGGCGCCCTTCAACCGGCGGGAGCCATCCGTGCGGTGGACGCCTATAAAGACAACACCTGGTACTCGGCCTGCGTTGAGCGCAACGACACAGATTTTGTCCTCAGTGTCTCCAGGGATTTCAAGTGGGGCGGACAGCAGACCTACGTCGGCTCCATTCCGATTGCATCCGTCTATCAGGCTGAGCAGGGAATCCCGGACTTTTTCATGTTCGGAGACCCTCACAATAACTACTACCGCGGTTTCGTCTATTACGACGATATCCGTCTCGAAACCTGGCAGGAACACTGAACTCTGACGAGTGGAGAAGGGTCTTGCGTCCCCAACGGGATTCGAACCCATGTTGCCGCGCTGAAAACGCGGAGTCCTGGGCCACTAGACGATGGGGACAGTCTGAATTTTACATGAGCACTTTTTGTTCTCTCGCAAGCTGTGATGACGCGATTGGACAACACCTCCACCGGGTTCGCATCCAACCGGCAAGAGGTGTTCTATGAAGTCAAACTTGCCATGGATCTTCGCAGGAATCGGTGCAGGAATTGCAGCGACGTGGTTCCTGATGAACCAGCCCCGTCTCCAGGGCGACACCGGCTACGATTCCGTCGACGAGGGCGCGGCCCGTACTTATGGCTGGGGCAGCAAGGCTCGGGTCTCCGGCACCGGTCGCAATATCGTGGGCCAGGTCAAGGAAGGATTCGGACGCATTACAGGTCGCGCCGATGTCGAGAATGAAGGTATAGCCGACCAGGCCGCCGGATCAGTCAAGAACGCGGTCGGCACAATCGCTCAAGCCGCGGGCCAGACCATTCACGACCTGAATCGCTGATCGTTCTGTAAACATGGAATGGAAACGGCTCCTGCGGGAGCCGTTTCTCATGTCTGCTCCAACTTGGCACTATTGTTTCTCGGTCGAGTCTTTGAGCTGCGGCAGGGAATTGCCGGTGCCCACGTTCAGCAAGCCTGTTCGCGCATACGTGAGCAGCTTTTCCCGGGTATCGGTGATGTCGAGATTGCGCATGGTGAGCTGGCCGATCCGGTCGCGCGGTGAGAAGGTGGACTCAGTCTTCTCCATGCTCAGCCGCTCCGGTTTGAAGGTGAGGTTGGGCGATGACGTATTCAGAATGGAGTAGTCATTGCCGCGGCGCAGCTCCAGGGTCACTTCACCGGTGACCGGTTTCGCCACCCATCGCTGCGCTGTCTCGCGCAGCATCAGTGCCTGCGGATCGAACCAGCGCCCCTGATACAGCAGTCGCCCTAGCTTGCGGCCATTCTCGCGATACTGCTCAATCGTGTCCTCGTTGTGGATGCCGGTGAGCAGCCGTTCGTATGCGATATAAAGCAGGGCAAGTCCCGGCGCTTCGTAGATCCCGCGGCTCTTCGCTTCGATAATGCGGTTCTCGATCTGGTCACTCATGCCCAATCCATGGCGACCCCCGATCCGGTTTGCCTCAAGCAAGAGCTCCACCTGATCCCTGAACTCATTCCCGTTCAGCGCTACCGGCCATCCCTCTTCAAACCGAACGGTCACTTCCTCGCGTCCAATCTCGACATCATCGAGCCAGAACGCCGTGCCCATGATGGGAACGACGATCTTCATGCTGGTGCTGAGGTGCTCAAGATCCTTCGCCTCATGCGTTGCGCCTAGAATGTTGGAGTCGGTCGAATACGCCTTCTCGGCCGACATCTTGTATTCGAAGCCGGAGCGGCGCATGAACTCCGACATCTCCGCGCGACCTCCAAGCTCATCGATGAAGGCTTCGTCGAGCCACGGCTTATAAATCTTCAGGTCTGGGTTGACTAGCAGCCCATATCGATAGAAACGTTCGATGTCATTGCCCTTGAACGTGCTTCCATCGCCCCAGATGCTGACGTCGTCTTCCTTCATGGCGGTCACCAACATCGTGCCGGTAACCGCGCGACCTATTGGCGTGGTGTTGAAGTAGGTGACGCCTGCAGTAGAGATGTGAAAGGCTCCGGACTGTAGCGCCGCCAGACCTTCCCGCACGAGCTGCGCGCGACAGTCGATCAGGCGCGCCTTCTTCGCTCCGTACTCCAGCGCCTTGCGGGGAATCGCATCATAATCGGCCTCGTCCGGTTGACCGAGATTCGCCGTATAGGCGAAGGGAATCGCGCCTTTCTGCTTCATCCAGTGCAGAGCGGCGGAGGTGTCCAGGCCGCCGGAGAAGGCGATGCCGACCTTCTGGCCGACAGGAAGACTTTCCAGGATGTTCGACATAGCTTTTGGCAGATCCGTAGTGTTTCGGGAATGGCGTTCAATCAAGTGTACAGACGCTCCGCGAACTCAAGAAACACCAGCGCGGCCGGCGAGTAGCCACCCGGATCATCTTGTGTGAACTCGCCCGTGAGCGGATCGATCTGTTGCCGGAACTCCATGTACCGTCGGATCGCGTTGCACCACTGTTGCATCAGCTGCTTCAGCTCGACATCTTTGCCGTAGTAAGGCATCCATCGCGATGCACGCAGCGCAGTAAGCGCCTGGCTCGCTCCTCCCCAGCTGTTATGCGGAATCGGCCGGACGAAGCGGGGATCCTCAAGAGCAATGGAGGGCAGCGGATATGGAGCCCAGAATGCGTGGGGGTTGTGGATCTGTTTGTTCCATACACTCTCAAAAATATGGCGGTCCTTGACCGGATCCACTACGTGCTCGCCCAGAACGCGCACCATCGCATCGCCCCGAATGCGCACGAACTTGTTCTGCGCATCGCGGTCATAGAACGCGCCGTCTTCAGCGCTGTAGAGGCTGCTCAGGATGAGTTGACGAATGTGCTCGGCGTCTGCCAGCCAGCGTGCATGATCGCTGTTCCGGCCGATCTCCCGCGCCATGGCTGCAAGCGCGATCCGGGCACCGAAGGCGGTAGCGGATAGATCGGGGCACAGCCGCGGCAGCGTCTTGTCGGGTGGACACTTGCGCGCATCCGCATCAGGACAGCGGTTTGGAATCCCAGCCCACCGCGGCGAATTATCCTGTCCCGTGTCGTAGGTGCAAAAGCCCTCGATTAGTCCAGTCTGCCGCGTATTTCGATAGCGGCGCAGCCAGGCATCCCACCGACTGCAGGACCGGTATGCCGTCTCCAGCAGCTCTTCATCCCGGGTCACCTGAGCCAGTTCCCAGGCTGTCGCGGCAACGGGAATAACCATCTGGATCTGGCCATATCCGTTGTTGCTGCCGGGGAGGTCGGCCAGCTTGATCGAGGCGGGAAGTTGACCGTCGGGCTTCTGCTGCGCAAAGAATGCCATGTGGTTCGCCCGCGCAATCTGCAAAGGCGTAGCGGAGCCGGACGGTGTGTCGACGTATCGCTGGAGTTTGCCGTATACAAGCCCTTCGTGCGGCGCACACTCCTGCCATATTCCCGCGTAGGCACTGCCTTCTAGAAGGACAGGCTTGTCGTAGCGTGGCAGCACTTGTACATTGCGGGCGAGCAAAGCAAGGGCTGCATTCCACGTTGTGTGCCACGACGGATCGCTCGCAGGGAAGTCCGGCATCACAGAGCGCGGTGTCTGTGGGATCAGGCGTTGCACTGAAGATAACGCCATACCCGCGGCTATCGCGCCTTGTTTCAAAAACGTGCGCCGCTTCAGGGCATGGGCCATGCGCAGCAGTGTAAGGCTACGAAAGCAGCATGGGCCACCCCGAAGGTGCAAGGTAGACTGTCACACATGGTTTCCAGGTCAAAGGACGGCCAAGCCGGTGTTCAGGTGCACCCTGCGTCGCGCACCGAACCGGCGGAGCTTGCTGGGGAGCCCTTTCGCGCGAAGCTGATGGAGTGGTACGCCTCTCACGCGCGCGAGTTGCCCTGGCGGGGTACCCACGACCCGTATGAAATCTGGGTCTCCGAGATCATGCTGCAACAGACGCGGGTTGCCGCTGTCATTGAGCATTACACCGAATTTCTCCGCCGCTTTCCGACTCTGATGTCGCTCTCGCTAGCTCCTGAGCAGGAAGTGCTGGCCGCCTGGTCCGGTCTCGGCTACTACCGTCGCGCAAGGATGCTGCACAAGACAGCTCAGTTCATCGTTCTTGAGCGCGAAGGGCGATTTCCCGCTACGGCCGTCGAGCTGAGAACGTTACCCGGCATCGGCGACTACACCGCAGCTGCGATTGCCAGCATCGCGTTCGGCGAAGCGGTCGCCGTCGTCGACGGCAATGTCGAGCGTGTGATCCTGCGGCTGACAGGTCAGCCCAATGACGCTACTGCCGCGACCCGAGCCTTCGTTCGCGAGCAGGCGCAGCAGTTAATGCCCACCGACGCTTCTGCTCCCGCGCCTTCCGATGCTTCCAGGAAACGCCCCAGGGGCTGGGATGCCGACGAGCGGATTGCGTTAGCGGCGGCCGTTCGCCCGCGGGAACGTGCCGGGGGAGACGACGCTTGGGCAGTTGGAACCTCCAGAGCGGCGGGTGACCATAATCAGGCCATGATGGAGCTCGGTGCCACTATCTGTGTTCCAAAATCCCCCTTGTGCCTTCAGTGTCCGGTCCATGAATTCTGCAGAACCCGTGGAGAGCACTCAACGCCGCAACGAGCACCTCAACGCAGCACCCCGGCCGCCTACCTGTTGGACGTGAGAAAGAAAGGACTCCAGACGGAGGTGCTGCTGGCGCATCGTCCCGCGGATTCTTCGCTCATGCCTGGGATGTATGAACTGCCCGCTCTACCTGTCGAGTCAGTGGAAGGCCAGGAGCCCGTGCTGCGCGTACGGCATTCCATCACCAACACGAACTACTATGTGCAGGTCTATACCGACTCGGAGCGCGGAACGCAAAGAACAAAAGAGGCGAATACACTTCGCCGTGCAATCCCTCAGTCCCCCCGCGACTTGCTCTGGGTTCCGGCGTCTCGCCTGGGGGGCATTCCGATTACCGGCCTTGCGCGTAAGATTCTTCAGCGGTTGAACGTTATGGAGAGCGCCCGGATGAGCGTGCTTGAATAGGGTCCGCTACTCGTGGAAGTGGTAGGCAACCCCGAGCGTGATCAGACTAGGATGCAGCGTGCCGAGCGGGAATCCGACCCAGTTCTGGTATTCATAGTCTGCGCGAAGATCGATGGAACGTCGGACCGAAAAGTCCAATCCGCCCCCCAGTGTGTAAATGTTGTACGCAATGTTCGCGCGGTTCTGAGAGAAGTTGTAAACCCCGCGGCCATACATTGCCTTTGCATAGGGACTCAGTGGGCCACGGACCAGGAAAAACCGCGGGCCGATCTCGTAGGTCCGCTCGTAAACGGTCGAGTCCGCCGTTCCTTTGACGTGGTGGAAGTCGAACTCGCCTCCCCAGTGACGCTTCCAGGCGAAGGTCGTGTAGAAGGTTCCACCGATCAGTTGAAGTGGAGTGAAGTTATATCCCGATCGCGCGAAGCTGAAGCCGCCGCCAATCCGTAGGTCGCCGGCGCGTGTCGCGGTCGGAATGCTCTGGGCAGGGATGCTGGGGACAGCAACGAGAATTGTGACGATCGCCAGCACTGTGAGCAGGCTCTTTTCCTTCGCCGGTGCGATAGCTGAAGGAACCCGATTCGTACGATCTTGCATGCTCTCCCGTCCGTAAACCCCAGCCAATACGCAGGCGTTTTATGTTGCGCATGCTATCAGGTCTGGTGTATTGCTTGGGGTAATTTATGCGCCAATCCAGTCGTCTGCTGATCTCCGCGGTCGTGGCTGCGTCTATAGCTTCCTCCGCGCTGGGGCAGAGCTGTACCGGCCTCGCATGCCAGCAGCAAACCTGTTCGGGAAATCAGACGACTATCATCTCGGGGGTGGTCTACGCTCCGAATGGTACAGACCCGCTGCCGAACATCACTGTCTACGTACCCAATGCTCCCGTTGCTCCATTTACCGCGGGCGTGAGCTGCCCACTGGTCGGCGCGCCACCCTCCGGATCGCCGTTGGTCGGCACCATGACCGGCGTCGATGGCAGCTTCACCATTGGCAACATGCCGGTGGGGGCCAATATTCCGCTGGTCATCGTCTCTGGCCGCTGGCGTCGCCAACTCACGATCTCCAGTGTCCCCGCCTGTACCAGCACCACTCTCCCGGCCGATTTCGCGGTGATGCCGAAGAACCAGACGGAAGGCGATATTCCGAAAATTGCAATCGCGACCGGTTCGGTGGATCAGGTAGAGTGCGTTCTCCGCAAAGTAGGCATACAGGACTCCGAGTTCACCGATGCCAGCGGCTCGGGCCGAATCAATCTCTTTCTGGGGAACCATGGACCGGGTGCTCGGGCGGATGCGAACACGCCCGCTGAAAGCTCGCTGATGGGCACCCAGGCCGCGCTCGATCAGTATGACGTGCTCATGCTTCCGTGTCAGGGAAGCCCCATGCTGCCAACTGAACAGTCTCAGGAGCTCGCGAATTTCAGACAATTCGCCGATTCCGGTGGCCGAGTCTACGCCAGCCACTATAGCTACGACTGGATGTACCAGAATCCTCCGTTCAATGGCGTCGCCAATTGGTTACCGAGCGGGAACCAGGTGCCTTCCGGAACTGCCACCGTCGACACCTCCTTTACCGCCGGACAGACTCTCTCTAACTGGCTGCAGTTGCCGGTCATCAATGCGTCCGTCAGCCCAGGCCAGATGGTGCTCAACACGATCCGGCTGGATACGACCGGCATCGTGCCCCCCACCCGTTCCTGGCTCACTCTGAATCAGCCTCTTGGCGGCGTGCAGAATCCTGTCATGCAGCTTGTGTTCGATACTCCCATCGCCGCACAGAACCAGTGCGGCCGCGTTCTTTTCAACGAGTACCACGTCGAGAGCGGTACCAGCTCTCCAGCCACGACGTTTCCGGCGGAATGCCCGGCTGGACCTATGACGCCCCAGGAGAAGCTGCTGGAATACATGCTCTTCGAGTTGACCGCCGATGGTGGCCAGCCCACTCTCACCCCGACTACTAAAGACTTCGGCTCGGTGGCCGTTGGGTTCACCAGTTCGGCGCAGACCTTCACCTGGACCAATAACGCGAGCTTCCCCGCGCAAGTTTCTGGTGCTTTCGTCAACGGTGATTTTCAGATCCTATCGAACAACTGCAACAACGTGCCGGCAGGCGCAAGCTGCCAGGTCAGCGTGACCTTTGCGCCAACCGTCTTAGGATCCCGCTCCGGTCTACTTACAATCCAGTCTTCCGGTGCCGGATCGGTCACCGCCAGCCTTTCCGGAACGGGAACACCGGGATTCTCTCTCTCGTCCTCCGGCAGCAGCGCGGTTGCCTTTGGCGACCAGGATGTGGGATATGCTGCCTCCCAGAATCTGACACTGACCAGCATCGCCGCGGGACCGCTCCCGGTCCCGCCATTCGTGATCAGCGTGCCGTACTCGGTCGACACCTCCGCCTGCGGAGCGTCCGTAGCCGCGGGTGCTTCCTGCCCTGTCCGGATCATCTTCAAGCCCCCGACCACTGGCGCTCAGCCGGGAACGCTCTCAGTAAACTCCTCAAGTGTCCTGTACAGCGGCCTCTCGGCAACCCTCACCGGCAACGGAGTAGATTTCACGTTTGCGCTGAACCCTGCCTCCGGCAAGGTGATCGCAGGGGACGCCATCTCAACAACCGCCAGCATTACGCCGATCGCCGGCTTTTCGTTTCCGCTGTCGGTAAGTTGCAGTTTAGGCGGCGCGGTGGCCGCTGCATGCAATAGTGCCGCGATGACGGGGATTGTTCCCAAGGCTCCGGCAACCACACTCACCATCACCCTGAGCACGACTTCGCAGTACACGGTGATTGGGTACGGAATCGCTGGAAGTTTGTGGCTCTGGCTCGCAGGGATCGTCAGCGCACTCGCCCTTGCCTTAGCCCAGCGACGTGCTGGATCTCTGGCCAGAGCAGGTCTGTTTTCGCTCATGCTGCTGGCTGCCGGTCTCGCTGTCGGCGGCTGCTCTGGTAAGCTGCCCTCGCAGAACCCGTCCTATACCAGCGGGGGGACTTACGTCATCACGGTGACCGCAACCGATGGTTTCCTGGTGCACTCCGCAACTTACAACCTGACCGTCGCTCAAAGTGATTCTGGGCCAGGTTGATAACAGGTTTAAACGAAAAGTGCCTGGCGAGGTTGAACTCTCCAGGCACTCGGGCATATACCGCTCTGTGTAGCCTGATCAGGATTCTGTCAGCTCCCTTTGAAAACACGAACCACTTCTTCCAGCTGATTTCCCATACGCAACAAGCCGTTTTCCGCCGAGCTCATTAGCATTTCTTAGCGTCCGCTAAGCTATTGCATCGCAGCCAGATACAGGGTCCTGCTGTGACACTCCGGTAATCTCCGTATGAGTTCATTTGTCCACGCGATTGAAATTGGAGTGCCGATTTGTTGCGTATGCGCAACAAACCCCTGAGTGTCGGACTTTCTCGCGCGGTGCGTATCGGTTGCACCCGTCAGGATTACCAGTAACTTAAGTGTAATCCTCGATCCGATTTTCGTATGCGCAACAAGCCCAAATATTTCAGTTGTTTAGGAGAAGCACTGGCTAGTCTCTCTCTGAGCGCGCAACCCGCCTCAGAAGGAGATTCTCCCAGTGAAGTCAACGCTCCGCATTGCAGCTTTTTGTCTGACGGTTCTTACTCTCAGCACCTTCGGCGTCCGTGCCCTTGCTCAGCACCCGATTGGGTCCACTCCCACCACAGTGGCAGAAGACCCGGGCGATCCGCTTCCGCCTTTTCCTCCTCCCGATGGGGGCTTCGCGGTACACTTCTAAGACGCGCGCTGTCAAGTTATAGACTGGTCGCTCAAAACGGAGCTCTGAGATGCATCTATCCGCTTTCGACCGCCTTTTTTGGGCGACCGGTTTTGTAGGCGAAGTCATCCTGATGACTGTGCTCTTCGCCACCGGCCGCGCGAAGTCCTTCCCCATCTTCACCTTGATGGTTGCCGATTCCCTGGTTACGACCTTCGGCATGTACTTCATCTATCGCCATGGGTCCCGCAGGCTGACCTATGACACCTACTGGGTCATGGCCACCACCGAAATGCTGTTGCAACTTGCGGTTGTATACGAGATCGGTTTGCACTTATTTGCTCCACTTGGCCGCTGGGCGCCGGATGCCAAACGCTCCTTCATTCGCCTGGTTGGAATCAGTATTCTGGTCGACATTGTCCTAACCGCGCTCTGTTCCCCGGTACAAAGCAGTGTTGTGCAGACGATTGTGGAGAGGGGCACTTTTTTCTCTTCGGCGCTGATGACAGAGCTTTTTGTCGGTCTGGTTGTTCTAACCGCGACGGGCGGCTTTCCCTGGAAGACGCACGTAGGGCGCATTGCTCTAGGCTTGGGAGCTTATTCCTTCATCGGGGTGCTGAATGACGTCTCAACCAGCTGGCTGGGGTGGGCTCACCAGGCCAGCACAATCCGGTCCCTGCACGAGATAAGGGTAGCCGCCTACCTGATCACTCTCACGTATTGGATCGTAGGCCTCTGGCATAAGGCACCGGAGCCGCGTACCCTTTCCGAACCCATGCGCGTCCAGATATTCGGCCTAAACCGGCAGCTCGAATACGACTTGGGGAGAATTCGGGGGTGGAGGAAGATATGAACAATATCTACTTCACTATCGCGGTAGTGTTTTTCCTCGCAGCGCTTGGCGTCATTCTGCTGCGCCACTTGAGACGGGTTCGCCAGGCGGCAAACTCTGACTGGGAGGAGTTGCTGAGCAGGCTTGAGCCTGTCAACCGCGAGAACATTGCGAGAATCGCCCACGACGCCCTCCAGGACGACTCTTCCGCTGAGTACATGGAATTAGACGGGCCCGAGATGTCCTCTTTGCTCGGCGGCCTGGAAGGTCTGGAGGTTCTGGAGCGCAACTGCCACGTCCTGGTCGATCTCGCCGCCTATGTGCAGCGCTGGTACCCGGAGGCGCTGGTGGTCGCGGAGCAACTCCGCATGAATGCACGCGAGTTGGAGTGGCACGTCGCACGATTGAAGGGAGCAGCCCAGACCGGCTCTGCAATCGGCATTTGCCGATTACGCTCAGCGAGCGGCGGTGATCTACTACGTTATGACGCAGAACGTTCTGGAGCTATATGCCAGGACCACCATTCCTGGCGTTACGGATCTTCAGGCAGCTCTCTAGATCGTCAGCTCACACGCCGCGCAAAGACTGCTGCAACCGTCCCAACAACCTCAATCTCTTTCTTGAAGCGCCAGCGTTTGCTTGCTTCGTATGAGAGCGGGTGAGGCACCAGCGTGAGCCATTCGGCGTCTTTGTCCAGTTCACAGAATCCCACCACGTACTCCGAGCGCGTGATCAGGAAGTAGATCGGCCGGTTAAACTCGTTCGTCCACTGCTTTCTGTTGGCGATTGCCCGCTTCTGCGTATCGATCAACACCACCGAGCCTGCCGAAATCATTGGCTCCAGCATTCGATCCCGGCCACCGATTACTGCCCGCCGGTAATGAGCCGGCAGAGCGTCGGGGTCGGTGGTCAACAGCGTCGTGGCAGCGGGAGCGACATCGGTCAAAAAACTGTCCGGCAGGAGTACCTTCGCGCGGTCTGCCAGCGGGCCGTGCGAAAGCAGCAGGGTGGCATTGGGCGCGGAAACGTGGTCGATCTCGTGAGTCTTGCCCGGCGGTGCAGGGCAAAGGGCGATCATCTGCTCAGTCGTAAGTCCATAAATAAAGGCGAGCACGATGAGCTTTGTCGCGGAAAGCCCACGGTCTTCTCGCTCCACCCTATCCAACCAACTGGCGGAGATGCGGTACGCGGGATTATCCCACTGCTGCGCGAGGCGGCAGCTCCGCTCTTCCACTTCCCGCAACGTAAGTTGCCAACGCAGTCTGGTTTCGCGAAGCTTATTGCCGATTCCTGCCATTCACTTGCTCCGGTGCACCCCTGGCTTTTCGTTCGATGGCGCACACAGGACACCAGCCGAAAACCAATTCGCGATTGGTTGCACCATTTTATCAACCAAGTCGGAGACTTGATACGGATTTCCGTCTGGAAGGGTGAGAGTGGTTGCTCTATGGATTGCAATGCGTCGCCTTCTCCGTCACGAGGCACGCGCGGTCCAGGTACCGCACCCCGCCATACTCCTGGTACTCAAGCAAGGTGCTTAGCCCGTTCGCGGCCGGATCCGATCGCAGCACCTGCGAACTCTTCGGTGCAACCTCGTTACCCCCGGTCAAGGCTTCTTCGAGCACGCGTCCTACAATCCGTCCTGTTGCCGGCATGGAGAATCCCAGGATATGCGCCACGGTCGGAGCAACGTCGATATTGCCCATGGGCAGGGCGTCCACCCCGCGCTTGAAGTCCGGACCCATGGCTGCCATGTTGTTCAGGGTCTGCTCACGTCCAAAGCCGCCATGGTTTCCCTGGCCTTCCTGAAGAACGGTATCGGCCACCTGCACACCGCTAAGCAGATCGCCGGCATTCCGATAAAAGTTTTTAAAGCTCACCACGATCGCCGGTCTCGGCAGCTTGCTGCTGCCCGCCAACCCGACGTCGCTTAGCCGGAGCGCTCCGGCGCACTCTGCTGGTTTGGAGCAGTAGCGATCGTCGACAAAGATGCCGCCCACGTAATCCAGTTGAGAGAGTATCCCGACAAGCGAATGCACCATTTGCGAGTTGCCGTCAGGGACGTACAGCAGGTCGGAGCCACCATTCGCGGCGACAATCACCCGCGCATCGGAGCCATCGATTGCACGTACTGTTTCACCCAGCAGGGCGCTGCCGCCCGAGGGATGCTGTGGATGCTCGCCACCCACGGAGAGCTCCTGATACACAGATGGCCCCGAGGAGGCCCGCACAGCCGGATCAAACATGCGCAGGTGAGTGCGGATCGCGAGATCCACCGCAAGAAAGCCGTATGGCAGCGTGCCCTTCGGCTCGGCTTTTTCTTTTCCGCTCAGTCTGTAATCGAGGAGAGCCGACGGCTCCCTGGTCAGAGTTCCATCCGGCGCAATCTCCCGTCTGGTGACGGTCGCGAAGCCATGGTCCGAGGTCACAATTACATCGGTTATCGCCCTGATCTGGGGGTGAGCGTCCAGCCACGCCAGCAACTCTCTCAAGGCTCCGTCAGCGTTTTGCAGACTGCGGGTCACGCTTGGGCCATTGATTCCGGGAGAAAGTCGTTGCAAACTGTCGCCTTCGTTATGCTGCGTTCCGTCCGGATCCCGCGACCAGAAGAGCAGCAGGAACGGATGATCCTGCGCCGCAAACGAGGGCAGCAGCACTTTCGTGGCGACATCGGCGAACCACTTCTCTTGTACCCGATTGGCAGCCAGCGTCCCTGGAGTGATGGCGTCGCCCATAAAACCGTTATTCCACTGCGAGCTGTCTCCGAATCCATTGCTGCGCACTGGAGCCTCGGGTGGAAGTCCCGCCTTTTCGATCTGCTCGCGCACCTCTGCAGGAAGCGGGAACCCGGTGTCCAGCCCTGTCGCATCGTCGATCACGATGGAATCGTGACTGTTCAGGTGGCCGGAGTTGTCCCACCCGAGCATGTCACCCATCTGGATTGCAGTTGGCCCCAGCTTGCCGATGGACGCAACCCGCACCCCGTGGTCTCGTGCGACGCTCATCAGCGGGCGTTCACCAAGGTAATTCCCGCCAAAGGTCTGATTCATATCCGTCAGCAGGTCGTCGGCCTCGATAAAAGGCACAATCGTTCCCGAAGCATCGGAAGTATTCGGCTTCGTCAGCCACACTCCAGCGTAAAGCGTATTGGCATAGTCGCCCGTATCGCCGAGCCCATGGCCGGTCGCGATCACCGATGCGTTCGCCGTAGTAAACGTCGGGTATACCGAATGGCTGTTTGGAAAATCGATGCCGCTCTTCCGCATCCGCCATAGCGAGGGCGTGTCCTTCTCGTTTACGGCGTCCCGGCGTAAGCCATCCGCAACGAAGATGATCACGTTGTGCGGGCGCGGAGCAGCAGGTGCCTGGGCCAGAGAGGGAAGGGGAGACGCAAAAACCGCTACTACTGCAACAGCGATAAAGGCCCGCATATTCACAACCATATCAACCCTCCCGGGGTTGCGGGCCGGAAGATTTGTTCCGGGTAGGGAGCGGTAGGGATGCAACTCGTGCAAGTGCGTTTGGGAAAACGCCCGTAGAGGAGCCAGCTGTTGTGATTCCACAAACAGTTTTGCTGCGAGGGCGGCGGCGTCGATGTACACAGCGCGATACTCTCCCCACCCGCCTGCGGCTTACTGATTGGAAGGATACGAAACAAGAGCGCGAAGATAAGGATGCTTTCACGTGAGAGCATCCTGTGACGACTTGGTTGGGGTTTGGACTTCGGAGGGTTCCGGTTGCTGCTTATCCGAGAGACTATCGGAGCAAGTCGCAGCTTCTGGAACTCCGGCGAGGCGGAAGAGAGCACAGAAGATTACGAAGCCCCAACGCGCTTTGGGTTGCGCATTCACTTTGCGGCGTTTGGGTGCGGGGGCCGACTCGATCAAATTAGGAGAGGAGCAATCAGAGCATTCGGTCAGCGCGGACGGTGAATTATGTTCTATTGCGGTGAATGCACGATTCCCGTAGAAAAGCCGCGACGCGGTCTCGTAGGAGGCCTGTCCGAAAGGCAGATGGCTATTTTGGACGGAGCAATTGAGGCTTCTAAGCCCTTGAAGAGAAATGGTCGGGGCGATTGGATTCGAACCAACGACCCCCTGCTCCCGAAGCAGGTGCGCTACCAGACTGCGCTACGCCCCGAACCTCTTTGCTGTGAGTGTCGAACTCGGGAATTGCAATTTCGGGAGCGTCAGTGCCGCGCTCGACCGCAATGTTCGTCCGACTTGAAGAGTTTAGCAGACTTTCTCTGCTCCGCTATGGACTCTCCTGTTTGCCCCGCTAAATCCAAAGATTTATACTTAGATAGATGGACTCCTGCCTCAATCTTGCGGCCTGTTGTCATACTGCGGTCGCCGTCTGCGCCTGTCGACGCTAGCCGGTCCATCTTCCTTTTCTTCCACCCAGGACAGTTTCTGCTCCCAATCGGCTGCCGGCGCATCTGTAACTCCCGGCCCTCGGAGATTTCCAAAGACCAGATGACCACCCTTGCCACTCCCGAATCCACCGTCCAGGCGCTGCACACGCAACGGCTCAATCACCTGCAGGCGCTCGAAGCCGAGAGCATTACCATTCTGCGTGAGGCTGTTGCCGAGTTCGCGCGGCCCGTCATGCTCTACTCTATCGGCAAGGACTCCTCCGTCATGCTCCGGCTGGCGCAGAAGGCGTTCCATCCCGGGAAGATCCCGTTCCCGCTCCTGCATGTGGACACCAGCTACAAGTTCCCGGAGATGATTCGCTTCCGCGACGAGTACGCTCGCGAGATCGGTGCCGACCTCATCGTCCATCGCAATGAGCAGGCACTCGCCGCTGGCGCGAATCCCTACGACCTCGGCACCCAGAACTGCTGCGGTCTGCTCAAGACCCGCAGCCTTCTCGACGGTCTTGCCGAGGGCGGCTTCGATGCGGCGTTCGGCGGTGCGCGCCGAGACGAGGAGAAGTCCCGCGCGAAGGAGCGCGTCTACTCTTTCCGCGACGCTGCTGGTCAGTGGGACCCGAAGAATCAGCGTCCCGAACTCTGGTCGCTCTATAACTCCCGTCTGCGCAAAGGCGAGAGCATTCGTGTCTTTCCCCTGTCGAATTGGACGGAGCTCGACATCTGGCTCTACCTCTACGCGGAGCGCATACCGATCGTCCCGCTCTACTTCGCCAAGGATCGTCGCATCGTCATCCGTGGTGGCGCCCTCACCTACGTCCACGAAGGCATGAAGCTTCTTCCCAATGAGAAGCCCCAGCTCATGAAGGTTCGCATGCGCTCTCTCGGCTGCGCTCCCTGCACCGGTGCCATCCGCAGTGAGGCAGACACCCTGCCCAAGATCATCGAAGAGCTCATCACCTTCCGGCGGAGCGAGCGCGAGAACCGGGCCATCGACCACGACGAGGAAGGCTCGATGGAAGTCAAAAAGCGGGAGGGCTACTTCTGATGAGCGCCATTACCACCACACCTGAGAGCGCCTACCTGTCCACCTCCGGCTTCGAGGACTTTCTCAACGCCCATCTTGGGCAGGAGATGCTTCGCTTTACAACCGCGGGCTCCGTCGACGACGGCAAGTCCACCCTCATCGGCCGTCTGCTGCATGACACTAAGAGTGTCTACGAGGATCAGCTCGCTGCCGTGAAGCAAAGCCGCGTCAATCGCGCGGCCAATGGCCACGTGGACTTCTCCCTGCTCACCGACGGCCTCAAGGCCGAGCGCGAGCAGGGCATCACCATCGATGTGGCCTATCGCTACTTCTCTACCTCGCGCCGCAAGTTCATCATCGCGGATACGCCAGGCCACGAGCAGTACACGCGCAATATGGCTACCGGAGCCTCCACCGCCGATGTCGCCATTATCCTCATCGACGCCAAAGCGTTTGCCCGGGCTGGCAGCCTGCTGCCGCAGTCCCGTCGCCACACCTACATCGCCTCGCTGCTCGGCATTCCGCACGTCGTCGCCGCGGTTAACAAGATGGATCTCGTCGGCTACTCGCAGCAGCAGTTTGAAACCATCCGCGAGGCCTTTGAAGCTCTTGCCTCGCACCTCGGCCTCTCCAGCATTCAGGTGATACCCGTCAGCGCGCTTGAGGGTGCAAACGTCGTCAACCCGGGCCTACGCGAGATGCCCTGGTACACCGGCCCTACGCTGCTCGACTACCTCGAAACCGTTCCGCTCAATCAGACCGCAACCGACGGACCAATGCGATTTCCTGTGCAGCTCGTGCTCCGTCCGGACTCCACCTTCCGCGGCTTTGCCGGACAGGTGGCCCGCGGCACGCTCCGCCCCGGGGATCGCGTCATGGCCCTTCCGTCGCGCCGCGAGACCACTGTAAGTCGCCTCGTCACCTACGATGGCGATCTTGCTTCCGCCGCGCATCCCCAGGCGATTACCGTAGAGCTCGAAGACGAGATTGACCTCAGCCGAGGTGAGATGCTGGTCCCCGCAGATCAGGACGCCGCGCTCCCTGGTATAAGCAATCACTTCAGCGCCATGGTCGTCTGGATGCATGAGGAGCCGCTCACCGTCGGCCGTACCTACATCGCCAAGCACACCACCCGCAGCGTGCGTGCGACCGTACGTGCAATCCGATACCGCGTCGACGTCAACAGCCAGCAGCAGCTCCAGTCCGATTCCATCGCGATGAACGAGATCGCCGAGGTCGAGTTCGAAACCAACCTGCCGCTCTTTTTCGATCGTTACGCCGACTGCCGCTGGACCGGCTCACTCATCCTGATCGACGCACTCAGCAACGCCACAGTGGGCGCGGCAATGATCAGCGGGGCTCTTGAGAACGTCGCCGAAGCGTCTGCGGAAGCAACTCGCATCTCCCTGATCCTCCTCGGAGGCCGGTCCGAACAAGCTCTCGCGCTCAAGACTGCACTCATTCAGGAAGGCGCAAACGCGGTTCTCATCGATGACGACCTGATCGCCGACACCGCCATCGCCTCCGTTGTGCGCGCACTGGAGCTGGCCGGAGCCATCGCCATCTCCACTCGCACTGTGCCGCAGGCCGTGCTCTCCGAGATCAAGGCCTTTGCCGGCGTGCTGCACGCGGAAGAGAACGACAACCTGAAGTCGATTGCCGCTGCCGCACTTCACCAGCCTTCAGAAGGGAATCGCCGATGAGCACCACCGAAGCAGCCGTTCAGTACGAAGGCCTCACCGCGGAAGCTCTAGTAGATCAGATCGTCCGCGAAGCCGCTGGCGCTCCCATTTGCCTTACCAGCAGCTTTCAGACCGAAGACATGGTCGCCCTCCACATGCTCCGCAAGCGGATCCCCGAGGTCCCCGTCATCTTCCTGGAGACCGGCTACCACTTCAAGGAAGTCATCGCCTATCGCGACCGGATGGCCGCCGAGTGGAACCTGAACCTGATCAACGCGCTCCCGCAGACCACGCTCGAGCAGCACGAGAAGCAGTTCGGCCTGCTCTACATCGTTCAGCCCACCCAGTGCTGCCAGATCCGCAAGGTCGAGCCGCTCATGCGTTCCCTCGAGCCCTTTGACTGGTGGTTTACGGGGCTTCGCCGCGAGCAGTCGCCCACGCGCACCAATCTCCGCAAGGTCGAGGACCACAAAACGCCAACCGGTAAGATGATGAAGAAGGTGAGTGTACTCGCCGACTGGACCATGGATCAGGTGAACGAATATGCCGTGGCCCACGGCATCCCTCACCTTGAGCTCTACGACCGCGGCTACACCAGCATCGGTTGCGAGCCATGCACCGCAATCCCCCAGGCTGGAGCCGACCCGCGCAGCGGACGCTGGGGCGGGAAAAAGCTCGAGTGCGGCATCCACACCTTCTCCGAGAAGGTCTAATCGGCTCGAAGCGTGAGGCGAATCGGCTATAAATTGGCTTGGAGTCAGCGGACCGCGGCAGTGCGAAAGCTCACTTGGCGGCGCTTGAATCAGGCAAAACCAATTTATCGGAGTTGACCCGGTCAACGACATGAAGGACGGCATCGATGACAGCTTGTGGGTGTTCGACCTGGATCATGTGACCTCCGGGGACACACACTTGAGAGCCCTGTGTAGAGAGATGCACGAGTTCTTTCTGCAACGCTCCAAATGAGTTCGGCGGATCCTTGCTCGTGGCAGCACCCTCGGTTAGAACGATCAGGGGCAGATTTCCGAGTGAACTGGACTGGGATACCTCGGTCGAAGAGACATCAAACTCCTTCAGTTCCTTCAGGTGGGTGCGCCACGGCGTCAGCCTGCATTCGGTAGTGCGTCGCACTTCCCGTTCTGCGGCCGGCCAGTGATCGCACCATCCAATGAGGCGCGGCCAGCCGAACGGCATCGTGTCCTCCAGATCACCCTGCTTGCGCAGGAATTTTTCATTCGCTCGTGCGACCTCCGGATTGATTCGCCTGTACAGATAGGGCGCGGAAGCATCCACCAGAACCATTCCCGAGACATCAGCACGATACAGAGCGGCGTACTCCCGAACGTAGAGACCGCCCAGAGAATGTCCAACCAGGACGAACGGGCCGCTCACGCCCGCATTCTTAAGCAATATATGCAACTCCTCAGCGCTCGTCTTGGCATCACGCGGGTCTGGTCCAGCATCGCTCCACCCGTAACCGGCCCTGTCGTAACTGCAGGTGCGCGTCGTCTTCGCAATTTCAGGTTGCACGGCAGACCAGGTAAGCGAATCATCTGCTACTCCGGACTCGAAGAGAACGGTTGGCGAACCCTGCCCCATGCAGAGAAGGTGGAGTCGGTAGCCGCCGATATCAACGAGCTTGCCCGGTGGAGGATGCTTTGCGAAATCTATCCGCATCTCGGTGAACTGATAGATCGCTCCTGTGGTCAGCGCAAGGGCGATGAGAGCGAGTAGAACCAGACCCGATCTCAGCAATGTACGCTTGCGCACGTGAGATTCCTTTGCGGAAAGCCGTTCTCCGGAAAGATTACGCTACCCTCTCAGTAGTAAACTCAACCCATGGTCGACCGCCGCCGCATCGTCGATCTCTGGCACCGCGGCTCAGCCCGCGTCCTGGTCACGCTCGTCCGCGTCGAGGGCTCCTCCTACCGCCGACCCGGAGCCCATCTTCTCATCGCCAACAACGCAGCCGAATACGCCGGAAGCATCAGCGGCGGATGCCTTGAGTCGGAGGTCGTCCGTAAGGCCTCCTGGTTCATTGAGCGCGGCCCCGCCCTTCACCGCTACTCCACCCTCTTCGACGACACCGCCGACATTCCTTTTGGCCTCGGCTGCGGCGGAGTAGTCGATCTCCTCTTCGAACCCGTCCACAGTCCCGAATGCCAGGCGCTGCTTCACGCCATGGAGGCCTCTCTCCGAGGCGAGGAGTTCCGGGTTCTGACCCGTCTGCCAGAAGCAGACGTGCCCTTCGGCCGCGTCGTCTCCGACTCCTCCGGCAAACTAGCCTTCCGCAGTGCTTCACTCGCGCCGGAAGATCTCGAAGCTGCCTCGCCTCACATTTTCACGGAGCACCTCTCCGGTCCGCAGCGCCTCTTCGTGCTCGGCGCGGGAGATGACGTTCAGCCCCTGGTCCGCATGGCCTCGCTGCTCGGCTGGCGGCTCTTCGTCGCTGACGGTCGCGCGCAGCTCGCCCGGGCGGAGCGCTTTCCCGAGGCTGAGAGTGTCTACGTCCTCGACTCCGCCTCCCGGCTCGATCTGCAGCCGCACGACGCTGTCGTACTCATGACCCACAGCTACGAACAGGACCGAGCGCTGCTTGCCGGTCTGATGTCAGCTCCCGTGGTTCCCGGGTACATCGGCTTGCTGGGGGCATCGCATCGCAGCAGCCTCCTCGTCAGCGAGGCCGCCGCGCTCATCGGCTCTACCGTATCTGAGTGCTGCCGGCGAGTCTGGGCTCCTGTCGGTCTCGATCTCGGCGGCGACGGTGCGGAAGCCATTGCTCTCGCCGTCGTTGCCGAAGTGCAGTCCTGGCGGGAGGGCAAGCTCAGCGAAGCTCGCCGCCTCACCCCCGAGCGTGTCGCCGAGCAGATCGCCAAAGGCGGAGCCTCGCGCTATCTCCGCACCCAGTGCGCGGTGGGCGCACCCGAATGAGCGCCCGGCAGACTGCGGCTCTCCTCCTCGCCGCCGGTGCCTCAACCCGTCTCGGCCGCCCCAAGCAACTTCTCGTACTCGATGGGGAAACCCTGCTTGATAGAACCGTCCGCACCGCGACCGAAGCAGGATGCTCGCCCGTCATCGCGGTGCTGGGTGCCGCCCTGCCGCAGGTGGTCACGCGCACCAGGCGTCACGATTACATCAAGTTGATCCATCGCGATTGGCAGCAGGGAATGGCCAGCTCTATCGTCCGCGGGATCGAGAACCTCCCATCCATCGCGCCACACGCCTGCGGCGTCATTCTCATGACCTGCGATCAGCCCGCCGTCACGCCGGAACATCTCCGTGCCTTAGCCGCCTCGGGGGAGACGACCGCCTCCTTCTATGCCGGCAGCCCCGGCGTGCCGGCCTACTTTCCCGCGGCAGCATTCCCCCAGCTCCTCCAACTCACCGGCGGTTCCGGCGCCCGCTCCCTCCTTCAGCACGCCCCCACCGTCGATCTCCCCGGCGGAGAACTCGACATCGACACCGAAGCCGACCAACAAGCGGCAAAGCAAGCGATCTAAGCTCGTCCGTCTTGGCTTGCGGTGAATCCTCTGACCGCCTCGAAGTGCCTTAATTGCCAATTGCCCAGAAAAGCGCATGTCAAGCCCTCTATTTTGCAACTAACTTTGATTGAGCGACTTACATCGAATTCGCATGTGACATGAGGTTCCCTCAAACCGCTATAATAGAGATAGAGAGTTCAAATGAAAGGGCCGCTCATCTGGGCGGCCCGATTCATTGCTCTCGTAAGTTCCTTGTTTTCAAATTTTTGCCCAGAACCGCCCTGGAATGTTATTTTTACGCGTAAGTGCTACGAAATAGATGATTTAAGACATCGGGGTGTCTCACCCACTCGTGGCAAGCTGCTCCAGGAATTCCTCGATCAGGTTAGCCGCCACTGCCGCCCGATACTTCGCTGTCGATCGGATATCGTCAACCGGCTTCGCCTCACTGGCCAGCGCCGAACTCGCCGCAGCCACCAGCCGGGGAAGCTCCGCAGCAGAAATCGTCTGGCCGGTCAGCGCCTTCTCCGTAGCCGCACAGCGAACGGGCGTCTCCCGCAAGCTGGCCGCGCCAATCCGGACATCGGCGATGATGCCATCCTCGATCTTTGCAAGGGCCGCAATCGCCACCTTCGAGATGGCCTGCGCATTCCGCGTACCTACTTTTCGAATGTAGCTCCGGTAGCCGGGCGAGCGGCGCGGCACCGTCACGGAATACAGCAGCTCGTCCGGCGCCAGCGCCGTCTTCTTATAGCTCAGGTGAAACATGCCGTAGGGCATGGTCCGCATCCCAGCGGACGAGATCAGCGTCAGCGTTGCTCCATACGCCAGCAGCGCCGGAGGCGTATCGGCGGCCGGCGAGGCGTTCACGATATTGCCGCCCAGGGTGCCTCGGTTCTGGTTGGCGATGGATCCCGTCCAACTGGCGGCCGCCGTAAGCAGCGGCAGGTCTTCCGCAATCGCTTCGTGCCGCCGGATGTCAGTGAATGTAGTCCCAGCGCCAAGCACGATCGTCTCCGGATTGGCATGGATAAAGCGCAGCTCGCGAACCTGATGCAACGAGAGCAGCTGTCTTTGCGGCAATCGCCCGGCGGAAAGCGCCACCATCAACTCGGTGCCTCCGGCGATTGGCGTCAGCGCAGGATCGGACGCCAGCAGCTTCAGTGCCTCCGAGAGCGTGGGCGGCGCAACCAGCGAGAAGTCATGAACGTTCGATCGCATAACGTCTACGGAGTGCTTTCTGCGCTGGCCTTGGCCGCCTGCTCGACAGCCTCGAAGATGCGCATGTATCCGGTACAGCGGCATAGATTGCCGGCCAGCCCTTCCTGGATCTCCTCCATGGTCGGCTGCGGATGCTTTGCAAGCAGGTGATGCGTTGCCAGAATCATTCCCGGAGTACAGATACCGCACTGCGCTCCGCCATGCTCGAGGAAGCATTGCTGGATGGGATGAAGCGGCGCCGTCGTCTCAGGCGATAGGCCCTCAATGGTGGTGATGTGCGCGCCCTCGGCTTGCAGCGCGGGCACCAGGCAGGAGTTCACCAGCTCACCATCCATCAGCACTGAGCAGGAGCCGCACTCGCCTTCGCCACAGCCTTCCTTCGCGCCGGTGAGGCCCAAGTCCTCGCGCAGCACGTCGAGCAAGCGCTTCATGGACGGTAGATCGACGGTCTGCAATTGGCCATTGACCGTGAGGGTGATCTCCGTCATGGGGACACCGTCGATTCGCTGCGTGTATCGCGGTCAACCGCGGGATTCAGCGCTTTACTGCCGGAGGAGGAGCTTCCTGTCATCCGTTCGAAGATATCTTCCGGGAGCAGCGGAATCTCATGGAAGCTGATGCCGGTCGCGTGCTCGATGGCGTTCAGAATCGCGGGCGCGGGTCCGTCCATCGGCAACTCTCCAATGCCCTTGGCGCCCTCGGGTCCATGGATCGACGGGACTTCTTCGAACCAGACGTGAATCGGCGGCAGGTCGGCCGAAGTAGGCATGATGTAGTTGGTCATCTGGTTGTTCGCCATGCGGCCGTTCTGCCAGACGCATTTTTCGTAGAGGGCATAGCCGATGCCCTGGGCGACGCCGCCTTCGATTTGTCCCTTCGCCAGCACGGGATGCATGACCTTGCCCACCTCCTGCACCGCGTGGAAGCCGGTCACCTCGGCTGCATAGGTTCGGGTATCCACCGCAACCTCGGCCACATAGACCGCCCACGCGTACGTCGGATAGGCGTCGCCGCGATACTGGTCGTCGTCCCAGAAAATATTTCCCGGAGCCTCATAGCGCGCCTCCGAGACCAGCTGGCCGCGGTCCCGCAGATACGCCAGCGCGGCGCGACGGAAGTCTTCTGGCGTGTAGCCCGACGGCACCTCGCAAGCCGCGGAGTAGTCGAAGTCGGCAGTGGGAACAGGGTGCGCCAGGTAGGGCGCGAGCGTCCGCAGCAGCGAGGCCGAGGCGCGTTCCACCAGTTTGCCTACAATCATTGCCGTGCGGCTTGCCACAGTGGGGCCGGAATCCGGCACTACGGAGGTGTCGGGCTGCGCGATCAGGACGTCCTCGTACGGAATGCGCAGCGTCTGCGCGCACACCTGGCACAGAATCGTGTTCGTGCCCTGTCCGAATTCTGTCGAGGACACCAGGATTTTCGGTCGTCCGTCCGCGGTGAGCTCGATCTTGACCAGGGAGTTGAGGCGGCGCTCGCCGGAGCCGGTGAAGCCAGAGCCGTGCATGAAGGAAGCAAAGCCGATGCCTCGCTTGATGGGCGAAGGTGGGTTAGTACGGTCGAACTCAGCACGCTTGGCGTGATAGCTGGACTCCTTAAGCGCCCGACTCAGCAGCCCATCCATATCTACCGGATCGGTGAGGTGCTGCCCGGTCGCTGTCTTCATCCCGGCGGAAAGAAAATTGCGCCGGCGAAACTCTTCGGGGGAGAGGCCAATCGTGTGTGCAACACGGTCCATATGCCGCTCCAGCGCGAACAGCGACTGCGGCGCGCCAAAGCCCCGAAATGCTCCATGCGGCGCTATGTTGGTCGCCATGGCCTTGGCGCGGACGGTCAGGAACGGCCAGTGGTACGGGCCGGGGGAATGAATGGTCGCACGCGAGAGCACGACCGGCGAGAGCGTCACGTAAGCTCCGCCGTCGATCACGACCTCAATTTCCCCGCCAAGCAGCTTGCCCTCTTTTGAAACTGCCGTACGGTGACGGACACGTGACGGATGGCGCTTGGTGGTGGCGATCAGGTCTTCGGCGCGGTCATAGCAGAGCTTGACCGGGTGGCCTGATTTCATCGCGAGCAATGCGGCATGCGAACCGATGACGGAAGGGAAGTCCTCCTTACCACCGAACGCGCCGCCGGTTTCGGTTTGGATTACGCGGCACTTCTCCGCGGGTAAATGAAAGATGTGCTCGAGCGCATGCACAAGGTAGTACGGGCATTGCATCGATCCCGACACCGTAACCGAATCGATCGCGCCGTTAGGCGCCCGGAACACCTCGGCTATGACACCATTATTTTCAATGTAAAGCTGCTCCTGGGCCCCTGTGCGGTACTCGCCTTCCACAATGAAATCGGCCTCGGCAAATGCCTTTGCCAGTCCATCATCGTGCGCAGCGTGGTCGTCGCTGGAGCGCATGTGGAAGGTCTTAAAAGTGTTGGGGGAGTGATGTGCCGGGTTGTCGCCGCGCCAGATGACCTTTGACTCGTCCCCTGCGGCTCCGGCCTCCGACTCCTCGATGCTGAAGACTCCAGGGAGCTCCTCGTAATCGATGTGCACGGCGGCTACAGCTGCAGGGAGCACCTCTTTGTCGGGGTGAGCGAGCAGCAGGATGGGTTCGCCATAGTGATTGATCTGATCCTCAGCCAGACAGACGTGGTCCTGCGTGAGGTGAACGATGAAATTGTGTCCCGGAATATCCTTCGCCGTGACGACGGTGAACTTCGACCAATCAATTACCGAATCGAAATGGATAGCCCGTATGCGTCCCCGCGGGATGGACGAGCGAACGGTGGCTCCATGCCACATTCCCGGCAAGGTGATGTCGTCCACATACAACGCCCGGCCGGTGACCTTAGCGCGGCCCTCCTTCCGGATGGGCGAGGTGCCGATGAGCGGCGCGGCATTGAATGCGGGTGAAGGGTTAGGCATAGCGGTTCCGGGCAAAGGGTATCGAAGAAGAATAGAACGAACCGGGGCCGATGGGAATAGCAAGGGACGAAGCCATCCGCTGCGGAGTGTCAGCTCAGGTGGCTGCGATAGACTGACTCCGGTCACTGAGAGAACAATGACAATCGATGCGCATCACCATCTGTGGCGGTATACGCCTCAGGAGTATGGTTGGATTGACGATACGATGCAGCTGCTGCGGCGGGACTTCCTTCCTGCCGATATGAAGGGGACGATGCGCTCAGCGGGAGTGGATGGCACAATTGCCGTCCAGGCAAGACAGACTCTCGAGGAGACTCGCTGGCTGCTGGACCTCGCGGATGAAAACCCTCAGATCCTAGGGGTGACGGGCTGGGCACCCATCGCCGGTCCGGATTTTCCCGGGGTTATGGAGGAGTTCGACGGACGCCCAAAGCTGAAGGCGCTGCGTCACGTGATTCAGGGCGAAAGAGATGAGAACTATATTCTGCGTGAGGACTTCAACTCTGGGATACGAGCCCTGGAGGGCAGCGGACTGGTGTACGAAATTCTGATCTACGAGCGCCATCTTCCGCAGACCGTCGAGTTCATCGACCGGCACCCGAACCAAGTTTTCGTACTGGATCATCTGGCTAAGCCCCTGATTGCTGCAGGTGTGATGGAGCCATGGGCGACGCAGATGCGGGAGCTAGGGAAACGGGATAACGTATGGTGCAAAGTTTCCGGCATGGTCACCGAAGCTGACTGGAACGCATGGACGCCGGAGAGATTGAAGCCGTACGTGGATGTGGCGGTGGAGGCCTTCGGGCCACAGAGACTGATGGCGGGTTCAGACTGGCCGGTGTGCCTGGTGGCCTGCAGCTACGAGCGATGGTGGCAGGTCTTGCGGGAGTATTTCTCCAGCTTCAGCCAGCAGGAGCAGGAGAGAATCTTCGGACAGAATGCGATTGAGGTCTACGATCTCACTGCTTCCTGAGAACCACAGCCGTCCTAAAATACGACTATGGCAAAGCTGAAGAGTCTGCGGTGTCCCACCTGTAAGACGATCGTCGTTGCCGGCAGCGAAGATTTTCCATTTTGTTCCGATCGATGCCGCCTGATCGACTTGGGCAAATGGGCTAGTGGTGCGTATGTGATCAGCTCGCCCGTGCATGATCCGGAGCTTCTGGACGACTTGGAAGGCCTGAGAGATCGTGAATCTTCCGGCGGCTTCGGCGACTCCGGGGACAAAAAGTAGTGGCAGGGAATCGCGAGCGCAGGACTGCTTGGGCGTGGCTGCTCGGCACATTTTTCGGCGCAGGGATGTTGAGGCCGGGACCGGGCACGTACGGCTCAGCCGCCGCCGCGCTGCTGTGGTGGGGAGCCGCACAGATTTTCCACCCCGGCCGGGAAGCATTCGTGGCATGCACGATTGTGTTCGTCCTGCTGGCAACGCTCGCCGGGATTCCTGCGGCGACCATCGTTGCCCGCGAGTCTGGACGGAAGGACCCGGGTTTTGTGGTGATTGATGAGGTTGCCGGGCAGTGGATCGCGCTAATTGCGATGCGTCCGGACTGGAAGCATGCCTTGCTGGGCCTGGTGCTGTTTCGCATCTTCGACATCTGGAAGCCGTGGCCGGTCCGCCGGCTGGAAGAGCTGCCCGATGGAACCGGGATTATGCTGGACGATGTGGCCGCCGGAGTGATGGCATCGGTTGCGGGCGTCATCCTCTCGCGCTGGTACTAAACCAAAAACGCAGCAGTGAAAACCACAAGCGCGGAAGTTGTTATAGTCCTCTGGTCGATAGTCCTTGGGTCTGGAAAGTAGGCGCGTGCGCATACAGAGCGGCAGCAGGAATCTGATCGCGTTGGTGCTGGGCGTCGGCGTGCTCGTCAATTACTTCGACCGCGTGAACCTATCGGTGGCGCACGATGCATTGCAGCACCAGTTCGGGATGACCGATGTCGCCTTTGGGTATCTCCTGAGCGCGTACAACTGGACCTACGCTGGTATGCAGCTTCCGAGCGGCAGCCTGCTGGACCGCTTTGGAGTACGGCCGGTGATGGTGATCGGCATTGTCCTGTGGTCGCTTGCCTCCGGGCTCGCTGCGGTTGCTCCCACCGTCCTAGTGCTGTTTATGGCGCGGTTCCTTCTCGGTATCGGAGAAGCGCCTACGTTTCCCGCTTACTCAAAAGCGGTGGGGCTCTGGTTTCCGGAGCACCAGCGTGGCATTCCGACGGCTACCTTCGATGGATCGGCCAAGCTGTCGATTGGAATCGGCACGCCTTTGCTTGGTCTGATTCTTTTGCGATATGGACTGCGAGCCAACTTCGCGACTACGGCCGTGCTGAGTGCAATTTATGCGGCGCTTTTCTTCTGGATCTATCGCGATCCGGCGCACCCAGAATCCGAGGCTACTCAACACTTCGGCACCAGCGCCCACGGACTCATGCGGCTTCTGCGGGAGCGGAAGGTACTTGGCGCGGCCCTTGGATCGGGCGCGTACAACTATTCGTTCTATCTGCTGCTCACGTGGCTGCCGGTGTACCTGCATCGCGGATTGCATCTCGATGCGCGGGGAGCGGTGCTCTGGACCGCCGTGCCATGGCTGTTTGCAGCTGCCGCAGGCTTCGGGCTGGGCGGCGTGCTGGTGGATAGGCTGATTGCAGGGGGCATGAATGCGAGCAGTGTGCGCAGGACGGTCCTGGTGGTTGGCACTTCGTTCGGACTCTTGGTTGTGGCTCCTGGGTTCGTAAGCGATCCGCGGCTCGTGATGATCTGTCTGACGCTGAGCATCAGCGGACTTTCGGCAGCGTCGCCGGTCATGTGGTCACTTCCTGCACTGCTCGCCCCGAAAGCCTCCGGGCGCGTGGGTGGCATTATGAATTTCTCCAACCAGATTGCAGGGATTACAGCTCCGATAGTGACCGGCTACATCAGTGGGTTTACGCACTCATTTGCATGGGCGTTTATCGTTGCCGGAATCGTGCTGGTGTTCGGCATCTTCGGCTACGCTGTGTTGCTCGGGCGGATCGAGAAGATTGCCGTACCCGTCGAAGCTACGGCGTGAGACCTATCGCTTTCGCGGGAGTGCGCGGGTCGCTCCGGTGGAAATTCCGCCATCGACGATGAGAATCTGCCCGGTCACGTAACGGCTGGACTCCGACGCGAGAAAGACCAGCGGACCAGCGAGGTCGTCTGGCTCGCCCGGCCGTTTGAGAGGGATGCGGTCGCACAGATAGTCCACCCACTCCTTGTCCTGGTACATGATCTGATTCTGCTCAGTGCAGAACCAGCCGGGAGCGAGACAGTTCACCGTAACGCCATGCGGACCCCAGTCGTCAGCAAGGCTCATGGTGAGTTGGCGGATGCCTCCTCGACTTGCGCCATAGGGACCAAGACCTGCGTAGCCTGCCACCGATGTCACGGATCCGATGTTGATGATCCTTCCGTAGCGACGCTCAATCATCCTCTTCGCCACCGCCTGGGCGACAAAGAAGGCGCCCCGGAGATTGGTGTCGAGGATCTGGTTCCAATCATCCCAGGTGACTTCTACGGCTGGTTTGCGGATGTTCATACCAGCGTTGTTTACCAGGATGTCGATATGACCGAATGCGTCTTCGGCCTCGCTCACGGCAGCCAAAATGGACGCATGATCTCGGACATCAAGAGCCAGGGAGAGGACGCGGCGGCCGAACCGATTGAGTTCACCGGCGAACGGTGCAAGAGTCTCCTTGTTACGGCTGGTGAGAATCAGGTCCGCACCGGCGCGCGCGAGGGCTCGCGCAAAATGCTGGCCCAGTCCGCGGCTTGTCCCGGTGACCAGGGCAACCTGGCCGGTAAGGTCAAATAGGTTCGGTGAGCTGGGATCAATCATGCGTCTGGGGTAAGGATCACTTTAATCAGATTGGGCTCGCGTCGGTGAAGTCGGTTGAAGGCATCTGGTCCCGCCGAGAACGGCTGAATGGATGAAATCAAGGGCCTCACATCAATCTGCCTGGAAGCGAGCAGTTCGATAGCCCTGGGATATTCGCCCGAAGAGGCAGCCGATCCTTGCAAGCGTATCTGACGGCTGACGACAGCTTGCAATGGAATCTCCACTCTCGGGGCGATGTTGCCAACTAACGTCACCGTCCCGCCTTTGCGGACAGCAGCTACTGAATCCTGCACTGCTCCTGAGGCACCAACGGCTTCGAAGACATGATCCACCCCACCGGATAAACGGGCTCGAACCTGGGTGGCCGTGTCCGCCGCGGTGGAAGGCTCGATTACGCCGTGCGCCCCTGACCGCACTGCCTGATGAAGGCGGCTGCAATCGAGGTCAGCGGCGAGAATGATGGATGCGCCAGCCACCCGGAGCGCCTGCACGATCAAAGTCCCGATCATTCCCGCGCCGATCACGAGGGCCGTCTGCCCCTCGGTGAACCCGGAGACTGCAACCGCGTGCAGGGCAACCGAGACTGCTTCCACCATTGCAGCCTCTTCAAAGGGGAGGGAATCAGGGAGCCGGTAGAGCACACGCGCGGGCACCACGACGTAATCGGCAAATGCCCCGTTGCGGCGAAACTCGGTACAGGAGACGCCAAGGACCTCGCGAGCATCGCACAGGTTGATCTGTCCGGCCCGACAGAATGCGCACTCTCCGCAATTCAGCGTGGAATCGAACGTGACTCGTTCGCCGATGCTCCAGTCGGTGACTCCGGGGCCGGTCTCAGCGACGGTCCCGGCCGCTTCGTGGCCCATGATCAGCGGCGGGATACGCCGGCCGGAAGAGCCGTCGAACCCGTGGACGTCGCTTCCGCAGATCCCGCAAGCGGCAACCCGGACGAGGACCTCATCGGGGCCGGGCTTCGGAACCGGAACCTGTTGGAATTCCAGTTTGGAGTATTCGGTGAGGACGAGAGCATTCATCGCTTGAGCTAGCACAAGGTCAATTAGAAGACGGCGCTCAGCTTTTGTAAATTGCCGACGGCACGCTCCAATGTCGCAAGGGTCTTGCAGAACGCGAATCGAACCTGGTGCGCGCCCTGTTCCGGATGCCGGTAGAAACTGGAGCCTGGGACGACCGCCACGCCAATCTCCTCCACCAGTCGCTGAGCGAAAACCCGGTCATTTTCCGCGTGAAACCCGGAGATATCGGCAATGATGTAATACGCCCCTCGTGGAGAAAACGCTTTGAAGCCGGCAGCCTGTAGCGCGGGAAGCAGCAGATCGCGTCGTTGGGCATACCCTCTCGTGAGCTCGTCGTAGTAATCGGCAGGGAGGAAGAGAGCGGTAACGCCCGCCGCCTGGAGCGGAGTCGCGGCGCCGACCGTAATAAAGTCATGAACCTTGCGGATGGCTGACGAGAGCTCCGGTGGGGCAATAGCCCAGCCGACGCGCCAGCCCGTCACACTGTACGTCTTGGAGAGGCTGTTGATGGTAATGGTGCGTTCACGCATTCCGTCGAGGGTGGCGAGTGAGATGTGCTGCGCACCGTCGTACAGGATGTGCTCGTAGATCTCATCCGTGATCGCGACAGCATCATGCTCGACGCACAGGTCACGGATGAGTTCGAGCTCCGCAAGTTCGAAGACCTTGCCGGTGGGGTTATGGGGCGAATTGACGATGATCGCGCGGGTTCGGTCGTTGAAGGCAGCCCGAAGTTGGGCGGCGTCGAAATGCCAGTCAACTTTGGTCGCGTTCGGCGGATGCAATGTCACGTACCGAGGCACCGCTCCGCAGATAATGGCATCCGGCCCGTAGTTCTCGTAGTACGGTTCGAAGACAATGATCTCCTCGCCCGGATTCGCAACCGCAAGCAGGCTGGCCATCATGGCCTCCGTAGAGCCGCAGCAAACGGTAACCTCCCGGTCGGGATCGATCTCAAGCTTCTGCCATTCGGAGAATTTGCGAGCGATGGCATGGCGAAGGTCAGTCGCACCCCATGTAATCGCATACTGATTCAGGTCTGCCTCAATCGCATCCTGCGCAGCTCGCTTGATGACTGCTGGAGCCGCGAAATCGGGGAAGCCCTGGGCCAGATTGACCGCGTTATACCGGATGGCCTGCCGCGTCATTTCGCGGATCACCGATTCCGTGAACTGCTGAGCTTTTTGGCTAACCTGCACTTTCGAGAGCCGCCTTTCGAGAGTATTCGCCATCCGATTGTGCCACGGAAATGGTAAACGCCGCTGACGCTTCGCCTCGCTCCGGACGTGTCCCTGGGCACGAACCCGCGAGCAGCTCCCGAACGCCTGAGTGAATTGTGTAAAGTACCCGAACTGGAAGTATTTGGGTCCACCACTCAGGTTCTAATGAAGTGGTGGCCAGGGACGGGATCGAACCGCCGACGCCGGCCTTTTCAGGGCCGCGCTCTACCACTGAGCTACCTGGCCTTGGCTTTTAGCAACATCGGGGCAGCCAAGAGCGCCCGAGAGCAACGTCAAGGAGCTACTCAGCTGACCTCATCCGTCTTTCCGGGAGTCAATCTGAACCTTAGCGAGGGTACGGAGAATGCCACCCAGCGACTATCCGGCGATACGTTGCCGGTCCATGCGTCCTGACAAGTATAGCAATGGCAGTGATCTCCGCCAAATCCTCGCAGTATGCATCGGCCGCTCGGCCGCAACTCCGCACGAGCTATGCTGGTTGTCATACCACGCTCGGCTTCGGGAGATCCCGCATGGCTGTTGGTCGCCGTTCAGCATTTTTGATCCTCTGCTTCTGCTGCATCTCTGCTCCGCGATTATCTGCCCAGCGGCGGCAGAGCTCTCCCGCGAGCGCGGGCGAATCCAGGGCGGTCACCGCCTTCGAGAAAGCACGTGCCAATCAGGCGAACGGTCTCGCACTGGAGGCCTTTCTGCGCAGGATGCCAAAGGGCGGCGATCTCCATATGCATCTCTCCGGCGCGGTCTACGCGGAAACCTTTCTTAAGGACGCCGTCGAAGATGGCCTCTGCGTCAATCCGAACAGCGACAGCCTCGTGCGGAATCCGGCGCACGGTCCCTCCACGTCTTGCCCGCAGGGCAGCGTGCCCGCCGCTGCAATTCTGCAAGACCAGAAGCTGTATGACGCGCTGGTCGACTCCTTCTCGATGCGCGCCTTCGTTCCCACGCCCGGGGTGAGTGGCCACGACCAGTTCTTTGCCACCTTCGACCGTTTCGGCGGACTCGATAAGTCCCACACCGGAGAGTGGCTGGACGAGGTAGCCTCACGCGCAGCCGCGCAGAACGAGCAGTACCTGGAAGTGATGATGACTCCGGAATTTTCTGCCTCCGCGCGGGTTGGCGAGGCGCTTGGCTGGCCCGCGGCGCCGGTGTCGGGGGGCGCGCAAGATATAAGTGGAACCGCGCCACAGCAGCTCGAAGAGCTTCGAGCGAAGCTGCTTGACGGGGCTGTACGCGCCGAGGCCGCTGCCGATCGCAGGGAGATCGATGATGCGCTCGCCGCCCGTCGCCGAATCGAGCACTGCGATCAGCCGGATGCGAAGGCAGCGTGCGCCGTAACAATACGGGTTCTGTACCAGGTGCTCCGTGCATTTCCGCCGCAGCAGGTCTTCGCCCAGACGCTGCTTGGATTTGAGGTGGCAAGCACTGATCCGAACGTCGTCGGTGTCAATTTCGTTCAACCGGAGGACAATCGCCGCGCCATGAGCGAGTACAGGCGGCAGATGCACATGCTCGATTACCTGCACAGGGTCTACCCGAAGGTCCACATCTCACTTCACGCAGGAGAGCTCGTGCCGGGCATGGTTCCCCCGGAGGGCACCAGCTTTCATATTCGTGCGGCAATCGACCTCGGCCACGCCGAGCGAATCGGGCACGGCGTGGATGTGATGTATGAAACGGACCCTCAGGCGCTCCTGCGCGAAATGGCGGATCGCCACGTGATGGTTGAGATCAATCTCACCTCCAACCAGGTCATCCTCGGTGTTGTTCCACCATTCCACCCGCTTCCGCTCTACCGCGAGGCCCACGTTCCCACTGCGCTCTCCACCGACGACGAAGGCGTTTCGCGCATTGACCTGACCCATGAATATACGAGGGCCGCGCTTGAGTATCACCTCGGCTACCTTGACCTGAAAACAATGGCGCGAAGCTCCCTTGAGCATAGCTTCCTTGCGGGCGAGAGCCTGTGGCAGAAGCCGGATGAGTTCACCCGCCTCAATGCGGCTTGTGCCTCTCAGAACCTGGGCGTGGAATCTCCCGGCGGACCATGCCTCAGGTTCCTCAAAAGCAGCCAACGTGCCGAGCAGCAGTGGGAGCTCGAACACCGGTTTGCCGTCTTCGAGTCCACAGTGCAGTGAGCAAGCACGGATTCACGTATGCGAGAGGCGTATGATCCTGCCTCTGCGACGTATGCGATAAGGGACACAATGAAAAGATTGAGCAGGGCCACATCAGTCGCCATTTCAGTCGCGGTGGTTGCTATCGCTTCAGTACCCGCACATGGTGCAGTCTGTAATCCGCGCGATCGGGGTGCGAAGGCAGATGGAATCACAAAAGACACGGCAGCGATCCAGGCCTGTATCGATGCGGTCTCGATACCGGGCTCCGGTGCGCTGGAGAGCAAACAATATGGACGTGTCGTCCTCTCCGGAGGAACTTTCCTGAGCGCCCCAATCCGATTGCAGCGTGGCGTCGATCTCAGAATTGAGAAGGGCGCAATATTGCTCGCCTCGCCGGACCGCCGGGACTTCCCGCACTGGCGTTTCACCGACAAGGATACTGTTCAGCCGTTTATCAGCACCGTGAACACTGAGTATGTTTCCATCACCGGAGAAGGCATCATCGACGGCAACGGCCAGGTCTGGTGGGATTACGTCAGGAACGTGCCAGATTCCGGCACCCTTGGAACCGATCACCCGCGGCCTATGGGTGTGCTCTTTGATCACAGCAGGCATATCCGGATGCAAGGTGTCACCCTCCAGAACTCCGGCTTCTGGCAGATCGTTCCTTACTATTCAGACGATGTGATCTTGCGCGGAATCCGCATCCTAGCTCCACGTTCACCCAATACCGACGCCATTGATCCCTTCAGTTCCAGCAATGTTGTCATCGATCAGGTCTTTTCGAGCGTTGGGGACGACAACATTGCAATCAAGTCCGGCGCGATCAACTCGCCTGGGCCAGACGCTCCCAGCCGCAATATCACCATCACCGACTGCACGTTCGAGAGTGGTCACGGCCTCTCCATCGGTAGCGAAATCGCGGGCGGCGTGCAGAACGTGCACGCTGAGCGCATCCACTTCCGAGGTACCGATCAGGGCATCCGGATCAAGAGCGCGCGCGACCGCGGAAATGACGTCTCAGACATCACATTCAAAGACATCGTGATGGAGGATGTGAAGACGGCAATTTTGGTCACCGAGTATTACCCGCATCCGGTACCGCAGGCCGAGGTCGCACCGGAACCCGTGAGGCGACTTACGCCAAAGTTCCACGACATCACTCTGGAGAATGTGACCGCCAGGAATAGTGGTTCTGCGGGCTACATCGTAGGTCTACCGGAGTCTCCCGTGCTGGATTTGAAGCTCAAGAACGTGCATCTGCAGGGCCACACCGGCCTATCAATTGCTTACGCGACGTTGACGCTGGATGACGTTACGGTCAAGGCCGAGACAGGTCAGGACATCGTGATCGCACCTACCGCGCACGTCACCCGCAAGTAAGTCGGCTAGCAGAACTCAATCAGGGCCGCTTGGATCTCGGCAGCGCTTCTGCCCGTGACCCGCAATGTTTTGGTGCGGCTTGCAGCTCCTGCGATCAAGCTTACGCGCGCCCGCGGCAAGCCGAGCCACTCCGAGACAAAAGCGATGAGTGCTTCATTCGCACGTCCATCAGTGGGCGGCGCCGTAATTGAGATTTTCAGAGCACCGTCATGAAAGCCGCCGATCGCGGCACGGCGCGCTCCCGGGTGGACCCGCACTACCAGGGTGCACCCGTCGGCTACGTCCCTCACAGCCGTGGAGTCAGTCATGCGCGCTCGCAGGGTATCGGCGTTGGCCAAACAGAGCGGTACCGATCCGGACGCAGGTGGAGCCCTCGTCGATCGCAACCGCAAAGTCATTCGACATGCCCATCGAGAGTTGATTCAGCGAGGCGCACCTTGCCAGCGATGCATCTCGCAACCGCCGCAGTTCGCGGAAGTAGGGCCGCGCTGTCTCGGCGTCCTCGGACCAGGGAGGCACGGTCATCAACCCGGAGGGAATCAGGGCCGGCAGATCTGCAAACTGATCCAGTAATGCGGGCAGCTCGTCCGGAGCAATGCCGTGTTTGGTTTCCTCCGCGCTGAGCTTCACCTCGATTAGGACCGGAAGCTTCTTTCCCAGATCTAGGGCGGCCCCGTTCAGCCTCGCCGCAATCCGTAGCGAATCGACGGAATCGATTGCATCGAACAGGTCGGCGGCCCGAGCCGTCTTGTTCGACTGCAGCGGACCGATCAGATGCATCCGGAACTGATCCTGAGGGATGTTCAGGCTGGAGAGCAACGGCTGCTTCTGCTGCCACTCCTGCACGCGATTTTCACCGAAGAGGCGTAGGCCGGCCGTCCATGCCTGCGCGATCGACTCCGCCGGGTGCATCTTGCTCACAGCCATCAGCGCAACTTCAGAATCGGAGCGGCCGCACCTGCGGCAGGCACGTGAAATCTGTTCCTGGATGCGGGCGGCATTCGCTGCGATCGACATGCTACAAGCATCTTATGTGCTTTCTGGAGGGAAGTGGATGGGCGCTCGCGTATGGCCAATCATACTGCTGATTGGATCGAATACCTTTATGACCTTTGCCTGGTACGGCCACCTCAAGTTCAAAGAGGTGTCGCTCTGGAAGGTGATCGTAGTGAGTTGGGGGATTGCTTTTTTTGAGTACTGCCTGCAGGTCCCGGCGAATAGGATGGGTTCAGCCACCTACACGGTGGATCAGCTGAAGGTGATCCAGGAAGTCATCACGCTGACCGTCTTCGGCATTTTCTCGGTCTACTATTTCGGCGATAGACTCCACTGGAATCATGCGCTTGCCTTTTCGTTCCTCGTGTTGGGGGCCTTCTTCATGTTCCATAAGTTTTAAAATGATTCAGGGCATGTGCGGTTAGGCACATGCCCCGAACGCCGGTCTACGTCGTTCTTACGGGTTGAAGATCGCGCCGACGGTCTTGTTGTTATTCAGCTGAATGGTGCACGCGAGCGGGTTCGCGGGCGGACCAGCGACCGTGACGCAGTTGGAAGACCAGCCGCCGAAGTGGCCGTTCGGGGTCGCGAATAGCGTCACGACCGAGTTCAGCGGGAAGTTCGCCGTGCAGCTCGGGTTGACGCCGGTGCCGCAGTTGATCACATTCTGCGAGCATGTGGTGGCGCCGCCGCTGAGAACGCATCCGGTAATGGTGCCGGTCCCCGATCCAGTCATGTAGGTCGCGAGGCTGGGCAGAATCACGGTGCCAGCGCTGGAACTGAGACTGAGCGTGGCTGTGGCCGTGACCAGCGAGCCGGAGGTCGTGGTGCCGGTCGCGGTGATGGTGGTGGTCCCTAGACCAGTGACGGCCCCTACTGCAGTGACCAGACCATTTTTGTCGACGGTGGCGACTGAGACATCGCTCGACGACCAGGTGACGTTGCTCGTCAGGTCCTGTGTGGTCGTGCCGCTGCCCAGGTTTCCGAGCGCGATGAACTGTGTAGTTTCCCCTACGAAGCTGCCCGTAGCCGCTCCCGGGATGAGGTTCAGGCTCGAGTTGGAGCTGGTGCCGGTGAGGGTAACGGTCATTGTTGCGGTAGCGATGGTGCCGCCCGATTGAGCCGTGATGGTAGTGGTTCCGGATCCCACCGCGGTTGCCAAGCCTCCGGAGGTGATGGTGGCGACCTGGGTGTTGCTGGAGGCCCACTGCACTTGGCTTGTGAGGCTCTGGGAGACGCCTCCGGTCAGGCTGCCGGTGGCGATGAACTGAGTTGTTTCGCCCAGGAAGCTTTCGGTACCGGTAGCGGGTGTGATGTTGATATAGGGCGCGCCGGAGCCCGAACCGGAGCCCGAGGCGATGACCGTGATATCGGAGCTGGCGGTGAGGCCATTGGAGATCGCGGTGATGATGGTTTTGCCGGGTGCTACGGCGGTTGCGAGTCCGGTGGCGTCAATGGTTGCCACGCTTGGGTTGACGGAGGTCCAATGCACGGAGTTAGTGATCTCAGCCGTCGTCGGGCTACCGTTACCCATCTGACTAGCGCCAAAGGCGCGGAACTGCGCGGTCTGACCGACGGCGACGCTTACGTTGCCTGCCGCTGGCGACACGGAGATACTGTACAGCGAGCTACATCCGGTTAGGACCAGTGCAGCGGGAAACGCGAGCAGAGCAAGACGGCGCAGGAACATGAGCTTCTCCTGCTCCGAAGTTACTTAGCGGTTTCTAATGTAACCATTCCCTGATCGACTGTAGGCCCTGCAACTTTGGTGGAAGGGAACCTCTCAGCAAGAACAACAAAGAGCGGGTCGAAGCATCGTGAGCGGCCTGGTTGCAGTGTGAGTTCTGAAAAACTTTCCAGGCGCGGCGGGTTGCTGATCCAATTTTGTGTTGTCCGTTGAATCCGCGTAGAAGGGACACATGCAGATTTTAAGTTCCGAGGAGATGCGCGCTGCGGACCGGCGCACCGCGGAGGAGTTTGGCGTTTCACTGGATGCGCTGATGGAGAACGCGGGCGCTGCGGTGGCGCGGTTCTGCCAGAGACAGTATCCGGCCGCCATGAACGTGGTGGTGATTGTCGGCAAGGGCAATAACGGCGGCGATGGGTTCGTGGCAGCGCGCCATTTTGCGGCGGCCGGTAAGCACGTAGAGGTGCTGCTGCTGGGGCGGGCCGATGAGGTGAAAGGTGAGGCGGCTACGGCGCTGGACCGGTTGCGGCGCGAGGCCGCGAAAACGATGGTGCGGGAGCTGACGAGCGCGAGCCAGGCGAAAGAGTCTCTGGAGCAGGCGGAGCTGATTGTGGATGCAGTGGTCGGGACGGGATTCAAATCGCCGCTGCGCGGATTGGCGGCAGAGGTGGGCCAACTGCTGCGGAAGGGGAGTGCGCGGATCGTGGCAGTCGATCTGCCGAGCGGTTGGGATGCGGACTCGACGGCGCAGGATGCGACTGAGGCGTACCCCGCGGATGCGGTGGTGACGTTTACCGCGCCGAAGCCTGCGCATGTGTTTGGGCAGATGACGCGTGCGGTTTCAGGCGCGGTAGTGGTAGCGGGAATTGGCTCGCCGGCGGAGGCAGTACGATCGGAGAGCGGGCTGCACTGGTCGGGGACGGCGAAGGGCCTAGCGGAACGGCCGCGCGAGGTGAATTCGAACAAGGGCCGATACGGGCATGTGCTGGTGACCGGTGGGAGCTATGGGACCTCCGGAGCACCGGGGATGGCAAGCCTGGCGGCGCTGCGGACCGGCGCGGGACTGGTGACGGCAGCGGTGCCGAAGTCCATTCTGAACACGGTGTCGAGGATTGCGCCGGAGTTGATGACGGCCGCGCTGGAAGAGGGAGATGCAGGGGCGGCAGCGCTGACGAGCGTGGAGACTGTCAACGCGACGATCCGGGAGAAGCGCATCAGCGTCGTCGCGATTGGGCCGGGGCTGTCCCAGCGTGGGGAGGCAAGCGCGTTTGCACGAGAGCTGGTGACTTCGACGAAGTTGCCGATGGTGGTGGATGCGGACGCACTGAATGCGTTTGCAGGCCGCGCGAGCGAGCTGAACGGCGAAGGCCGCGTGCTGGTGCTGACCCCACATCCGGGAGAGATTGCGCGGCTGCTGGGCATATCCGTGAAGGAAGTTGAAGCGGATCGTGTCGGCTTGGCGCGGCGATTTGCCACCGAGCATAGATTGACGCTGGTGCTTAAGGGCTGGCGCACGCTGATCGCGCATTCGGATGGAAAAGTGGCCGTGAATACCACAGGTAATCCGGCAATGGCGAAGGGCGGCAGCGGCGACATTTTGACCGGAATTGTGGCGGCGATGTTGGCGCAATACGGGACGGAGGATGCTGCCCGGGCGGTGGAGGCTGCGGTGTTTCTGCATGGGCTGGCGGGTGACTTTGCCGCGCGCGCGAAGGACGAGCATACGGTGTTGGCAACCGATACGCTGGAGCATATGTCGGACGCGTTTCGATACAGAGTGCGGGATGCGGCCGCGCTGACGTGGATCTGCGGGGTGCATGGGTGAGAGAGAAGCGGTTCAGGACGCGATCGGTGGAAGGGACGCTGGAGCTGGCGGAGCGGATTGCAGAGATGCTGCCGCCGCCGAAGGTGGTGATTCTGCGCGGCGAAGTGGGTGCGGGGAAGACCACGCTGGTGAAGGGCATTGCTGCGGCGATTGGAGCGGCGGCGGAGGACGATGTGACCAGCCCGACGTTCACCATCGTGCATGAGTACGAGGGTGCGAAGGTGCGGCTGTTTCATCTGGACCTGTACCGTCTGGAGACCGAGGAGCAGATTGCTGTGCTCGGCCTGGATGAAATGGCGGGGTATGAGAACTCGCTGGTGCTGGTGGAGTGGGGCGAGCGTTTCGAGAGCATCGTGCGGCGCGCCGACGCGGAGATCGCGATTGAGCAGGGTGAGGAAAACGAGCGCGGATTCCTGATCCGGATCAAGGATTAGGCGGCGGGCTGGAAGACGGGGCCGGTGGGGCGCCCGGTGTAGCGGTAGATGGCACACTCCTCGTCACCGGTTGACCCGTACTCTTCTTGCAGCGCGATGGCTTCGAGATCGGCAGCGTGGTCCTCGGGCGTCATTTTGACGTGGTCGAGAAAGAGTTGAGTGAATGCTGGGTGGCGGTCGACCAGCGCGGCGCACTCGGCGTTCGCGTAGAGGATATCGAGCGTGGCGCGGGAGGGGGAACGTCGAGCGAGCTGCGCGTCGATGCGGTCGAGAAACTGCTCGAGCACCGGCGCCTCAAACGGATGGAAGAAGAAGATGACGGTGGGGGTGGCGGGAAGCTCGAACTCAAGCGCATCCTGCTCCACAATCTCGATGCGTGCGATGGGGTCGGAGGAAGGATCGGAGGCGTGGGCGCGAGTCCAGCGATCGACGTTCGCGCGGGCGATTCCGACAAGCTGTGGGTTGAGCTCGACGCCAAGCACTTTGCGGAAGCGATATTGGCTGGCGACGAGCACGCCACGGCCTTTGCCGGCACCGATATCGACGAAGGTGTAGCTGGAGATGGGATGGGGCGGGATGGTCTCGCGCCACCGGTCGATCAGGCAGCGCAGGATGCTGGGAGCAATGCCGTAGTAGGCAGTGATGTGCTCGTCGTTGGGATGGCCGGTGAGCAGGTGGCGCGCAGGCACCAGACCGCTGGTATCGACCCCGTGAATCTGGTCAAAAGGATGGATGGGCAGCGCGGTGGGCTTGAGCAGGTCGCGCGGACGCGGCCTGCGGGCGGGAGCCGCGAGGAGCTCAGGAGCTGCGGCGATGGGTTGCGGGGGCCGTCTGGATTTGGACGAGGGCATCGGAACGCTGATTCGATGCTAACGCAGCGCTGAGACGCAGGCGCAAGTTGGGGGAGATGCGGTCGGGGGTCCAGCTGGGTTCGGCGAGGCGATTGACCTCGGCGCGGCTGATAGTGGGGATTCCGGCGAGCCGATTGTGAATGAGTGCGAGCAGCTGATTGTCGAGCTGGGAGTCGGCTTGTGGATCTGGATCGCGAGAGAGAAGGGCAATGGCGACGCGGAAGCGAGGCGGAACGCCTGGAATTCCTGCGCCGGGGGCGTCCGGATCGATTGCGATCTCGAGGGAGTGGACAAGTCCAAGCTCGACGATGTTGGCGGGCAGCTCGGGGTCGCGCACGTCGCCAAGCGCCTGCAGGAGATCGGCTTCGGTGAGCTGTGTGGCGGAGGTGCGCATCCTGCTTCGATGATATCGGCAATGAAGTCGAATGTCGGCGTGTCGAGCGGCCTGGCTGTGATCGGAGCTGCGAGCCTGCCGATGCAAACGGGGCGTTCCCGCAGTAGCGTCAGAATTCGAACCGAAGGCCGAGCTGAATCCTGCGTTCGCGCTGCGATCCCGCGCCCGAATCGGTGAGCGTACCGAAGGGCAGTGTGTTGAGTCCCTCGGTGGCGATGGTGACGGCATCCTGAAAGACGAGCGGTGTAATGCCGGCTGGGACATCGGATGTGCCTGGGGCGCCGGCGATATAGGCCCGCTGGGTAATACCGGAATAGTTGACTCGATTGATCAGATTGAATGCGTCGGCAGTGGCGCGTGCGCGGAGGTGCTCCCCAATGGCAAAGCTGCGGGCCAGGCGTAGGTCGAGATTCGCTGTGTCTGGAAGGCGGAGTGTGTTGCGGCCGGTGGTGGGCAGCACGGTAGAGCCTCCGGAGCCGTTGATGCTCTCGTGGCCGCCGGGCATCCGGGAGCCGCCAAAGATCAGGTAGCTGTAGGGGCGCCCTGCGCTTTCGGTAAAGATGCCGGCGAGGGACCAGTTGCTGAGCAGCATGTGTAGGGCAGGTAGTTCGGTGGCGGAGATGGTGTCCGCCCGCGGCGCCCAAACCATGGTGGCCACCACGCGATGCGGAAAGTTGAGCGCAGAAATGGACTTGTCGTAGCGGTTCGTGAAGGGATCGAACTGGCCGTTGACGCGGGGAACGGCGCCGGATTCGGGAGCAAGGTCAAGCGCCTTGGACCACGTCCACGCGAGCCGGAACTCGAGCCCGCGGCCGATGCCACCTAGTCCAGCGCGTCCTCCCAGACCTCGCCGCGCCTCCAGCGTGAGCGCGTTGCAGCTGGCGTTCGCATTGGAAAGAATTCCAGTGACCGGGCCGAAGCTGGAGGTGCGCCTGCCGGTGTACATGGGGACATAGAAGGTTTCGTGGTCCTTTACGCCGGCCCGGCCGTTGCCACCTACGAGCTGGAATCCAGCCATCGCGGTGGACGGCGCGATGTTGAGATCGACGGAGCTGGGAAGCTGGCGGTCGATGTTCATCACGTAACTTGCACTGCCCACGATGCCCCAGCCCACGGTGCGCTCCAGCGAGAAGGTGCCCTGTTGTATGGCAGGCAACTGGAATCGGCTGCTGAACATCATGCCGGAGGCGCTCTGAGAGAGAACGCCACTGGGCGGGACTAGGAATGAGCAGGGATACCCGAAGCCCACCTGCGGCTGCTGTGGGCAGACTGTCTCCGTGGTCGGCGTAATGCGAATACGTGTGGTGGAGGTGGGCAGAGCAGTGTCCAGCAAAGCGGCGCGGACAGTGGCGCCGGGAAGCCTGCCGAAGTAAAGGCCGTAGCCGATGCGTACGACCCCGCGACCCTCCCCAAGCGGCTGCCAGGCCAGTCCGATTCGCGGACCGTAGTTGTTGCGGTCGACGGGAAAGGTGCTGGTCGAGGCAATGGGCATAAACGCCGCGTCGAGCTGCTTGTTCGGATGCTGAACCATCGGCAGCGCCTCATACTCATAGCGCGCACCGAGGTGCACAGTCAGCCGGCTCGAGGCGTGCCAGTCGTCCTGCAAAAACGCGGCCCACTCCTGCGTATGCCAGGTGATGCTCTGCGCACCAAAGCTCTGCGAGAATGCCCGAAAGCAGAAGTCATGCCGGGCCGCGTAGATCGAAGGGCAGCCGCCGTTCGGGTAGGAGTTGACGCCGAACGTGTAGTCGGTGATCCAATCGACCAGGCCTCCCGCATGGCCCCCGGTGTTGCCGCTGTCGTAGGTGAAGGTGCCCTCGGCATTGGTCAGGGAGTTGGTGAAGTCTCGTAGACTGCTGAAGTCGCCCCCGAGTTGAACGAGATGACCTCCACGCACCCAGGCGAAGACGTCGGCAGCTTCAAGGCGCCGCTCGTCAGGATAGGCATTACGGCCGAGCGCGGCAGGTGTGCCGAAGGCGAACCCGTCGGGTCCGATCGAAACCTCGGGCGCGAAACCTCCGGGACCCACGGCGGGCTCTTGTGCGAGCGGCTGCTGCGGCGTTTCATACAGCAATTGGTGACTGTATTGGAGGCGCAGCTCATTGGTGATCCGTGGGGAAGGAAAGAGCAAGATGCGCGCTACTGAAGCATCTGCGGACCCATAGCTGGAGCCTAGACTCGCGGTGCCGCGATTGACTACAGCGCTGGACCGGGTGCCGCCGGGATTCTGCCATCGGACACGGTTATATTCGGCGATCACGCGAGCGCCGGCGGGGCGCATCCAGTCGAGCCGCGCAAAGTGAAGCGTCTGGTCGGCACGTCGGGGAGCCGGGCCGGTGAGGCTGCTGAGATAGTTGAGCGCAGTGCGAGTCGCAGCGGCCGACACTCCGCGGTTCGCAAGCAGCGCCGTCTGAATCGCGCTGAGCTGATAGAAGGACGGAGTGGGAGGCGAGGAGATCGCCGGATAATCCCGGAGCTGGCGCTCGAATGCGTAGAGGTAAGACAACCGCGAAATGACATCGCCGCTGGAGCGCCGCGCCGATTGCGTGAGGAAAGGGCCGCCGATCCGGGCGGCAAAGTGTTGCTGCAGATCGTGCGGTTTGACCCGTGCGGAGGTGACCACGCCATCGCGATAGCTCGTGGCGACGGCAAAAGGATTAGCGGCGGACCAGGCGCTGTTGCGAAGGTCATAGAGAACCATTCCGTGCAGCCTCGTTCCGCCTGAACGCGAGGCGAGGGTGACGACGGCTCCGGCGCCGTGGCCGTAGAGAGCCGAGCCGTACTCCGCGGCGTCGGACTGGGTGCGGACGCGAAACTCGCGGATAGCCGATTGCGCGAAGCCGTTGGAGGAGCCCGAACGGCGTCCATCCTCGAGCAGGGAGCGCGAGCCGGTACCTGGTCCAGCGGCGCAATCGGCAACCTCATCGGTGCCGGACTCAGGATCAGCGGCCATGGTCACCGCACCGGCGCTCGGTGAAAAGCTGCCATCTGCAGAGAGCCCATCATTGCGTTCCGAGTTCTGATCCGGCGGCAGTCCAGCCACGGTGAGTTCCGGGGCGTCCGATACGCCAGAGGAGGCAGAATTCGCGCCCGGAGTGGCAAGGGCAATGCTCTTCCAGCTGTCACCTGAAGTAGGCATGGCGAGTTGAAGTGGTCCGGAAGATCCGGGGTTGGTGGGCGACGCCGGCGAGCTGCCAATCCGCGTCACGATGGAGGTGACTTCGCCGAGATGGACCTCGTACAGCCCTTCGAGAGGCAGCACCGTGGCAGAGTCGGCGACGGCGAGGGAATACTCGCCCGGCGGCAGCCGCGGTATGGTGAACTCGCCATTGCGTCCGGTGAGAGTGCGCTGCACGACGCCCGACTCGTCGTCGATGGCGAGCACCTGCGTGTAAGTGGCAGGCTCTCCAGTTTGCGTAAGCAAGCGGCCGGCTAAGGCGCCGTCGGCGGGGGACTGCGCAGAGAGCAGCGGAGGAAGAGCGAGGGCACAGATCAGCGCAGCTAAAGATCGTGCACGGCCGCCGCGGAAACTCATCAAAGCCTCATCGGGCAGACGTTCGCAGAAAGAGGAATGCGGTACACAGGAGCCGCTCGAACCACCTTCACGCGCTCTCCAGACTGCCTGCGGGAGAGACAAGGTACGCGTTGCCTATGCGATCGAAGAAGGCACAGGAGCCAGCGAGACGGAAGTGATCCGACTCAGCGGATGCATCCGCAGTCAAAAGGTTAAATCTCTCTAACTAAATTGCAAAGAAAAAAGGCAAGCGGCAGCCGAATCCGCCGCCTCTGCTTGCAACGCCTTCGGGATCTGAGCAGCGGGGCACGACCATTTAGTTAAGCTCGCCCGCAGCGGGTACACTTGAAAACAAAATGTTTATCGATGAAGCACGAATCCGGGTGAAGGCGGGCGACGGGGGAAACGGCTGCGTCGCCTTCCGACGGGAGAAGTTCGTTCCCCGTGGGGGGCCGTCCGGCGGAGACGGCGGACACGGCGGCGACGTGCTCATGTCCTCATCTCTATCGCACAACACGTTAATGCATTTCAGGTTCAATCCGGAGTGGAAGGCGGATCGGGGAGGCCATGGCGAAGGATCCAACTGCTCTGGCACCTCGGGCAAGCCGACTACTCTGCAGGTTCCCGTGGGCACGCTGCTCTATGACGAGCTGACCGGCGATCTGGTGCATGACTTTGCCGCACCCGGCGAGACGATTGTGATCGCGCGCGGAGGCCGGGGTGGTCGCGGGAATCAACACTTCGCGACCAGTACGCATCAGGCGCCGCGCGAGCATGAGCTTGGCCGCCCGGGTGAGGAGAGGCACTTGCGGTTGGAGCTTCGTCTGCTGGCCGATGCAGGGCTGGTGGGGTATCCGAACGTGGGCAAATCCACCCTCATCTCGCGGCTCTCCGCGGCACGACCCAAGATTGCCAATTATGCCTTCACGACACTGGAGCCGAATTTGGGCGTCGTTCAGGTAGGCGAGTTCCCCCACACGCTGTCCTTCACAGTGGCCGATCTGCCTGGGCTGATTGAGGGCGCGCACCTGGGCCACGGGTTGGGCATTCAGTTCCTCAAGCACATCGAGCGCACGTCCGTGGTGGTTCACCTGGTCGACGTCTCAGATGAGCCGGACCGGCCGGACCCGGTGGAGGATTTCAAGGTGATCACGGCCGAGCTGAAGTCCTTTGATCCGGCGCTGGCCAAGAAGCCCACGCTGCTGGTCGCAGCCAAGGCCGATGTGGCCAACCCGGAGAAGCTGAAGAAGCTTTCCAGCTACGCGAAACGGCGGAAGCTGCCCTTTTTTACGCTTTCTGCGGTGACGGGCACGGGGGTGGAACCGCTGAAGTATGCCATCGCCGAGCTGGTGGAGAAGAGCAGGCCGAGCGAAGAAGAGATCGCCGCGCGCAAGGCGGCTGTTCCGGAAAAGATCAAACGCGCTTATCCTCCACCGAAGCCAAAGGCCCGAGGACGCGCGAAGTAGACGATTCACCCGCGGCCGATTCTGTAGACTTGTAAGGACTACCCCAAGGATTGAGATTTTGATGAAACTTCGGTTGTTCGCAACAGCACTGGCGGCGCTTGCCTTGTCTTCAACCGCTCATGCGCAGATCGGCGTCTACATGAATCCGGTGGCGATCCGGGTGAGCAACTCGGTGGCTGACACCGGCCCCTTTGCCTTTCTCGGCGAGAACTCGAAGTCTCAGGTGCTGTATGGCTACATGCTGGGTGGCTATGACGAGTTCTTCAGCTCCGGCAAGCTGAGAGCCGGAGTCGACATGCGTCTGGAGGATCTGCACGCAAATCACGCCATGCTCCGGGATTTCTTCCTGGGTGTACGCGTCTCCGGGACGCCTTGGTCGAGGCCGCTGAAGCCCTATGCACAGGCGGCGGTGGGCGTGACTACCACCAAAGCTCCGAACAGCACCGTGCATACCACTAAGGGCGGATATCTGATCTCCGCGGGTGCGGACTATAGCGTGGCGAAGCACGTGGATCTGCGCATGTTCGAGGTCGGCTATGGTTCGCTGACGACCATCAGCAGCGACACCGTAGGGGCCGGGAACGGACGGTCTCTTCCCGCATCCAAAATGCTCAGCTTCAGCGCCGGGCTGGTATTCCGGTTCAAGTAGGCTAGTCGGCGGCGCTTTACTCAACTCCTCCATGCGCATTGCATTCTTTGGCGGCACCTTCGATCCGGTCCACGAAGGACACCTTCGTGTTGCAGGGGCTGCGGCGGATGAGTTCGCCTTGGATCGCGTGCTGTTTGCGCCGGTCGGCCGTCAGCCGCTGAAGGCCAAGACAGCGGAGGCGCCTTTTGCGGATCGAGTCGCCATGGTGAGGCTGGCTTGCGCGGACTCCGAGCCGGCGGGAACGATGGTGCTCTCGGAGATCGATGCACCCAAGCCAGGCGGGCAGCCGAACTACACGGTGGATACGCTGAAGGAGCTTCAGCGCGAGCACCCGGAGGCGGAGCTGTATGCCATTGCTGGCGCGGATAGTTTTCTGACGGTGCAGAGCTGGCGTGAGCCGGATCGGCTGCTCGAATTGGCACAGTGGATCGTGGTCAGCCGTCCCGGGTTCGATCTGAGCCAGCTTGCTTCGCTGGATCTGCGGCCCGAGCAGCAAGCCCGGGTGCATCTGCTGGGCAGTGTCCATGAAGACGTCTCCGCCAGTGATCTGAGGCTTCGTCTGGCGGCGGGAGAAACCTGCTCCGACTGGCTGCCTGCATCAGTGGTCGAGTACATCCGCGAGCGAGGACTGTACGGTTCGCGGCCGTGAATGCGCTTGCACTAGACTCAAACCGTGGCTTCGCCGAAGAACAATGCGTCGTCGGGCTCACTGGCGGACCTACTGCTGAGTGGCAGGCCTGCTCTCAGAGTAGAGCCTGCTGCGTCCGCTCCCCGGACCGAGTTGGAACCCGGCGGCCAGTTGGATCTGCTGTTCGCTGACACATCCGAAACTCGTCCCGAGCGCAAGCAGCGCAGTGTTGAGCCGGCGCAGGTACGGTCGCGCGAGCTGCTCGAATCTCCGGCCGTGCTGGAGGCTGCCGAGCGGAAGGTCTGGTCCATCCGAGAGCTTGTCGCCGGGGTGCGGCGAAGACTGGAGAGCGACTACGACAACGTCTGGGTAGAAGGTGAGATCTCGAATTGCCGTCCAGCCGCTTCGGGCCATGTGTACCTCACACTGAAGGATGGCGATGCGCAGCTGGCGGTCGTGCTGTTTCGGGCACAGGCCTCGCTGTTGCGCTTTCGGCCGCAGGATGGGCTCGCAGTTTTGGTGCGCGGCCGGATCTCGGTTTACGAGCAGCGCGGACAGCTGCAGATGATCGCGGAAACCATGGAGCCTCGCGGCGCGGGTGCGCTGCAGCTTGCCTACGAGCAGCTGAAGGCCAGGCTGCTGGCCCAGGGAATGTTTGACCAGGAGCGCAAGCGTCCGCTGCCACTGTTTCCGCGCTGCGTCGGCGTGGTGACTTCCACGAGCGGCGCAGTGCTGCACGATATTATCAAGGTGGTACGGGGGCGGCACGCGTGGCTGCAACTGCTGGTCTATCCGGCGGTGGTGCAGGGTCCAAGTTGCGCAAGCTCGGTGGCAGCGGGAATCCGGTGGTTCAATGCGAATCCGGGCCGCGTTGAGTTGATTCTGGTTGCTCGAGGCGGCGGCTCGATTGAGGACCTAGCGGGCTTCAATGACGAGGATCTTGCGCGAACGATTGCTGCTTCGGAGTTGCCAGTCGTCTCGGCGGTCGGCCACGAGACGGACTTCACCATCGCAGACTTTGTGGCTGATCTGCGTGCGCCGACTCCGTCCGCGGCCGCGGAGATCATCACCGCGGCGCAGCATGGCGTCGAGGAGCGGGTTCAGGAGCTGGATGCGCGTCTGCGACGTGCGGTCCGCTACCACATGATGCTTGCGCGGCAGCGGTACTCGGCTCTGGCGGCGGACCAGGTGCTGGTGCGTGTCCGCGACGTGATCGGCAGGCGCGCGCAGCGAGTCGATGAGCTGGAGCGGCGGCTTGAGACGGCGCTCTCGCGCCAGGTCCGTGGATGGAGCGACAGGCTGGCCGCGCTTACGTTGCGGGTTGAGCGGAAGGACCCGACCGCGAATCTCGCGATCGCGCGGCGCCGGCTCCAATCCGCCGAGCAATGCATGGAGCGGCTGGCGGGGACGCTGATTTCGGCGCGTACGACCGCGCTGGAGCACGCCTCGGCGAGGTTGCAGGCGCTCTCTCCGCTGGCGGTTCTGAGTCGCGGATATGCGCTGGTGTACGGGCCCGACGGAACTCTGCTCCGCAGCGCGGCTGCCGTGAAGCCCGGCGAGACTGTACGCGCCCGGCTGGCGGACGGCAGTGTCGAGGCCCAGGTGACTAAATCCGGCGGGTAGAAGCAGGCTGGTTGCTTGTGAGCGGCGGGGTTCCCCCGTACCCTTGAGGGATATGAGGAAGCTGTTTGGAACGGATGGTATTCGCGGCGTCGCGGGCAAGAGCCCGCTGGACGCGCAGACGGTTTACGCCGTGGGACTGGCGCTGGCGCACCACCTGGGCGCAGGACCGAAGGTACTGATCGGGCAGGACACACGCGAGTCGTCGGACTGGATTGCCGCGACACTGACGGCGGGGCTGACCGAGGGCGGAGCGACGGTGGAGAGCGCGGGAGTGATCACGACGCCTGCGGTGGCCTTTCTGACGCGAGCGCACGGGTTCAGCGCGGGAATCGTTATCTCGGCTTCGCACAATCCATGGCAGGACAACGGCATCAAGCTGTTCGGCCCGGACGGATTCAAGCTGCCGGATGCGACCGAGATGGCGATTGAGGCGGAAATTTTCCGCCGGCTGGAGCAGGTGGCCGGGCGTGAGGCTCAGGTCCCGAGCACGGAGCCGGTGGTGAATGAGTCCGACCGTACCGAGTACGTGAAGTTTCTGCTGGAAGCGGTGCCGGGGCTGTCGCTCGATGGGCGCTGCATCGTGGTGGACTGCGCCAACGGCGCGGCGAGCGCGATTGCGCCGCAGCTGTTTGCCGAGCTGAACGCGAACGGCGGCGGCGAGGTGATCCTGAAGAATTCTTCGCCGGACGGGCGCAACATCAACGAGCACTGCGGCGCTCTGCACCCGGAGGTGGTGGCGAAGGAAGTGGTGGCGCACAAGGCTTCGATGGGCATCACTTTCGATGGCGATGCGGATCGGGCGCTGTTTGCGGACGCGAGCGGAAAAGTGGTGAACGGCGATGCGGTGCTGCTGCTGGCGGCGCGCGACTTAGCGGAGCGCGGCTTGCTGGCCAATGCGACGGTGGTTGCGACCACGATGTCGAACATGGGCCTGGAGGCGGCGCTGAAGCGCTCCAATATTCGAATGCTGCGGGCGCCGGTGGGGGACAAGTACGTGCTGGAGCAGATGCTGGCAACCGGGGCGGCACTGGGCGGCGAGCAGTCCGGCCACATCATCTTCTCGGGACGATCGACGACCGGCGATGGGTTACTGACGGCGCTGCTGCTGCTGGATATCGTGCACCGCAGCGGGAAGACGCTGGCGGAGCTGACGGCCGACCTGAAGACGTTTCCGCAGGTGATCGTGAACGTTCATGTGCGGGAGAAGCGGCCACTGGACGAGATTCCGTCCGTCGCTGAGGCGATTGCCGCGGCGGAGTCGGAACTGGCCGACTCCGGGCGCGTGGTGATCCGCTACTCGGGCACGGAGGCACTGGCGCGGGTGATGATCGAGGCAGAGTCGGAGGCGTTGATGCATCAGCATGCGGAGGCGATTGCGTCGGCGATTCGTGCCGAACTGGGAGCGTGACGCGCTTCCCAGCGTGGACCCCCCACCCCCCGGTATCCTCTACCGTTTCGCTGATGTTGTTTGAGTTAGCGGAGGGGAGTCATAGATTGGTTAATACCTGCTGCCCGCTTCGGCGAAGACTGCGCAGCCGCTGGCATAGCAGGAGCTGAAACGGTCCAAGCCGTTCGATCCTCCGTTGACGAGACGGCGGGCGGCGGCGAGGTCGTTGTGGGCGAGGGCATGGCGAATCGCCGGCTCCTTGTCGAGGAGGAACAAGGCGAGCAGCTGGGCCGCGACGTCGAGGCGGCAGGCGAGCTCAGGGTGATGGATGAGGTCGAACCCGGTGCGGTGCGCGTAGCGGGTGTAGTTGGCGCGGCCGGTGAGCTGGATGAAGCCGCGTCCGCGGAAGCTGGCTCCGTCGGGCGGGCCCTGGTTGCCGAGGTCGTGGCGGTGGTCGTAGAGGTCGAACGGATGGCCGCCGGGCGAGGTGTTGCAGCGTGAGGGCATCTCGGCGATTGGCTCGAAGGATTCCGTCTCGGCGCGGATGGTGGCGAGGGCCATCAGCACCATGGACGGGTCGTCCAGGCCGGCTGTCCGGAGTGCGCTGAGCACGGATGGGAGGTTGGCGCAGATGGGGGCGATGGGCGTGAGCGGGAAGAGATGGTGGACGAGCTGAGGCGTAAGCCGATCGCTGAACGGCGGCGAGGCAGGAATCTGAGGCTGCGGGATGGCGGTCTGGATAGGAATCGTGGACATGGGGTACCCTTAGCTGAAGTGCTACAGTAATTGTTGTGCGTAAGGTTTTGCAAAGGTGATACTTAGGTGCTGGTTGTGTTCGGTACAAAAGGCAAAGGCAGAAACAGATTCCCTTCGGGAATGACGACCAAAAGGGCTTAAATGGAAAGGCCCGCACGATGGCGGGCCTTCCTGTTTTGTTCTCTCTCCTTATTTTACCAAAGCGGCCATAACTCGTGTCACATCTAAATTGCGCTTGTTTTGTGCAGCTTAGGCGAAAAGGGGCTTGACAGCATTTTCAGAACTGCGAGACCGAGAGGGTGTTGCCGTCCGGGTCCTTGAACCAGGCGATGCGGGCTCCGCCGGGTGCGGTCCAGATGCCGGAGGGGCTCTGGTCCATGCCCTGGATGCGGAGCATGGCGACACTGCGGGAGGCGAGCTCGGCGACCGTAGTTTCGACGTCAGGAACCTCCCAGCCAAAGATGGTGAAGATCTGCGCGGAGAAGTCTCCGACACGCACCACGCGCAGATGGATCGGGGCTGCCGGGCTACCGACTTCAAAGTTGAGGGCGAAGCCGTCGTCGGAGAGGAAGCGGAGGCCGAGCGTGGTTTCGTAGAAGGGCCGGGCACGCGCAGTGTCGCGGGTGGGGATGAAGGCGATGGGGCGGGCGGTGGTGAGCATGGCGGAGTCGGCGCAAACGGAGCTGCAAGCTACTGCATGCAGCTTACAGCTACTGGATTGAGACGCGACCATGCTGGATCATCCGATCTCGGCTGCGCGATGCCGCGCCAGAATTTTTCTTCGAAGTTCTTGCCGTAGAAGGCTTGCTCTGTGGGGGTCATCACCTTCTCGTAACCGCTGCTGAGGCATTGACAGTAGCCTTCGGAATCGCGCGGGGCGTACCTGGAGGTCCTCGGGGCGTTCATGAAGGCGTTGCAGCCGTCGGCGAAGGGACTGTGGCTGGCCTGTGCCGCGGTGAATTTGGCGTATGCGTTCTTCTGGTAGGCGGAGATGATGCGCTGACTGGGCGCCCGACAGTTGTCCGGCGCGTCGGAGAAGTAGAGACAGTCGGGGACTCCGTCTTTGAAAGAGACAGTCACACGCCCACTCTGCGAGCCGACATAGCGAAAGCGAGCCATGACGCGGGTCGGTGCGCCGGTTGGATCGTGAGAGACGATGGGGTCGGATATGCTGCCGGGCTGGTAGCGATTCATCACCCAGCCGCGGGAGCTGTCGGCGACGAGGTCATCCAGAAGGCGAGTGAAGTCGGCATCTCGACCGCCCGGCAGAACAGCAATTGGAGCTGAGACGACGGCGCCGCCGAACTTCGCTGGAGCTTCTCCGTTGGCGAAGCGGACGAGGTTGGACTGGAAGTTCTTGAGGCCGGGGCTGCCACAGCCGTTCGCAGCAATGAGTGCTTTCGTCTCGCCGTTTACCGCGACAAGCTGGTCGGTTACCTGCTGGCTGATGTTGAAGGGATTGGATGCGCGCCCACTTTTGCCGGTGCTTATGCCGAACATGTTCTTGACGAGACTTAGCTGCGATTTTGCGGTCACGTTTTGCACCGCCTCGTAGAGTTGCGGGTCGGCGTAGACGCCGGTGCCTACGGTGCGATAGGAGGAGCATCCGGTGCTCTGGGGGAGGGGGTTGCCGTAGTAGTCGTGCCTGCCGTCGGGGCTCGCGATCGGTGTGCTGGGTGCGTCGTTGCAGACCTGCTGCGTGATCTCGACCTTGTTGGGTGGCAGGAATTGCTTGCACGCGTTGCCGAAGTCCTCCATGTAACTGGAGATGATCAGCATGAACTGGCTGCCGTCGCGGTCGAGGTGGATGGAGTTGAAGTCGCCGGAGTAGATGCGGACGAGGTCATCCTCATCGTTGAGTCCTGAAGCGGTGAAATGAGCAGGAGCGGTGGACGCGGTTTCACTGGCGCGGCCGATCTGGAGGCAGCGTCGGGGCGCCTTGCAGCGGCAGGCCTCTGGGCAGGGGCAGCCACAAAAGCAGACAGAGATGTGAGAAGAGAGAGGACCAGCACGCGCATAGGCGTACCTCCTTGGGAATTGCATTCCAGCAAAGGCATGGCCCGGGGTATGAGGGATTCTATAGCACGGTGTCGCTGCAAGGCAGACGCAGCATGGAAAAACGGTTTGCGCGTCCGGCGGCTTGCCCTAGCTTATTTTGAGAGCTGCTTGACGAAGAAGTCGGCCATGATGTGGTTGGCTTCGACGGCCTCCGGCAGGGAGGACTGGTACCAAAAGGCGTGCCAGAGGGCGTCGTATACGACGAGGTGGGCGTCGACCCCGGCGAGCAGGTAGGCGCGGTGCAGGTTGACGGTGCTGCTGAGCAGGGCGTCGCGGGTGGCGGTGACGAAGAGAGTGGGCGGCATGCCGTGGAGGTCGGCGTAGATGGGAGAGAGGACGGGGTCTTTGGGATTGGCTGTGCCGACATACCAGGGATCGTGAACACTGGAGTCGGCAGGCTCAAGGTGGCCACGGAGTCCGGAGAGAGTGTAGACCGAGTACGAGTCGCCCATGCGGGCGAAGCTGTCGAGCGTGCTGAAGATGCCGAGCGCGGCGGGCTCCGGCAAGCCAAGCTGCTTGATGCGGACGGCGGTTTCAGCGGTGAGGGTAGCGCCGGCCGAGGTTCCGTAGAGGACGATCTGCGATGGCTTGTGGGTCTTAAGGAGTTCGCGGTAGACGGCGATGGCATCGTCGACGGCAGCAGGGAAGATGTGCTCGGGCGCGAGGCGGTAGAGGACTGCGACGACCTTCATGCCGGTGTAACCCGCGATCGGGATGGACTCGGCGTAGGAGCCTGAGTCGGCGTTGAAGCTGCCGCCGTGGAGGTTGATGAGCACCTTGCCTGCTTTGGCGGGGGTGAGACTGTCCGGCGTGATGATGTGGACAGGCACGCCGGCGATGGTGGTCTCCTCAATTTTGTTCGGGCAGAGGGCGGACCAGGCGGCACGGCCGCGGACCTGGCCGGCATCCTGATTGGCGCGGCGCGTGGCGAGGGGTTCGGGCGGGCCTTGATCCGGGCCCGGGCGGGCGACGGCCTTGTGAGCCTCGGGAGAGAGATCATCCGGGATGGGAATGACTCGGGTGATGTGCGCGGTGCCGTCGGAGTCGATGAAGCTGGTGTCGCGGGTGGCTGCAGTGGTCGCAGTGGTGGGATCGCCAACGGGTTGCTGCGCGGTGAGGCCGGAGGCGGTGAGTGCGAATAGGGCGGCAAGCAGCGCTGTGGTGCGAGAGCGGGAGGACATTCCGCGAGACTCCTGAAATGCGAACGATGGAAGTGGAACGATTCTAGCGGGAAGCTTCGATTCCGTGCAGGCGTGGGATTCGAGGAGCTTCGGGCGGAGGGCAAATGAAAACGCCAGAGGCCTGTGAAGACCCCTGGCGCTCATCTTGAAGAACCTCGCAGTGAACAAAGGCCGGACTCGCGGGCGCTGCCGTACGGTTCCGCGTTCGACTTGCGTCTCGCGCTTTCTCGTGCGGCCCTCCTTCGGTCGCTTGCGAGCGGTTTGCACCGTCCGTTAGCTTCCTCCGGCTCTGCCGTGCCCAGCCACCTTCGACTTGCGTCGCTGGCGCTTGTGCCCGGCTCCTCCTTCGAGCCAACCTCTGCCTTGCCGATCGCCTTCCTCTAGCGGCTCAGCCATCGTGCTCCGCTCTCATGCTTGCGCCTGAGTGCCAGCTTTCGTGACCATCCTTCGGATTCGAGCCTCCGGCTCTTCGGCAATCTTTCGTCTGGATCTGCGTCTGGCTGGGTATTGGCTTGCGCCGCCGCCCCACCGCTCCGCCTCGCATTCAGTGCCACGACAGCTCGCGCCGCCGATGGATCCTCCTGCTCTGCTGTCCTGCCCGCGAAGCCGACTTGCGTCTGCCCTGCGAGCCTTCCGGCCTTGCCTTCGATTACTAACTCGAGCTTGCGCCCGCGCGAGAATCTCCGGCTCCGCCTTCCTGCCTGACCATTCCGGCTTTCGCCTGAAGGGCCGGCCTTTCAGCCTCACCTTCCTACCTGACTGCCGACTTCCCGGCTGCCTTCCTCCTCTGGCGCTGCCCCTGGTTTTCTCTCCGGCTCTCGCCTTCGATTCCGCCTTGGGCCCATCCGTCAGATTCGTACGTCCGACGCGTCCGACTGTCGCCTCTCCGGTTCCTCCGTCCAATCAAACCGTGGCTTTCGCCTTGATCCAACCTTCCGGGATTGCCTTCGAACTTTCCAACCGGCTTTCTACGCGGTCATCAGTTGAGAAGGACATTAGGAGTGAACGATCTGTGCATGCAAGTGCAAATTCTGTGATTTCTGTGCAATGCGAGGCGGTAATTCTGGGCTGCGGCGATAACCGCACTGGATTCAAGCATCGCCGAGCAAGAGGGAATTTATGGAGGTGCACCGCGGATTGTTCAACAAAGCTGTTCGGCGATTTGTTTTTCCACAAACGAGGGACTAGACGGAGAATGACAACGGCACGCGAGATAGGAATCGCGTGCCGTCGCCGGATGGAGAGGTTAGCGGAGAGGCAGAATCTGCAGATGAAGGGTTAGAGGGACGGCGATGGCCAGGCCGCTGACGGAGCCGGGCCGGAATCGAAACTGGCTGACTGCTTCGAGGATGCTGGAATCGAGGTCGGCACCGGCAGACTTGACGATCTTCAGATCGGTGGGCTTGCCATTGGACTCGACGATCATGGAGACATCGGCGGAACGAGGACGTTGGGCGTCGTCATGGACGTTCATCGCCTCGCTGAGGATGGGCGTGGTGTGGAGGAGCTTTGGGCTGACGACTCCAGTGGAGACGCGCAGGCTGTCAACGTGGGGGAGGTCCGCAGCGGACGCGGAGGCGGAAGACATCATCGTGCGCGGGGCATGGACGCCGGACTGCATGACGGCCAGTTGGGTGGTCGGTGCAGACGAGGCTGTCTGCGCGTGAACCATCAGTGGAGACAGGACGAGGGCGGCGGCAACCAGGTAGCGCATGCATTTTCTCCGAAAGGGCAAGAGTGCCCGACACCAGACTATTTTGCGCAGAACTCGATTGTCAATGAAAAAATATCAAAATTAGTTACACATTTATTTTCAGTGAAATGCACGGTGAGCGCTGGGTCCAAAGCTCGCTTCGTCGCAGAGCTCTCAGCAATTCGCGATGCGCGGAGAAGTAGCGCGGGCTCTCTTTCGGCTCCTCCGCCTGCTGCTGATAGGGTGGTGGGAAAGGAGTTTGCCGGGATGCAGTTTGAGTTTGCAGAGGCAGCGCAGGAGATTGCGCGAGAGGCGGGTGCGCTGCTGCGCGAGTTTTATCAGCAGGGAGTCACAACCGAATACAAGGGCGATGTCGACCTGGTGACGGAGGCAGACCGCGCGAGCGAGGCGTTGATTCGCGAACGGCTCACGAAGGCGTTTCCCGGCCACGGAATTTACGGCGAAGAAGGCACGCGCGACCAGATGGAAAGCGAATTCCGCTGGTATGTGGACCCGCTGGATGGCACCACGAACTTCGCGCACGGGTTTCCGGTGTTCTGCGTGCTGCTGGGACTGGAGCACAGAGCCAAGGGCCTGCCTGCGGCCGAGGATGGCGAGATGATCGCGGCAGTCACCTACGATCCGTTGCGCGATGAGTGCTTCGCGGCGGAACGAGGCAAGGGCGCGTGGATGAACGGGCGGCCGATCCGGGTATCGAGGACGAAGACGCTGCAGGAGTCGCTGACCGCAACCGGCTTTCCCAGCCAGAAGCGCCACGGCTCACCGAACATCCACTTCTATCAGGAGTTCACGCTGCGCTCGCACGGGGTGCGCAGGGCGGGATCGGCGGGGCTGGACCTGGCGTATGTGGCGTGCGGGCGGCTGGATGGGTTTTGGGAATTCCGGCTGAATCCGTGGGATACCAGCGGCGGCGTCCTGCTGGTGGAAGAGGCAGGCGGCACAGTGACGCACATGGATCGCGGCAAGTTCACGCTGGATTCGCGCGAGGTGCTGGCGACGAACGGCTTGATCGCGGAGGAGATGGTGCGTCTGTTTGAGGATATGTTCGCGGGACGGGGAGTGGGGCCGATTCCAACGCCGGCGGAGTTTGCGGCGAGGCGCAAGGCGGCAGGGAGATAGTGAAGGCTCGGCGTTCGGCTCGAGTGATGCTGTTTGATCCTGCGGGACGGGTGCTGTTGATCCGGTGCGCGGTGGTGCGGCGGGATGGGAAGCTGTTTGTGTTCTGGCTGACTCCGGGTGGAGAGATCGAGCCTGGCGAGGAGCCCCTGGACGCTGCGCGCAGGGAGCTGCGGGAGGAGTTGGGGTTGGTTCTGGAGCCGCGGGGTCCGGTGTACTCCGAGCACAATCAGTTTGAGCACATGGGTGAGATGCGCGACAACCACGACTTCTACATCGTTGCGCAGTGTGCGGCGGAGGCTCCACGTATGCAGGGCGTGACCGCCGATGAGATTGCGCTGATGCAGGAGATCGGATGGTGGACGGCCGAGGAGGTCGAGGCCGCCCTCCGGCGCGGAGAGAATGTCTTCCCGGTCGATCTGGCCGCGCGCATGCGTGAGTTTGCGTGAGGCTCAGCGGGAAGAGGGGAAAGGCAGAAGCAGATTCCCTTGGAATGACAACAAAGAAGGCAAAAGCAGAGGCAGAGGCAGAGGCGCCTTAACCTCTACTGCTGGGTTAGGGGCTGTTGAGCGGGTGGCGCGGTGGGATCGGTGTGCTGCATGACGAGCATGTTCGCGGGATCTGTGCCGAGTGGGATACCGGAGCGCTCGAAGGCCTGGATGATGCGGCGGCGGAGCTCTCGGAGGATGGCGTCCTTCTGATTGATGCGAACGCGTATGAGTACGGGGTAGGTGACCACGCGTCCGGAGATGGCATCCACGCCGGGGACATCGGGGTCGGCAAGGGCGATGTTCTGGAAGCGGGGCTCGTTGCGGACCTCGAGCGCGGTGTCACGCAGTACGCGAAGGACCTTATCCGGGTCAGCTGTCGCGTCGACTGAGACGGAGAGCGTGGCAACGGTGAAGTCGCGGGAGAGATTGGAGACGGTGGCCACTTGCGAGTTGGGGATGAAGTAGAGAGTGCCGTTGCCGTCGCGCACCTTGGTGATGCGCAGGGTGAGATCTTCGACGGTTCCGGTGACCGAGGCGATGGTGACGAGGTCGCCGACGTTGTACTGGCCATCGATCAGGATGAAGATGCCGTTGAGCATGTCCTTGAACAGCGACTGGGCCCCGAGACCGATGCCTACTCCGACCACGCCGGCGGAGGCCAGCAGGGTCTTGGTGTCGATTCCGAGCAGCGACAGGATGTTGATCAGGACGATGAAGCTGATCAGGCCGTAGGCGGTAGCGCGGAGGATGGCAGCCAGGGTTCGGAGCTCTGAGGCACGCTGCGGGTTCTCGGCAGCATGACGGTCGGCGAGCCGTCGCGTGCGTTTGACGAAGAAGCCGACAATACGCATCAGCAGGGCGGCAATGAGCAGGAAAAAGAGAAGCTTGGGCAGGTCCTGCTCGACGAAGGCGAGCGCGTCGTGGTGCCAGCCGCGGAGAACGTCGCCGAAGTGCAGATCACCTTGCGCGAGGGGGTTTGGAAGGACCATTATTAGAGCGTCTCCATAGCGGGCGGTTGCTGAAACCAGTATCTCCCGATTCAGGAGTTCGGTGCTGTGCTGCGGGTGCAAAGGAGGAAACGATGAAGACTCTTCGCAGGATGCAACTTGTGGCAGGCGGGTGTGTGCTGGTGCTGATGGGTGCGATGACCGTTGCTGCGCAGGGTTCGCAGAGACAGCCCCAGCCCCCGCCCCCGGATCCGATTGGGGCGCAGAACAGCAGCCCTCGTCCGACAACCACGCCGATCGTGCCGCCTCAACAGCAGCTTCCTCCGCTGCTACCAGGAGACACGCAGGGGAATGACACACGGCTGGAGCGGGACCAGGCCAGGCTGCGCAACGTGGATCGCCAACGGCAGATTGTGGCAGATACCCAGAAGCTGGTGGACCTTGCCAATCAGCTGCATGCGGAGGTGGAGAAGTCGAACAAAGACACGCTCTCGCTGGAAGTGATCCGCAAGGCGGATGAGATTGAAAAGCTCGCCAAGAGCGTTCGGGAGAAGATGAAGGGTATCTAGGCGCCGGTGTCTCATCCGGTCTATTGACGGCCGTGTAGCGTGCCGGTGGGCATGCGGATGATTGCGGCTTCCGGCGATGCGGCCGGTCGGGTGCACACCACGGCGTCTGCTCTGAGGTTTCGAAATTTAGGCAGAACTGCGGCTCTCCGCGCCGCGTAACAGTACTCGAGTCCAGGAGGAGGGCATGGGACGGATTCGAGTTGCGGCGGCGGTCATTCTCAGCGCGTGGCTCTGCGCCGGGCAAGCGCAGGCGCAAGCACAAACTGCGGCGGCGGCACAGAGGCTGCCCAGGGAAGCGGACCCGGCGTGGGAGGTGGTCGCGGTTCGGCCGAGCGATCCCGACAGCACCGAGATTGGCTTTCGCGTGAACGGACGGCACATCGCGCTGAGGCGTCAGACTGTGGCAGCGATGCTGATGGTGGCGTACGGCATCCAGAAGAAGCAGATCGCGAATGCGCCGGATTGGGTGAACACGAAAGAGTGGGAGGTCAACGGCGAGCTGGATGCCGATGGTATGCCTGACATACGGCAGATTCGCGTTCTGGTGCGCAAGCTGCTGGTGGAACGCTTCAAACTGGTGGCGCACACGGAGCAGCGCGAGATGCCGGTGTATTCGCTCACGGTGGCGAAGGGCGGAGCGAAGCTGGAGAAGAGCACGGCGGATCCGAACGGACTGCCGGATGAGCGGGATCGCCAGAGCGCAGGCGAATCGAGCGTCGAGTTCAAAAATGTCCCAATCGGACAGCTGGTTACGTTGCTGGATTTTCGGCTGGACCGCCCGGTGGTGGATCGGACCGGACTGGCCGGGCGATACGACTTCACCTTGAAGTACACGATGGATGAGACACGCGCACCTGTGGATGGAAACCCGGCGCCGGGCGTGTTCACTGCTTTGCAGGAGCAGCTTGGTCTGAAGCTGGAGCCGATGAAGGCGGCCGCGGATGTGATTGTCATCGACAAAGTGGAGCAGCCCGAAGCGAATTGAGGAACTGGCGCAGCGTCGCAGCCGTAAGGAACGGTATGCGAATTCGATTCCTACAACGGACCGCTTTGCTGGCAGGCGCGATTGCGCTGCTGACGATGATGATGCTGACGGCATGCACGAGAGCCTATGCGCAGACGCTCAGCACGGGCGACCTCTCCGGAGATTGGCAGGGAACGATGCAGACCGATCCCGCGCAGCGCATCGTGCTGAAGATCACGAAAACCAGCGATACGGGTGGCAAGCCTTCATGGAAGGCGGTGATGTACAACCTCGATTCGCACACACCCTACGAGGGGCATGCGACGGAGATAAGCCTGGAAGGCGGCGCATTGCGTTTTGTAATCGCAGCCGTCGACGTCTCATATGACGGCAAGCTGAGCCCGGATGGTGGGACGATCGCAGGAGAGTGGACCGAGGGTGGGCATGCACATCCGCTGACGCTGGCGCACGTGACTGGCGATGCTGCATGGACGATTCCCGCGGAGAACAAGTCCATGCCGACCAACGCCGATCCCGACTGGGAGGTGGTGACGGTGCGGCCGTCAGACCCGAATGTGAAGGGGTCCATGCTGGGCCCTGAAGGACGGCAGGTTCTGGTCAAGCGGCATACGGTGGAGACGATGTTGCTCGTCGGCTACGACGTTCATAAGAAGCAGTTGATCAATGCACCGGATTGGATCGCCACGGATCGTTGGGATGTGACGGGCGTTCCCGACGTGCCGGGTACGCCGAACGTTCCGCAGTTACAGAGCCTGATGCGCAAGCTGCTGGTGGAAAGGTTTGGGCTGGTGAGCCATACGGAGCAGCGGGAGATCCCCGTGTATGCATTGAGGGTGGCGAAAGGCGGACCAAAGCTCGAGAAGAGCGCGGGAGATCCCAACGGTCAGCCGAATGAGAACGACAGCGAGAATGGCGGCCAGAGGACCATGCGGATGACCAACGCCAAAATGGGCGAGCTGGCTCTTCTGCTGAAGCTGTTCCTGGATCGTCCAGTGGTGGACCAGACCGGACTCGCGGGCCGGTACGACTTCGCGCTGAAGTGGACCTTTGATGAAGCGGCTGTGCCGGCCGACGGAAGCGCCGCACCGAGCGTGTTCACGGCGATTCAGGAGCAGCTTGGCTTGAAGCTGGAGCCCGTGAAAACCGCTACCGACGTGATGGTGATCGACAAGATTGAAAAGCCGGGCGCGAACTGAGGGAACCACGCACCGCACACAGCCGTAAGCACTGGTACGGCTGGAGGACGGAATGAGACGGAAAGACGGAGTGCGGTTATGCATCGCGGGTATGGTGCTGATCTGCGTGGGAGCTGTCGCTGCGCGGGCGCAGGACGCGGCGAGTGGTTCCACCAAACCGGCGGCAATGGCGGCGGATGCGGATCCGGATTGGGATGTGGTGACGGTGAAGCCAAGCGATCCCAATACCGTGGGCGACCATATCGAGCAGCACGGCCGCCACCTGACGATCTCGAACGACACGCTTGAGATGCTGTTTGTGATTGGCTACAACGTGCAGAAGAACCAGATTGTGGATGCGCCAGAGTGGGTAAAAACGGCCCGCTGGGAGATCGACGGCTTATGCAACACGGATGGCGAGGTGAACTTGCCGCAGTTGCAGAAGATGATTCAGAAGGTATTGGCTGAGAGGTTCGGACTGAGGCTGCACCGCGCGCAGCGGGAGATGTCCGTTTACGCGATCGTGCTGGCCAAGGGTGGGCCAAAGATGACTGTGCATGCGACCGCTCAGAGCGCCCTTCCGGAGCAGCATCCACGAGAGGACCGAGGACAGCACACGGAGATGATGAAGAACTTTTCCATGGGGGATTTGGCGTTGATCCTGGAATTCCGCGTGGATCGCCCCGTTATTGACCGAACTGGGCTAAACGATCGTTATGACATGACACTGAAGTGGACCTATGACGAGGACCGCGCGCCGACTGACGGCACGGCCGCTCCCAGCTTGTTCACGGCGATGCAGGAGCAATTAGGGCTGAAGCTGGAACCCATGAAGGCGATGACGGATGTGCTGGTGATCGACAAGCTGGAACGGCCGGGCGCGAATTAGGGCGAACCGAACATAGCGAATCGAGTTTTTAGGAGTAAGTATGCGTGGAATAGGGATGACACTCGTTGTGGCTGCGGTGTTGCTTTGCACGTGCGACGGTGCGCGGGCTCAAGGCCAGGCGGCCGGCGAGACCAAAGAAGCGTTGATGGCGCGGAACGTGGATCCCGGATGGGAGGTCGCTACCGTTCGGCCGAGCGATCCGGATGAGACGGAACAGTCGTTCAGCGTGCGAGGACGGCACGTTCTTATCAAGCGGCAGAACGTAGAGACGATGCTGATGGTTGCGTACGGCGTGCAGAAGACCCAGATTGCCGATGCGCCGGACTGGGTGAAGAGCCAATCGTTCGATGTGGACGGCTTTCCCGATGTGCCAGGCCAGCCCAGTGTGCAGCAGTTCCAGAGCATGGTTCGCAAGCTACTGGTGGAGCGCTTCGGGCTGAAGATGCACAAAGAGCAGCGCGAGATGGCGGCCTATGTCCTGACTGTCGCCAAGGGCGGCATGAAACTGAAGCCGACCAGCAGTGGTCCCGACGCGCTGCCCAGTCAGGATGTGAGCGGCGGGGAAGCAGAGCGGCACCTCAAATTCACCAACGTCTCCATGGCCGACTTCACACTGATGATGCTGTACGAGGTCGACAAGCCGTTGCTGGATCACACAGGGTTGCAGGGCCGGTATGACTTCGGCCTGACGTTCACGAAAGATGAGTCACGCGTTCCCCTTGGCGGCAACTCGGCGCCGGGCCTGTTTACGGCGATTCAGGAGCAGCTTGGGCTGAAGCTGGAGGCCGTCAAAGCACCGGTGGATGTGCTGGTGATCGATGCGGTGACGAGGCCCAGTGCGAATTAGACGAATGCCGGAGATACGATCCATGGTGGCGACGAGAACCAGTTCCGGACTCAATTACGATCGAAGAAAATGGCGCCCTGCGTTCATCCAGAAGAACGCTTCTGGGCTATTTCGATTGCGAGGAGTACTGATCGCACTTGCGGTGGTGGTCTGCGTGCCGGCAGCCACCCGGGCTCAAGAGGCTGCGGCGCCGAAGCGCGGACCGATGGCGCAGGATGCAAAGCCCGACTGGGCGGTGGCGACCGTCCGGCCAAGCGATCCCGATGCGAAGCAGGTCAATGACCGGCTGCTGGCATTTCGGTTTTACGGACGTCAGATCTTGATCGAACGGCAGTCCATCGAATCGATGCTGATGGTGGGATATGGCCTGCAGAAAAATCAGATCGTGGGTGGTCCAGAGTGGGTAAGAACGCAGCTCTTCGATGTCGATGGACTGCCGAACGTAGAGGGCGAGCCCAGCGTGGAGCAGTTCCAGGGCATGATACGCAAGCTGTTGGCCGAAAGATTTGGGCTGAAGACACACGAAGAGACGCGCAGTATTTCGGTCTATGCACTGACGATTGCGAAGGACGGGCCGAAGCTGAGCGTTTCCAAGGGCGATCGCAATGCGGACGGCCGCATCCAGGTGGGCGGGGGGCCAGGATATCGGACGCTCAATTTCCGGGAAGTCTCGATGGAGGACCTCCCGGTGATGCTGGTGCTGTACCTGGACCGGCCGCTTCTGGACAGAACCAGCCTGCATGGAAAATATGATTTCACGTTGAAGTACACGTACGATGAGGAGCGCGCGCCGAGCGATGGCAGCGCGCCTCCCAGTCTATTTACCGCATTCCAGGAGCAGCTAGGGCTAAAGCTCCAGGCAATGCGGGCACCGGCTCGGGCACTCGTCATCGATGCCGTCCAGAAGCCGGGCGCGAACTAGCAGCTCCGGAAGCCGTCGCGCGGACTCAGCGAAGGATATCGATCGGACCCGGCTCCTGCCGGGGCTTCTTCTTTTCCGGCGGGTGGGCCTTAAACCAGGCCTCCTGATCGGCCACCAGTTGGGTGGTGGACTCGCGCAGGTCGCGAAGGGACTCCAGAGCGAGCTTGCGATCGACCGAGTACGCCGGCTTCTCCGGCACGGACTTGAGGGCGGAGGACCAGCGTTCTGTTCCCTCCAGCAATTTGGGGAGGATCTTGCGCAGGTCGGCATGGCGCGGGCCATAGTCATCCAGGTTGTCTCCCAGCTCATCGGCGATGGAGGCGAACTGCTGGATGAGGTCGCGTGTATCCTCCTCGCGGCCCGGGCGACGGGGTTTCGCGTAGAGCTTGTTGACCTCTTCGATGCGAAGGTCCAGGAACTTGACGAAGAGCTCAATGCAATCCGCAGGGACCAGCCGCGCTTCGCGAATCTTCTCCACCTCCCCGTTCGAGAGGGCAGACTCATCGTTCTGGTTTCGGCCCATCGCGCGGAGCGACGGCGCCAGAATCATGAGAGCAAGAGACACAGCGGCGAAGCGGCGGATCCAGACGAGCGACACAGGAGAACCTCGAGGTTTGGACGAGGGAAGCAACGTGAAGGTGTGGTGCATGCAGGTGTGGCGGGGCACACCGTCAGCTTTCAAGCCTAATGCAGCGGTGGATCAGTGCGAGAAGACCTGACTCAGTAGCTCGTCATTCACCTGATTCAGCTGCTTCAGCGTGTCTTTCACCACAGCCTGATCGTCTGCGGAGACCAGGTGTATGTACTGGCCAAGCCGGTAGGCGGCGTTGTGCATCAGCATCTCGGCATTCTTCAGCCGCTTGGTGTCCCGCGCCATATTCAGGTGGATCAGGTGGGCATATTTGTCGATCTGCTTCAGCGTGGCGGCCGCCTGCTCGGTGTCTCCATCGGAGAGCTCCTGGCCTGCCTTCTGGGTCATGGCCTGCACCAGCTCGGTGTATAGGAAGCATTGCTCGCGGGGCTTGGCTTCGGTGGCTCGCTGCTCCAGCGCCTTGAGGGCCTCGGGAGTGTAGGCGTCCGCACCGGCGGCTCGAATAGGATGGGCGACGCAAAAGGAGGTGACGAGTAGAAAGAGGGGAACGAACTGTCGAACCGGCCGATTCAGGGAGCTCATAAGTCACCTCGTGGTGATCTTGTGTCGTGAGCTGTACTGCCGCGTACGGGAAGCAAGAGGAACCAGCAAATTCGAGCTTACTTCAGGTGCGCGAGTTCCGAAATTCGTTTCCGGGCCTGCGACTCCTCGTCCGGAAACTTTCCGCTGGCCGCTGCCAGAAACTTCTTGTACAACTCAGCGGCTTGGCTGCTTTGATGCAACGAATCATTTGCCGTTGCCTGCAGGAATAGAGCTGCAGGCGATGGTTGCTGCACTGTAGCACGCAGAGCCAGCGCCTGCAAGCACAGTCTTGGGTTATCCGCCTCGGAGGCGGCAAAGGCCAGGTGAAGCGCGGCGTCGGCCAGATCATCCCGGCTGGGAAAGGCGGATGGATTGGCAAGGGCCTGTTGCAGCAGCCGGGAGGCTTCCGCCGGGCGATGCAGGCGGATGAGGGCTTCGGCGCGACTGTCCAGCAGTGTCGGGTCGGGATGGTCGCCGGCCGCGGCAATTGTCGCGGCGTACAGCGGCTCGGCCTGCTCCGGGTGGCCGGTCTCCAGGTACACGCGGGCAAGCAGCCGGGTGACATTGAGGTCCTCGGGATGAGCCGCATGCAGCTTTTCCAGCAGCGGCACCGCCTGCTCCCGCAGCGCGGGATCGCCGGAGGTCAGGTCCAGCTGGGCCATCTGGGCGGTCAGGGCGGGGTCTCCGGGATGCTGCGCCAGCGCCTGATTCAGCACCGTCTTGGCCTCCGCGATATCGTGCTGGGCGAGCAACGCATGGACAAGGCCGGCGGTCGCATCGGAGTCGCCGGCGTTCTGCGGCAAAGCCAGGTACTTGCGATAGGCGCGGGCGGCTCCGGCGGGGTCGGCAGCGGCGTCGGCGATCTGGGCGGAGAGCAGAGTGTCATCCGGCTGCTCGGAGGTGAGGCGAATGGCTTCGAGTAGTTCCGACGATGCTGTGGCCGGATCGGCACGCTGGTCGATGCGGGCCAGAGCACGGAGTGCGCGGGCCTTCAGGTCCGGCTCAGCCTCGGCAATCGAGACTGCGGCGGAGAGCTCCTTGCGGGCCTCTGTGGTCCGTCCAGCGCGGGCGAGCAGCAGGCCCAGACCGACGTGGGGCGGAGGGAATAGAGGGTTGGCGTCGATGGACTGCCGGTAGGCGGCCTCCGGCGTAAGTTGCGGAGGGGAAGGCGTCCCCGCATCGGGACGGTCGGCAAGGGCTTCGAGCGTTAGCCCGAGGTCGTAGAGGACCTCCGGATTCTTCGGCGACTGGGCGTTCAGCCGGGTCAACAGATCGAGTGCTCCGCGCAGGTCCCCGGAGGAAAGCGCGTCATTGGCCTTCTGGACCTCGGCGGCGAGCGGGCCACGCTCTTCGGTGGGATGGGAGAAGTCCTGCGCTGCGGCGAAGGCCGGCCGAGCGGCGAGCGCGGCAAAGAGAAGGGCGGAGCGGAGCAGCATGAAGATCCCTGTCACGAAAGGCTACGTAAGCTAGATTACCGGACCCGCAGGTTAGGAGTCTTGGCCGGTGGAAGAAGGTCTCATTGGGCGCATCTAACCGATTCGGGTGGGAGCAGGTCGGATGCCGGTTGAGTCCATCGATTCGTCACAAACAGGCAGTGCGGAACGCGATCCCTGGTCCTGGCGCAGAGTTCCGCGACGGCACTGGCGCGTTCTGGCCCTCGGAGCGGCGGTGCTCTTCGTCCTGGTTGGCTTGGCGTGGCTGCTGAACTCGCAGTGGCCTTATCGGTATAAGAACGTCAAGCCGATGCTGGAAAACGTGTTCGCCAGCCACATCGAGTTCGGCAAGTATCACCGCATTTACTTTCCCAATCCGGGCTTTGAGGCAGACCACCTGACCCTGCGCAGGAACACCGCGCCGAATCTGCCGCCGGTGGGCTCCATTGAACATATTCGGGTTGAGGGCCGATGGCTGGACCTGCTGCTACTGCGCAAGCGAGTCCAGCGCGTCGAGGCGGACGGTCTGCACGTCGTCATTCCGCCCGTGGGCAGCGAAGCCAATCGCCGGGACTTCCCAAAAGGAAGCGCCGGAGACTTCGCCGGGCCGACGATGAAGGTAGGCGAACTGGATATCTACAACGCGCTGCTGGACCTGATGCGTTCTGACGGCCAGCGCTATTCGTTCCCGCTCTGGCGACTGGTCATGACCAACGTTCACCGTGGGGATGAGGTTGGCTTCCGATTGAAAATGCGGAATGCTGTGCCCATCGGAGACATTGAGGCGGAGGGCAAACTGGGTCCGCTGCGCCCGGACGACCTGGGTCAGAGTCCGGTGAGCGGTCACTTTACGTTTACCGGCGTCCGGCTGCAGGATGTGGGCGCCCTGCGGGGGGTGCTTCAGTCAAGCGGCAACTTCCATGGAGCTCTGGGTGGCATTGAAGTGGAAGGCAGCGGTGACGTGCCGGACTTTGCTGTGGGAGATGGGCAGCCCAGGCGTGTGCGCGCCACCGCCCAAGTGGCGGTGAATGCAATCAATGGCGACGTGAAGGTGCACGCGGTCGACCTCCATACGGGCGCCACCGATGTGCTTGCGCAGGGCGCCATCGCCGGTTCGCCTGCTATCACTGATCTAGACATCGTGGTGAGGCGAGGCAGGGCAGAGGACCTCCTCCAGCCTTTCATGCGTGAGCGTGCGCCCGTCACCGGCCCCGTGCAGCTGCACTCGACCGCTCACCTGTCACCGGCAGCATCGGGCAGGAAGTTCTTTGAGCGGCTGACCATGTCCGGCCTATTCGATATCCCACAGGAGAAGATCACCAACCGCCAGACGGCGAAGAGTTTGACCGCCTTCAGCGAGCGGGCGCAGGGAGGGCACGAGCCTGCGCAGGATGTGAGTGAGGACCAGCCGCAACCCATCTCCAGCCTCACAGGAGACGTAACCATTCGCGACGGGATCGCTCATGCGAACGCGCTGACGTTCGAGCTACCGGGCGCTGCCGCGCACCTCAGTGGCGATTTCGACCTGAGGAATCAGCACGTGGACCTGACCGGGGATCTACGTATGCAGGCGGATCTCTCCCACGCAGCCACAGGATTCAAATCCATCCTGCTGAAGCCTTTTGCTCCGTTCTTCCACAAAAAACATGCGGGCGCAGACGTGCCCATCCGAGTTACGGGTGCGCCGCACCGGTACCGCGTCAGCCAGAATGTTCTTAAGTAGAAGCGCTGAGCTCCTGATCTATGCGGGCCGCTTACACGTGGTTAATTGCGTTGTCGAACCCCGTGCCGACCAGTCCCACGTAGCTCGAAATGGAGTTTGCAATGCCATTGATGCCGGCCACCGTTCCCAGGCCAATGGTCGCTGCAATCAGCGCATACTCGATCATGTCCTGCCCGGACTCATCGGAGAGCAGCCGTGCAAGATGGATAGCGCAGTTCAAGTTTGTCAATACGACCGTTCCGAAGGAGGTTGACACAGGATCTCCACCCATTCCTTGTGTGACTCTCTGATCCTTCTACGCTAGCCAGAACAAGTGACAGCTACACTCCCACGAATGTTGTACTTAGCTCATGAATTGGTCTAAACGGGGCTGCGCTTCAGCAGATAATCCAGCCCGCAGAGCCGGTACCAGCGATAGCCGTACGGCTCCAGCAGCAGTGTATGGCTGCCGTCTTTATCCGGCTGGCTGTGGTCGTGGGAGAGCAGGTTGGTCAACTCGCAGCGGTTGGCCGGCTCGCCAATTTTGAACGAGATCTCGCGCGGTTCCGAGGACAGGTTGTGAATCGTTAGGACCGAGTTGCCACGCCAGCTGTACAGCATTGCCAGCGAGTCGGAGGTTCGCAGGTTCAGAAAGCTAAAGTCTCCCCACCCGATCTCCGGCACCTCTTTGCGCATGCGGATGATGCGTTCCATCCAGTTCAGCAGCGACTCCGGATTCCGCCGCTGGTCAGCGACGTTTACATGCTGATATCCGTAGGGCCCATCGCTGATCAGCGGCAGCACGGGCTTTCTGGCTAGCGTGAAACCAGCCTCCGCCTCGTTGGACCACTGCATCGGGGTGCGCGCGCAATTGCGCTCCGGCAGCTCCAGGTTATCGCCCATGCCGATCTCGTCTCCGTAGCGGAGAACCGGCGTACCCGGCATCGTCATCATCAGGCTGTACGCCAGCTCAATGCGCCTGCGATCGCCCTGCAGCATGGGCGCGAGACGCCGCCGAATACCCCGGTTGTAGAGCTGCATCTCTGGTTTCGGGCCGAACTCCTCGAAGACCTTCTCGCGCTGCTTCGGTTCCAGACGCCCCAAGTCCAACTCATCGTGGTTGCGCAGAAAGTTTCCCCACTGCGCGCTGGCCGGGCGTTGTTTCGTCTGCTTCAGCGCCTTCACCAGCGGACGCGAGTCGGCCGCCGCCATCGCGTAGAACAGCCGCTGATTGGCGTGGAAGTTGAACATCATCTGCAGGCGCTCCCCGGCGACTCCGAAGTACTCCATGTCTGTCCCGGGTAGAACGTTGGCCTCGGCGAGGATGATGGCCTCTCCCTCTCGCCAGGTGAGAAACTGCGCGAATTCGCGCAGCATGTCGTACTGCTCCACCTGCTTGCCGTCGGAAACGTTCGGCCCTTTGGTCGCAATCACGAATGGCACCGCGTCCATGCGGAACCCGGAGACGCCGAGCTGGAGCCAGAAGCCCATGATCTTCAGGATCTCGGCCTGCACCTCGGGATTTGAAGTGTTCAGATCCGGCTGAAATTTGTAAAAGCGATGGAAGTAGTACATCCGCGCTTCGCGGTCATAGTCCCAGGTGGATTTCTGCACACCGGGAAAAACCACTCCCGATGCCGCATCCTTCGGCTTCTTCTTCGACCACACGTACCAGTCGCGGTAGGGTGACTCCGGATCTTTACGGGCCGATTGAAACCACGGATGCTGATCCGAAGTGTGGTTTACGACGAGATCGATCAGCACCCGCATGCCGCGCTGACGGCAGCCGTGGGTGAACTCGACGAAATCGCCCAGCGTTCCGTAGCGCGGGTCTACTCCGAAGTAATCGCTCACGTCGTAACCGTCGTCCCGCATCGGCGAGGGCTGGAAAGGCATGAGCCAGATCGCCGTAATGCCCATGCCCTGCAGATAGTCGAGCCGGCGCATGAGGCCCTGGAAGTCGCCCACGCCATCGCCGTTGGCGTCCAGGTAAGTGCCCACATGCAGGCAGTAGAGAACCGCGTTCTTGTACCAGAGGTCGTTAATCATGAGATCTACAAGCCAAATTAGATGCAAGGCCGTGCTCTCCCAAAACGGGAAAGTTGGAGTTCGTACAGACCATTTCTTCGTTGTGTCTGAATGCGTGCAGGGGCGAGATTGGTCTTAGCCGATAGAGCCGGTTTGAGGCGATGAAGAAATTAGCTGAGGCCAACTCAAGAATTACGCCACCGCTGCCGATGAACGGACTCTGAGGATGCGCACAGCGATGGCACGGCGGACCACAACTCGGCTTATCCACGCAGAGCAACACGAGGAGCAGAGCATTGAGCGACACGCGAGCATTTCCGCTGGATGAACAAGCGAAACGCAGACCACAACCGGCAAAAGGGTATTTACCGGCGCGCCCGACGTTGGAGCGGCTCGGGCCCAAGACTCGAGCGATTTACAGCCCAAGCGTGCGTGAGAGTGCAGCGGAGGTGCGGGCATGAGCTCCACACCATACTCTTCCACGGAACCACGGCCCCAGCGCTGGCATATGCGGGCGAATCCGGCCTCCGATGCTCATGGCTCGGCGAAAGCCAGCGGGAACGGCGCGGGACGGCAGTTCGAATCGAGAACAGCCCTGGTCGTCAGTGCGGAGACGCGTCTACGCCAGGCGCTGGCCGAGTCGCTCAAGGGACTTCGATGGCGCGTGCGAGAGGCCAGCGGCGGAGCCCAGGCCATGATGCTGTTGGAGAGCTCCGCCTTCGAAGCAATGATCCTGGACGACTGGCTGCCCGATCTTCAGGCGCACGAGCTGGCTGAACTGGTGCGGATCGCACATCCGCGTATGGATCTGCTGCTGCTGGATGGGCGCGCGGAGTCGCGCGACGCGGATCAGGATGCGGTTGCCAGCCCCCGCCGGAATGAGCTGCTGCACGCGATGCGGGAGGCCCGGCGCGTGGCCGGGGACCCGGTGCGTCCAGTGCCGGCCGGCTCGGCGGAACCCGATGTGTTGATGGTGGGCGGCGAAAAAAGCCTCTCGATGCGAGGTGCGGATGCTCTCCGCGTGCTCGAGAACGGATCGGTGACCGACGGCAGCCGCCGGCCGCTGCAGGGTGCTGCTCCGTCGGTTTCGAGAATCACCGCGGATCCGCTGCCCGGAGTCATTGGTAGCAGCCGCGCCATGCAGGAGGTGGCGTGGCTCGCGCGCATGGTGGCGCCGCGCACCACTACGGTACTGCTCGAAGGCGAGACCGGTACCGGCAAAGAGGTCATCGCCCGGGCTCTGCACAAGCTGAGCCCGCGCGCTGCACGGCCCTTCGCAGTGTTGAACTGCGCGGCCATTCCGGAATCGCTCCTGGAGGCGGAACTTTTCGGTCACGCGCGCGGCGCCTTCACCGGAGCGGTGCAGTCCCGCATGGGACGCATTGAGGCCGCGCATGGAGGCACGCTCCTGCTCGACGAGATTGGCGAGATGCCGGTCAGTATGCAGGCGAAGATGCTGCGCTTCCTGGAGTCAGGTGAACTGCAGCGCGTGGGTGACAACGACATTACGCGCGTCGATGTCCGGCTGATCGCGGCGACCCATCAGCCCCTCGAAAAAAACACGGCCGACGGCAGCTTCCGGCTCGATCTCTACCATCGGCTCGCAGTGTTCCCGATTGAGGTGCCGCCGTTGCGAGAGCGCCTCGAAGACATCCCTGCGCTGGCCCAGCACTTTCTTCACGACCTGGCCGAAGGGGCTCCGCCTAAGAGGCTGCGTGAGGACGCGTTGGCGCGCCTGTTCCAACATGACTGGCCCGGCAATGTACGCGAGCTGATGCATGTGCTCGAGCGCGCGATGATCCTCTCCGGCCAGTCTCAGCAGATCGGCGCCGCCGATATCCGGTATCGGCGCGGAACGCGTCACTCGAAGGAATGAGCGTGCCATCTGAAGCGGAACGAAGTTGGCGACTGCTAAGAATCTCGATCCAGACGATTATGCAGTTCAAATCTTCGCGGAACATCGGAGTGAAAAGGAATTGGCGTTGTCACAGAATTAGCCACGCTTTGGGCCCCTTGGCTCCGGCCGAACGCAGTAACCTGCCGTTCTCCCATGTATTCCGCCCATATTTGACGATTCTGAGAAACCTTTGCTGTTCCTAAGATTTCCGGTGTTTTCGTGGCACGCCTCATGCCCTTAGTCCTCGTGCAAGTCCGGCGAATACAAGCGCCGCGCCCCTTGCACGAGGAGAACACGGGCTATGAGCAACACCTTTCACAGTGCCGCATCGGCGCCGCAGCCGAGCGCAGTACTGGATTTCGTTTCTGCCGAAGATACAGATTCCGAAGCTCCCTGGGAATTTCAGCCGCCCACAAAGGCGAGCCCGCTCTCCGCGGCCGATCGGGAGAAGATGCTGATCGAGCATATGCCGACCGTGCGTTACCTTGCCCGGCGAATCCATGAAAGGTTGCCGCAGCACGTGGAGCTGGACGATCTTGTCTCGGCCGGCGTGGTTGGCCTGATTGACGCCCTGTCCAAGTTCGACTCCAGAAAAAAAGTTCAATTCAAAAGTTACGCGCAGTTCCGCGTTCGTGGCGCCATTCTCGATTCGCTGCGGACTCTGGACTGGAGCCCGCGCGAGCTGCGCCGCAAAGGCCGTGCCGTCGAGGAATCGATCCGGGTTCTCACGCATCGGCTTGGCCGCGCACCGGCGGAGCACGAGATCGCTAAAGAGATGGAACTGGAGCTCGCCGAGTATCAGCAACTGCTCGGAGATCTGAAAGGCCTGGAAATCGGCAGCCTCCACGTCGAGCGCTCGGAGGATTCCGGGGACGAGGAGCTAGCCTACATTCCCGGCTCGCCTGAAGACGATCCACTGTTCAAGTGTCTGCAGAGCGAGATGCGCAACCGGCTTTCGGTGGCTATCGATAAGCTGCCGGAGAAGGAGCGGCTGGTTCTGACTCTCTACCACTACGAGGGACTGACCATGAAGGAGATCGGATCGCTGCTCAACGTGGTCGAGTCCCGCGTCTCCCAGATTCACTCTTCAGCCGTGGTAAGACTGCGCGCCGCATTGGGCGAGCAGGCACGGAACAAAGCCGCCAAGCCGCCAGCCCGACGCAGAGTCCCGCGCACTCGTGTGGCCTAGGTTGTGCCAGCGAGTGGCTGACGCGCGGCGATATTGGCGCGGCCTTTCGGCAGTACTCCAAAAGTTGTAGCCAAAACGGCCGTGTCAAGAACCGCTCGTCCTAATAATGACCGATTGAATTAAGGTTTTTGCCCAGCCGAGGGAGACGCATTCGAGGCTGTGCTCGGGTTGGTTGCTGCTGCCTCGGCGGCGTTCTCCGGACCAAGTCCCAGCTTGATCAGCGCGCGCGCATCGGGCACCAACTTGGTCTGCCAGCCGTTGTCCGACTGGAGCTTTATCATCGCCGCCTGAGACGCAGCATCCCAGTGGCCGGAGGGCTCGCCGCTCAGATATCCGGCCTTGATCAGGGAAGTCTGGATCTCGGTGGCGCGCTGGTCGTCAATGACGTGCTGTCCGGCTGCCTTCTTCGATGAGGCATGCTTGCCTTTCGACGACGAATGCTTGCTGCTGCTCGAAAGCTTGGTCGCGCGGTGCTTTCGAGCTGCAGCCGAAGCGCCGCTGCCAGACAGCAGCAGGAGCAAAGGAAGCGAGACGAGGATCAGGGACCTGCTGAGCTTTCGCACTGGGGAAGGGTATATCGGGAATTTACCGGGTTGCAACATGAAATCCAATAGATTGGACGGTTGAGGGGCCTGAAGGTGTGCCGGGCCGACGTCTGCTTCTTCAGTGTACCGGAGCGCCCTTTGCGCTGAATGGAATGGGGCGGCCAGAGCCGCCCCATTCCAGAGTGGAGGGTTTCAATCAGGGCAGTGTGCCGCCTAAGTAGCTGGGACCGGCGGCTGCTCCAGTTCCGGAGCTGGAGCGCACGACGAAGACCACGTCATCGCCAGACTTTAGGCTGGAGACGATGGACTGGTACGCAGCCTGGTCGGTCACCGGGCGCTTGCTGCTTGCCGTGTCGATCTCCGTGACAATCGCTCCCTTGCTGAGGTTGATCTCATCGGCAAACGAGCCGGGACGGACGTTGGTGATGACGACGCCGCCTTTGATCCCGAGCTTGGAAGCCAGAGTGCCCGGAACCGGTGTGACTGTAATGCCGAGCTTGCCTTCGCCGGCATCAGACTGCGCCGGTGGGGCTGTGTCGTCCTGTTCCTTGCCAAGATTGGCAAACAACTTGGCGCGGTCTGCAATGCCGACACTGAGGTTCTGCCGCTGCCCATCGCGAAGCACTCCTAGTTGTATGGTCGAACCGACCTTGCGCGAGGAGATATCGGCAACGAGTTGATCGCCGTTCTTCACCGGTTTCCCATCGATGGTCACGATCACATCGCCCGCCTTGACGCCGCCCTTTGCGGCAGGTCCGTCCGGCGTCACGGCGTTGACGTGTACGCCACCATTTGCAAAGCCATAGACGCGGCCTACGGCGGCCTGCTCAGAGCCCTGGAAGGTAATGCCGATAGAGCCGCGGATCACCTTATGCTCGGGGCTGATCAGCATGTTGTACACGTTGGCGATGATGTTGGCCGGCATGGCGAAACCAACGCCCTGCGATCCCATCGATTGCGTGTAGATTGCGGTGTTCATTCCGATTACCTGGCCGGCCATATCCACCAGCGGGCCACCCGAGTTGCCGGGGTTGATGGCGGCATCGGTCTGGATGAACTTCTGGAACTGATTGGGCCCGCCATTTGGCCCCGGCTCATCGATGGAGCGGTTCTTGGCTGAGACGATGCCTGCAGTCACAGTCTCCGAGAGCGAGAACGGGCTGCCGATGGCCAACACCCAATCGCCGACCTGCGCGCCGTCGGAGTTGCCGAGCTTTACCGTAGGCAGCGGCTGGGATGCATCGATCTTGATCACGGCGATATCCGTCTCCGGGTCGGTGCCAATGACTTTGGCCGGGTGCCCATGGTCCAGCGGATTGTCGGGATCACTGTCCAGCTTCACGTAGATCTTGTCGGCCTTATCGATGACGTGATTGTTGGTGATGATGTATCCACGAGAGTCAACGATGAACCCGGAACCCAGGGCCTCGCGCTCGGAGTTGGAGGGCCCGTCGTCGCCGCCGCCCTGGCCCCCGAAGAAGCGGTTGAAGAAGTCCTGCATATCGCCGGGCGTCTGCTGGTCGTCATCTCCCCCGGGATTCGGCTGCTGGCGACGGTTACGGCGCGCCTGAGCGGCCTGTTTCGGCAGAGTGATGGTGTTGATGTTCACCACTGCCGGTCCGACGGCCTTGGTGATCTTCGAGAACTCGTTCGACATCGTCACAGGGCTTGGGATGGTGAGTGGGCGCGCGTCGGAGGAGTCAACCTGCTGCTCTTTACCGCTGACCGATCGCGTCAAGACCGAGCCGGTGAGGATGCCGGCGGAGAGGACTGCCAGTAGAGCGAAAGTTGTGGTGAGCCGGTTCTCGCGGATGCGGGTCATGAAGTCGCGTGGAGCTTGCCTGGGTGTATCCATTTCGGGAATGAGACCTCGTAACTTCCTAGGTAGTGCTGATCTTGAGTTTGCCGCTGAAAACTGGAGTTCCTGCTCTAGAGACGTTTGCGGTTACGGATTTGGATGCGTACCGGAGAGCTTCCGTTGAGTATAGTCCGCGGCATGCCGAACCTTCATACGAAGGAGGGGCGCGCAGGGGATGCGGAAACCGTTGAATCCGTCCCTTTAAGATCACATTTCATTCTCTGACACGGAACGTGGTGTCCATCACAGAGAGCAGGATGCGGCGGAGGGCGATGTCTCGCCCGGTAGGGTCATACCACTCCGCGACTGTGTGAATGCCGCCGCCCGTGCCTCCGCTTCCCATGGCAAGAGCGGGGACGCCGAGCGAGAGCGGGATGTTGGCATCGGTGGATCCGAGACCGGGGTCGGTGCGCAGGTTCAGGTGACGGTCTACAGCCCGCACAGTTTGGAGCAGCGGCGAGTCGACCGGAAGAGCACCGGGCGGGCGGTCTCCCACGAGCTCGATGGTGAGCGCGGGATGAGGCGCGGGAACGGGATTGGTGTTGGGAAAGGGCAAGCGAAGGATCTGCTGGTCCAGCGTGGAGCGGAGGGTGGCCTCCGCCGCGGCAAGCTGAGCCGCATCCGCTGAGCGAAGGTCAATCAGGGCGCTGGCAGACTCCGGGATGGAGTTGATGGAGGTGCCGCCCGAGATTTGGCCGACGTTCAGAGTGATGCGTGGCGTGGCTTCCTGCCGCAGCGGCTCCAAGGCCAGCAACGCACGTGCGAGCAGCAGGATGGGGTTGAGCGCGCCGGCGTCGGTCCACGAATGGCCGCCGGGACCGGTGATGGTAACCCGAAAACGGCGACTGGCCAAAGCGCGCGTCACCAGGGCGGAGTTGCCTGCGCCCTCAAGGGCAAACACTGCCGCGATTCGTCCTGCATAAGGCGAGGCGCTGAAGAGGTGGCGCATGCCTCGTAGATTGCCCTCGCCTTCTTCTCCGACATTGGCGGCGAACAGAATCGTAACCGGCGGCCGGAGAGCTGCGTACTGGAGTGCAGCGGCCAGGCCGAGCAGCGCAGTGAGACCGGCGCCGTTGTCGCAGGCTCCGGGAGCCAGAATGCGGCTGCCGGACTCGCGGATGTCGATGGGAGTGTCCGCCGGAAAGACCGTATCTAGATGCGCTGAGAGCAGGATGACAGGAGAGGCGTGCGCTGCGGCAGACGCAGGCAGCTCTGCGAGCGCGTTGCCGGCGTCATCGAGATGAGCATGCGCCAGACCCAGTTGCTCGAAGCGCTCCAGAAACCAGGCTGCGCGGGCCGACTCGCCGAATGGCGGAGCGGGAATCCCAAGCAGCTCAATGTGCCAACGGCGCAGCTGGGGTGCATGCAGATGCAGCCATCCGAAAGCCCGGTGGATAGCAGAGGCCGAGGCGAGATGGGAGATGCGGGCGTGGGCTTCGGCTGACATGAACTAGGGCACGGGCTGGTGGGGCTGGGATTGAGGATATTCGACCGAGATGAGAAACAGTCCGCTGGCGGGCGCTGTAGGGCCGGATAGCGAGCGATTGCCGGCAGCAAGAAGCTGCGGAATCCCATCCGGGTCCATACGGCTGGCGCCGCACTGGACGAAGGTGCCGACCAGGTTGCGAACCATATGGTGGAGAAAGCCGGTTGCGGTCACGGTGTAAACAAGAATTCCTTCGCGCTCGCGCCACTCCGAGCGTGAAATTGTTCTGACGGGGGTGCGGGCTGCGGTTGCTCTTGCTGGGTCCCAGGGCTCGAACGCTGGACCGGTCGGCTGTGTGCGCAGGGAGAGCTCCGGGTCCGAGGCCGCGAAGCTGGTGAAGTCATGAGTGCCCAGGACGTGTGCCGCGGCCCGGTTGAGCAAGGCAAGCACGAGAGGCCAGGGACAGGGCCACACGAAGGGCGCGAGCGTTGGCGGACAGATGTGTTCGCCTAAGGAGCGGCTCAGGCTATGCGGCGGACGCTCATGGAATGGGTGGAGAGGGAAGATGCGGTACTCGTACGTTTTGGCAACTGCGGAGTGGCGGGCGTGGAAATTGGGGCCGGTCGGCTCTGCCGAGAGCACGCGGATGCTGGGGGGAAGGCAACGATTGAGGGCCAGCTGGAGTCGATCGGGCGGGATGGGAGCACCCAGGGAAAACGAAGCGACCTGGCCGAGAGCGTGGACACCGGTGTCGGTTCGGCCCGATCCCTGCGGCAGCACGCGCTCTCCGATGGCACGCTGAATGGCATCGGCGAGTGTGCCCTGAATGGTCGCAAGGCCGGGCTGAACCTGCCAGCCGTGGAATGCGGTGCCGTCGTAGGCGAGCGTGAGCTTCCAGTGCGTCATCTGTTGATTTGCACAGTACCACGTGCGATACCACTCGGCGGTCGTTGTAAGCAGTTGACGCCGCAGCAGTTGGTATACTCGGGCGCAGGGGTCGCGGAGTTTGCGGATTTCAGGGAACCATACCTGGACGGGCTTCGTAGCTAACCTGCAGAGAGCGCGGCGGCGAGTTAAGGGGATCGATACCCGATCTGCCGCGATTATGAATCGCCCGGCTGCCGGCGCACGTCTTTAACGAGAACACACGGAACACTAGCCGGAATCGATAGAGGGAGTGCTGCGCCTCCGCGCGGCGCTCTGGGAAAGAAGAGCTGGAGACGACCAAGTGAAACTTAAGGATATGCAGGCAACGGCGGCTATTGTGCTGCTGCTGATGAGTGGAGTAGCACAGCCGGGTTGGGCACAGCAGGCGAGCCCCTCCTCCGCACCGGCACAGCAGACCAGCCCAATCAATACGCCCGCCGCTGACGCGACCGCGCCGGCCACACAGGCGCCCACAGGACGCGACCAAGCAGTGCCGGCGGCTCCGCAGCCTAAGTTGACCGAGCCGTTATACCTCCGGCCCACGGGGCATGACTACACCCATCCACACGGCCTGTTTCCGAATCCGTTTACGGTCTATTCGCCGTCCACCTATCCTGCGACGCGGCTGGGCAACACGCCGCGCCTGGATCAGCTGGTGCGCGATGGCAAGATTTACCTGAGCCTCTCCGACGCGGTTCTGCTGGCTCTTGAGAACAATTTCGACATCGCCATCGCGCGCATCAATCTGGACATCGCAGACACCGACATTCTGCGGGCGAGGGCAGGGTCGTCTCTCCGAGGTGTACCCACGGGGCTGGTCTCTGGAACGCTGGGTGGCGTAGGAACCGCGGTGACTGGCGGCGGCGGCCCTGGCGGGACCTCGAACGGCGCAGGCGGCGGTGGTACGGGCTCCGGGGGCCTGGTATTGAGCACCAACGGCGGGGGACCTCAGCCGGAAAACCTGGATCCGACGCTGACTGGCACACTCTCCTATGAGGCGGTGACCACGCCCTCGACCAGCGCCTTCACTGGCAGTTCACCGATCAAGTCAACCACCGCGCTGTTCAACTTTGGATATCAGCAGGGCTTTCTGACCGGAACCAACCTGAATGTCACCTACGACAACAACCGCGGTACAAATTCGAACCCTTTCAATACTTATAGTCCGCTGGTCAACAGCAACTTCCGCGCCATGGCGACGCAGCATCTGCTGCAGGGCTTCGGATTATGGATCAACGGCCGCTTTATCGTGCAGGCGAAGAACAATCGCCAGATTACGGATGCGGCGTTCCGGCAACAGGTGCTCTCTACCGTGAATCAGGTCGAGAATATCTACTGGGGGCTGGTGAGCGCGTATGAGGACGAGCAGGCGAAGGAACGTGCCCTGGCGCAGTCGACCCAATTGACCCAGGACAACCGAAGGCAATTGCAGATTGGAACTTTGGCGCCGCTGGATGTCGTGAACTCAGACGCGGCAGTCGCGGCAGACAAGCAGGCGCTGACGGCATCGCAGTCCAACCTGGAATATCAGCAGCTCATCATGAAGCAGGCGGTTGCGCGCAATCTGGAGGATCCTGCGCTGACCAATGCTCCGGTGGTTCCCACCGACCGCGTCGCCCTGGATCGGCTGCCGGAAGAGGATATGTCGCAGGATGCCCTGGTACAGGAGGCTTACAAAGACAATCCGCAGATCGAACAGGCTGTCCTGAACATGAAGAATAACGAGATCACCATCCGGGCAGAGAAGAACGGACTTCTGCCGGTGGTAGACGCGTATGCCTACTATGGCGGGAGCGCGGTGAGCGGATCGCAGAGCCCTTACCTGAACTGCAAGGCGCTGGCCGGGTTCGGAGGCGGAGGTTGCAACAACCCGACCATTGGCTATGGAACAGCGTTTGAAAATCTGTTCAACAACAACTCGCCTGATAAGGGTGTGGGCGTAAACATCACTATCCCGCTGCGGAACCGCGTCGCTCAAGCGGATCAGGCGCGCTCGCAGATGGAGTACCGCCAGGCGGAGATGCGGCTGCAGCAGCTTTACACCCAGGTTCGAATCCAGGTGGTGAATGCGCTGTTCGCTCTGACGAACGATCGTGCGCAGGTAACGGCCGCTCAGGCGAGCCGCGATTACGCCGTACAGTCCCTGGATGCAGAACAGAAGAAATACCGCCTGGGAGCATCCACGTCCGCGAATGTGTTGCAGCAGGAGCGCAATCTGGCGAACTCCGAGGCGACGGTGATCTCCTCGAATGCAGCATATGCTCGGGATCGTGCAGCGCTGCTGCAACTGCTCTCAAGAACACTGGACCGTTACAACATCAGCCTTGCAGATGCCGCCTCGGGAACGTTGAAGACGGCTCCTGCAATTCCTGGGCTCACCGCTCCACAGGCTCCGGCGGCTCCCAAGCCCATCTCAGTGGGTCCAGCGCCGCAGTGAGAGAGGTATCGTTGCGGGGCGTCGCAGACCTTCGGGCTGACGACGCCACCTTGTTCTTGGCGGCTCGACGGACTTGATGGAACTTGCGTGGTATTTGCCTCGACTGCTGGCTGGATAAACTTCTATTGCAGAGCCGTAAATAGTTCTCGGAAAACGTGGTTAGCGAGTGGTGGGAGTGCTCGCCGGGAACTGGTAGCGGGGTGGGCGGGATCATGGGCCAGAAGACGGGGAGCGCTATCGCAAACGCCGTAGATGGAGCGCAGGACAGGAACGAAAATGCGCTGAGCCGTGCGGCTTCGGCCTACCTGCGCTCGGCGATGCACCAGCCAGTCGACTGGATGGAGTGGGGAGAGGCCGCATTTGCTCGCGCGAGCAGCGAAGACAAGCCGATCCTGCTGGATATTGGCGCCGTCTGGTGTCACTGGTGCCATGTAATGGACCGCGAGTCCTACGAGAATCCGGTTACGGCGCGGATCATCAATGAGAATTTCGTCGCCGTGAAGGTAGACAGGGACGAGCGGCCGGATGTGGACACGCGTTACCAGGCTGCGATCTCTGCGATCAGCGGACAGGGTGGCTGGCCGCTGACCGCATTCCTTACTCCCGAGGGCAAGCCGTATTTCGGTGGAACCTACTTCCCGCCGGAAGACAGGCAGGGGCGGCCAGGCTTCCAACGTGTCCTGCTCACCATGGCGGAGGCCTTTAGGAATCGACGGATTGAGGTAGATGAGTCCGCGGTCAGCGTGATGGACGCGATTGAGCACAATGAGGCGTTTGCCGGGTACTCCGGCGAAGTCGGACGGGAACTGGTCGAGAAGATTGTGCTCGCGATTCTGAACGCCGCCGATCTGCGCCACGGCGGCTTTGGCGCACAGCCGAAATTTCCGCACTCCAGCGCGCTCGATCTGTTGCTCGAAGTCGCCCAGCAGAACCCAGGAGCGGCGCAGGTCAGAATTGGGAGAGATACTGTGGCCCTCCCCGAAGCAGCGCGGCGAGTCGTGATCGCGACTCTCAAAAAGATGGCGCAGGGAGGCGTGTATGACCAGTTGGCGGGAGGATTCCACCGCTACTCGGTCGACGAGCACTGGGTGGTGCCGCACTTCGAGAAACTGGCCTACGACAACAGTGAACTGCTCAAGAATTATGTGCACGCGTATCAGGCGTTCGGGGATGAGAGCTTTGCGGAGGTCGCCCGCGACATTGTGCGCTGGATGGATGAGTGGCTTACCGACCGGGAGCACGGTGGCTTCTATGCCTCGCAGGATGCGGATTTCTCGCTCGAAGACGATGGGGACTACTTCACCTGGACGCTGGATGAAGCTACCGAACTGCTCTCATCCGAAGAACTGGTAATCGCGGCGGACTATTACGACATCGGCGAAATCGGCGACATGCATCACAACCCCGCGAGAAACGTGCTGCACGTAAAGCGCGGCTTGGATGCGGTGGCCCGCAAGGCAGGGCTATCCGTTGCCGACGCGCAGGCGCTGCTCGAGTCGGCGAAGAGGAAGCTGTACGCTGCGCGCTTGAAACGGCCTACTCCGTTTGTGGATAAGACGATGTACGTGGCGTGGAATGGAATGTGCATATCTGCCTATCTGCTGGCGGGACGTGTGTTCGGCGATCACGGCATGAAAGCCTTCGCGCTCAAGACACTGGATCGGGTGCTGCAGCAGGGCCGCGATGGCGAAGCATTAACCCACACTGTGGCTTATGGAGATTTCCCGGTGCCGGCTGCTGCCGTTCCGGCTGTTCTGGATGACGTCGTGTTCCTGGGCCACGCATCTCTGGATGCCTGGGAGGCGACGGGCGAGTTTCGCTTCTACGAAGCGGCGGAGCGGCTGGGAAAGACTCTGGTTGAAGAGTATTACGACATCGAAGGCGGTGGATTCTTCGATCTGCCCAAGCTGGGGACCGGGGAGCGGCGACTGGGTGCTCTGGAGACGCGGCGTAAACCGTTGCAGGACTCTCCCACTCCGGCGGGAAATCCTAAGGCAGCGGAGTTGCTGATGCGGCTGTATGGGCTGAACGGCAAGGAGGATTACCGGGAGAAAGCGCAGTCCACGCTGGAGGCATTTGCAGGAGTCGTGGAACACTTCGGGCTCTACGCTGCGAGCTATGCGGCCGCGCTGAGCCGGTCCCTCCAGGACCAGGTGCAGGTGTGCATCGTGGGAGTTGATATAGATGCGGGCCGGCTGGAACAGGCGGCGCTGCGCGAATTTTCAGGGAACAAGAGCGTGATTCGGCTGATGGATATCGAAGGCCGTCAGCTACCACGCGAACTGGATACGAGCCTGCCTGGGCTTCCAAAGCTGGACGGGAGTTTTGCCGTTGTGTGCAGCGGCAACACTTGCCAACCGCCCGTCAGATCGGCTGAGGAGCTGATATCGCTTCTGACCCGTTAGGGCGCAGTTGCATGCGCCATTGCGTGAGACGGGGCTTGATATCGCCGCAGGAAAAGTCCCATCGTGCTGCCCTGGACGAGAATCGAAAAGACCACCAGAACGTAGGTGGATGTAACGATCCATGCGGAGCCATAGCTCGACGGAATGGAAAGCGCGAGCGCGATGGAGAGTCCGCCCCGCAGACCGCCCCAGCTCAGTACCGGGAGGGAGCTGCGGCAATCGGTGCGCAGGAGTTTGAGCAGCAACATCACGAATGCGACGGTCGCGATACGTGCAAGATTGACGATGAGAATTTCGGTCATGCCCAGGTACACGGCCGGGCGCCTGAACGTGACTACAAGAAAACCGCAGCCGAGCAGAACAAACAGAATGGCATTCTGAATCTCATCGAGGTTGGACCAGAAGTGCCTGAGGTCATGATGCGCGATGTGCTCGCCCGGCAGGCGTTCGATAACAGAGCGCAGTACCAGGCCTGCGGCGACCGCTTCGAGCGGCGCTGAGATTCCAAGCGCCTCGGCAATGGCGTACCCACCCAGCGCAAGAGCCAGGCTCAGCAGCAGGTCAATGGGTGGGTTATCCAGGGAGTGCATCAGGTAGGCAATCGGGATAGCCAGCAGGGACCCCAGCAGGATGCCACCGCCTGCGGAGAGAAGCATCTGGGTTACGAGGTGGCTCGCGGTCGGGGTCACGCCCTGCGTGGCAGCCAGCAGCGAGATGAAGATCACTGCGCCGACGCCATCGTTAAACAAGGACTCGCCGGCGAGCTGCGCCTGAAGATGCCTGGGCGCGTCGACCCGGCGAAGCATTTCGAGCACCGCAATGGGATCGGTGGGAGAAATCAGGGCTCCGAAGAGCAGACACTCCAACCATGGCGAGTGGTAGCCAAAGAGCAGGACGGCATACCGGGTCATACCTCCGACGATCAGCGTGGAGAGAACGGTGGCGACGACCGCCAGCAGGGTGACAGGAAGCTTCTGCCGGCGAAGGCCCTTCAGGTCGAGTAGAAATGCTCCCGCGAACAGCAGTAGGGACAGCATGCCGCGAAGCATCAGTCGCTGGAAGTCGATCTCGCGGATGAGATCTACCGCGAGCTGGTGCGGAGCCGGCCAGACAGGCGCCAATATCACCAGCGATACGGAGGTGACCGCAGTGAGCAGCATCGTACCGATGGTGTTCGGTAATCGGAGGACGCGTGCACTGATCCACCCGAACAGGGCTGCGATTCCGACCAGCACGCTGATGAGCTGAAGCATGAGGCTAGAATAGCGGTCAATCTGAGTAGGTTGGCGAAGATTCGAGAGCTGCTGAATACGGCGCGTAGAAACGAATTTGCAGAGAGGCTCGGCAGTGCTGCTAGAATTGTGCCGGAGAAGAGGACTTCTACCCAGCGAAATTGAGGGAGATTTGGAATGGCCTATGTGATTGCGGAGCCGTGCATCGGAACCAAGGACGCGGCGTGCGTAGATGCTTGTCCGGTGGACTGCATCCACCCGAAGAAAGATGAGCC
>Ga0207695_10000359_pt1 | contig 104462 bp, 88 predicted proteins | sample KBSC54metaG_FD_184354 | JGI IMG/M metagenome (GOLD analysis project Ga0207695, IMG submission 184354) | Corn rhizosphere microbial communities from Kellogg Biological Station, Michigan, USA - KBS C5-4 metaG (SPAdes) (version 2) | ecosystem: Host-associated > Plants > Roots > Rhizosphere > Soil... | reverse complement strand
CTGAAGAACCATGTGTACTACCGCGCGAATGCCGAGCAGAACTGGCAGGAACTGCCGGAAGCCGTGGTCGGCAAGCGCTTCGAACCGCTGCGCATCAGCGCCGACGGCAAGCAGGTCTACACGCTCGGCAATCCGAGCGGTGGACCCGACGAGCTGGCGATCAGCAACCTCGATGGCAGCGAGCGCAAGGTGCTCGCCTCGAATCCGCGCGTCAGCATCCGCAACGTGCTGTTCACGCCCGTGCCGGCGGTGCCTTACGCGGCGATCGCCGGCGAAGGCAAGCCGGTCATTACGTATCTGGCCAACAACAAGTACGCGGCGGCGCTGAAGGCGCTCAACGAGAAATTCTCCGACCACGTGCTGTATTTCGCCGGCATGAGCGACGACGGCAAACGCGCGCTCGCGTTCGCCAGCAGCGATCGCGACCCTGGCACGCTCGCGCTCTACGACACCGAGACGAACAACCTGCGCCCGCTGTACCAGACCAAGCCATGGCTCAAGGCCGAGAAGCTCGCCGAGCGCCGTCCATTCTGGTTCAAGGCCAGTAGCGGTACCGAGCTCGGCGGTTTCATCACGCTCCCGCCGCATCGGGAGCCGAAGAATCTGCCGGCGGTCCTGATCGCGCACGGCGGACCGCTCGGTATCAACGACGGCTGGTCGCTGGCCGGCGGCTGGGAGAACAGCGAAGCGCAATTCCTCGCCACGCGCGGCTACGCGGTCGTGCAGGTCGAATACCGCGGCTCCGGCGGACGCGGCAAGAATTTCGAGGATTCGGGCAAATTGCAGATGGGCACCGGCATGATGCAGGACATGCTCGACGGCCTGAACTGGACCATCGCGCAGGGCTATGTCGACAAGAATCGCGTCTGCGTCTACGGCGCGAGCTATGGCGGCTACACGGCATTTTTCCAGCCGGTCTATGCGCCGCAGGGCACGTTCAAGTGTTCGGTCGCCATTGCCGGTGTCTCCGACATCCGCGTGCAGGCCGATCGCAGCGACACGCGCAATTCGCGCATGGGCAAGAACTTCCTGCGCCAGGCCTGGGGCATGGACGATCCGGCATACATCGCCGCGAACTCGGCGATCGACCACGTCGATAAGTTCAACGTGCCGGTGCTGATCATCCATGGCGAAGACGACAAGCGCGTACCGATCAAGAACGCCGAAGAGATGCGCGACGCGTTGCAGAAAGCCGGCAAGACCGTCGAGTGGATGACGCGCCCGAAAGAAGGGCACGGCTTCTACAAGGAAGAGAACAACGTCGACCGCTACAAGATTACGGCCACCTTCCTCGAGAAATATCTCGGGCCGGGTGCGCCAACGGCGACGGCGACGCAGGCCAACACGCAATGAACCGGACGCCCGGCGCAAACGCCGGGCGTCTTGTTTGAGGCTCCCGAGGTGCATGCCAAACCGGCTGGCCAGTGAAACCAGTCCGTACCTGCGCCAGCATGCGGGCAATCCCGTCGATTGGTGGCCGTGGTGCGAAGAAGCGCTCGCGCTGGCGCGCGCGCACGGCAAACCGATTCTGCTCTCGATCGGCTACAGCGCCTGCCACTGGTGTCACGTCATGGCGCACGAGAGTTTCGAGGACGTCGACGTTGCGCGCGTGATGAACGAGCTGTTCGTCTGCATAAAAGTGGACCGCGAGGAACGCCCGGACCTAGACAAGATCTACCAGCTCGCGCATCAGGCGTTGACGCGTCGCGGCGGCGGCTGGCCGCTCACGGTCTTTATCACGCCCGACGATCACCTGCCGTTCTACGCCGGCACCTATTTTCCAAAAGCTCCGCGCTACGGAATGCCGCCGTTCGTGCACGTGCTGCAGCAGGTGCGCGGGTACTGGGACGAACGCCGCAACGAGGTACGCGCGCAAAATCTCCTGCTCGGCGACTTCCTGCAGAACTACGGCCGCGAAGAGGCTGCCAGGCGTACGTTGAACGATGCGCCGATACATGCCGCGCTCGAGCAGGTGGAAAACAGTTTCGACACGCGATTCGGCGGGCATGTCGGCGCGCCAAAATTCCCGCATTGTGCGGAAATGGAACTGTTGCTCGACCTGCAGCAGCCGCAAAAAGTCGAACTGACGCTCACGCGCATCGCCGCCGGCGGTATCCACGATCAGCTGGGCGGCGGCTTTTGCCGCTACAGCGTCGACGAGCGCTGGGAAATTCCGCACTTCGAGAAGATGCTCTACGACAACGCGCAGCTGCTGCCGCTGTACGCGAGGATCGATACCGACGCGGCAGACGGCATCGTCGCCTGGCTGCAGCGCGAGATGACCTCGCCCGCAGGGGCTTTCTATGCCGCGCTCGATGCCGACTCCGAACACGAGGAAGGCAAGTTCTACGTCTGGCAGCGCGGCGAAATCGAGGCCCTGCTGAACGCCGAGGAATTCGCTGTCGCCGCACCGTACTTCGGCTTCGATCGTGCGCCGAATTTCGAGCAGCACGCGTGGAACCCGGTCGTGGCGACGCCGCTGGCGGACATCGCGCAGAACCTCGGCATCGCGCCGGAAGAAGCGCAGTGGCGGCTCGTCCGCGCGAAGGGAAAACTGTTCGCCGCGCGCGAAGACCGCGTGCGCCCGGGACTCGACGACAAGATCCTCACCGCGTGGAACGCGCTGATGATCGCCGGCCTCGCGCGCGCGTCGCGCACGATGCGCGCGCCCGCATGCGCGGCCGCTGCGCAACGCGCGCTCGACTGCCTGCACGAGCAGGCGTGGCGCGATGGCCGTCTGTACGCCAAAGCCGGCACGGACAGCGCCCGTTTTCCGGGGTATCTCGATGACCACGCATTCCTGCTCGATGCGCAGATCGAGATGTTGCAATGTCGCTGGCGCGATGCGGATGTGGTCTGGGCGATGCAAATCGCCGACGCCCTGCTCGAACGCTTCGAAGATCGCGAGCACGGCGGATTCTTCTTTACCGCGCACGATCACGAATCGCTGATTCAGCGACCGAAGCCGTTCACCGACGACGCCACACCGTCCGGCAACGGCGTGGCCGCACGCGCGCTGCTGCGACTGGGTCACCTGCTCGGGGAAACGCGCTACCTGGATGCTGCCGAACGCACGCTGCGTGCCGCGTGGGCGACGCTGCAGCACATGCCGCAGGCGTGCTGCTCGCTGTTGCGAGCGCTCAAGGATTTCCTGCAGCCGCGCACGCATGTCGTGATCCGTCATGGCAATGCCGATGAAGAACGCGTCTGGCGCGAGCCTGTGCTGGCTGTCGATGCGCCGCGCAGCGACGCCTACTTCATTGCCGCCGATGCCGCGCTTCTACCCGGCGTGCTCGCTGCGCAAAGATACACCTCGGGTGGCATCGCCTATGTGTGCCGTGGCACGAATTGCCTGCCGCCGACCGGCGCACCCGACCTGCTGAAACAGCTCCTAGAGCAACACCGGCCGATCCGGTAGTTCGTTCGCCCTTACGGACCCATTCGCCGGAAAATGCCTCGCGAGTATGGCGCTGACCGTGCTCACGCCTTCGACGGCACCTCGTTCGTAATCGCCGCCGGCGAAGCGGTCGCGCATGCGGTCGCACAGCGCTTGCCATTCATCCGGCGCCACGCGCGCGGCGATGCCGCGATCGGCGACGATCTCGATCGCGCGCTCGGCGAGCAGGACGTAGATCAGCACGCCGCTGTTGTGCTCGGTATCCCATACGCGCAGACGCGCGAACACTTCTTGTGCGCGCGCTCGCACGCTGCGTCCGCGGACGAGCTCGCGCAACGGCAACGCGCCTTCGGCGGCGAAACACACCTGGCCCTGGTGCGTCTGCTCACCAGCGGCAATGGCTTTCTGGATCGCATCGAGCAGTGCGGCCGGGAAATGCCGGCGTGCGGACCAATGGGCGAGCGGAGGGAAATAGCGAAGGATGCTCATCACCAGCTCCCCGAAGCGCCGCCGCCGGCGGACATGCCACCGCCGCCACTGAATCCGCCGCCACCGCTGCTCCAGCCTCCGCCGCCACCGCTCCAGCCGCCGTAGCCGCCGCCCCTGGCAAACCGGCCGCCGCCGCTGAGCAGCCCGATGATGCAGCCGACGGCGGCGAGCCCCAGCGAAAGCCCAAGCGCGTGCGTGACCAGCCACGCACCGACGCCGGCGATGCCGCCGATCGAAATCCCGCGCACGGCGCTCGGCAGGAAGCCGAGGAAGTTGCGCAGCCAGATTGCGGCGAACAAGGCGAAAAAGATCGTGCTCGGCAGCGACGAATCGCCATGATCCTCGTTCGTCATCGGCGGCGGCAGCTGCTCGCCGTCGATCAGCTTGGTCAACATGCCGGTCGCGTCGTGGATGCCGCCATAGAAATCGCCGGCGCGGAATTTCGGCGTGATGTATTCGCGGATGATGCGCGCAGCGGCGGCGTCGGGAATCGCGCCTTCGAGACCACGCGCGACTTCGATGCGCACGCGATGATCGTTCTTGGCGACGATCAGCAGCGCACCGTCGTCGATGCCCTTGCGCCCGAGTTTCCAGGCATCGAACACGCGGATCGAATACTGCGCGATGTCTTCAGGTGCGGTGGTCGGCACGATCAGCACGGCCAGTTGCGCGCCCTTGCGCTGCTCCAGCGCGGCGAGCTCGGATTCGAGCGTCTGCTTCTGCGTGCCGTCGAGCGTGTTGGTCAGGTCGGTGACGCGCGCGTGCAGGTCGGGAATCGATTGCCGATCGTCCGCACGCGCGGTCGCCAGCGTCAGTACGGCGCCGACGACCATCACCAGCAATGAACGCAGGCCGCACACTTGCGTCAGGGCTTGGCCGGCGCCGGCTCTTTCGGTTTGCTGAAGTCCACCGTGGGCGGCGCCGAGATCGATTTCTCGTTTTCCACCGTGAAGTTCGCCTTCGGCTTGTAGCCGAACATCATCGCCGTGAGATTCTGTGGAAAGCTGCGCACCAGCACGTTGTAGTTCTGCACCTCGGTGATGTAACGGTTGCGCGCTACGGTAATCCGGTTTTCGGTGCCCTCGAGCTGCGCTTGCAGATTTTGAAACAGACCGTCGGCCTTGAGGTTCGGATAATTTTCCGACACCGCCATCAAACGCGACAACGCGCTCGACAACTCGCCTTGCGCGGCCTGGAACTGCTTCACCTTGGCTTCGTCGGTGAGGTCGTCGGCGGTGATCGTGACCTTGCCGACCGATGCGCGTGCATTCGTCACCGCCTCGAGTGTGCTCTGCTCGTGTTCGGCGTAGCCTTTCACGGTGGCGACGAGGTTGGGCACCAGATCGGCGCGGCGCTGATACTGATTCAACACTTCCGACCACGCCGCTTTAACGGCTTCGTCGCCGGACTGCATCGAGTTGTAACCGCAACCGCTCAAGCCCACCAGCAGTGCCAATAAAGAAAGCATCCGCACAACACGCATCGCACGTCTCCTCATTGGATATCCAGCCAACATGATAGCGCGTCGCGCCCGCACGACGCTGCGCGCGTTCGCTCAGGACTCGCGGCTCGCCTGGACGGCTTCGCCTTCGCGCTGTTTGCGGTACAACCGGCGTTGGCGTTTGGCCAGCAGGTTCAGCACTTCGACCACCGCCGAGAACGCCATGGCGAAATAGATGTATGGACGCGGAATGTGCACGTCGAAGCCCTCGCCGATCAGCACCACGCCGACCAGCAGAATGAACGCGAGCGCGAGCATGCGAATGGTCGGATTGCGATCGATGAAATCGCCGACCGGATTGGACGCGAACAGCATGACGAGCACGGCGAGGATGATCGCGGCGACCATCACCGGAATGTTGCGCACCATGCCGACCGCGGTAATCACCGAGTCGAGCGAGAACACGATGTCGATGATCGCGATCTGCAGAATCACCCAGAGGAAGGCGGCGGCCGCGGCGTCCTTTGCCGGCGGCGGCTGCGCCGCGGCGTAGATCGCGTCGTGGATTTCCATCGAGCCTTTGACGATCAGGAACACGCCGCCGCCGATCATGATCAGGTCGCGCATCGAGATCGGCTGCTGAAACAATGTGAACAGGCGCATGTGCTTGTCGTCCAGCGCCGCAAGGTGCGCGAGCACGAGCAGCAGGCCGATGCGTGTGATGCAGGCGAGCGCCAGGCCCCAGCGCCGCGCGCGCGGGCGCATGTGGTGCGGCAGGCGGCCGACCGCGATCGAGATGAACACGAGATTGTCGACGCCGAGCACGATCTCGAGCGTCGACAGCGTGAGCAGCGCAATCAGCAGTTGCGGGTTGGTCAGAAATTCCAAGGCGCGCGTCTCATCCGAATCTCCGATTTTACGCGTGCGACCACAACACGAGCGCCCAGCACAGCATTGCGTTCACCATCAGCACGAACACCGCAGCCGAACCCATGTCCTTGGCCCGGCCGGCCAGTTCGTGGAATTCCGGCGTGGTCTTGTCGACGACAACCTCGATCGCGGAATTGAGTATTTCCGCCGACAGCACCAGGAACAAACTGCCGACGAGAATGGCCTTCTCGATGCCGCCGTGCCCGAACCACAGTCCGAGCGGAAAGAAAACGATGAACAAGTATACTTCGAGACGGAACGACGCCTCGTACGTCCACGCCGCGTTCAGGCCTTTCATCGACCAGATCAGCGCGCGGTAAATCTGTTTCGGGCCGCGCGGCTCGGTGCTCGGCATCTTGAGATTCCCCCACTTCATCCGCTTTCTTGGGCGGATGCTGGCAAACAAGGCCCGGTATCATGCCACAATCGTGTTTTTCCCACCTGTGTACTGCTCATGGGCAATCTCGTTTCCGTGATCCTGCTTGGCGTGATCGAGGGCATCACCGAATTCCTGCCGGTTTCGAGCACCGGACACTTGCTGATCGCCGAACACTGGCTTGGCCGCCGTCCGGATACGTTCAACGTCGTGATCCAGGCCGGCGCGATTCTTGCCGTCGTGTTCATCTATCGCGAGCGATTGTGGCGCCTGGCGGGCGGATTCGCACAACGCGAGAATAGAGACTACACGCTGAAACTGGCGCTCGCGTTCGCGATCACCGCCGCACTCGGTTTTGCCGTGACCAAGCTGGGTTTCAAGCTGCCCGAGCGCATCGCGCCGGTCGCCTGGGCGCTGCTGATCGGCGGCTTCTGGATGATCGCCGCGGAGTGGCTCGCCGCCAAGCGCGCCGACGATGCGCGCGTGAGCTGGACCGTGGCGATCTTGGTCGGACTCGCCCAGGTCGTCGCTGCGATTTTCCCGGGCACATCGCGTTCGGCGGCGACGATCTTCGTCGCGATGCTCGCCGGCACCAGCAATCGCGCGGCCGCGACCGAGTTCGCGTTTCTGGTCGGCATCCCGACGATGTTCGCCGCCAGCGGCTACGAGCTGCTCAAGCAACTCAAGCACGGTGAGGTGCACGAAGACTGGGGCGCACTGGCTCTGGGCTTCCTGGTTTCCGCCGCGACCGCATTCGTCGCCGTGAAATGGCTGCTGCGGTACATCCAGAGCCACCGCTACACCGCGTTCGCGATCTATCGCATCGCCCTCGGCGCGGCGCTGCTCGTCTTCATGCCGAACGGATAAACCCGCATGAGCAAGAAAGCCTTGATCCTGACTTTCGCGATCTGCGCCGTGCTCGCGCTGATCAGCATCTTCGCATTCGACCGCATGCTCGCGCTCGGCGTGCACAACTCCGGCATCGAGCGCGCCGCGATCGTCGTGCGTCTGCGCGAGTTCTTCGACCTATTCACCGGACGCGGCGTCGCGCTGCTCGGCAACCGCATCGGCCTCGGCCAGCTTCTGCTCGGCACGATTTTCATCGCGCTCGGCCTCGTGCTGGCGCTCGCGCGCCGCCTGCGCCCGCTCGCGCGTGCGCTCGTATTTGCCGGCGCGGTACAACTCGCCACGATCGAAGCAGCATGGTGGATCAAGGATTTCTTCGGCCGCCTGCGCCCGCATCAACTGATCGAGCGCAACGACTGGAGCCACATCTGGTTCGCCGGCGGTAATTCGTTTCCGTCCGGTCACAACGCGTTCTTCTGGGGTTTGTTCCTGCCGCTGGCGTACCTGTACCCGAAGTACCGGATTCCACTTTTGATCATTCCGGTGTTCATCGCGTTCGCGCGCATCGACGAGAACTACCATTTCCTTTCCGACGTACTCGGCGGCATTGCGCTGGCGGCGCTGATCACGTTCGTGGCGGCTACATTGTTTTCTCGCTGGTTGAAACCCGCGGGAAGATAGGCCGCCGAACAGACGTTCGATCTTTCCGCAACCGCACACGCATTCCCGCGGCGGTTGCGCTAGGCTTCGCGCTCCGTTTTCCTTTACGCAGAACTCCGCATGTCCGCCACGACCGTCCCCGTTTCGCAAACCCGCTCCTTCGTCACGATCTGGATGATCGAATTGTGGGAGCGCTTCGGCTACTACGGCATGCAGGCCGTGCTCGTGCTGTTCATGGTCGAGAAGATCAAGTTCGCCGAGAGTCAGGCCAACCTGGTCTGGGGCGCGTTCGCCGCGCTCGTCTATGCGGCGCCGGCGATCGGCGGCTGGATCGGCGACAAGGTGCTCGGCACGCGCCGCACGATGCCGATCGGCGCGGTGATTCTCGCGCTCGGCTACATGCTGCTGGCGTTGCCGAGTGACGATCTGTACCTGTTGTACTGCGCGATGGGTGTGATCGTTGTCGGCAATGGCCTGTTCAAGCCGAACGCGGCGAACATGGTGCGACGCATCTACGAAGGCGACGACGCCAAGATCGACAGCGCGTTCACGTTGTACTACATGGCCGTCAACGTCGGTTCGACGGTGTCGCAGCTGGCAACGCCGTGGATCAAGGATCACTACGGCTGGCACGTCGCATTCGGCTTCTGCTGCGCCGGTCTCGTGCTCGGCTTGATCAACTACGCGCTGATGATGCGCGCGCTCGATCATGTCGGCTCGCCGCCGGACGAGAAACCCGTGCGCTGGGACCGGCTCGGCCTCGTGCTCGGCGTCGCGTTTGTTGCGCTGTTTCTCGTTGCCTACGTGATCCAGCATCTGTGGGTGGCGCGGTTGTGCGTGTATGTCGCCGGCGTCGTCATTCTCGGCATTTTTACCTACATGATCGGCACCGGCGCAAAAAGCGAACGCGCCGGCCTGATCGCCGCGTTGGTCCTGATCGCGCAGATCATCCTGTACTTCATCTTCTACCAGCAGATGTCGACGTCGCTGACGCTGTTCGCGCTGCACAATGTCGAATGGAAACAAAACCTGCTGCTGTTCGACGTAACCTGGTCGCCGGGCCAGTACCAGGCCCTGAATCCGATCTGGATCATGCTGCTTTCGCCGGTGCTCGCCTGGAGCTACACGCATCTGGGCAAGTCCGGCCGCGATCTGCCGATCGCGGCGAAGTTCGTGCTCGGCTTCGTCGTCGTCGCCGTCGGTTTCTTCATCTTCGGCATCAGCGGCGGCACCGCCGTCGACGGCAAGGTGTCGTCGTGGTACATGGTCTGGGGCTACTTCTTCATCTCGCTCGGCGAGTTGCTCACGAGCGGACTCGGGCTGGCGATGATCGCGCGCTACGTGCCCGCGCGCATGGGCGGCTTCATGATGGGCGCGTATTTCGTTGCCACGGGCATCTCGCAATACTTGGGCAGTGTCGTCGCCAACTACGCGAGCATTCCGCGGGACATCACCGACGCGAACGAAAGCCTGGCCATCTACACGGCGCTGTTCTACAAACTCGGCCTCGTCGCCGTCGCCGGCACGTTGCTCGCGGCCGCCTTGTTGCCGCTGATGAAGCGGCTGTCGTCGGCGCACAGCGAACATGCCGATGCCGGCGCGCTGCGCACGGTGACTGCCGAGGAATAACGCGTAAATCAACGTAAACGCCGCCGCATCGCCGCAGCCGCTTTCGTAAACTCGCCGCATGAGCGAAGCGAAAATCCTGCTGGCCGATGACGACGAGGAGTTGTGCCAGCTGCTGCGCGATTTCCTCGGCCGCGAAGGTTTCGCCGTCGACGTCGCACACGACGGCGACACCGCTTACCAGCGCGCCGTCGACGGCGATTACGACGCACTGGTCCTCGACGTGATGCTGCCCAGACGCTCGGGTCTGGATCTGCTCAAGGAGTTGCGCCGCGACCACGACTTGCCGGTGCTGATGCTGACCGCGCTCGGCGAGGACATCGACCGCATCCTCGGCCTGGAACTCGGCGCCGACGATTACGTGCCCAAGCCATGCAACCCGCGCGAAATCGCCGCGCGCCTGCGCGCGATCCTGCGTCGCACGCGCGGCGACAGCGAGCGCCTGACCGACGTCACGGTCGGCCCGGTCGCCTTGCGCGCCGCGTCGCGCAGCGTCAGCCTGCGCGGCGAGCCGGTGACACTCACCGGCACCGAGTTCAACATCCTTGCCATCCTGCTGCGCGAAGCCGGACACGTCGTCAGCAAGGAAACGCTGTCGCAGGATGTGCTCGGCCGTCCGCTGGGTCCGTTCGATCGCAGCATCGATGTGCACATTTCCAAATTGCGGCGCAAACTCGGCACTGCCGCCGACGGCGAATCGCTGATCGGCACCGTGCATCGCGGCGGTTATCTGTTCCGCGTTGTCGATGAGCCGCATGCGTAGCCTGTTTTGGCGAATGTTCGCGGCGTTCTGGCTCGTCAGCGTGGCGTTGATCATCGCCTTCGCCTGGAGTTGGACGAGCACGTTCGAGTCGACGAAGATTCCCGGCCTCGGCGTCACGCGCCTGCAGGCCGCGATGGACGACCAGCTGCTGCGCACCGCACACGAACTCGACCAGGGCGGCGTGGAAGACCTGCAGCACTGGCTTGCCGGCACCGCCGGCTACGGCCCCGGCACCTTGTACGTGCTCGACGCGCAAGGCCGCGATCTGCTTGGGCGCGACGTGCCCACGCGTGCACGCACAGCGTCCGAGCGCGAGCGCTCGCGCGAACTGCGTGCAAGCGACGGGACTGTCTACCGGGCCGTTGCCGTGTTCGAAGGCACGTTCCTCAAGCGCCTGATCTGGGGCCGGCCGGCCGCGTTCTGGACCAACCTGCTCGTTGCCGTATGCCTCAGCGCGCTGGCCAGCGCACTGCTCGCGTCCTACATCGTCGCTCCGCTCGCGCGCATCCGCGCCAGCGCGCGACGCGTGGCGCGCGGCGATCTCTCGGCTCGCGTCGGCGAGCTGACTTACGGGCGCAGCGCCGAGATGGTTGCGCTCGCCGAGGAATTCGACAGCATGGGCGCTCGTCTGAAGGAGCTCGTCGAAAGCCAGCGCCGTCTGATCCGCGACGTCTCGCACGAAATGCGCTCGCCGCTGTCGCGCCTGCGCGTGGCGCTGGAACTGGCGCGCACGCAAACCGGCGGCGACAACGGTGTGCAGCTCGACCGCATCGAACGCGAAACGTTGCGTCTGGAGGAACTCATCGCCCAGGCGATCCAGCTCTCGCGCATGGAAACGACGACGCAACCGGAGCAAGTGGAAACGGTCGCGCTCGACGAACTCATCGCCGACATCACGGCCGATGCCGCGTTCGAGGCGCAGGCGCGGCCGTGCACGCTGCACATCGCACAAACCGCGCCGCTGACCGTGCGCGCCGAGACCGATCTGCTCACGAGCGCGATCGAAAACGTGGTGCGCAACGCGGTGCACTACACCGCGCCGGACTCGCAGATCACGCTGGCGCTGGATCGCACCGACGGTCAGGCGCGCCTGCGCGTGCGCGACTCGGGCCCCGGCGTGCAGCCCGGCGATTGTGCCCGCATATTCGAACCGTATTTCCGCACCGATGCGGCGCGCCAGCGCAGCAGCGGCGGCAGCGGGCTGGGCCTGGCGATTGCCAAGCGCGCGATCGAACGCCAGGGCGGGCGCATCCATGCCGCCAATGCCGAAGGCGGCGGCCTGGAAGTGGAAATGCTGCTGCCGTTGGCCTAGTCGACGACTTTCAGCTGGAGATCGTCCATCCAGCCTTCACCCGCATCGTTCAATGTCGCGCCAACGACCACATGGCGTGCATTCGCCGGCAGCCGTGCGCTGATCGACTGGCGTTGCCAGTCGGTGTCGCCGGTCATCTGCGCCGAGTTCTTCGCGAGACCCGGAGCGTTGAGCATGATCATCCAGCCACCGGGGCCGACACCGCGTGTCTTGAGCATCGCCGACAGCTCCACGGTCTTTCCGGCGTAGGCTGAAAGATCCAGATCCTGCGTAAGCGCGCCGTACACCTGCTCACGCGTACGCGTCATGTGAAAACTGCCTTTGCCCTGATACGCGCCCTCCGGGTCGATGCGCATATCGTAGGACTTCGGTCCGGCGTGCTGGGTCTGGCTCCAGCCCGGAATGCTGCCGTCGCCGGCGGTCTGCTCGAAGTCGCCGTTGACGATCTGCGTCGGCGTGGCCGGACGCGCACTGGCCGCCGGCTTTGGCCGCGACCGCGCAGATGCCTTCTCGCCAGCATCGGTGGGATTGTTGTTGCAGCCAAGCAGCAGCCCGGCGGCGATCAAGGCGAAGAGAATTTTCATGCGCGAGCTTTTTTTCAGGGAAATTGCCCGGCGATCATACCCGGCGCGGCGTTTCGGCGCGACGAAACCTTCGGATGCTGGCAAAATGAACGCCGCTCTGCGACATTGAGTTCCCATGGAAAGGCTCACCGCCCGCGAATTGTTCGACAAGGTCAGCACGCGGCTCGCGCTGCGCTGGGTCGCCGGTCAGCGCGGCGAAACGCGCGCGATCGTGCCTGCCGAAAAGCAGTCGCGGCGGCCGTCGCTGGCCGGCTATCTGAACATCATCTATCCGAACAAGATCCAGATCGTCGGCACCGAGGAACTGGCCTGGCTCGACGGGCTCGATTCGCGGCTGCGCTGGGAGATGATCGAGAAGATCATGGGCTTTCAGCCGACCGCATTGATCGTGACCAAGGATCAGCCATTGCCAGCCGACCTGCGCGACGCGGCGAACGAAACCGCGACGCCGATCTGGATCAGCACGCAGCGCGGTCACGAGCTGCTGACGTATTTGCAATACCATCTCGCGCGCATGCTGGCGCGGCGCGTGACCTTGCACGGCGTGTTGATGGAAGTTTTGTCGATTGGCGTGCTGATCACCGGCGAGTCCGGCTCCGGCAAGAGCGAGCTCGCGCTGGAATTGATCACGCGCGGGCACCGCCTGGTCGCCGATGACGCGCCGGAATTCACCCAGATCGCGCCGGATGTCATCGACGGTTCGTGTCCGGAAATGCTGCAGGATCTGCTCGAAGTGCGCGGCCTGGGTATCCTCAACGTGCGCGAGATGTTCGGCCATACGGCGGTAAAGCCGTCCAAATACCTGCGTCTGATCGTGCATCTCGTGCACACCCCGCGCGAGCAGCCGATCGACCAGGGCGGGCTCGAACGCATCTACGGCGCCAACAGCTATCGCGACGTGCTCGACACCAAGATTCCGCAGACCACGATCCCGGTCGCTCCCGGACGCAACCTCGCCGTGCTCGTCGAAGCCGCGGTGCGCAACCACGTGCTCAAGACCAAGGGCATCGATCCGGCGCAGACGTTCCTCGACCGGCAGGCGCACCAGATGCGCCGCCAAGCGCCATGGTGAACGCATGAGTTCGGTAGCGAGCTTGCCGCCAAACAGCGCGACGAAACTCATTGTCGTCAGCGGCATGTCGGGTTCCGGCAAAACGATCGCGCTGCGTACGCTCGAAGATCTGGACTATTACTGCGTCGACAATCTGCCGACCGCGCTGATGCCGGCGTTCGTCGCCGAGGTCGCGCGCTCGGGCGTGCACCCGCGCCTGGCCGTGGGCGTGGACGTGCGCAATCGTCCGCAGGACCTGCATCAATTGCCGGCGATCCTGGCCAATCTCGCCAAATCCGGCATCGAACATCAGCTGATTTTTCTCGATGCGCGCGACGACATCCTGTTCAAGCGCTACTCGGATACGCGCCGGCGCCATCCGCTTTCGGGCGATGGGCTTTCGCTCAGCGATGCGATCGCGCTCGAGCGCAAGTTGCTCAAACCCGTCGCCTCGATCGCCGAACGCGTCGTCGATACCAGCGATCTGAACATCCATCAGTTGCGACGCCTCATTGCCACCGAACTGGGCATGGCCGGCGGCCCGTTGTCGCTCCTGTTCGAGTCGTTCGCGTACAAACGCGGCGTCCCGGCCGATGCGGATTTCGTGTTCGACGTGCGCTGTCTGCCGAATCCGCATTGGGACGCGCAGCTGCGGCCGTTGTCCGGGCGCGACGCCGCCGTGCGCCAATGGCTCGAGGAAAAGCCCGAAGTCGGCGAATACTTGAACCAGGTGCGCGAATTCCTCGACGTCTGGTTGCCGCGCTTCGAGGCCGAAAATCGTTCCTACGTGACGATCTGCGTCGGCTGCACCGGCGGCCGCCATCGCTCGGTATACCTGGCCGAGCGTCTGGCCGAACACTTCCGCGCCACGCGCGAACAGGTGCTGACGTTCCACCGGGAGCTGGAGTGAGCGTCGGCATTCTGCTGCTGACCCACGAGGCGATGGGCGACGCGCTGATCGCGACCGCGCGGCACATCCTCGGACGCATCCCGCTTGCACTCGACGCGCAGGCAATTCCGCCGGGCAGCGACGTCGAACTCGCGTTGCGCGAAACGGCACGCCGCGTGCGCAAGCTCGATTCCGGCGACGGCGTACTCGTGCTCGTCGACGTCTACGGCGCGACGCCGAGCAACGTCGCCGAAAAACTCACGGGTCTCGGCCTGCAGGTGCACAACGTTGCGGGTCTGAGCCTGCCGATGCTGCTGCGCGTGCTCAACTACGCCGAACAAAATCTCGATGAGCTGACGCAAACCGCCGCCAACGGCGCGCGTGCCGGGGTGCGCATCGGCCATGCTTGAGCGCGAGGTCACGATCAGCAACAAACTCGGTCTGCACGCGCGCGCATCGGCCAAGCTCGTGCAGCTGCTGCAGGGCTACAAGTGCAACGCGTGGCTCGTGCACCGCGGTCGCGAGATCAACGCCAAGAGCATCATGGGCGTGATGATGCTGGCCGCCGGCATCGGTCAGACGATCACGATCCGCGCGGACGGTCCGGATGAAACCACGGCGCTCGCGGCGATGGCCGAGCTGTTCGAACGCAAGTTCGACGAGGGAGTATGAGCACGCGCTTCGTGATCAGCGGCACCGCCGCGGCGCGAGGAATGACTCTCGGCCGCGCGCGCCGCGTCGAACGCAGTGAGTTCGCCATCGACGAGCGCCCGCTGGGCGCGGAGGAAATCGATGCCGAGGTCGCGCGTCTGCGTGAGGCGATCGCGCGAGCGCGCGACGAACTGCGCGGCATCCGCGACAAGCTGCGCGGCGCGCTCGCGCGCGAAGTCGGCGAGTTCATCGATGCGCACAATCTCATCCTCGACGATCCGGAGCTGACCGAAGGCCTGTATGACCTGATCCGCAAGGGCCGTTACCGGGCGAGCGCCGCGCTCAAACTGCAACGCGACCGCCTCGTCGCCGCGTTCGAGGCGATCGACGACCCGTACCTGCGCAGCCGCCGCGAAGACGTCGATCACGTGATCGGCCGCGTGCAGGCAGCACTCGCACGCGACACGACACCGGCCGAACGCCAGATCGCCTCGCGCGTCGGCACGATCCTGATCGCCGATTCGATAGCGCCCGCGGAACTCGCGCACCTGACCGAACACGGCGTACTCGGTGTCGTCACCACCGGCGGCAGCCCGCTTTCGCACAGTGCGATTCTCGCCCGCAGCATGCGCCTGCCGATGGTGGTCGGCACGCACGACGCGCTCAAGCGCGTTGGCGACGACGATCTGTTGCTCGTCGACGGCAGCGCCGGCGAGATCACCGTGCACCCGACCGCGCAGGATCTGGCGCGCTACCGCCAGTATCAGCGCGACCTCGCGCGCAGCACCGAAGCATTGTCACGTCTGAAGCACGCGCGCACGCTGACCCGCGATGGCGCCGAAATCCAGTTGTTCGCCAACGCCGAAATGCTCAATGACGTCGCCCAGGCGCGGGCCTGCGGCGCCGTCGGCATCGGTCTGTATCGCACCGAATTTCTTTTCCTGCAGCGTCACGAATTGCCCGACGAGGAGGAACAATTCGCGGTCTATCGCGACCTCGTATTGGCAATGGGCGGCGCGCCGGTCACGATCCGCACGCTCGATCTGGGCGCCGACAAGGCCGACAGCACGGGTCTGTCGCTCAGCGAAGAAGCGAATCCGGCGCTTGGCGTGCGCGGCGTACGCTTGTCGATGCATCGCCCCGCCCTGTTCGCTACGCAACTGCGCGCGATCCTGCGCGCATCGGTGTTCGGACCGGTGCGCATCCTCCTGCCGATGATCACTTCCGGCGAGGAAATCGCCGCCGTGCGCAAGCTCATCGACACGTGCGCGCGCGACCTGCGTACCAGCGGCTATGAGATCGCAGACCATTACGAACTCGGTGCGATGATCGAAGTTCCGGCCGCCGCGATCGCGTTGCCGGGCATGATCCGCAGCATGGATTTCCTCGCCATCGGCACCAACGACCTGATCCAGTACACGTTGGCGGTCGACCGCGGCAACGACGCGCTCGGCGCAATGTACGATCCGCTGCACCCGGCCGTGCTCAAGCTGCTTGCGCAGATCATCACCGTCGGCGCGCGCGCCAGGAAGCCCGTCACGCTGTGCGGCGAAATGGCCGGCGATACGCGTTTCACCGCGTTGCTGATCGCGCTCGGCCTGACCGGTTTTTCGATGCATCCGAGCTCATTGCTCGAAGTGCGTCAATCGATCGCCGAGTGCGATCGCAAGCAGCTGCAGAAATTGGGGTCGCGCCTGCTGCGTGCGCAGACGCGCGCAGGCATCGAGCGCGTGCTCGCAGAGACCAAAGCCTGATCGGCTACAATGCGCGCTCCTTGGTGTCGTCCTCCCCGGAGTCATGCTCAACCCTGCCGTCTCCGCGCGCGCCGCTGAACTGGCTGCGCAGTTCCAGCACCGCGATCCGTTTCGTCACGTCGTCATCGACGATTTTTTCGACGCCGCGACGTGTGCGCAATTACTCGCCGAATTTCCCGCGTTCGAGCGCGGCAACGCGCGCAACGAAGCCGGCCAGCTCGGCAACAAATCGACCGTCGAACAAATCCGCGGTCTCGGCCCCGCGTATACGGCACTCGACGATCTGATCCAGACACGGGGATTTCTCGATCTCATCGGCAAGATCACCGGCATTCAGAACCTGCTCTACGATCCGTGGTACTTCGGCGGCGGCACGCACGAAAACCGGCACGGCCAGGACCTGGACGCACACGTGGATTTCAACCGTCATCCGGTCGAGCGCTGGCATCGGCGCCTGAACCTGATCGTCTACTTCAATCAGGAATGGGACGACGCGTGGGGCGGCGCGCTGGAACTGCATTCCGATCCGCGCAGCGCCAGCGATCGCATCCTGCGCATCGCGCCGCTGCTCAACCGCGCGGTCATTTTCGAAACGACCGAGTGGAGCTGGCACGGTTTCCGCCGCATCGATTTGCCCGCTGACCACCAATCCCGATCGCGCAAATCCATCGCTTTATACTTCTATACAAAAGAGCGTCCGGCCGAAGAATTGGCCGACACTCATTCGACGATTTACGTCGACGCGCCGCTACCCGAACACTTCAAGGCCGGCCGCACACTCGATGCAGCGGACGTGCAGCAGCTGCGCGTGCTGCTCGCGCGCCGCGATCAGCACAACCAGCGTTTGTATCGCGACGTGGCCCACGTGACGAAACAGCTGGAGCAAGCGCAGGCATTGCTCGATCAAGGGCGGGTGGGCCGGCTGCGTCATTTTGCCCGGCGTTTGTTGGCTCATTGGCGATGAGCTCTCCCGCCTTGGGCATTTCAGCAGCATGGTCGCAGAGATTGCGCGTGCGCAGCCTCGCAACGGCTTACGAATCTGGCGCGGATAATTTTCTGTTCCTGCGCTTTCTTGCCGCCGTACTCGTCATGTACGGGCACAGTTACGGCTTTGCCGGCGCACACCACGGAGATTTCATTTCCCGCCTCAATTGGGGCGACGGTGTTTACTGCGGTTCAATAGCGGTTGACATGTTCTTCGCAATCAGCGGATTCCTCGTCACGGGCAGCTATTTGAAGCGCGCCAACTTGGAGATATTTCTCAAAGCGCGCGCACTGCGCATCCTGCCCGCCTACCTTTGTTGTATCGTTCTCAGCGCTCTGGTTTTGGGCGCGATTTATTCGGAACTGCCGTTAGTGGGTTATTGGTCCGACAGCGCGACGTGGCGATACATCGATGCGAACCTCTGGCTAAGTCCACCCTTGGGATGGAAGCTGCCCGGCGTCTTCACCAACAATTTCATGAAGGATACGGTCAACGGCTCGATCTGGACGCTACCGGCGGAAGTGCGTATGTACGCATGGGTTGCGATCCTCGGATTGATTGGCGTATTGCATAGACGGTGGCTTGCGAACGCTGCCTTTGCAGCGCTGCTGCTGGTGGGCTACTTCGCGCCAGACCAGCTACCGCTATTACAAATCAATTGGCTGCGGCTTGGCGGTTTCTTCCTTGCCGGCGCGTTCTGCTATGTCAATCGCGACCATATCCCCATGAGCACAGCACTGGCGGCTGCGTTGGTAGCTCTCGCCATCGCGACCCACGGAATGCCGGCGTTCGCGGTTGCGTTGGGCGCCGCCCTGACTTACTTCTGCCTGTGGTTCGCCTATGTGCCGAGTTTCCATTTCTTCAACCGCTTTGGCGATTATTCCTACGGCGTGTATCTATGGGGGTTTCCGATACAACAGGCCGTGTCTGAGACCATGGGCGGCCCGACGAAAGCGTGGGTGAGCTGCGTGATCAGCCTCGCAGTCACATTGCCAATTGCCGCTGCCTCTTGGCATTGGGTCGAGAAGCCGGCGTTGCGCTGCAAACCTCGTCGCGCTCACGACAGCAACCAGGCCGATGCCAAGTAGACTTTCGATTCATCAGAGTACTTTTTTCGCGAAAAATGGTATTTGCCTAAGCATTGGTCCTTATGCCCTTTGCAGGAGCGAGTTGCTCGCTTGGCCGCTTGCGCAATGTTCGCTCGAATGTCGGAAGGGTCTTGAAGAAATCACTCCTGCGCCGCGCCTTGTGGGTGACACGCATCGAACGGTGCGAAGCCAAGATCATGCAGGCTCTGTAAATCCGCGCGGGCGGCCTCCGCACCGGAGTAAATCAGACCTTTGAGAAGCGGCGCTTCGAGGTTTGGCCATTGGTTGCAAATTCGTTGCGCAAGGTCGCGGCTGCCGTCACCAAGCACCTTGGCCTCATAGGTCAATTGTCCCGCGTTGATGCAGGCCAACAAACCGATCAGCCCGGCCCAGCGCCCCAAGTGCCAGCGCCCACTATCCACCTGCGCACGCGCGAGCAGCCCGAGCCAGCCGATCCAAAACACGACGGAAAAACTGACGTAGCGCGGAACCAAAGCACCGCTCTGCGCGGGCTCCAGAAAACCCCGGCCCATCGCAGTGAGTGCAGCCCCAACGCACGCAAACAGCAGCAAGCCGAACCAGGGCATTGCCGCATGGCGATCGCGAACATCGCGCAGAATGAATCCCAAGACGATCAGCGCAGCCAATGCCACCCACGGTGCAAAGAGCGGCTCGAAGCGCACAATCCCCGAGCCCAGATAATAAAGCGCATATTCAACGACTCTCGCCGTTTGGAATTGAATCATGACGCCCTGAGCCGAGCGGCCGAAATAATAGGCGAGGAGTGCCAATGCCAGCCAAGGCAAGAAGTATCCGATTCGGTCGGAGATCTTGATTTCGTTGCGCAGAAGAATCATCGCGAAGGCGACAACGAACAGCGCATACGACACCGCGAAACTGAGTACGCCCAGAATCGCACCGGAGATCGCCAAGGCGTTGAGTGGCCAATCCAGTCGCCGCGCACTCAGTGCGGCAATAGTCACGGATGCCCCGAACAAACACTGGAACACGGACAACTGCCAACCCCATTGCAGGTTGAAAAAGTTGCCTGGATACAGGATCAGGAACGTCATCAGCAACGCCAAGGCGAAATCGCCCCACTCGCTTGTTTGTAAAGTGCGTGCACGCAAAAACAGCAGGACGGCTGCGTAGCCAACGAGGAATACCCAGCTCAAAAGACAATCGAGCCATGGGTGGCCATGAGTAAGCCACGCCGCCGGCAGCAACAATGCATACGCTGCGACGTGCCAATGTCCGGTACCTTGCAGTTTCCAGAACGTCGTCTGGTCCAGATGCCCGCCCATCCAGCCCTGATACATCGGTGCGAGTTCAAGGTGATCCCAGAGCATGAAAGGGATATGCCACGCCAATGTCGCCACGAGGAGCAGGGCCGCGAGCATTGCGGCAAACCACGTTACGGACCGCGCCATCGTTGTCGTTTTCATCCAGGCGTTCACAAAAACTCCGAAAAGAAGTCGCGCCGTGCGCACACAACTCGTGTCCTGGCGCGAGTTTAGCAATCGATCGCATGCGCGGAACACACCTAGCAACGGCGGAGAAAGGTAAAATGAAAGCTCGACGCGCTCGTTGCAGCTGTGCGTTACGGCCGTTTTATCTGCATGGGCCGTGGGCGTCGACACACCGGGACACTGGCTCTCCTACCACTTAGCCTCGGGCTACAACTGAGGTCGCGAATCAGACTGCATGCTTTTTACGTCGATCCAATTCGTCGCTTTCTTCCTGATTGTACTGGCTCTGAACCAGCTATTGCGGCGCTGGCCAGTCCTGCAGAAGTTGATGCTGCTGCTGGCAAGCTACTACTTCTATGCGCAGTGGAACTGGCATTACTTGTTCCTCGTCTGGTTTTCGACACTCGTCGACTACACGATCGGCTTGCGCCTGCCGTACAGCCCGAATCCCAAGCGCCTGATCATTCTCAGCGTCATCGTAAACCTCGGCTTCCTCGCGGTCTTCAAATATGCAAACTGGCTAATCCATACGCTCAACGGCGTCACCGCGCTGACGGGATCGGATCTGCACATCACGCCACTCGACGTCGTGCTGCCCGTAGGGATTTCCTTCTACACATTCCAGAGCCTGAGCTACACAATCGACGTCTACCGCGGGGTACTGCCGCCGCGCCGCAACTTGCTCGAGTACGCTCTCGCGGTCGCGTTCTTCCCCCAGCTCGAAGCAGGACCGATCGTTCGCGCACGCGAATTCCTGGCCGAGTTCGATGGACCCAAACTCGTACGCATGGCCGACGTGCAGCGCGCCTTGGTGCTGATAGCGTTTGGCTTTGCCAAGAAGATGGTGTTCGCGGACACCCTGGCGCTGATTGCCGATCCGGTTTTTGACAATCCCGCACACGCGGGTTTCTGGGATACGCTTATTGCGATCTACGGGTTCGCCTTCCAGATCTACTGCGATTTCTCCGGATACACCGACATCGCCATCGGTTGCGCCTTGCTGCTCGGCATCCGTTTCCCGCAGAACTTCAACTATCCCTACATCGCACAGAGCATCCAGGACTTTTGGCGGCGCTGGCATATGACGCTGTCGCGCTGGCTGCGCGACTATCTCTATATCTCGCTCGGCGGCAATCGCCGCGGCGAATTGCGTACGCTGGCCAACCTGATGATCACGATGCTGCTCGGCGGACTGTGGCATGGCGCAAGCTGGAATTTTGTCATCTGGGGTGGCCTGCACGGCAGCTGTCTCGTCATTGAGCGCGTTGTTCTTGCGCGCTGGAAGCTGTGGCAGTCGACGTCGTGGTTCATGGCCTGCGTGCGCTGGTTCGTGACTTTCAACGTGGTTTGCTTCGCATGGATCTTCTTCCGCGCCAAGACGTTCGCGGCAGCGATCCAGATGATAGGCAATCTCGTCCATGGCGCCCGCGGCTTGCTGCATGCTTTTTCGCCTGACCAGCAGCTCGGCGGGTTGCTGCTGATTCTCCTGATGCTGACGACACACCTCATCAACGGCCATGGCGACACGAAGGAGCGCCTCGGCGCCAATTCCGGTCCGGGTTTCACCGTCGCGATGACGGTCGTCCTTCTGCTGCTGATCCTGTTCACGCCGAATCACAGTGCACCCTTTATTTATTTCCAATTCTGATCATGCGCTATTTGAAGTTTGTGGCTCCTATCGCGCTCGTCGTCATTATCGACCTGATATTCCAATTTGGAGCCTGGGAACCGATCGCGTCGCCGGAAAGTCATGCGGGCATGAGCATCACCAAGAAGCGAGCGCTCGCCGATCCCGAATTTCAGCACATTGATTTCGTTTCGTTGGGCAGCTCGCGACCGGCATACGGGGTCGATCACGCGGCGTTTGCAAAAGCCGCTGCCGCGCACAACTTCGTCTATGCCAACCTCACTGTCGCCGGCACTCACTGGATGACTATCGGAGTACTCGTGCACTGGCTTGCGGTGCACCATCCGGAAATTCGTGGGGGCGTAATTGCCTTGTCCGTCCAGGATTTTCTGGCGTCCGGCAATGGCGCCTATGAAATCGGCATCGTTTACCCCTTCCGCGAGCTCGCCGATATCGGGTCGATGGCACGACATGTCCCCTTTGATTGGCATGACGCGGCCACTTTTGGCCTTTACTCCGGACTTTTCGAATACCACGAAGACGTGCAGGACCTATTGCTCCACCCGCAACACCGCAGTGATTTGCTCGACTATTTTCGTTCGCTGACTCCGGGGCGAGTCCTCATGGAGAATGTCGACGAAACCGCGGATATGTGCGCTGCGCCGATTAATACCTTGCAGGATTGCTCGGCACTATCCTCGCGCGGATCCAAAGACGACCCAAAAATCCTGCGCCAATGCGAGCAACTGGAGGCCACGGCCCGTAATCGATTTGATTTGCGCCCGATTCTCGATGGGCAGAGTTCGGACGAACGTCTGCAAAAAACCAGCGATCAGATCCGTGAGCAGTTGCGCCAGATCAGCTGGCCTACGCCGCCGGTGTTCGTATTGATGCCGATGCCTTCGGTATGGGCCAGCGACGTTGTCCCTCAAGGCACTCATGCATGGGCTTTGTCAGTGCTGCAGCCGCTTGTAGCTGAAGGCAAGATCCGCGTATTGGACTACACCGATATGTTCGGTCGCGACGGCGGGCCCGAATGCAAGGCATTCTTCGACCTCTATCACAACAACGTGACCGGCCGACAACGCGTGATGGAGCGGTTATTGCCCGAACTCGAGCACCAGTTGTTTGCCGCCCAGAACACGAGTCGGCCGACGCAAATCGCCCATGCGCCGCAGCTCAGCCATTGAGATTCCGACTACATCGCTCAGTGTACGAGCTCGGCTCCGATCAGCTTGAATGCGAGCAGGCGCTGGTCGCTCGAACTACCGTCCGCGCTCGGCTGCCAAACCTCGTCTGAACTTATCTGCAATTCCTGCTCGACGCCTGCACTGCCTTCGAACTTGATTTCAGCGCGTGCGCGGGCTCCCGGCTGAATGAGTTGCTCATAGCCGCTGCCGGACAAGCGGATGGACAGACGTTGAGCACCGCGCAACTGCGACGGTGCCCACAATTCGAGGTCGATGCGTTTGGCGCGTCGCGTGGGTGTGAATCGCAGCACGAATTCGCGTGTTGCCCAGCCATCGGGCCACAAACCTTCAGCTCCGTTCTGGATTGCATAGCCCTGCAGATCGGCTTTCTGCGCCTGGCGTGCTTCGGCCAGCGCCCGCTGCGCATTGTCGATCTGCTCGGCGAAGTTCTTCTCGCGGTCATACAGGAATTTGAGCTGGCCGAACATGCGCTCGAAGCGTGCACGCAAATCGGCGATGCGTGAATCGTCCAGCACCATTCCGGATTTGAGATCGGCGGGCATGCCGTCCGGCACGTAGATTGTGGCATGCGACGCCGCCGTTTCCGCGGGCGGCCGTTCCTTTGTATACAAGTAGATTGCAAACGATTTGCGCGACAGACCTTTCCTGCTTTCCGGCAACCGGATGGTCGAGAAGCCGTGCCAGGAATGCTCGGTGGTTTCAAATACCACCGCGCGATTGAACAGTGGAGCAATGGTCTGGCCGCTCGTGTTGCCGTTCCACGGATCTGTTTGCAATTGCAGATTGCCGCCCCATTCGGACTGCCATTCGGGATTCAGATACACGATGAGGTTGAGGCGGCGGTGCCAACGCGTGCCGGGATGAAAATTGAAATCGACATGCTGATCCAGCCCCTGCCCGTCGCGATTTTCGTGCGTGCCGCCGCCGATGTAGTCGGGGTCGTACAGCAGATCCGGTATGCCGGTGACGCCGGACACGAAATCCAGAAATTCGCGCGTCTGCAGATAGTCGTCGAGTTTGCCGTAGACATTCGACAATTCGCGCACATTCATGCGCACTGCCTTGCCGCCGACTTCGCCCATCTCGTTGAGCGCATAGCGATCTTCAAAGGACGGAAAACCGCTGAGCATCTCTTTCGCGACCTCGGCATCGAGAAAATTGTCGATCGCGATGTGGCGGAACGGCTTGGCCGAGGCGTACGCCGCCGAATAGCTGAGCCGATTTGCGAGCACGGCGGTGCTGATCATCGTGGACGCTTCAAAAATTGCGGAGCGCGATTATACGAAAAGCCTTCCGTCAGCGCGCCCGTTGCTCCTTCAGCGTCAACGCCACCTTGTCGCGCAAATACACCGGCAACGCCTGCTCGGGGGCGACGCCGTGGCCGGCGGCGAACTGCGTGGCCGCCAGCAACGCGATTGCCCGCGCTTGCGGATAGCGCGCGCCGTCGACGATCCTCGGCGCAGCCGGCAGGCGGGCGGCGAGCACGTCCGCGTACGCGATCCAGCCGCTGCCGACGATGCAGCCGGCGCGCGGCAGCACGAGTTCGCTCGCGAGCCCCACGGTTTCTTCGCTGATCGCCTCGACCAAGCCGCCGCTACCGCGCCGAAAACTGCCCGCGTAAATCTCGCCCATGCGCGCATCGATCAACGCGAGGATCGTTTCGCCCGCGTGTGCGGATGCATCCTGCGCGAGTGCGGCCAGCGAGGACACCGGCACGACCGGAATGTCGAGTCCCAGCGCCAGACCTTGCGCAACCGAGACGCCGAGGCGCACGCCGGTGAACGCGCCCGGGCCGCGGCCGACGGCGGCGGCGTCGAGCTGGCGACGCGATACGCCGGCCTCGTCGAGCACCGCTTCGATCATCGGCAGGATCAGCTCGGCGTGCCGGCGCGGCGCCAGTTCGCTGCGCTCGATCAGGCGGCCGTCGCGCAGCAGCGCGGCAGAACAGCTCTCGGTCGAGGTCTCGATCGCAATCAAAGTGGACATGGCGCGCAATCCTATCCTACTCACGCCGGTTTCGCGGCCGTCGCGGCGTACCAGTCGACTTTACGCGTGAGATACATCAGCGCCGCGACCACGCCCAGCAAGGCCACCGCACCCATCAGCAACGAGTACTGCTCGCTGACGACGAGGCCGTACAGCAGGCCGTAGACGAGTGCGAGTATGCCGCCGAGCAGCGCTCCCGCGCGACGCGCGCGCAAAACCGCTGCGGCATAACCGCCGACCAGCATGACCACCGACATCGCGGCGGCAAGATAAGCCCAGGCAAAACCGACTTGCTCGGACAAGGCCAGCAGCACGACATAGAACGTCGTCAACGCGAGGCCCACGAGCAGGTACTGCACCGGGTGGACGCGCAGCTTGCGCAGCACTTCGAACAGGAAGAACGCGACGAAGGTCAGCGCAACGAACAGCACGCCGTATTTGCCGGCACGTTCATTTTGCTGGTAGACGCTCGCCGGTTCGTAGAGGTTCACGCCGAATCCCGCGCTGTTCAGATCCTGCGAGCGCTGCGAATCCTGTTGCCAGTGCTGGCCGAAACTGCGGTTCAGATCGAGCACCTGCCAACGCGCGTCGAAACCTTGTGCGCCGATATGCCGTTCCGCAGGCAGGAATGCGCCATCGAAGCTCGGATCCGGCCAGGGCGAACTCAGCACCGCCTCGGTACGCCGCGCGAGCGGCAGCAGTTGCAGGCTTTGCGTGCCCGCCAGAGTCATGCCGAGTTCGAACGGCAACGTCTCGCTGTCGAGTTTGCTCAAGTCCAGAGCAACGGCAATCGCATTGACGTTGCCGACACCGTTCTCGCTTGGTCCAAACGTATACTCGGAGCCGGCCAGACGCAGTGCCCCGACGCGACGGATGCCACGCACATCGCCCACCGGCAGCAGCAACTCCGCGTGTTCCCAAAAATACGTAGTCTCGCTGCCGCCGAGCGCCTTGAGATCGGCGGCAAGAAAGCGACCGCTGATTTTCAGCTCGGCCGTATACACCGGCGCCGAGTAAATGCCGTAGCTGCGCACCTCCGGAGCGAGGCTGCCGCGAACATCCAATGTGTCCGGCAGCACGATTTCCGTGCTGTTGAACGTGCTCCAACCGGTGCTGGTCTGCACGCGCGTGCGCTTCGGAATCGCCAGCACCGGACCGCCCAGGTGCTGTTCGCGGCCCCAGCTCTGCGCGATCGAGGCGATCGCGTGGAAGCGCAACTCGCTGCGTTCGCCGATCAGCCCCTGCACCTGGACCAGCGGGATCAGCATCAGCAATGCGAGGAAACCAATGCCGAGCACTTTTGCCGTGGACGATTGCAATGCGTTGATGGCCATGCCGCGTCTCCTGGTAACGTGGCCGTGATTGCAGCGCCGCCAGCTGACCGCGCGTGGCGCACAATCGGGCGGAACGCGGGCGAAAGCGGCCCGACTCAGGACGCCGGCGAAATGAAGAACTCCTGCACATCGGCCAGTTCCCGCGTCAACGGCATCGGCGGCAGGCTGCGCAGAAACAACTTGCCGTACGCGCGCGTGGTCAGACGTGGATCGCAGAGCATCAGCACGCCGCGATCGGCAACATCGCGGATCAGGCGCCCCGCACCCTGCTTGAGCGCGATCACCGCAGCCGGCACTTGCCACTCGAAAAACGGATTGCCGCCGGATTCGCGCAGGGCCGTCAAGCGCGCTTCCAGCACCGGATCGTCGGGCGCGGCGAACGGGAGTTTGTCGATGATCACGCAGCTGAGCGCCTCGCCCGCCACATCGACGCCTTCCCAGAAACTCGCCGCGCCGAGCAGCACGCCGTTACCGGACTCGCGAAATTGCGTGAGCAGCTGATGCCGTGGCGCCGTGCCTTGCACGAACAACGGAAACGGCAAATCCGCGAGCAGTTCGGCGGCGCGTTTCAGCGCACGATGTGAAGTGAACAGCACAAATGTGCGGCCGCGCGCCGCGTCGAGTACGGGACGCGCCGCGGCGACCACGCGCTCGGTGAAATCCGGCGCGTTCGGATCCGGCAAGCCCTTGGGCAGATACGTCAATGCCTGGTGCGCGTAGTCGAAGGGGCTCGGCAGACTCGTGGTCACCGGATCGTCGAGTCCCAGCTGGCGCGAAAAATGGTCGAACTCGCCGGCCACGGACAATGTCGCGGAAGTGAAGATCCAGCTCGCGCGGCTCTGCTCGCGCAACGCGCGCAGCGGCGGCGCCAGATCGAGCGGCGTGGCGTGAAACGAAAATCCGTGCGCGCTCAGTTCGTACCAATGCACCGAATCGTGCGCACCGCCATCGAGCACGATATGCAATCTCTCGCACAACGTTTCGGCGCGCTCGTGCGCGCTCATGAGCCCGCGCGAGCGCTCGGCTTGGCCGGCAAGCGCCTCGGCGAGCTTGCGCAGTGCTTCTTCCAGTGCGTTCAATTCGGTCTGCGCGCCGGCAAGGTTGTCGATGGCCGCGAATCCGCCTTTTGCCGGCAACCTGTCCAGTGCCAGGCGCACGCGCTTGACCGCAGGTACAATCGCCTCGATCGGCTCGCGCAGTCCCGCCAGCGCGCCGGTGACGCTGCCGCATTCAGCCAGCGCGTCGCTGGCCATTTCGGTAATCTGCCGCGCCGTGACGCTCGTGGAAAAGAACTGGCCGGCCAGTTCCGGGATCTGATGCGCTTCGTCGAGGATGAACGCGTGCGCGCCGGGCAGGATTTCGCCGAAGCCCTCCTGCTTGATCGCCAGATCCGCGAACAACAGATGATGATTGACGACGACGAGGTCGGCTTCTTGCGCCGCGCGGCGCGCCTTGACGACGAAACAATCGCCGAACATCGGACACTCCGCGCCAAGACAGTTTTCCGCCGTCGAAGTGACGCGCGGCCACAGCGGCGAATCCTCGGGCACTTCGGCGAATTCGCCGCGATCGCCGCTCGTCGTGCGCTGCCCCCACTCGCGGATGCTTTGCAGCTGGCCTACCTGTTCGCGTGAAGTCAGGCGCCCGTCCTTGTGCGTCTGCTCGAGCCGATACAGACACAGATAATTGGCGCGGCCTTTGAGCAAGCTCGTGCGCAAGCGCGCGCCGAGCACGTCGCGCACACGCGGCAGGTCGCGGTGAAACAGCTGATCCTGCAGGGTTTTCGTGCCGGTGGAGACGATCACGCGCTTGCCGGACTGCAACGCCGGCACGAGGTACGCAAACGTCTTGCCGGTGCCGGTGCCGGCTTCGGCGATCAATATGCGGGCGTCCGCAATCGCTTCTTCGACCGCCTCGGCCATTTGCTGCTGGCAGTCGCGCGGCGTGAAATTGGCAATTTCGGCTGCGAACGGACCGTCGGGACCGAGCAGTTCGCGCGCGCTGGCAAGCGCCCGGCGCGTGAACGGTCTTGGATCGGAAGCCATGCTTATTTGCGCGCTGGCGGAAGTATCCGCGTCAATGCTTCGCGCGCGGCGTCGAATGAAAAATGGCGGCGCACGTTGGCCAAGCCGTTATCGGACAGCTTTGTCCACAATGCAGCATCGCCGTAGGCAAGCAGGACGGCTCTGGCGAATGCCTCGGCTGTGTCCGCCACCAGCACGTCTTCGCCGGGGCGCAAGAACATGCCTTCCACGGCGGGTGTCGTTGCCACCACCGGCAGGCCATAAGCCATCGCCGTATTGATCTTGCCTTTGACGCCGGCACCGTAGCGCACGGGTGCGACGGACAAGCGGCAGCCGTCCATGAATGGCGCGATGTCTTCGACAAAGCCATGGATGATCACGCCGTCATGCGCGAGCTCGAGAATCTGTTTCGGCGCCTTGCTGCCGATCACATGGAACTGCATCGTGGGCGCCTGCTCGCGCACGCGCGGGAACACTTCCTGCACAAACCACAGTACCGCGTCGGTGTTCGGTGGATGCTGGAAACCGCCGATGAACACCAGGTCGCGGCGCGCAGCGAATTCACGCCGGCATCCGTATATCTCATTGACCGTAGACAGTATCTCGATACGCGCCTGCGGCAGTTCGCGTGCCAGCAACTCGCGTTCAACGGGGCTGACGACCAGGCTGACATCGCATTCGCGCATCAGCTTGAGTTCCTGCGCGCGTGTACGCGCGGCCTGCTGAGCCATTTCGGCACTGCGCTCCAGCTGCGCAGCGCGCTGTTCGCGCAGGTAATGAAGATCGACCGTATCGAAGATCAGTCGCGCCTGCGGCGCGTACAGACGCGCGAGGCCGATGTAGTTGATGGCCACGTAATGCCGCGACAGGATGATCGCGTCCAATTCCGCACCGCGCATGCGCAACCAGGCGATCGGATCGCTGACGAACGGATGGTAAAGCGCCTCGACGCCGAGCGCTTGCAAGTCCTCGGTGTAGCGTCCGTTGTGCGCGCGATTGTCGGGCAGGAAGTGCACCGCATAGCCGGAGCTTTTGAGCAGGCGCATCACGTTGAGCATGCGCACCGAGCCGGCATCGTGATCGGGCATCGGCGAGTACGCATCGACAATCAGCACGCGGCCGCGCGCGCGCCAATTCGCCGCGCGCTCGGCGCGTTTGGCGTCGTCGATCGGGGCCGGCTGCGCCGCCAACGCCGACTTCCACTTTTCCACAAACGTCGTGCGATTGAGCACCTGATGCCGTTTGATGCCGCTGCCGGTGTCGGTGCCCGATGTGATGCCTTCGAAGTGCACGATCACCGAACGCGGCTCGTAGATCACCTTCTTGCCGGCCGCGCGAACGGCGAACGCGAGGTCGGTGTCTTCGTAATAGGCCGGAGCGTAGCGCGCATCGAAACCGCCGAGTTCGCGAAAAAAATCGCGGCGCAGGAGAATCGCCGCGCCCGAGCAGTAGTCCGCCTCGCGGCGGAAGTTGAAGCGCGGATCGTTGGGATCCTCGAAGCGGCCGTAATTCCAACCCGAGCCGTCCGCAAAGATGATGCCGCCAGCCTCTTGCAGTCGGCCGTCGGGATAGACGAGTTTCGCGCCGATCAGGCCGGCGTCGGGTTGCTCTTCAGCGCAGCGCAGCAGCGCTTGCAGCCAGCCGTGCGTGACGACCGTGTCATTGTTCAGAAAAAAGACGAACTCGCCCTGCGCCGCCTGCGCGCCGGCATTGCATGAACCGATGAAGCCGAGATTCTGCGCGTTGCGGATCGTGCGGATGCCGCCGATCTGCGCAAGTCGTTGCGCGGTCGCGTCGGTCGAGCAGTCGTCGATCACGATGACTTCGAACGACGTTGCGTCGCTGTGCTCGACAATCGAACGCAGGCACGCAACGGTGTAATGGATGTTGTTGTAGACCGGGATGACGATCGAAACGCGCGGGTTCGCGCTCGAAGGCAGCTCGAACGGTGTGAATTCCTCGCTCGGCGCGGCAATGGCAAGCGGTTCGGTCAACGCCGCCGGCGCGCGGAATTCATCAGCGGCGCGCTTGAGCGTGCCGATGAAGCCGCGGCTCGCCAGGCTGCCGCGCGTGCGATGCCGGATCGCCCGCGCTCGGCTGATGAAGTAATGCAGCCGCGCGGCCAACGCATGCCACTTGCGCTTGAGATAGCGCAATGGTCCGGTAACGCGCCATGAAGTACTGGCGCGCATCGACTCGATTTCCGCATCGAGCGATTTCGCCCAGCGCGTGCGCTCGTCAAACTCTTCGTGCAATTGCCGCAACGCGGTACGCGTTCGGCTTTCGCTCTCCACCGCCGATTGTGCCCAGGCCGTGCGCTCGGCGATGGCGCCGTGCAGCTCTTCGGCCGCCTTCTGCAGTTTTTCGATGTCCAGCGTGGCGCGCGCCAGTCGTCGATCGAGATCGAACGCCCACGCGGCGCGCCGCTCCAGCTCGGTCTGCAGATTGTTGATTTCGACTTTCAGCCGCGCGATTTCGCGCAAGCGCCGTCCGCTTTGCGCCGCCTGCGTTTGCAAAGACAACCGCTGCGGACCGGCATCGCGCAACACATAACGCACGCCGCGGAGTCGATCGCCCGGCAGCCGATCGCGATAGTCGACGAGCATGTCCGCCAGGGTGCGCGATCGCGTCTGTCCCAGTTTTGCGCGCACGTCGGCAAGCGCGCGCGGATCGGCGCGCACGCGCGCGACGGTGGCCACGACGTCGCGCGCATCCGCCTCGACGAGAAAGCCGTCGACGCGATCGCGGATGCGCTCAGCGAGCGCGCCAAGGCGCGTGGCGATCACCGGAATGCCCAGACTGGACAGTTCCGACAACGTGTAGCTGAAAGTCTCGGCGAGGTTCGGCAGCATCAGGCCGGCGTCGGGGGCGATGCGCGCGAGCAACGTGGGCAACTCGGCGTTCTGGTAGTTGAGTATCACGTGCACATCGCGGCGCCCGAAGAATTCGGCGGCTTCGGCGCCGGCACCTACGAGAAACAATTCCGCGTGTTCGGATAACGCCGGCAGCACCTGGCGCAGCAGCGCCGCGGCCTTGCCTTCGCGCACGCGCCCGAGCACGACCAGGCGCAAACGCGCCCGCGCGGACGGCGCCGGCAACGGCAGGCTGACCGGCGCGTGCCACGGCGCGATGCCGTGCGGAATTATACTTTGCTGCAATGTGGACAGACCGGGTTGCAGCTTGAGCAGCAGGTTCAGCGCCGAACGGCTCGGGGCGATCAGTTGCGCACCGGCATTCAAAAGAGCCTGCGTCAGTTCGCGGCCGAGCCGCAACCAGAAGTCGGCGTCGTGCTCGGCGAATTCAAAACGATCTTTGGCCGCGGCCAGTTCAGCGCGCAGGCGTGGCGCGTCGAACTCGATCGATGCGTCGTCGAGGTTCCTGTGCAGCAGCGGCCAGAACGGATAGCAGTCGTGGATCATCCAGGTCGTGGGCAATCCCGTGCGCAGCACATCGAGGCTATGCCCGATCAACGACGAGATGACGATCGCATCGACACTGAAATCACGAAGGATGTCGCCGAGGAAGTCCCGAACTGTGCGATTGTGAAAAGCCGTGCTCGCAATCGGATCGGACAGATGTTGCTCGCGCAATGGCGGCTGGTGCAACGCACCGTCGCGCAATTCCAGCGTTTCTCCGTAGCGGCGCCGGCCGAAATCGCCGCGCGCCACGAGAATCAGATGATGGCGTGTGTCGTCCGCCGACGCCAGGTCGCGCACGAAGCGCTCGGCGCCGCCGCCCCAGCCGTGCAGCACGTGCAGGATCACGGCTTTCGAATCGAGGCCGGGATAACCCGCGCGTGCTGCAGAAGTCCGTGCGAGCGCGGCGACTACGCTTTCGCGCAGTTCGCCTATCGCCGACGGCGGCGGCGCATTCGCGCCCGGCGCCGGCAGCGCTGGACCACGCAGAGTCTGCGCGGGATCGGCGACATACAAATGATCGAGCAGCAGCGCGCGTTTCGGCGCAAACAATTGCGGCAAAGTGAAATTGTGGATCTTGGTCAGATCCAGGTCGCGCAGGACCGCGCCGCGCCAGGCACTCAGCAGCGGCGAGAATGTCGGCCAGTCGAGCGCCTCGCGGTGGCCGTACGCGAAACACAAGGCGTCGATGCGGCTTGGGTCGGCATCGCTCTGCGTTCCGGCCGGAATCGGCGCGCCCGCAGGATCGATATTGTCGAGCGGCGAGGCGACCAGCACATCCGCCAACTCGAGTGCGCGCAGCAAGCGCTCGTACCAGAATTCCGGCAGCGCGGTGCCGCCTCGCAGCAGAATCAGGTCCGCGCCGGGAAATCGTGCCGCGGCAGCGCGTAACGCGGCCACGCTGTCGGCATCCGCCAGCGTTTCGACTGAACTTCCCGCGGGCAGCGCATGCGTGACGCCGGCGAGCCAGTCGGCGCTCGGCGCGGGCCCGTGAATGCACACGCGCACAGATGCGGAACCGGATGTTTCCACTGCGTCGACTGATTTCAAAAGCGGGCGCCAATTATCGCGGAAGCGCGGTGGGAAATACACCGGATCGGGTAGACTGAGCGTCGGTTTCGTCACCCTGATCGGCCTTTGTCCAGTTCGTTTTTCAAGCCAACCGCACGCCTGATCTGGCGTCTGCTGCGCGTGCCGTTCTGGATTGGACTTGGCCTGGCGTTCGGCTTCCTCGGCCCGTATCTGGTCTGGCTCGACAGCCAGATCCGCACGCGCTTCGATGACCTGGCCTGGGATCTGCCGAGCCGCGTCTACGCGCGCTCGCTGCGCCTGCAACCGGGCACGCCGATGACGGCGCAGGCGCTGCGCATTGAACTTGGCGCGGCGCGCTATCTCAAAAGTGATGACGCGCAGCAAGCCGGCACGTATGCGGAAAACGGCGAGCGTTTCACGATCGCGCGACGCGCTTTCGCCGACACGGATGGCCGCGAGCCGGCACGTCGTATCGTCGCGACGCTGCGGGCGAATCAGATTGCCGCACTCGCGGATGCCGACAGCGGCGCCGCGCTGGACGTGGCGCGTTTCGAGCCGGCGCGCATCGCCACGCTGTACGGCGCCGAGCAGGAGGAGCGCCGCGTCGTCCGGCTCGAGCAATTGCCGCCGCTGCTCGTCGCCGGGCTGCAGGCCGTCGAGGACCGCGAATTCAAGCACCATCACGGCATCGCCGTCGGCGCGATCCTGCGCGCGGCATTCGCCGACGCGGTTGCCGGCCACGTCGTACAAGGCGGCAGCACGCTGACTCAGCAACTGGTCAAGAATCTGTTCCTCGATCGCGGCCAGCGCCTCACGCGCAAGTTCAACGAAGCGCTCATTTCGCTGCTGATCGAAGCGCGCTACGACAAGCACCGCATCCTCGAAGCGTACTGCAACGAGGTGTTCCTCGGTCAGCAAGGCAGCCAGGCCGTGCACGGCTTCGCCGCAGCGGCGGAGTTCTATTTCGGCCGTGAAGTGCGCGACCTGCATCCTGCGGAAGTCGCCATGCTGGTCGGCTTGGTGCGCGGACCCAGTCTCTACGACCCACGCCGGCACGCCAATCTCGCTCTGGCCCGTCGCAACCTGGTGCTCAACCAGTTTTTCGAGACGGGGTTGATCGACGAGGCCACGCTCGCGTCCGCGCGCGCGACAACGCTCGGCGTGCCGGAAACGCCGGGATTGCCGCGCAACGAGGCGCCGGCGTTTCTCGACCTCGTGCGCACGCAATTGCAGCGTGACTATCCGGCTGACGAGCTGCAGCGTGCGGGGCTGGCCATCTACACGACGCTGGCGCCGTCGGTGCAGGCGCTCACCGAACAGGCGTTGACACAGACGCTCGACACGCTCGGAAAAAAGCAGCCGGAGTTGCAAGGCGCGGCGGTCGTCACCGATGCGCACGATGGCGAGGTGCAGGCGCTGATCGGTGCGCGCGATCCGGCGGATCCGGGATTCGATCGCGCGCTCGAAGCTCAGCGGCCGATCGGATCGCTGGTCAAGCCGTTCGTGTACCTCGTTGCGTTGGCGCAGCCGGAGAAATACTCGCTGACCAGTCTGCTCGACGACAGCGCGGTCGACTTGCCGCAGCCGAATGGCACGCGCTGGGCGCCGCAGAACGACGACAAGGAAGCGCATGGGCGCGTCGCGCTCGTGGACGCGCTCGCGCATTCGTACAATCTCGCCACGGTCCATCTCGGCATCGAGCTTGGCGTCGCCAAGGTGCGCGGATTGCTCGAGTCGTTTGGCCTGGCTGACGTCAATCCAAATCCGTCGTTGCTGCTCGGCGCGGTTGATCTGTCGCCATTCAACGTCGCGCAGATGTATCAATACTTCGCCGCCGACGGTCACGCCGTGCCGCTGCGCGCCTTGCGCGGCGTGCTCGATGCGCGAGGGCGGCCGTTGGCGCATTACACGGTCAAACCGGGTTCAGGCGATTACGTGCAACCTGCGCGCTTGATAAACTATGCGATGCAACAAGTGGCGCGATACGGCACGGCGCATGCAATCGGCGAGCGCCTGCCGGACTTGCACGCGGCCGGCAAGACCGGCACGAGCGATTCGCAGCGCGACTCGTGGTTCGCAGGCTTCACCGGTTCGCAGCTTGCCGTGGTCTGGATCGGTCGCGACGACAACAAGCCGACCGGATTGTGGGGCGCCACCGGCGCACTGCAGGCGTGGATAGCACTGTTTCGCGAGTTGCCGAGCGCGCCACTGAATCTGAACCAGGACGGTCTCGAGCTGGCCTGGGTCGACGCGCAGTCCGGAGCGCGCACACACGCCGACTGCCAGGGCGCGCGGCAGTTGCCATTCGTCGCCGGGCATCTGCCGGCGGAAGCGAACGGCTGCGTGTGGCAGGAAATCAAATCTTGGTTGAGTGGCAATAATGAAACAAAATAGCTTTGTATATCTTGCATCATCGCTGAGCTTGGCGTTGCTTGCGGGCTGCATGCAGCCCAGCGCCCCGGCCAAATCCAGTGTGCGCCCCGATGCCGCTTCAACCGTGGCCGCGATCCGCTCAGCCGGATCGCAGTTCGATTCGAGCGTCGAAGTGCATCCGTTGCGCGATCCGGCCGTCGAAGGCTTGTTGCAACAGGCGCATCAACAAGAGGTGCAGCAGGAACCCGCTCAGGCCCTGGCGTCAGTACGCAAGGCATTGACGATTGCGCCGAATGCGCCGGATCTGTTGCAACTGCAGGCGGAACTGGCGATCGAGACCGGCGATTGGAAACAGGCCACTGCACTGGCGCAGCAGTCCTACGATCTGGGGCCCAAGGTCGGCGGCCTGTGTGCACGCAATCTGGAGACACTCGCACGCACCCGCGCCGCCACCGGCGACGATGCCGGCGCCAACGCGGCACGTCAGCAGCTGGCATCCTGCAAAGTACCGGCCCCGAACCGCTTCTGAGCGCCGCGCGCTCGCCGGATGCGAGCGGAATTTCGGACGCCTCGGCTAGTCGCTGTGCGTGTCGACGCGCGCCTCGCCGAGCAACGTTCCATGCGGCCCGAATCGACGTTCGATCATCGCGAGCGAGCCGCCCTCGCCTGCGTACGCCAACGTGCTCGCACGGGTGCCATAGGTTTCACCGCGGATGAAAATCGGGGCGAGCACCCGTTCCAGTGCCGCGCCAACTCCCGTGTCCGGCAGTTCGGATTCCGCGGGTTGGCTCTCGTCGAGCAAAAGGTCCAGCAACGCGGCGTCGTCGCGACTTTCGTGGTGGGAAAGCGCAGAGAATCGCGTGCGCAGCTGGCGCATCTTCGGCCACTCGTCGTCGCGCGAGCCGTTGCTGAAAGCGTGCACGCCAGGTTCGAGGCGGCGCGGCTCACCGTCGATGCTGCTGACGAATGTTGCTCCGGCGGCATCGCCGACCACGAGATTGAACGGCCCATATTGTTTGCGCTGGGCGGCGACCGTCGTTGCGTAATCGCCAGGGTCGATCGCGCCCGCGACGAAATCCGAGACGAGCGCGCCGCGCGAACGCGGCGCCGCCATCGGGCGGCCGGTTCGCACGTTCGTGACGGCGGCGTAGTGACCGCCGCGGTTCAGCGCCAGCCAGCTTCCACCCGCCACGAGATCGCGGCCGCCGAAAACATCCGGCTGATCCTTCCAGAAATCCGCTGCGGCGCTCGCGCGTACGTGAAACTCATCGCGATTGGCCAGCAACAGCCATGGCCGAGCGGGCACGACATTCAGGGCGAGAAGCAGCAGGCACATCGGCCCGGACGGCGCATCAGTTGCCGGCCGGAGTAGCCGGTGCCGGAGTACTCGAAGCCGGAGGACTCGGCGCGGCTTGCGTGGCTTGCAATTTCGCTTCGAGCGGAGCGAGGCGCGCATTCGACGGACTCAGCTCGCGTGCCGCCTTGAGCGATTTCTCCGCGTCGGCCCGGCGCTCTTGAGCCAGACGCGCATCGGCCTGGTCCAGATAGGAATTGGCCAGGCGTTCGCGCAATGCCGGCAGCGCCGCATTGCCCGGATCCGACTGCGTGATCGCATCCAGATGTGCGCGTGCCTTGCGTGGATTGTCTTTCACGGTCTGCTCGAACAGTTCCTTGGCGCGGCCCGGTATGCGCGCAAGCCCGGCCATCGCCTTGGCGTTGTCGCGATCGATGCGCAGGATCGCGCGATAGTAGTCATAGGCGCAATCGCCGGGCGGCTCAATCAGATTGCCTTCGATCAGGGCCTTGTCGGCTTGTTCAAGCAGTCCGGCGATGCGCGCGTTGTCGGCCGCGGAAACCTGCGGCTGCTGGCGCGCGATGTCCTGCTGCTCGCGCAGCTCACGCAGGCGTGAGCGCGCAGCGCGCAGATCGGCCAGATCCGGCGCGGCGCTTTCGGCCTGCTGCAACAGTTTCTCCGCCTGCACCAAATTGCTGTCGTCGAGCGCCAGATTGGCCTGGGCGAGCAGCGTCTGTGCCAGCTTGCGCAGACCGGTCTTGGCGCGCGCATTGTCCGGCTCCATTTTCAGCGCGTGCTGAAACGACGCCAACGCGCCGTCGTCGCCGCCGATTCGTCCCGCCCGCTGTTGCGCTTCGGCTTTGCCCAGCGTCTTCTCGAGTGCCTCGTTGTCACTCGCGTGCAGTTTGGCGACGCTGCCGCGCAGCTCCGGGATCGCCGCGTGGTTGGGCGACAGCTGCGTGAGTTCGGCGATGCGCGCGTTCGCCGCATCGACCTTGCCCTCGGCAATTGCTGCGCGCGCCTGTTCGACCAGGCGCTCGGCGACCTTCGTCAGACCGTTCGTCGCGAATGCGTTGTTGCCGTCGGCATCGAGCACTTGGCTGTATATTTCTGCGGCGCTGCCGGCACCGACCAGCTTGCCTGCAGCGAGCGCGGCATCGGCTTTGGTCAGCAAGCCTTCGCTGGCGGTGCTGCGCGATTCGGCGGCATGCAACTGCGCCTTGAGCTGTTCGATCTCGGTGCCGCCGCCGAGCACATCGCTGGCGGCATTCAGATCCGTTTTCACCGTCGCCAGATCATTGCGCGTCAGCGCCACGCGCGCTTGCTCGAGCAGTTTCTCGCCGACCTTGTTCAGCCCGATGCGCGCCTGTTCGTTGTCGGGATCGAGCACGCGCGCGGCTTCGAACAATTCGCGCGCGCTGTCGTGCTGGCTGCCGACCAGCTTGCCATTGGCCAGCGCCTTGTCCGCACGGCTGATCAGGCCGTTCAGTTCGGTATTCGGAAACAGCGCGCGCAGCCGGCCCTGGAATTGCCAAGCTGCAAGCGCACCGGCGACGACGATAATGGCGGCCACGCCAAGCCACAAACCCGTGCGGCTCGACTTTTCCGGCCCTGACTTAGGGGTGCCACGGCCCATCGGCCGGCGTAACGGCTGATCGATGAAGTCGTCGAGACGGCCCATACTCGGTTCGGCCCGGTACTGCATGCCCTCGGTCGGCGTGGCCACGGTAGGGCGCGGCGTACCGGCGGCTGGGCGCGCCTGCGTCGGCGTATTCGCGCCGAGAATCTGCCGGCGATAACTTTGCTCGAGCGTGCCCAGTTCCGGCAGATCGCCACGCGCGAGCGCGATTTCGATCTGCTCGATCGCATCGGCGACCGCCGAACCATTCTGGAAACGATCGTCGGGCTGCTTGGCCAGCATCTTGTTGAGCAACGGCTGCAACGCCTGCAGCTGCTCGGATAGGATCGGCACCGGCTGTGTGATGTGCATGATGCCGACGGCAAGCGAATCGTCGGCATGAAACGGCACGCGCCCGGTCAGCAATTCGTAGAGCACGATGCCGAGGCTGTACAAATCCGCGCGGCCATCGAGGGGGCGCCCGCGCGCCTGCTCCGGGCTCATGTAATGCGGCGTGCCGATCACGGTGCCGGTGCGCGTCATGTGCGTCGCCGAATCGCTTGCGCGCGCAATGCCGAAATCGGTCAACGCCGAAGAACCATCGTCGCGCAACAAGATATTGTCGGGCTTGACGTCGCGATGCACGAAGCCTTTGGCGTGCGCGTAATTGAGCGCCATCGCGATTTCTCGAATCACGCGCAATGCGAACGGCACGGGACGCGGCTCGCCCTCCTTGCTCAGCAGCGTGCCACCGCCGAGATACTCCATCGCGATGTAGTGATAATCGCCTTCGCGGCCGACGTCGTGCACGCCGACCACATGGCGGTGATGCAGTTTCGCGGCGATGCGCGCCTCGCGCAGGAAACGTTCGCCGAAATCCGGATCGACCAGCAACGCCGGCGACATCACCTTGAGCGCAACGTCGCGCTGCACGGATTCCTGCGTCGCCAGATACACGGTGGCCATGCCGCCACGGCCTAGCTGACGCAGGATCTTGTAGCCGGGAATTTCGATCACGTTACTCGCATGCCCCGCTGCTCGCGTGCGGAGGGCCCATCCCTCCAGCGCGTTGCTGCGCTGCAAGCATAGCACGCGTGACCGCTACGGGAGACGGGCAAATACCCAAGAAAACAAAGGATTGGACGCAGCCGTTCGCGCGCGCAACGGGTTATGCCAGGCGTCTGGCCTCGGTCACATTGGGCACGCTCGACAGGCGGCCGAGCAACGTCGACAGCTGTTCGAAATCGGTGACGCGCACGGCAAAATTCATCGTCGCCAGGCCGCTGCTCGAGTCCACGCGCGAATCCACCGCGATAAGGTGCACGTTCGCGGCAGCGATCACGTTCGTCACGTCCTTGTGCAACCACTTGCGGTCGTAACCGCGCACGAGTACGTCGACTTCGTACGACTGCGATTTGGCCCCGCCCCATTCGACGTCGATGGCGCGGCTGGCGTCGCGCGCGCGCAGGCGTGCGAAGCTCGCGCAGTCGGCGCGATGGATCGACACGCCGCGACCGCGCGTGATGTAGCCGGCGATCGCGTCGCCCGGCAATGGCTGGCAGCAGCGCGCCAGCGAGGTGAGCAGGTTGCCGACGCCTTCGATGACGACGGCGTCTCTGTCGCGTTTCGGCGCCCGCGGCACGTGCACGAGCGGTGGCGGCGCGGGTGCGTGCGCTTCGTGCAGCACGCGCGCGACCTGGCCGGCGGTGACTTCGCCGAGCGCGAGCGCAACGAGGAACTCGTCGAGCGTCTTGCAATGAAACTTCTGCGGCAAAGTATCCAAATCCACATTGCCGAGCGCGAGTCGCTTGAGCTCCCGGTCGAGAATCGTGCGGCCGGCGGCGAGGTTCGCCGAATGCTCGGCCTGCTTGAACCACGTGCGCACCTTCTGCTGCGCGCGATGCGTGTGCAGGAAGCCATGCTGGGCGGAAAGCCAGTCGCGGCGCGGTTCGGCAACTTTGCCGGTGAGGATCTCGACGCGATCGCCGCTGACCGGCTGGTAGGTGAGCGGCACGATGCGACCGTTGACCTTGGCGCCACGGCAGCGGTGGCCGACGTCGGTGTGCACGTGATACGCGAAATCCAGCACCGTGGCCTCGCGCGGCAGATCGAGCACCTGCCCTTGCGGCGTCAAGAGATAGACGCGATCTTCGAGGATGTCGGTGCGGAATCCGGCAAGCAGCGCGGCATCGTCTTCGGAATCGTCCTTGGCTTCGAGCAGCGTGCGCATCCAGGCCACCTTGCGCTCGAATTCGGCATCGCTGCCGCCGCCTTCCTTGTAACGCCAATGCGCCGCGACGCCCTGCTCGGCATGCGCGTGCATGTCGTGCGAGCGGATCTGCACTTCGAGCGTCTTGCCTTCGGGGCCGACCACGGCCGTGTGCAGCGACTGGTAATGATTGCCTTTCGGCCGTGCGATGTAATCGTCGAACTCGTTCGGCAGCGGCGGCCACAGCGTGTGCACGACACCGAGCGCCGCGTAACACGCGGCAACATCCTTGACCAGCAGGCGCAATGCGCGGATGTCGTAGAGGTTGGCGAAATCGCCGCCCTTGCGCTGCATCTTTTTCCAGATCGAGTAGATGTGTTTCGGGCGCCCGGCGATATCGGCCTCGATGCCGGACTCATTCAGCGCACGCCGCAAGGTGCCCATCGCCAACGCGATGAAGCGCTCACGATCGGCGCGGCGTTCGTCGAGCAGCCTGGCGATGCGCTTGTACGTATCCGGCTGCAGGTAGCGGAACGACAGGTCCTCCAGCTCCCACTTGAGCTGCCAGATGCCGAGACGGTTGGCGAGCGGCGCGTGGATATCGGCGGTGAGTTGCGCGAGCGCCAGACGCTGCTCGGGTGGCGCATGCGCGGCTGCGCGCATGCGCGCGAGCTGACGCGCGAGCAGGATGAAGACGACGCGCAGGTCGCGAATGATCGCCAGCAGCAAACGGCGCAGCCCTTCGGCGTGACCGGCGCCGCTACGCGCGGCGTACAGCGACCAGACCTTCTCGGCGGCTTGTTGTCCATCGCTGAGTTCACGGATGCGCGGCGCTTCGCGCACGATCGCATCGATCGGCATGGCCATGCCGGCCTGCTGCAATGTGTGCAGGATGCAGGCGGCGAACGTCTCGGCATCGACGCGCAGCTGTTCGAGCAGATCGAGCGTCTCGAGCAGTTCCATCTCGAGCGCACGCAATTCACGTTTCCAGGAGACGTCCGCGACGGCTTGGCGCAAGCGCGCGGCCCACGCGGGCGCAGCTGGAGAATTGAACTGCTGGTCGAGCCAGCCGCGCAGGCTGCGCTCAACGGAAAAAGCCGCTTTCATGCGGCTACTGTGGCACGCCGAAGCGGCCGGAACAATCAGGATCGAGGCTATGCATGTACGGTGTCGACGACGACACCGCGGGCGCTTACGGGTTGACCAGAACGCGGAACTGGACTGGAGTCGTTGCCGCACTCTCGCTGTTCGGGAACGGCGGCGGACCGGCGCCTTGCATCGTGTCGGTGAACGTTACGGTGCACAATGCGGAGCCGGCGGTCGCTGGGCTGTTCAGGAAGAAGTCTACGTTATAGCTGCCGGCGGTCGCGCCCGCCTGTACGAGCGGGTTGCCGTTCGTTGCGAAGATCGAACCGGCCTCGGCAACACAGTGCACGTTGCCGCCATTGGCACCGTCGACGTAGGGAACGACGGCGCTGCCCTGCGACGCGAGTTCATCAAACGCCGCGATCGGGCCCGGCGTGACGGTGAACGCGGCGAGCAGATCCACGTAGCTGCGCGTGCCGCAGTTATTGGCAACGACAGAACAGGCATAGGTCGGAATCGACGCGTTGTTCTGGAATGAATCGGCAGCCGGCGGCAGAACCGCAGCGGCGGTACTTGCTGCCGGTGCGTCATTCTTGGTCGAATTGATATGCAACGCCAACGAAACCGGCGCACTGGACTTGCCAGCCGAATCGGTGACGACAATCTGCGCGCTCGCGGACACGCCGTTGGCATAGGTGCCGTTCGCAACGTCGGTGGCGACGTTGTTGAACTGCCCGGCGTAAGCTGTTCCGACGAATGCATCCCAGAATGCACCGTTATTGAGCGGAATATCGATCGTGCAGCTGCGGTTGACCGGGATTGCGCCAGCGACGGACGTGAGCGTGCACGTTGGCGTCACCGGAACCTGCAAGCCGTTCGGGAGGTTCAGGGTCACCGCTGCATTCAGATTCGGACCCGCGCCGGGTTCCGCCGTATCCGCATCGGTGATGTCGAACGTCAATGTGCCGCTATCGGTGTTTTCCTGCAACGAGGCGAGTTTGTTCGAGAACGTCGTGTACGCGGCGTCCTGCGCGACGCTCGGGGCAACGTTGGCCAGGGTGTTGTTACCCGTGGCGACGTTGTCGTCGAGCTTGTTCTCGCCAAGATCGGTCGGCGAGAACAATGCGGCCATGACGACAGGGGCACCGGTAGCCGGCACCGCGTTCACGCCCGATTTCAGATAGCGAACGACGACGAAGTGGTACTGCTTGGCTGCCGCCGGGGCGATTGGCGCCAGCAGCGACACGGTCGAACCGTAATTGCTGTAGTTGATGTTGATATCGCCGTTCGCCGGAGAGCTGCCGCCACTGGGCGGTGGCACCGCACAGCCTTGGGCTCCGGCCGGCGCCAAACACCATTGGCCCGAGGCGGTCGCGAATACCGAGGTGTCGTAGCCTTCGATCAAGGCGAACTGGCAATCAAGACCGTTTACGCCACAGTTCGTCGTCGCCGGCAACGGCGGGATCGTCACGTCGACCGTGTACGCGTAGTAATCGCTGGAGCTTGCCGGGGTATGGAAGACGGAGATCGCCACCGAGCTGTTGTAAAGCACCGGGTCGAAATCGCTCTCGAACAGATGGCGGCTAATGCTGTGCACGCCGTTTGCATCCAGGCCATAGCAGACCAATGCATCGAGCGGGTCGCCGGAGAACTGAACGCTGCTGCCGTTGTAGCCAATCTGGGTCGCGCCCGAAGCGGTAGCCGAGACCGTCGGTGTGGCGCTGCTCGCGCCGAAAACGAACGGCAATGGCGCGGCGCCGACGCTGCCGTTGGCGCTGTAATAGGTAGTGCTTACCAGCGCGGCGGGACTGGAGGCGGCCGAGGTGTTGGCGCACAATAATGGCGTTGCGGTGACCAAGCCGATCGCCGGCGGGCCGCCGAAGCTATACTTGAATGCCTGAGTCGTGACGGCTGCGGGCGTAACCAGCTGGGTCGCCGGTTCGTCCATAGGGATCAGGGTAGCGTTGCCAACCGCCCCGGCTTCAGAGACGACAGCCGTGGCACCACAAATCATCATTACAATTCGCTGCAACTGCATTTCTTATCTTCACTCCAAAAAACTTGCGCCAAGCACGAGAATCTCGTCTCGCTACACGAACCGTCGCGGTGATCCTCACGGCAACGGTTCAACAAGCACAGCCAACGCCCACGATAATTAGTATACCTTGAACGTTTTCCCCACGTGTTAAATTGCAGTTACAAGCGGATGGGCGGCAGCAAATGGCCGCCGTATGAAAAAGGCTTGAATCCTGAATGCAATGCGGCATTGTATAAAAATCCGCAGATACCCGCCATCCGGCCGACTCGCTACAATGCGCGCCGGCTCAACCTGACCGAGATTTCCATGCGCAAAACATCCGCCCTGCTCTGTGCTCTCGCGTTCCTGTTCGCATCGACCGCCTTCGCCGCCGGCTTCTCCTCGGTCGAGGAACGCATGTCGCAGAGCGAATTCCACGCCGCCGGCCTGGACAAGCTCAGTCCCGAGGAACTCAAGATGCTCGACGATTGGCTGCGCACGCACTATGCGACGACGACGACCTACGTCACACCGTCGGGTAGCCCGGTGTTCTACCCGAAACAAGGCGACCGTGAAACGATCGAGGCGCACATCAACGGCCACTTCAGTGGCTGGTCTGGCTCAAGCACGTTCGCACTCGACAACGGCCAGGAGTGGAAACAGGCCGAATCCGGCGGCCGCTCCTGCGGATCCGTCGATAACCCGAAGATCAAGATCAAGCCGATGCTGATGGGCAGCTGGCTGGCCTACATCGAATCGTGCAGCGACAGCGTGCGCGTGGAGCGGGTGAAGTAATTACCGCAACTGCAGGTCATCGACGAGTTTCGCCAGCCGCTTTGGCGAAACCGACTCGGCAGTCTTGAGTTCCTGCGCGAACAACGAAACGCGCAGTTCCTCGATGAGCCAACGGAATTCGGTCAGTGCGGCGTCTTCGCCATGCGTGGCTTTCAGTTTCAGATACTCGCTCCAATAGGCGCGCACGGTGAGCATGCGCGCCTGATCGCGCGTGGCGTCGTGACGCAGACGTTCGGCGCGAAGACGCATCGCTTTCAGGTAACGCGGCAGATGCGCGAGGCGTGATTTTGTGACGTCGCGCACAAAACCGGGGTAGACCAGCCCGGCGAGCTGTTCGTGCAGGTCGTCATAGTTCGCGCGTGCATAGCCCATCAGCGGCGGATCGAGCCATGGCGTGAGCTCGGCATATGCGGCAAGTGTTTCTTCCACGATTCGCAAACGCTCGACCGCCGCCGGAAACAGGGCGCGCGCGAGTTCGCTTTCCGCACCGTGGAATTCCTCGCGGCGACGGATCGACAGATCGTGCGACGCGAACCAGTCCGCGAGCGCCGCTTCGACGATGTCCTCGCGTAACGAATCCACGCTCGCGATCGCGGCGTATTTGAGCGCGAGCTTGCGTTCGATCGGCAGCTGTCGTCGCGCTTGTTTGACCGCATCGCGCACGGCGCGGCGCAGCAAGCGTTCCACGCCGCGCGCGTGCGCGTCGCGCGCCTCATCGCCGCGCTCGAACACGCGCAACGCGACACTTTCGCCCAAATCGACCAGGGCCGGATATGCGACAAGGCCGCCTTCGCTGAGCAGCGTTTCCGGGATGTCTTCGAAATCGAATTCGGCAACGTCCTCGCGCGTAAGCTCCGTGTCCGCGCGCCGCGAGAATGCCGCCCGCGCCGCGCCGCCCCACTGCGCGCGCAACATTTCGAGGTCGCGTGCTTCGGCCAGTGTCTTGCCCTGCTCGTCGTAGACGCGAAAGCGCATGATCAGATGCAACGGCAATTCGATTGCGGCGAATTCGCGCGCCGTGATCTCCACGCCCGTCACGCGCTGCAGATATGCGGCAAGAGCCGCAACGAGCGGTTTATCGCCCGGGGCCTCGGCCGCGGCGAACGCACGCGCGAAATCCGGAGCCGGTACGAAATTGCGCCGCAAGGTTTTCGGCAGACCGCGAATCAGCTCGGCGACCTTGTCCGGCAGCAGACCGGGCACGAGCCATTCGCAACGCGGCGCCGACACCGCGTTGACGAAGGCGAGCGGCACATGCAGCGTGACGCCATCGGCCGGATCGCCGGGAATGAAACGATACTCCAGTTTCAATTTGTGGCCGGCGAATTCAAGCGTCGACGGAAAATCGCTGGCGCGCAGCCCGGGTTCATTGGTCAGCACCTCGTCGAGCGACCAGCGCAGCGCCGCCTGTGCGCCGGGCGCTGCGTTCCGATACCAGGCATCGAACGCAGCCGTCGTGTGGATGTCTGCCGGCAACTTGCCGGAGAAGAATGCGGCGAGTTCGTCCTCACTCTTGACCAGACCGGCGCGTCGCCGTTTGGCTTCGAGCTCGTGCGCCTGCGCGAGCACGCGCGCGTTGGCGCGCACAACGTCACTGCGGCTGTCGATTTCGCCGCGCACGAGCGCCTCGCGCACGAATACCGCGTGCGCCGCGGGCTCGTCCTGCTTGCCGAATTGCACGACGCGTTTCTCGACGAGCGTGAGTCCGAACAACGTCACCTGCTCGAACGCGAGCACCGCGCCGCGTTTGCGCGACCAGTGCGGTTCGCGCCAGGTTTTCTTCACCAGATGCGCCGCCTGCTGCTCGATCCACTCCGGCTCGATGCGTGCGCAGAGCATTGCGTATACTTTTTGCAGATCGAGGATTTGCCCTGCGAGCAGCCATGGCGGCGGTGCCTTTGCGAGCGCCGAGCCCGGGAAAATCTGGAATTTGCGCTCGCGCGTGCCGCGGTACTGGCTGCGTTCGTCCTTGTGACCGACCTGCGTGGGCCAGCCGGACAGCAGACAGCGGTGGATGGATTCGTAAATGGGGTCAGAGTCATTTTTCGAGACTTTCGCGTCGCCATCCGGCGCCTTCATCGAAAAAGGACTCTGACCCCATTTACCCATGTCCGGCTCGACTACCAACAACTGCCGATGCAGTTCGCGCCACTCGCGCATGCGCAGATAGGACAGGAACCGTTCCTTGCACCAGTCGCGCAGTTTCGATTGCGTGAGTTCCTCATGCGCGGCGGCGTGCGCATGCCACAGGTTCAGCACGGAAATGAAATCGGACTTGGGGTCGGCAAACTGCGCATGTGCGGCATCCGCGGCCTGACGTGCATCGGCGGGGCGCTCGCGTGGATCCTGCACGCTCAGGAACGCGGTCAGGATCAGCAGGTCATCTTGCACGCCGTGTTTCTGCGCTTCGATCAGCATGCGTGCGAGCGCCACATCGATCGGCAGTTGCGCCATCGCGCGTCCGGTCGCCGTGAGCTGCTTGTGCTCGTCGATCGCACCGAGTTCAGCCAATCGACGATAGCCGTCGCCGATCGCGCGCGCACTCGGCGCCTCGACGAACGGGAATTTCTCGACTTCGCCGAGCTTGAGGCTCAGCATGCGCAGGATCACGCCGGCCAGCGAGGAGCGCAGGATTTCCGGATCGGAAAATTTCGCGCGCGTGTTGAAATCGTCTTCGGAGTACAGACGCACGCAGATGCCGGGCCCGACGCGACCACAGCGCCCCTTGCGTTGCTCGGCCGCCGCCTGCGAAATCGGTTCGATATGCAGGCGTTCGAGCTGGTTGCGCGGTGAGTAGCGCTTGATGCGCGCCGTGCCGGTATCGACGACGTATCGGATGCGCGGCACCGTCAATGAAGTCTCGGCCACGTTCGTCGCCAGCACGATGCGTCGGCCCGGTCCGGGCTTGAAGACGCGATCCTGCTCGGCGGCGGACAGGCGCGCGTACAACGCCAGTACTTCGGTCGCGCGATATTTGCGGCGCGACAGCGCCAGGTGCGCATCGCGGATTTCGCGTTCGCCGGGCAGGAACACGAGCACGTCGCCGCGCGGATCCTCCAATGTAATCTCATCGAGCGCCGCGACGATGCGTTCGGTCGGCCCGGCGTCTTCGAGGTCGTCCGGCGCGCGCCAGCGCACGTCCACCGGAAACCCTCGTCCCTCCACGTCGACGACTGGCGCATTGCCGAAGTGCTCGGAAAAAATCTTGGTGTCGATCGTTGCCGACGTGACGATAAGTTTCAGATCGCGGCGGCGCGCGAGCAGGCGTTTCAAGTAGCCGAGCAGGAAGTCGATGTTGAGGCTGCGCTCGTGCGCTTCATCGAGGATGATCGTGTCGTAAGCGTTGAGCCACGGATCGGATTGCGTCTCGGCGAGCAGGATGCCGTCGGTCATGAACTTGATCAGCGCGTGCTCGCCGACCTGTTCGGTAAAGCGCACTTGGTAACCCACGAGCCCGCCGACTTCGGTGCCGAGCTCGCTTGCGAAGCGCCGTGACACGCTGCGCGCGGCCACGCGGCGCGGCTGCGTGCAGCCGATCAATCCAGCGGCGCCGCGTCCGGCCGCCAGGCACAGCTTCGGCAGCTGCGTGGTCTTGCCCGAACCGGTCTCGCCGGCCAGGACGATCACCTGCCGCTCGCGGATCAGGCGCACGATCTCGTCGGCCTTCGCGGCGATCGGCAGTGATTCGTCGACGCGGATCTCGGGCACGCGCGCAACACGCGCTGCGTAACGCGCGCGCGCCGCATCCACGCGCGTCTGCCACGCCGCGAGCTCGGACTCGCCGTCGATACGTTCAAGCGCGCGCAGCAGCGCGCGCCGATCCTTGAGCAGCGTCTCTTCGAGAAGTGGGCGCAGCGCGGAAAGTTCGGGCTTCAGCGGCTGCGCGCGGCGAGTGGAGGACGGCATGGGCAATGCGAGCGTGATAGGGAATAACTATCGAGCGGATCGCAACAATGAATTTTCGTTGTCATCAGCGGCGCATTATAGTGTCGACAGTCTTCCCACGCCGGAGTTGATCATGGCCAAGCAGAAGAACAACGCAACGACGCGCATCGACATCAAACCGAAAGTGCGCGAAAACATGATCGCGCTGCTCAACCAGCAGCTCGCCGACGCGCTGGATTTGTATACCCAGGTCAAACAGGCGCACTGGAACGTCAAGGGTCCGCATTTCATCATGCTGCACGAGTTGTTCGACAAGCTCGCCGAAGATCTCGAAGACCCCGTCGACGACATCGCCGAACGCGTCACGGCACTCGGCGGCGTGGCACGCGGCACGGCGCGCGACGCGGCAGCGCGCTCGCGGCTGAAAGAACTCGGCCGCGACTTCCACGATCTGACCGTGGTCAGCGAACTCGCCGATCGTTACGCCGCGCTGGCGGCGACGACGCGCGCAGCGATCGAGACCGCGGCGAAGGAAGGCGATGCCGATACGTCGGATTTGTTCACCGGCATTTCGCGCGGACTCGACAAGGCGCTTTGGTTCCTCGAATCCCACCTCGTTTGACGATCACGCCGTCTGCGGCGCGCCATGGCGGCGCGCCCAGATGGCTTTGCACCAGAGCCGGAACCGATCCAGATAAAGGTATACAACCGGAGTTGTATACAATGTCAACAACTGGCTGACCAGCAGTCCGCCGACGATCGAGATGCCGAGCGGGCGGCGCATTTCGCTACCTTCGCCGAAGCCGAGCGCGAGCGGCAGCGCGCCGAACATCGCCGCGAGCGTGGTCATCATGATCGGGCGGAAGCGCAACAGGCAGGCGCGGAAAATCGCGTCGCGCGAGTTCAGGCCCTGCGTGCGTTCGGCGTCGAGAGCGACGTCGATCATCATGATCGCGTTCTTTTTGACGATGCCGATCAGCAGGATCACGCCGATCAGCGCGATGATGCTGAATTGGCCGGTTTCCGGCGAGAACCATCCGCAAACCAGTAACGCCAACACCGCGCCGACACCGGCCGACGGCAACGTTGACAGGATCGTCAGCGGATGCACGTAGCTTTCATAGAGCACGCCCAGGACGATATACACAGAGAGCAGCGCGGCGAGAATCAGCCACGGCTCGGTGTCGAGCGACTGTTGGAACACGCGCGCGGTACCCTGCATGCTGCCGTGGATCGACGCCGGCGCGCCGAGCCGCGCCATCGTGCGCGTGATCGCGTTCGTCGCCTGGCCGAGGCTGACGCCCGGCGCGAGATTGAACGATACCGTCGCCGCGACGAACTGGCCGTGGTGGCTGACCGACAGCGGCGCCGAACCCGGTCCGTAATGCGCGAACGCAGACAACGGCACCATGCCGCCCGATTTGTTCATCACGTAAATGTCGTCGAGCGTCTGCGGGTTCTGCAGGAATGGCGCAGCCACTTCCATGACCACGTGATATTGGTTCAGCGCGTTGTAGATCGTCGACACCTGACGCTGGCCGAACGCATCGTTGAGCGTCGAGTCGATCTGCTGGGTGGTGATGCCAAGTCGCGCCGCGGCGTCGCGGTCGAACTGCAGCGCCGTTTCCAAACCCCGATCCTGCTGATCGCTGTTGACGTCGGCGAGCTGCGGCACCTTCTGCAACGCATCCGAAATTTTCGGTGCCCACGCGCGCAGGTCTTCGAGACTGTCGCTTTGCAACGTGTACTGATACGCGGCATTGCTTTGGCGGCCACCGACGCGGATGTCCTGCGCGGCTTGCAGGAACAGGCTTGCGCCCGGCTCGCTGGAAAGCTTGCCGCGCAGACGCGCGATCACGCGATCGGTGGAAATCCCGCGTTCGGCCAGCGGCTTCAGCGAAACAAACATGAAACCACCGTTGCTGCGGCCGCCGCCGGTGAAGCCGACGACATTCTCCACGGCCGGATCGGACTTCACGACGGCCATGAGGTCACGCATCTTCTGCGACATCGCCTGGAACGAGATGCTCTGGTCGGCCTGCACGCCGCCGACGAGGCGCCCGGTATCCTCCGACGGGAAAAATCCCTTCGGCACCTGGATGTACAGGAATACATTCAGGCACACGGTGACGAGCAGCACGAACATCGTCAGCCCCGGTGCGGCGAGCGCCGCCCGCAACGTGCGTTCGTACAGGTCATGCGTGCGCTGGAACGCGCGTTCACTCCATTGCGAAAATCGACCGGGCTTGTGCGCGGGATCCTGTTGCAGCAGGCGCGAGCACATCATTGGCGTCGTCGTCAGCGACACGACGAGCGAAACCAGGATCGCGACCGACAACGTCACCGAGAACTCGCGGAAATAGCGGCCGACGATGCCGCCCATCAGCAGGATCGGCACGAATACCGCGATCAGCGACAGGCTCATCGACAATACCGTGAAACCGACTTCGCGTGCGCCGCGCAACACGGCTTGCATCCGCGGCATGCCCTCTTCCATGTGGCGCGTGATGTTTTCGAGCACGACGACCGCGTCGTCGACGACAAAGCCCGTGGCGATCGTCAGGGCCATCAGCGACAGATTGTCGAGACTGAATCCGGCGAGGTACATGAACGCAAACGTGCCGATCAGCGACACCGGCACCGCCACCGCCGGGATCAGCGTCGCGCGCCAATTGCGCAGGAACGCGAACACGACGAGGATCACGAGCACGATCGCGATGGTCAGCGTGCGCTCCACGTCGTGCAGCGAGGCGCGGATCGTGCTCGTGCGCTCCATCGCCACGGTCAGTTCGATGTCGGCGGGAATCGATGCCTGCAGGCGCGGCAACAACGCGGTCACGCGGTCGATCGTGTCGAGGATGTTCGCGTTCGGCTGCTTGTACAGCAGAACGATCACGGCGGGTTGGCCATTGGCAAGGCCGAGATTGCGGATGTCCTCGACCGAATCGGTCACGCTGGCGACGTCGGACAGGCGCACCGCCGCGCCGTTGCGTTGCGCGATGATCAGATCGCGATATTGGCTCGCCTGCCGCGCCTGGTCGTTCGCGTAAATCTGCCAATGTTTGTCGTCGGTTTCGATAAAACCTTTCGGCCGGTTCGCATTCGCGTTCTGCAACGCCGTGCGCACGGTGTCGAGCGCGATCGCATACTTGTTCAGCGCCGTCGGATTCAGTTCCACACGTACCGCCGGCAGCGACGATCCGCCGACCTGCGCCTGGCCGATGCCCTGCACTTGCGCAATCTTCTGCGCGACGATCGTGGAAGCCGCGTCGTACAGCTGGCCCTGGCTCAGCGTTTTCGAAGTCAGGCTCAGGATCATGATCGGCGCATCGGCCGGGTTGACCTTGCGATAGGTCGGATTGCCCGGCATGCCGCTCGGCAATTGCGCGCGCGCCGCGTTGATCGCGGCCTGCACGTCGCGCGCGGCGCCATCGATGTCGCGCGACAGTTCGAACTGCAATGTGATGCGCGCATTGCCGAGCGAACTCGACGACGTCATCTCGGTAACGCCGGCGATGCGGCCGAGCTGACGTTCGAGCGGCGTCGCCACGGCGGTCGCCATCGTTTCGGGACTCGCTCCCGGCAAGTTCGCCTGCACCGAAATCGTCGGCATGTCGACTTGCGGCAATGGCGATACCGGCAGCAGGAAGAACGCCACGGCGCCGGCGAGCGCAACGCCGAATGTCAGCAGGGTCGTGGCAACGGGGCGCCGGATGAACGGTTCGGAGATGCCGCCGATTTTCATGTCACGCGTCCACTGCACCCGACTGCGCGCCGCGCGAGCCCAATCGGCGCGACCACCGGTCGAACGCCAGGTAAATCACCGGCGTCGTAAACAGCGTGAGCATCTGCGACACGATCATGCCGCCGACGATCGTGATGCCGAGCGGATGCCGCAATTCCGAACCCACGCCGGTACCGAGCATCAGCGGCAGAGCACCGAACAGCGCGGCGAGCGTCGTCATCAGGATCGGCCGGAAGCGCAGCAGGCACGCCTGATAGATGGCCTCGCGCGGCGACTTGCCTTCGCCGCGTTCGGCATCGAGCGCGAAGTCGACCATCATGATCGCATTCTTCTTGACGATGCCGATCAACAGGATGATGCCGATGATGCCGACGATGCCGAGATCGTCACGCGCGAGCATGAGCGCGAGCAGCGCGCCGACGCCCGCGGACGGCAACGTCGACAGGATCGTGATCGGATGGATATAACTTTCGTACAGCACGCCGAGCACGATGTACATCGTCGCAATTGCGGCCAGGATCAACAGCACGGTGTTGCTCAGCGAGCCCTGGAACGCGAGCGCGGCGCCCTGAAACGCGGTTTCGATACTCGGCGGCAAGCCGACGTCGGCCTCGGCTTGCTTGATCGCCGCGACCGCCGGACCGAGCGACGCACCCGGCGCGAGATTGAACGAGATCGTCGCCGCCGGAAACTGGCCGAGATGATCGATCAGCAGCGGCGCGCTGCGCTCCTCGACTCTGGCCACGGTCGTGATCGGCACTTGTCCATTCGACGCAGGCGCCTGCGTAGCGCCACTGGTCACACTTGCCGTCGCGCCTTGTGGCGTACCTCCGGTGGCCGACTGCGCGCCGCCCGGCGCCGACACCGAACCTTGCGGGGTCTGCGCTACGCTGTTTGCATTGCTCAATCCCGGTATATAGATGCCGCTCAGCGCTTGCGGCCCGTTCTGGAATTCCGGTTTGACTTCGAGCACGACGCGATACTGGTTCGCTTCGGTGAAAATCGTCGAGATCAGGCGCTGCCCGAACGCGTCGTACAGCACATTGTCGACGGCTGCAGGCGTGATGCCGAGCCGGCCGGCCGTGTCGCGGTCGATGTCGAGATACGCTTGCAACCCCTGTGCCTGCAGATCGCTGGCGACATCGGCCAGTTGCGGCTGTTGCCGCAGTCTGTCGAGCAGTTTCGGCACCCAGGTGTTGAGCTCGTTGAGGTCGGCGCTTTCGAGCGTGAACTGGTATTGCGTGCGGCTGACGCGATCTTCGATCGTCAGATCCTGCACCGGCTGCAGGTACAAAGAGATACCGGGAACCTGCTGCGCTGCCGCGATCAGCCGCCGCATTACCGTCTGCACGTCTTCGCGCGCGCCATGCGCCTTCAAGTTGATCAGGTAACGGCCACTGTTGAGCGTCGTGTTCGTGCCGTCGACGCCGATGAATGACGACAGCGACGCGATCGCCGGATCCTTGAGAATCTGGGCGGCGAGCGCGCTCTGCCGCTGCGCCATCGCCGCGAACGACACCGATTGCGGCGCTTCGGAAATGCCCTGGATCACACCGGTATCCTGCACCGGAAAGAACCCTTTCGGGATCACGATATACAGAATGATCGTCAGCACGAGCGTGGCGACGGCGACGAGCAGCGTCGCGCCCTGGCGATCGAGTACCCAGTTGAGCCAGCGCCCGTATACGGCGATCACACGGTCGATGAATTCGTGACTGCGCCGCGCAAAGCCGCTTTCCTGCTCGGGCGTGTAGTGCTTGAGGATCTTCGCGCACAGCATCGGCACGAGTGTCAGCGACACGATCGCGGAGATCAGGATCGTCACCGCAAGCGTGATCGCGAATTCGCGGAACAGGCGACCGACGACATCGCCCATGAACAACAGCGGGATCAGCACCGCGATCAGCGAGATCGTCAGCGAGATGATCGTGAAGCCGATCTGCTTCGATCCTTTCAGCGCCGCGTCGAGCGGTTTGTCGCCGGCTTCAAGATAGCGCGAGATGTTCTCGATCATGACGATCGCGTCGTCGACGACGAAGCCGGTCGAGATCGTCAGCGCCATCATGGTCAGATTGTTGAGCGAGAAACCGGCGAGGTACATGACGGCGAACGTGCCGACCAGCGACAGCGGCACCGAAAAACTCGGGATGATCGTCGCCGGCAGATTGCGCAGGAATACGAAGATCACCATGACCACGAGCACGACCGCGAGCAGCAACTCGAACTGCACGTCATGCACCGACGCGCGCACGGTAACGGTGCGGTCGGTAAGCACGCTGACATCGACGCCGGCCGGCAGCGTCGCGGTCAGGCTCGGCAGCAGTTGCTTGACGCGATCGACGACCTCGATCACGTTCGCGCCCGGCTGGCGCTGGATGTTCATGATGATCGCCGGCGTCGTATCTTTCCACGCGGCGAGGCGGTTGTTTTCGGCACCATCGACCACGTCGGCAATATCGCGCAAGCGCACCGGCGCGCCATTCTTGTAAGCAAGCACGATGTTGCGGTAGTCATCCGCCGACTTGAGCTGGTCGTTGGCGTCGATCGTGTACGAACGCGTCGGTCCATCGAAGCTGCCCTTCGCGGCGTTGACGTTCGCGTTGCCGATCGCGCTGCGCAGGTCTTCCAGGCTCATGCCGTACGCGGCGAGTGCGACCGGATTGGCCTGGATGCGCACGGCCGGGCGCTGGCCACCGGACAACGTGACGAGGCCGACGCCGGTGATCTGCGAAATCTTCTGCGCCAGGCGCGTGTCGGCCAGATCTTCCACTTGTGGTAAAGGCAGCGTTGTGGACATCAGCGCGAGCGTGAGGATCGGCGCGTCGGCGGGGTTGACTTTGCTGTAGATCGGCGGCGCCGGCAGGTCGCTCGGCAGGAACGTGCCCGAGGCGTTGATCGCGGCCTGCACTTCCTGTTCGGCGACATCGAGCGAGAGATCGAGACTGAACTGCAATGTGACGACCGACGCGCCGGCCGAGCTCGTCGACGACATCTGGTTCAAACCCGGCATCTGCCCGAACTGGCGTTCGAGCGGCGCGGTGACCGAGGACGTCATGACGTCCGGACTCGCGCCCGGATAGAGCGTGGTGATCTGGATCGTCGGGTAATCGACCTCGGGCAGCGCCGACAGCGGCAGGAACCGGTATGCGAGAAAACCGACGAGCAGGATCGCGGCCATCAGCAGCGACGTCGCCACCGGGCGCAGAATAAACAGACGCGACGGATTCATTGCCATTTAGCCGCCGCTCGGCTTGCCGCTGTCGCCCCCGGAGCCGGTGCCCTGATCGCGCTTGCGCCCCGGCCCGCGATTCCATTGCTTCTGACCATCGGCGGGCGCATTCGACGGCGCGGTCGGCGCCTCGCCGGGCAGTTCAACTTTCCCGCCTTCGCGCAGTTTGTCGGCGCCGTCGGTGACCACCTGTTCGCCCAACTTCAAACCTTGCGTGACGGCGACGCGCTCACCCTCGCTCGGGCCCGTCGTGATCTTGCGCTGGCTCACGGTGCGATCGGCGCCGACGACATAGACGAATAAACCGTCTGCGCCACGCTGCAACGCGGAAGTGGGAATCACGGTCGCGCCGCGCAGCACGTCGAGCTGCACGCGCACGTTGACGAACTGATTCGGAAACAGGCTTTCGTCGTCGTTGGCGAATTCGGCTTTCGCTCTCACCGTGCCGGTGCTGGTGTCAATCTGATTGTCGACGCTCGCGAGAGCGCCGCTTGCGAGCTTGTTCTGCTTGGCGCGGTCGAACGCCTCGACGCCGAGTTTGTCGTCGCCGCGCAGATGCTTGAGCACGCTCGGCAGGCTGTCTTCGGGAATCGTGAACAGTACATCGATGGGCTTCAACTGCGTGATCGTGGCAATGCTCGCGGCGTCGCCGGCGGCGATGAAGTTGCCGGGATCGACCGCGCGCAAGCCGACGCGACCGCTGATCGGCGCGGTGATGCGGCTGTAGTCGAGATTGAGCTTGGCCGCGGCGACCTGGCCCTTGTCGGCTTCGATCGTGCCTTCGTACTGATGCACGAGCGCCTGCTGTGTATCGACCTGCTGTTTGGAAACAGCCAATTGCGCAGGCATCGTCGTGTAACGCTCGTAATCCTTCTTCGCATTCGCGAGCAACGCCATGTCGCGCGCGAGCGCGCCTTGTGCCTGCGTGAGCTGCGCCTGAAATGCACGCGGGTCGATCTGTGCGAGCAGGTCGCCCTCCTTGACCGTCTGGCCTTCCTTGAAATTCACGCTGAGCAACGTGCCGGCGACCTGACTGCGTACGGTCACATTGCGCAGCGGCGTGACCGTGCCGAGGCCATCGAGATAAATGGTGATGTCGCCGGTTGCAGCCGTCGCGGTGCCCACCGGCATCGGCATGCCGCCGGCACCGGGACCACCGCGTCCGCCGCGGAATCCTCCTTGCTGCGGCACCGTCGTGTTATGCGCCAGCCAATAGCCGCCACCGGCGAGGACAGCGGCAATGATGAGAATGATTGCGACGGCTCGGCCACGCCGAAAAAAACTGTTCTTGTTATTGGTATCCATGACTTTGGTCGCATGTCCGTGTGCAGAAGATGCGCGGATTAGACTGCGCTAAGCTACTTTAACGCACCTGCAATCGCGTAAAAGCGTGTAAGCACTTGTAAACTGCCCAAGCTCTCTCCGAAAGCACGGCGGCATTTGCTTGGTCTCGTGCGCCGAGTGCCTCATCAGGAAGTAGTGTGAAGTTCAGACGTCTGTCGATCGTTTCATTTGCCATGGCCGCGAGCTTATCCGCAGTGCACGCGTATGCCTGCTCTGCCTGCGGCTGCACTTTGAGCTCGGACTGGGCAAGCCAAGGACTGGCCTCGAGCCGCGGCTGGCGCTTCGATCTGCGTTACGACTTTTTCGAACAGGATCAGCTGCGCGAAGGCACGCACGAGGTCTCGCGCAGCGAGTTGGAATTCCCGAACGAGCGCGAGGTACAGCGCTATACGATCAATCGCAACGCGATGTTCTCGCTCGATTACAGTCCGAACAAGGATTGGGGCGTCAGCGTCGCGCTGCCCTGGTTCGACCGCGCGCATGCGACGATCGCCGAGGGCGACACGGAAGTTTCGACGTCGCACGATCGCGGTATCGGCGACTTGCGCGTGCTCGGCCGTTATTCCGGTTTCGATGCGCAACGCAGCACCGGTGTCCTGTTTGGCCTGAAGCTGCCTACCGGCAACAGCAACGACGTCTTCGAAAGCGGGCCACAGCAAGGCGCAATCGTCGATCGCGGCCTGCAGCTCGGCACCGGCACGACCGACATCGTCGCCGGCGTCTACCACTTCGGTGCGTTCGCGCCGGACTGGGGCTACTTCGCGCAGGCGCTCGCGCAACACGCGCTCGACTCGCACGACGGCTTCCGCCCAGGCGATGGCCTCAACATGAATTTCGGCGTGCGTTACACCGCGAGCAGCACGTGGGTGCCGCAACTGCAAATCAACATGCGCGCGGAAAAACGCGAGCGGGGCGTCAACGCCGACACCGAAAACAGCGGCGCTACGCTGCTCTATCTGAGCCCGGGCATCACCTGGAATCCGACGCGCCGGCTGTCGTTATTCGCATTCGTGCAGGCGCCGATCTACCAACGCGTCGACGGATTGCAACTCGAAGCGACGCAGTTTGCATCGCTGGGCCTGCACTATCACTTCTGAGTGCGTTTCTTCTTCGCGGCAGGGCCTTGTTTGTCGGCTTTTTCATCGCCGGGGCGATAATCGCCAATCAGGCTTTTCGCCGGACAGATGGCGAACACCGGGCATTTGCCGCAGCCCACCGCGAGCGCAACCGGACACAACACCATCGGAATTCCCCTCAGTCGGAAAAAATGGAAATGTGGATTTTGCCGTCCCGGTCGACCCAGCCGCGATACATGCCCTCGGTATTGAACGGCATGGCGAAATTACCGGCGGCGTCGAGCGCGATCACGCCGCCGTCGCCGCCGAGCTTCGGGATCACGTCCATGACGACTTCTTTCGCCGCTTGCGCGACCGGCTCGCCACGATATTCGACGCGCGCGCAGATGTCGTGCGCCGCGTTGGCGCGAATATAGTACTCGCCCCAGCCGGTCGCCGAGACGGCGCACGTCGCGTTGGCATACGTGCCGGCGCCGATGATCGGCGAATCGCCGACCCGGCCGTAGCGCTTGTCGGTCATGCCACCCGTGGACGTTCCCGCCGCGAGATGACCGTGGGCGTCGAGCGCGACGGCACCGACCGTGCCGTGATGCGGCGCCTTCGTCGGTGCGATGTTCTTTTCGCGATCCTTCTTCAACGCGTCCTGCAGCTGTTGCCAGCGATCTTCGGTATAGAAGTATTTTGGATCGACGAGCTCGACACCGACGCTGCGTGCGAATTCCTCGGCACCGTCGCCGACCAGCATCACGTGTGGCGACTTCTCCATCACGGCGCGCGCCAGCAGGATCGGATTTTTCACGCGGTGCACGTTGGCGACGCTGCCGGCGCGCAGCGTGGAGCCGTCCATGATCGACGCATCGAGTTCGTTCCTGCCGTCGTGGGTGAACACCGCGCCCTTGCCGGCGTTGAACAGCGGATCGTCTTCGAGCACGGTAATGACCGCCGTCACCGCATCGAGCGCCGGCTTGCCGGCCCTGAGCTGCGCATAACCGGATTCGAGGGCACGCTGCAAAGTGGCGCGCACGGCTTTCTCGCGCTGCGGCGTCACGTCCTTGGCGACGACGCCGGCGCCCCCATGAATGACAAGAACCGGCGTGACGGCATGGCTCATCGTCGTGCCTCCAAGCGCAAGCAGCAAAAGCAGTCGCGTTTTCATGACGGCATGCTACGCGCAAATGCGCGTTGACGGCGCATTCCGATACCGCTGAGCAGCGCCACGAGCGCCACGGCAGCCGCTGCGGACAGCCCCGGTGCCGGCGCGAGCACTGCCGCGACCGCGTCCATTTCCACCGCGCCAATGTCCGAAGCCGCCCCGATGACGCGAGGCCGCCCGCGTTGATCGGTCGCCAGGTCCGCCGGATTCGCACCGGCCTCGCGTGCCGGGCTCGCGGGCGCGAGCGCGTGCGTGCGCGTCGGCCCGCCGTTTTCGGCAAGCGGCAGCAGTAAAGGATCGCTATCCAAAGTGTCGCCGGGCAACGCGGCATTGGCGCGTGTCATCACGAGATTGTTCGTACCGGCAATCGTGAGCGCGCTCGCGGCCGCGAAATCCGCGCCCGTGTTGTTTGCCAGGATCGTGCTCTGCATCAGCGTGGCGCGCGGCTGCCCGCTGACGTAAATTCCACCGCCGAGCATCGCGTCGTTGAACGCAACCGTGCTGTTGTTGAACTGCAGCGAATCGCCGAACGTACGCACAAACAGGCCGCCGCCGGCCTTGAGTTTTGCCGTGTTGGCCGAGATCGTGCTGTCGGTGAGAAATACGCCGGCGTGCGCCGCAAAGCCGCCGCCGGTGCCATACGAATAATTGTCGGCGATCGTCGAACGCAGCGCGTAACCGCCGAGGTCGGCGAATACGCCGCCGCCAGTGCAGTAGCTGCCGTGGCGGTCGGCGGGATCGTGCGCCGCACGATTGCCGGTCACCGTGCTGTCGTACAACGCGACCGCACCGAAATAGGCCATCGCACCGCCGCCATATGCCGCGGTGAACGTAGTCGGGTTCGCGCCGAGCGCGACGTTGCCGGAAAGTGTACTTGTGTACAACGCGACGCCGGTAGCAAGAATTCCGCCCCCGTATACGCCTTCACCGCTGGCGAAGCAGTCGTGCACCGCGGCGTGATCGAGCACGACATTGCCGGCGGACAGAATGCACGCGCCGCCGGTAACGTGATAGCCGCTGACGATGCTCGCACCGTTACGCACACCGAGCTGCTGCAGCCGCAGCGTGCCATAACCGTAATGCACGAATACGCGGTCGGCGCCGGCGCCGTCGATGGCCAGCCGCGCCGCGCCCGGACCGGCAACCGTCAGGTTATTGAGCGGCACCGGAATTGCGCCTTGCGTGAGCGTGACGACGCTGCACTGCAGGGCGGACAAATCGATCGTGTCGCCCTCGCCCGCCGCTTCGATCGCCGCGCGCAGGGTGCCGGGGCCGGTGTCGGCGCATCGGTTCACGGCGATCGTCGCCGGCGTGTGCGGCGCTTTCGACGGGCGATGTGCACGCAACGTCTGGAAGATTGCGGCCACGCCGCCGCGATCGCCCGGCCTCCACACCGCTGGCATTGCGACCGTCGCGTCGAACGATGCGCCGGCTTGCGCGAACGGCGCGGCCGCGGCCAGCGCGAGCGGCGCCAGGCGCAAGCGCCGCGTATTGCCACAATTCATTGGTGCACCCAGTCGTTCACCCTCGCGTCCGAGCCTAGCATGCTTGCGCAGGCCGGCATACGCCCACTATCGTAACGGCAGACCGGGGATCATCCGCACATGTCGTCAGTGATCGAAAAACGCCGTCACCCGCGCCTGGCGATCTATTCCGCCGCGCTCGCGGTCGCCGGCAAAGAAGGCTATCTGTCGGACGTCAAGGACCTGTCGCAGAGCGGCGCGCGCATCGGGCGACCGAAGAACTGGCCAACCCCGCCGCCGGAAACCTGCCGCGTGTTCTTCATCTTCGATCAGGAAACCGTGATCGGCATCGATACGCGCATCGTGCGCAATGGTGTCGACGATCTTGGCATCGAATTCGAACCGAATCAGGAAGAACTCGTCGAGCACCTGTTGTATGAAACGCGCTTCATCGACAAAGAAGCGCCCTAGTGTTCGCCTACATCACGCCGATCCTGCTGCTGCTCGCCTCGAACGTGTTCATGACGTTCGCCTGGTACGGCCACCTGCGTTTCACCGATCGCCCGCTTTGGCTCGTCATTGTCGTCAGCTGGGGCATCGCCTTTTTCGAGTACTGCCTGCAGGTGCCCGGCAACCGCATCGGCTTCCGCGTCTACAATCCGGCGCAACTGAAGACGATCCAGGAGATCGTCACGCTGTCGGTATTCGTGGTGTTCTCGGTGACCTATCTCGACGCCACCATCAAGTGGAACCACCTCGTTGGCTTCGCCCTGATCGCCGCGGCGGCGTTTTTCATTTTTCTGGATTAAAAACGCCGTTCGGAAGCGTTGGCGAGAAATCCCCCCGCCCGCGTCCGTCGCCGCGCGCGGCCGGCGCTGATAGCGTCTAGCCGAACAGATTCTTCAGCACGCCCGCCAGCGCGGCGAGCAGCAACACCGCGATGGGCACGATACTGAGCCCGAATCCAATGCTGCGCGTCGCCGGATCCGCGACGTAACCGCGCAGATACACGCCACGCCCAATCAGATACACGGCACCGGTACCGGCCATCCACAGCGGATTCCAGTACGTCGCCGCGATCCACAACGCAGGCACGAACATGATCATCAATTCCAGGGTGTTGTACTGCACGCGGAAATAGCGGTCGAATATCTCGTGTCCGGACGTTGCCGGCGCTTTCACGCCGTATTTCGCGCGCGCGCGCCCGACGAGGAATCCGAACGCAAAGAACTCGAGCACAGCCAGCAGCGTGACCAGGTTGACCCAGTGATTCCCCACGTTGTTTCCCCTTCAGGTTTTCAGAACTTGATGCGGCCGGTGACGACCTGCCACCACATCACCCAGTCGCCGGCGAAACTGTAGAGCGGATTCCTGAATGTCGCCGGGCGATTGTGCTCGAAGAAAAAATGTCCGATCCACGCGAACCCGTAGCCGATGAATGGCAGCGCGACCAGCAGCAGCCAATGCTGGGTGATGCAGGCGGTCGCCAGCACGATGAGCACGAGCGTGCTGCCGACGATATGCAAACGCCGGCACGTGCGATCGACGTGCTCGCTCAGATAAAACGGATAGAACTCGCGGAAACTGGCAAACGCAGCAGGCATGGCGGGATTCTTGCGCGCGCGCGGCGCGCGCGCAAGAGCGGCGTCAGTCGTCGTCGCGCTGCGGTACGTTGATTTTGCCTTTCACGTCGTGATGATGGATTTCGCCGCTGCCGGAGGCCTTGACGATGAAGTCGCCGCCGACATTCGACGCGGTGACGTCGCCGGAGCCGATCGAGCCGATTTCGACGTCGCCGCCCGTGCCATGCACGCCGACATCGCCGGAGCCGACCGAATTCACATGCACGGCACGGCTGACGTTTTCGAACGAGAGGTCGCCCGAGCCGACATTGCCGACGCGCACGTCGCCGTGGACATTGCGCGCACGCACGTCGCCGGAACCGGAGCGACGCAATTCCAGGCTGCCGATGTCGTCGGCCTTGATGTCTCCGGAGCCGACTTCGGCGCTGACCACGCCGCTGATGTGATTGACCATGAGGTCGCCGGAATGTGCGGCGAAATCCAGCGTGGCGATGTCGGCCACGTCGGCATCGCCGGAATTGGTCTGTATCTGCAGCGCCAGGCTCGCCGGAATGCGTACTTCGAGATCGATGAACGCGTAGCTCGAATGAAAAATGCTGATCGTGTTCCCGCGATGCTGGTTCGCGCTGACGACGACACGGTCGCCGTCGCGGCGCTGGTTCAGCGTGAGGTCGGCGAGCCAGTCTTCCTGCGACGCACATGCCTTGCCGCGCACCTCGATTCTGGACAGGCCGGCGACACCGCGAACGTGCGCATCGCTGGATTCAAGACTGAGCACGAGCGCATGCAGACCGGCCGGGTCGATGTCGAGCGGGCGCTCCGCGGTGAATTTGCACTCGAACGCATGGGCGTTGGCGGCCAGCAGGCCGAGGATGGAACCGATCAGCAAACGCATGGCACTCTCCGCGTGGAATTGGCCGGTGAGATGCACGCGGATGGCGCAGGGTTTAACTACTTGCGCTCTTCGGCCTTGGCGCGATCCCAATAGGCGTCCTGCTCGGCCAGGCTCATGCCGTCGAGCGTGCGCCCTTCGGCGTCGGCGAGTGTCTCCATGCGCCGAAAGCGGCGTTCGAACTTCGCATTGGCGCCGCGCAGCGCCGCGGAATAGTCGACGCCGGTCAAACGCGCGAGATTGACGCCGACGAACAACACATCGCCGATCTCGTCGACCAGGCGCGCATGATCGACTCCGGCACCGAGTTCCGCCCGGACTTCATCGATTTCCTCGCGCAACTTGTCGAGCACGGGCTCCGGCGTGGTCCAGTCGAAGCCGACCGTCGATGCGCGTTTCTGCAACTTCAGTGCGCGCTGCCATTCGGGCAGGCCGCGCGGAATGCCGGCCAGCACGCTCGTGTCGGTATCGGCGCGCTGTTCGCGTTCGCGGCGTTTGTGTCCTTCCCACGCCGCGGTTTGCGCCTGCGCGTTCTCGATCTTTTCGTCGCCAAATACATGCGGATGGCGCCGAATCATCTTCGTGCAGATCGCCGCCACAACGTCGGCAAACGAAAACTTGCCCAGTTCGCGTGCCATCTGCGCGTGGAACACGACCTGCAACAGCAAGTCGCCGAGCTCATCGCGCAAATCGGCGAAATCCTCGCGGTCGATCGCATCGGCGACTTCGTAGGCTTCCTCGATCGTGTATGGCGCGATCGTGGCGAAATCCTGCTGCAAGTCCCAGGGACAGCCGCGCTGCGGATCGCGCAGCGTGGCCATGATGCGCAGCAGGTCGTCGATCGTATGATCAGGCACGCGCGCCGCCCTCGCGCAGCAGTGCCGCCCAGTCCACGCGCGGATCGCCGCAGGCGAGGAAATCCGGATTGAGCAGCGATTCCTTCGCGTTGTAGTCCAGCGCCTGGCCATCGGTGCGCAGCACGCGTCCACCGGCCTGCTCGAGCACGCATTGGCCGGCCGCGGTATCCCATTCGCTGGTTGGACCGAAACGAATATACAGGTCCACTTCAGCGTGCGCCGTGCGGCAGAACTTCAGCGACGAACCGAGCGGCACCAGCGTGAGTGGTCCGAGTTTATCGAGCACGCCGAGCATGCGCGGATCGGCATGCGAACGGCTGCCGGCGACCAGCAACGGCGTCGCGCGCGGACGCGTGTGCAACTGTCCACTTTGGGACTTTGTGGAAAAAAATGCATTTCCGCCAAGCCACGCCCAATACAATTCATCCAGAGCCGGCGCATACACGACGCCGAGCGCCGGCGCATGATTTTCGATCAGCGCGATATTGACGGTGAACTCGCCGTTGCGCTTGATGAACTCGCGCGTGCCATCGAGCGGATCGACCAGCCAATAACGCGGCCAGGAGCGGCGCTCCTGCCAACCGGCTTGTTCGGCGGATTCCTCCGACAGGATCGGAATCCGCGGAGTGAGCGCACGCAATCCTTTGACGATCACGCGATGCGCGGCGAGATCGGCCGCGGTCAGCGGCGAATCGTCGTCCTTGCGCTCGACCGCGAACTCGCCGGCGTAGATCTGCATGATCGCCGTACCCGCATCGCGCGCGAGCGCGCAACACGCGCGTGCAAGATCGGCCAGATCGAGTGTGCTCATAAACGCGCCTGGAACCGGCCGGCCAGAAATTCGCGCGCGATGAACAGCGCGGCAATGGAACGTCCCTCGGTCACTTCCGGGTGCGCCAGCAGCTCGTGCAGACGCGACAGCTTCCATTCGATCACTTCCAGTTCCTCCGGCTCGTCGCCGATCAGACGTTCGGGATACAAATCGCGCGCGAGCACGACGTGCGTCATGCTCGTCATGTACGCCGGCGACAACGACAACGTCGTCAAGATATGGATGTCACGCGCGCCGAAACCGATCTCTTCCTTCAATTCGCGGTTCGCGCCCTGCTCCACCGTTTCGTCGCGGTCCAGTCGCCCTTTCGGCAACCCGAGCTCGTAACGATCGATGCCGGCGCCGTACTCGCGCACGAGCAACACCGTGTCATCGTCGCGCATCGGCACGATGACGACCGCGCCAAGTCCCGAACCTTTCAGGCGTTCGTAGACGCGGCGCTCGCCGTTGGAGAACTCCAGGTCGAGCACTTCCACGCGCAGGAATCTGCTGTCGCGAGTCTCTTTTGTCGAGTGGATGATCGGTGGTTTGCGCATTGCCTATTGTAACTTGAAGCAACGCTTCCACTCGGCTGCGCCGAGCGGCGAACTTTCGCGAGCAGTGCTCGCAAGAGCTAAGCCTCCGCGGCGGCAAACAACCGCAAGGCCTGCGCGTGCAACGCCGGCGCCCCCGCCAGGACACTCGTCGTCTCGAGCGAAAGCTCGCCACCCGAAAGATCGGTAAAAATGCCGCCCGCTTCGCGCACGATCACCGCCAGCGCCGCGACATCAAGAATATTGACATCCGACTCGATGACCAGATCGATGCATCCGCGCGCCAGGAGGTGGTAGTGCAGAAAATCTCCGTAACCGCGGATGCGGCCGCTGCGGCGGATCAAGTCGCCGAGCGTGTTCCAGCGCGCATCCTTGGTCAAGCTTTTGACATTGCCGATGGAAATGGCCGTCGTCGCCGCGAATGCGCGCGCATCCGAAACCTGCAGCGCTGCGCCGTCGAGAAACGCCCCGCCGCCACGCCGCGCCCAGGCGAGTTCCCCGTACACTGGCGCTGAGGACACGCCGAGCACCAGCGCGCCGCGATGCAGCAGTGCAATCTGCGTGGAGAACATCGGATAACGGCGCACGAATGCCTTGGTGCCGTCGATCGGGTCGATCAGCCACAGGTACTCGCTGTCGCCTTCGCGGCCGTGCTCCTCGCCGTAGAACGCGTGATCGGGAAACGCGCGGCGCAGCACATCCTTGATCGTCGTTTCCGCTTCGCGGTCGGCGATCGTGACCGGCGTTTGATCCGCTTTCGTCTCCACCGCAACGCCGCGTTCGTAGTGCCGGCGGATGACATCGGCGGCGGCGCCCGCGGCGTCACGCGCGACATTCAAGGCGTGGTCGAGGAACGCATCCATCAAAAGACTTTGAAAAGCTGACCGTGGATGACGAGATGCGAACTGCCGTCCGCTTGCGGCTCGCCGACATAGCGCAGCGCTTCGCTCACCTGCGGGTTGCCGTCGCGCGCACGCAGTGTTGCATCGGCATCGTAGCTGCCGGCATTCACGCGGAACGTGCCCTCGAGTTGCAGCGGGCCGCCCAGATCGTGCACGGTACCGTTGATCGTCGCATCCGCTGCCGACGCAAACGTTGCCTGGAGATCACCCAACTGCGCCTGTGCGGCGCCCACGACTGCGGCATTGCGCCAATGCGCGGTGCCGTTCGCGCTTTGCGGCCATGCGCCGAGCACGTGCGCCTGCGCGACATCGATGTCCATGTCGCCGAGCAGCTGCAATGCCGGAATATCCAGTGCCGGAGCAGCGATATGCGCCGGCGCGTGTAGCGTGGCATTGCTGATGTCGATCGCGTCGCCGGAACCGGCCGCCAGGTCGCCGGATGCCGTGATCTCGCCGCCGCTGAGCGTCAGATGCGCAGCGGCTATACCGTGCAGCAGCGGCGCGGCTTGCAGTTGCCAGTCCAGCGCGCCCAGCGGCGTGCCGAAAACCTGCACGCTGCCCGCATGACCCTGCCAGATGCTGCCGCTGATGCCCGAGAGTTTGACGGCGCCGAGACGGTCTGCGAGCAGGCGATAGGCGAACTCGGCGGGACAGGTGATGGCAATGACGCTCGCAACGACCAGCAGAACGACAACGACGAAAAACAATCGGCGCAGGTGCTTCATCGCTTGCCGTCTTCGAGTGTTACGCGCGCGTTGACCAGACCCATGCCGTCGACCTTGTCTGCGGAAAAATCCGTTACCTGCACGCCGTAATCGCGCGCCAGCGAATCGAGCCAGTTCGTCAGCGCGTCGAAATCGGCGATCTCCAGGTTCACGCGCACGCTGTTGGCGCCGGCAGGCTCCACGCGCTTGAGCGCGCCGGTCAGGCCCGCGCCGCGCGCGCTCACGTCCGCCAGCGCAAGCAACGATTTGCCTTGCCGGTCGGCGCGGCCGCGCGCGCCTTGTGCGCGCAGGTTTTTGATTTCGCCGAGTGCCTGCTGCATCCAGGCCAGATCGTCGTGCTGACGGGCGACCCGCACCGCGAGATCGCTGCGCGCATGACTCAGCGGATACCACAGCAGCGCCCAGACCAGCATCGCGGCCACCACGACCGCGCCAATGGCGACGATGCGACGCTCGCGCTCCTGCAAGCGTTCCCACCAGGCGCGCATCATGGCTTGCCTCCGCCGATGCGCAGGCGGCCGTCGATGCCTTGCGCACCGCTGTTCGCTGCGGTGACTTCGACTTTGAGTCCGAGGCCGGCCAGGCGTTCGCGCATCAGATCCAGCGTCGGCACATCGGGTGCGCGCAAGCCGAGTTCCAGTGTGGCATTGTGATATTCCAGCGCAGTCAGCGTCGTGCGCGTGGTACTGCCCAGGGTCGGCGCAATGCGGCCCAGCAACGGCACGAGCCCGGCGCTGTCGCCGCCACCACGCAGGCCGGTCAGCGCGCTTTGCATCAACGCGCGCGGATCGCCGGCAACCTTGTCCATATCCGGAAAACCTTCGTGCAGCGCCGCGCGTGCGGCCGCATCGAGGCGCGCCGATTGCCGCGCCAACCGCCAGGTGTCGGCCGCATAGTATACAAACAGCAGGAGCAGCGCTACGGCGGCGAGCATGGCCGCGTTGCGCCACAGCTGCTGCGCGGGCGCTTGCCGATGTGCCGGCGCGAACTCGCCTTGCAGCAGGTTGAGCGGCGGTTCCGGTTGCGCGGCGAGGAAAGCGAGCGCGTCACGCGACCCGGCGTGATAACGCAGCGGCGCAATCGGCAGCGGCAAAGGCCGCGCATCGCGAAAGTCGTGCACGTCCCATCCGGCCGGCGGCGCGTTCTCCAGCGCGAGCCAATCGGCCAGGCCAGCCAGATCGCAAGCGCCGGCGTGCGTGGGCATGCGCCACAGCGCGCGTGAATCTTCGACGAGCACGCACCCGCCCTCGATCGGCAGCGCCTGCGTTTCGGCGTAAATCGCATCGGGGCGGACACCTTCGGCGGCGAGTCGATCGAGCCAGCCGCGCAGCGTCGCACGCGCCACGATCGCAACCGGCACGCGGTCTTCACCGAGACGGTCCGGTACCGCAAAGTGCAGATCCTCGACCGGGCTGGCGAGTTGATCTTCGAGTGCAAACGGCAGCGCCTTCAGAAACTGCGCGCGCGCACCGGCCAGGCGTGGCGCATCGAGCAGCAACACCTCTTCGGCGGGAACGAACACGATCACGCGCTGCGCGCGAGCGAGCGCCGGCGCGGGCGGAGTGCCCGCGTTGCTCGCGGACAATGCGCGCGCCGCAGCGTCCTGTGCCAACCAGGTCAGTTGACCATCGGCGTGCAAGCGAATCAGCAGGCGTTCCGACATCGACATCGCGAAAATTGAACTGTGGGCATTCTATCAGCGAGTCAGTCCGATCCGCGGCTGCGCTGCAGGACTCGGACTCCGCCGTCGGCACCTCCGATGCGGCGCTCGATCAGGCTGCGGAATTCGAAGGGCAGGCCATCGAGCGTGATCTGGCCGCGCGCGAGGAAATACGCGCTGTGCCACGAATAGCAGGCAGGGCACACGATGACGCGCAGCGCCGGCTGCGTTCCGGTCAGATCCGCCAGGCTGTGAAAATGCGCATGACCCTGCTGCCAGATCGTTTGCGCCATTTCGGCCGTCACATTCGGCGCGAGCGTCATCAATACCGGTACACTTGCGGTGTTCACGTTGATGGTCGTGCCCGCCGGAAGTGCGGACACATAAGGCGACAAAGCCGTGTATATGTCGCCGTCGATGCCGTGGACCAGACGCAGCTCCGACACATGCGCGAACTCGCGCCGCGCTGCGCGATACGGAACCGGCTGCGCGAGGTAGTACACATCGCTCGCGGCGCTCGTCGACGCGGCCGCACTCATCCACGCCACGATTTCATCGACGAGCTTCGGATCCAGCTTGAGTGCTTGCAGCAACAGAATGAATTTCTGCCGCCAGTTTTGCTGCGTGTCGTAAACCGGATCCAGATTGTTCAGATTGAAACGGCCATCCAGATCGCCCATCACCGCGCTGATCGTGCCGGCGGGCACGGGCGTCGGCGGCAATGGCACGGCCCAAGGCGAATCGGCGGCATCGATGCCGCTGCCTTGCGCCTGATCCTGCGTCAGCACTTTTGCGGCATACGCTTCGAGGCCGAGCGCGTAGGCCTGCGCCTGCGCCTCGCGCAACTGATTGCGCGTGCGCGCGCCCGCCAATTCGCCGCGATCAAGCAAACCCGCGATCAGCACCGTTGCCAACGCGACGACCAGCAGCGCAACGATCAGCGCGACACCTTTCTGCATCCGCGCGGATGCGTTCATCGCGTCGCACCCGGCAGCGGACCCGTGGCCGGAGGCGGCACATCGCCGCCCGGCTGTGCGCCGGCAGCCCGTTGCGGCCACGCCGACACCAGTTCGACCGTGCCCTCGATCTGGCCATGCTCGCGCGTGCGCAGGCGCCACTGCACGGCGCGCGGCAGCAAGGCGGCGTCGGCTGTTTGTTCCGGCGGCCACGCTTCCAGCCAATGATTGGCCGCATCCATGTAGCGCAAGCGGAAATCCTGCGTCTCCACCTTGGTGTCCGCGAATACGGGCGTGCTGGTCGGCGCGCGATCGAGCACCGCGAAACGCCCGCGCTTGAGCGTTCCGGCATCCAGCTCGTAGATCACGCGTTCCAGGTTCGAGCGCGGCTCGGCTTGCGGATTGGCGTAGCCGAGCCGCGTGAATTCCATGTGATCGGAACTGCCGGTGAACGCCGGTAGCGGCTGGCCGAAGCTGCCACGCACCGGGCGCGCGGCGGCCATGCGCAAATCGCGGTCGAGCGCACCGACTGTGCGCATCAGATCGTGGAACGCATCTTCCTGGCGCGCCAGTTCGCCCCGCGTGCGCGCGATCGAGTTCAATCCGCCATACGCGAGTACCGACATGATCGAGAACACCGTCAACGCGACCAGCAGCTCGATCAGCGTGAAACCCCGAACCGGGAATGCGTACTTCACCGCTGCAAATCCTCGCCGCAGAACCCGGCAAGTTCGGCGAGTGCTGAACTCGCGTCGTTCGCAGCGTAAACATGTACGTCGATGCGCCGCACGCCGCTGACCGGCGTGACCTGCACGACGACGTCGTAACGCCAGTCGCGTCCGCCGAACTCGCTACGGCCATCGCTCTTGCCGACCGCGGGAAACGAGCTCGCGAGTCGGGTCTGCGCGAGCACGTCCGCCGCAAGCCAGCCGGCGAGCGTGCGCTCGCGCAGTGCGCCGAAGGAATTGACCTGGCTTGCCGCGGTACGCGACAGCGCCAGCAGCGCCAACGCCAGCACCACGAGACCGACCAGTACTTCGAGCAGCGTGAACCCGCGTCGGCGATCAGTGCACACGAGACTCCACCGTGCTCAGCGTGATTTGCCCATCGGGCTCGCCATCGAGGCGATAGCGTTTGTCGAGATCCGCCAGCACCAGCTCCAACCGGAACGGTGTCAACTCGCCGGACGAAAAACACACGAGCTGCGGCTTGTCCGGACCGTTTTCCGCAATGGCGACCGGCTGATCGTCGCGCGTCAATTTTGGCGCGGCGCCGGCCAACCACGCGCGCGGGCGTAACTCCGCGGCTTGCGCCGCGATCCATTCATCCCGATTGGCGATGCTGAAACGATAGCCGTGCGCATCGAGTGTGATGCCGAGGTCGCGCCCGCTGAGTTCGGCCTGCTCGCAGGCATAGCCGAGCAGTGCGCGCAGTTGCTCGGCCTCACGCGCCAGCTGGCGTTCGCCGCCGACACTGCCGACCGCGAGAGTTACGGCGCCGGCGAGCACGGCGAGGATCACGACGACGACGAGGATCTCGATCAGCGTGAATCCGCGCATCGCCAGCCGGATCAATCCCAGTTGCCCACGTCGGCGTCTTCGCCGTCGCCGCCCGGTTTGCGATCGGCGCCGTAACTGAACACATCGATCTCGCCGTGTGCACCCGGCCGCAAATACAAATACGGCTGTTTCCAGGGATCCACGGGCAGCTTTTCCAGATACTGATGCCAGTTCGGCGCTTCCGGCGAGCCGCTCGGCTTGCGCACGAGCGCATCCAGGCCCTGTTCGGTGCTCGGATAAGTATAATTATCCAGTTTGTACGTATTGAGCGCGGTAAGGATGGCCTGGACGTCCTGGCGCGCGCGCACTTGACGCGCCTCGCCCGGATGCTCCATCACTTTCGGCACGACGACGGCGGCGAGGATGCCGAGAATCACGACGACGACGAGGATTTCTATCAGCGTAAACCCGCGCGCTGCGCGCGACGCGGGCCGCGGGCGAAAAGTGAAATGCGCTGCAGACATGTAAGCGTGCCTTGTGCTCGACGGCAATGCCGCCGATCATAGCAAAATGAGCGCCCAGCCCATTGCCGACCTCAACACAGACTGGAGCGCGCGCGACCTCGCCGCGATCTGGCATCCGTGCACGCAGATGCGCGATCACGCGCGCGGCGTGCCGATGACGCCGATTGCGCGAGGGGATGGTGCCTGGTTGATCGACAGCAACGGCAAACGTTATCTCGACGCGATCAGTTCGTGGTGGACGAACCTGTTCGGCCACGCCAATCCACGCATTGCGGCGGCATTGAAAGAGCAGGTCGACCGCCTCGAACATGTGATCTTCGCCGGCTTCACGCATGAACCGGCGATCCGGCTCGCCGAAGAACTGCTGCGCGTGGCGCCGGGCAGGAGCCCAAGTGCCGCGGAGGCCATGGAAGGCCGAGAGAGGCCGCCGGGCAGGAGCCCAAGTGCCGCGCAGGCCATGGACGGCCGAGAGAGGCCGCCGGGCAGGAGCCCAAGTGCCGCGGAGGCCATGGACGGCCGAGAGAGACCGCCGCCCGCTTTTTCACGCGTGTTCTATGCCGACAATGGTTCGAGCGCCATCGAAGTCGCGTTGAAGATGAGCTTCCATTACTGGCGCAATCTCGAGCGCGCCGGCAAGACGCGTTTCATCGCGTTGACGGGCAGCTACCACGGTGAAACGCTCGGTGCGCTGTCGGTCACTGACGTGCCTTTGTACCGATCCACGTATGCGCCGCTGTTGCAGCAGCCGATTTTCGTCGCCTCGCCCGATGCGTACGCCTGCGAGCCGGGCGAGTCCGCGCGCGCCCACGCCGTGCGCCGGCTCGCGGACATGCGCGCGGCGCTCGAGTTGCACGCGCATGAGGTCTGCGCCGTGATCGTCGAACCGCTCGTGCAGTGTGCCGCCGGTATGCGCATGTACGACGCGGCGTACCTGAAAGGCCTGCGCACGCTGTGCGATGAATTTGCCGTGCACTTGATCGCAGATGAAATTGCGGTCGGTTTCGGTCGCACCGGCACCTTGTTCGCGTGCGAGCAGGCCGGCATTGCGCCGGATTTCCTGTGCTTGTCGAAAGGCTTGACCGGCGGCTTCCTGCCGCTGTCGGCGGTGCTGACGACGAGCACCGTCTATGACGCGTTCTATGCCGAATACGCCAGCGGCAAGGCATTCCTGCACTCGCACAGCTATACCGGCAATCCGCTCGCCTGCCGCGCCGCGCTGGAGACGCTCGCGATCTTCCGCGACGAACCGGTGCTCGAACGCAATCGCCTGCTGGCGGCACGAATCGGCGCGAAGCTGGCAGTCCTGCGCGATCATCCGCACGTCGCAGACATACGCCAGACCGGCATGATCGCGGCGGTGGAACTCGTGCGTGACAAGGCCACGCGCACGCCTTTTGCTGCCGCGGAGCGCCGTGGATTGCGCGCGTACCTGCACGGCCTGGAACATGGTGTGCTGCTGCGTCCGTTGGGAGACATCATCTACTTCATGCCGCCCTACGTGATCACGCCGGAAGAAATCGACCTGATGATCGACACCGCGATCGGCGCCATCGAAATGGCGGTGGTGTGATGCGCTTGGCGCGCATCTACATCGGCCGGCCGCTGCGTCCCGGCGAGGAAGTGCTGCTGCCCGAGCAGGCCGGCGAACACGTCGCCCGCGTATTGCGCCTGGAACGCGGCCATCCGCTGATCCTGTTCAACGGCGATGGCCGCGAATACGACGCAACGCTCGCCACGCTGGCCAAGCGCGCGGTGACTGCCGAAGTGATCGACGTGCGCGATGCCGACCGCGAAGCGCCGCTGCGACTCACGCTGGCGCAAGGCATCGCGCGCGGCGAGAAAATGGACTGGATCCTGCAGAAAGCGACCGAACTCGGCGTCGCGCGAATCGTGCCGGTCGTCACCGAGCGCACCGAAGTCAAGCTCGACGAGGAACGCGCCGGGCGCCGGGTTGCGCACTGGTCGCAGGTCATCGCCGGCGCCTGCGAACAGAGCGGCCGCAACCGGTTGCCGGAAATCGAGCTGCCGCAGCGCCTGGACCGCTGGCTCGGGGAACTCGGCGACACGCCGGCGTTGCGTCTGGCGCTGCTGCCGAATGGTGATTCCACTTTGCGGCAATTGCCACAAATGGACAATGGCGCAATTCTCGTGGTCGGTCCGGAGGGCGGATTGTCGGACCACGACGTTGCGTTATTGAAACAAGCGGGATTTCTCGGGTTGCGGCTCGGGCCGCGGGTTCTGCGAACGGAAACGGCGGGCCTGACTGCACTAGCGGCGCTGCAGGCGCTATTCGGCGATCTCTGATCGGACTTTCCGCTTGCGCGGGAATTTACTGCGCGGCGAAAAAGCCGCGCGCCACCGTGCTAGGCCATCGCTTCAGCGATGAACGTTTCAATCTGACCCAGATCCGGGATGACGGCCTGGTCATCGCGCACCAGCACCTGCGCGTGCACGCCGGTCGGGTGTTCGCTTTCATCGCCGGTGGGAATCAAAAGGTCGGGCGTGATGGTGGTCAGGCGTGGAAAACCTTGCGCGAGCATGGCCACGAACGGAATCTTGGCGTTGCCGCTAAGGCCCTTGAGCACCGCGACTTTCGCGTTCGAGGTGTTTTCCTGCTTGGCGCTGCCCGAGAGCATCGCGAACGAGAACAGCGGCAGGCGCCAGCCGCGCCAGGACAAGCGGCCAAGCAGCCATTCGGGCGCGTTGGCGATTTTTTCCGGCGTCGAAAATGTGATGACTTCGGCCACCGTCGCGTTGGGCAGCAGCACGCGCGCGTTGGTGACGGGGATCATGACGCCGCGGATTTCGCCGCGGAGCTCGCCCTGGGTTAGTTCGGCCATGTTCGTTTCCTCATGCCTTGCCGTAATCGGCAATCATTTTCGCCGCGAGTTGCTGCGGCGAGCCGGTGAAATCGACGATGCCGGCCGCGCGCGCGCCGTCGACCATCGAACTGACCACGCAGGTATCGGGATCCTGCACCCAGACGATGCCGCCTTTGGATTTCAGATATTGGCTGCCTTCGATCGCGTCGTGCGCCATGCCGGAGAACACGATGGCGCCTGCCTTGTTGCCAAACTGATCGGCGGCGTCGCGCAGCACCTGATCGATCGACGGCGAATATTGCGTCTTCTCGCGCAGGTGCGCGAGCGTGACGACGCCTTCCACGTCGACCTGCAACCGGTGCGTGGTTGGCACGATCAGCACTTCGCCGTGCGCGGCGCGTTCGCCGTGGGTCGGCTTGCGCACCGTGAGTTTCACGGCCTTGGCCAGCTGCGCGGCCATGAGCTCCAGGAATTCCTCGCCCATGTGCTGGGCCAGCACGAACAGCACCGGGAAGCGCGCCGGCAACGCGCTGAGGAAATCGCGCACGGCCTCGGGGCCGCCGATCGAGGCGCCAAGCACGAAGACGCGCGCTATGCCTGCGCCGGTGCCGACTTTCAGCGGATTCGCCGGGGCCGCCGCTGGCTGCTGCTGCAGCGCTTCTTCCATCGGCATCAATTCCAACCCACCGCCGTCGGCAGGCATCGTCTCGTGCAGCTGCGCGGCGGCGGACTCGTCCACTTCCGGCGCGAGGAAATCCGCTGCCGACATGCGCTGGAGTTTTGCCGGCGCACCGGGTTTGCCGCCGGCATCGGTACCGAGATCGAAATCCTCCAGTCCCCAATCGGTCGGGAACGAAGCAGCCGGCGCGGTCGGAGCCGGCTTCTCGGGCAGTGCGGCGGGCTTGAATGTGCCATCCACGGCTTCGGGGACGTCGGTCGCCGCAAGGTCCAGCTGGTCGAAAATTGCGGGAAATTCATCGAAACCGCCCGGACCGGCTTTGGGTATCGGCGGCAATTTCGGCACGGATACCAAGGGCACCTTCGCAACCGGGGCCGCCGGTGCGGACACTTCCGTTGGCAGATCGCCGAAGGGAATGTCGATGTCCAGGTCGTTGCCGGCCATGACAATCGGCTCGTCCGCCACTTCGGCGAGATTGAATTCGGCGGGCAGGTCGAAATCAAGGCTGCCCGCGGTGTCCATTTCCGCAGCGCCGCTATTGCCCGGCTTGGCTTCGGCTTTCGCCGGCTTGGCTTCGGCGGCCGCGAACAGCGCGTCGAGTTCGGCGCCGAAATCACCGGGTAGGTCCGTTGCGGACTGCGCAACTGCGGTCGGTGCCGGCGCCGGCGGCAACGCCGGCTCGGGTGGCGCGACCAGATCGGCGAAGTCGGCAAGCGCGCCAATATCCAATCCGGCCGCTTCGGCGTGCGCCGGTTCGCGTAGCTGCTGCGGCACCGGCATTTCCATGGTCGGCGGCAGTTCCGGGCGCGCGGGCGCGGCCGGACCCGGCTTCTCGGCGGTCGGTACAACCGATTCCAGGGTCTGCGCGGGCGTCGGCACCGGTTCGGAGCCCGGCGGGCGCGGCGGTTCGGAAATTTCCGGCTTATGCAGCAATTTGGCGGCGAGATTGCGCGCCCAGCGCGCCTGGTCCCAGCCTTGCAGATTCGACGACACCTGCGCATCGTTGAACACGACTTCGTAATCGCCGGCATCGAGCACGTCGTAAAGCTGATCGATGTAGGCGTCGCTGTCGGCGTCCAGGTTGACGATGACCACGCGCGCCCCGGAGCCCTCGAGTTTGTCGCGATCGATCTGCGCGGGCGGCGCTTCGTAGACCACGGACGCGCCGAGGTCGTGCAGCGCCTGCTTCAGGTGCGGCTCCTGCGCGGATTGCAGTATCGCCACCGCTAACTGTTTCGCATCAAGCACGACTCAACCTCAAGGTTTCCTGCACGTTGCGCAGCAGATCCGCTTCCTGGTACGGCTTGCCCAGATAGCGCTCCACACCGATTTCCAGCGCGCGCTGACGATGTTTCTCGCCGGTGCGCGATGTGATCATGATGATCGGCACGTGTTTCAGGCGCGGATCGTTCTTCATGTAAGTCGCGAGCTCGTAGCCATCCATGCGCGGCATCTCGACGTCGAGCAGGAGCACATCGGGCACTTTGTCCTGCAACTTCTCGACCGCGTCCAGACCGTCCTTCGCCGTGACCACTTCCATGTCGTTGCGCTCGAGCACGCGCGTGGTGACCTTGCGCATCGTGATCGAATCGTCGACGACCATGACCAGCGGCTGCACGCGTTCGATGACGGGTGCGGCGATCGGCGCGACTGGCGCAAAAATTTCGCCGGCTTCGACGCGTTGGCGCAGCGCAGCGCTGCGGCGCACGAGCGGTGCGAGATCGAGAATCATGACGACCGAACCGTCGCCCATGATCGTGGCGCCGAAGATGCCTGGCACCGAGCTGATCTGCGGGCCGACCGACTTGACGACGATTTCACGCGAACCGATCACGCCGTCGATGCGCACCGCGGCACGCTGATCGCCGGTGCGCGTCATCAGCAGCGGCAGCTGCGTTTCGTCGGCCATGCGTGTCGACGGCAGATTCAGCAGCTGTGACAATTCGTAGATCAGGAATTCCTCGCCGGCGTAGTTGTACGTCGGATTTGGCAGACCCTGGCGGCGATCCAGATCCTCGCGCGTGATGCGCACGACGCCCTGCACCGACGACATCGGCACCGCGTACGTGGATTCGCCCAGGCGCACGAGAATGGCTTGGGTAACGGCCAGCGTGAACGGCAGGCGGATGATGAAAGTACTGCCGGCGCCCTTGACCGAATCGATCATCAGCGAGCCGCCGAGCTGCTTGATCTCGTTGTGCACGACGTCCATGCCGACGCCGCGACCGGCCAGCTGCGTAACGTGTTCGGCGGTGGAGAAACCGGTCTCGAGGATGAAGCCGTACAGGTCGCGGTCCGACAGCTGCACGTCGGGTTTCAACAAACCGCGCTCGATCGCTTTGCGCCGGATCGCGTCGCGGTCCATACCTTTGCCGTCGTCGGACACGCGCAGCACGACCTCGGTCGCCTCGCGGCTGACGTGGATCGCGACTGTTCCTTCCGACGGTTTGCCGGCGCTGGTGCGTTCTTCCGGCGCCTCGATACCGTGCGCAAGCGCGTTGCGCAGCATGTGCTCGAACGGCGCTTTCATGCGCTCGAGCAGGTTGCGGTCCATTTCGCCCTGCGCGCCTTCCACCTTGAGATTGGCGCGTTTGCCGACTTCCTGCGCGGCTTGGCGCACCGTGCGGCGCAGTGACGGCACGAGCGAGTCGAACGGCACCATGCGCGTGCGCATGAGGCCTTCCTGCAGGTCGGATGACACGCGTGACTGCTGCAGCAGCAGCGTTTCCGACTGGCGCGTCAGATCGTCGAGCAGGCCCTGAATCGAGACCAAGTCCGAAACCGATTCGGCCAGTGCACGCGACAGCTGCTGCAGCTGGCTGAAGCGATCCAGTTCCAGCGGATCGAACGTGTTCGACGAGTCGTGCTGTTCGCGCTGATAGCGCGACAGGATCTGCGCCTCGGTTTCCAGTTCCAGTTTGCGCAGCTGGTCGCGCAGACGGCTGACCGTCGTTTCGAATTCGACGAGGTTGAAACGGAACGTCGAAATCTGCTGCTCGAGACGCGAGCGGTAAATCGACACTTCGCCGGCATAGTTGACGAGCGAGTCGAGCAGATCCGAACGCACGCGGATCATTTCCTGCGGACCACGCAGTTGCGCTTCCTCTTCTTCCGGCATCGGCAGCGGACGCGGCGCGCCTTTCGCCGCTGGCTTGGTGGCGGCCACCGATTCGACCGGCGCCGGAGCGGCCGCGACGGGCGCTGCGGGAACCGGCGTCGGCGCTGCCGGTGCGGGTTCGGCAACCTGCAGCGGTACTTCGCCGGAAACCAGGCCTTCGAAACGCGCAATCGCATGGTCGGGCATCGCGATGGCTTGGCGCTTGGATATGCGCTCCAGCAGGCTGTGCAGACGATCGAATCCGCGCTCGAGCGACTCGACGGCGCCGCGATCCATGTTGCGTCGGTTGTCATTGACCGCTTCGAACAACGATTCCATCGCGTGCGACAGGTCGCCGATCGGCGCGAGGCCGGCCATGCGCGCACCGCCCTTGAGCGTGTGCAGGTCGCGCTGCAAACCGGAAACCAGTTCGCGGTCACTCGGCGCTTCGCGCAACTTGGCCATCAGGCTATCGGAGTGATCGAGAATGTCTTTGCCTTCCTCGACGAAAATCTCGAGCAGGTCTTCGTCCAGGTCCGGAAGATCGAGCTTGCCTTCCGGTTGCGGATCGTCGGCGATCGGCGGCAGATCGCGCGCGGCGGCGATCGGCGCGGCCGGCGCGACGACCGTCTCGATCGGCGCGGTCGCGGCGACGGTGGCTTCGGGCGGTTCGACCGCCACCGGCGTTGCGGCGGCCGTCGGCGGAATTTCCTCGTGTTCGGCTTCCGCCAATTCCTCGAACGAGATGATCTCGGTCTCGGCTTGCGCCACGTGATCTGGCACTGGCGCGGTTCGCGCCTCGTCGCTTTCGAACGCGGCAAGTTCCGCGGCAATCGCGGCTTCGTCGATCGCATTGACCGGCATCGCCGAAATGGCTTCGGGAATATCCTCCAGCGCGGCCAGTTCTGCGGCGAGGGCATCTTCAGCGCCGCTCGTCGATGCTGTCGGCACACTCTCGGCGAACATCATCGCGTCTTCCGCCGGCGCCTTCGCTTCGGCCTCGAACTGGCGCAGCCAGGCTGCGGTCGCATCCTCTTCGGCTCCAGCGGGCGCGACTTCCCCGGGGTCCGCCGTGGCAATTTCAATTGCCTCGGGTTCTGCCGATTCGGCACCGAGCTCGGCGAGCAGCGCCGTTTCATCGGCGGCATAATCGACGGGCGCCGGCGCTTCGAGCGTGATTTCCTCCAACATTTCCGCTGCTTCTGCCGACTCTTCGCTGATGCTCGGCCGTGCCGGCGTATCGTGCTCGGCCGGGTCGAACAGCACATGCGCCATTTCCGGTTCCGGCATCGTGTCGCGCAGCGCGACGATGCGCGCGGCAAGCGCGCTGGAATCCGGCATTGCGCCACCGGGCATTTCCAGCGCGCTGATGGCGTCGCGCACCAGCTGCGAGGAATCGCGCAGCGCTCGCGCGCCGGCCGCATCCGGCGCGCGGTGTTCGGCGCGCAGACGTTTGACGAAACCTTCCAGTGGCGCAAGCACGTGGCTGATCACCGGAATATCGACCATCGCGATCGCACCGTTCAACGTGTGCACGGCACGCAGCACCGGTTCGCCGACCGGCGTTGAAGGAGCATGCTCGAGCTCGGCGATGTAGGCGTCGATCACGCCCAGATGCGTGGTCACCTCGCTCTTCAAGATGTCGAACAGCACCGGATCGATGTTCGGCAGCGGACTGGCTGCGAGCGCAGCCTGCTCGTCCGGATCGCCGCCGGCGTGCACGGCGATTTCTTCCGGCGGCGCACTGAACGGCTGTTCGATGTCGACGATCGCGCTCAATTCGGCGGGTTCGGCGAGCAGTGCGGTCGCCGGCTCCGCCGGTTCGGGCACCGCGACCATGCGTTTGACGATGCGCTTGACCTTCTTCGTGCGCGCCGGCGCGCTGCTGACGAACGCTTCCTCGCCAGCGGCAACTTTGTCGGCCACGCTCATGATCTGGGCGATGTCGGCTTTCGGATTGCCCTCGCCGCGCAACGCGGCAAGCAGTTCGGGCAGCGCCGCGAACGCATTGGCGACCAGCGCCTGCGCCGGCGCCCCCGGCGTGATCGTCTTGTCGAGCACGCGGTTGAGCATGTTCTCGATTTTCCAGCTGAACTCGCCGAGCGCGACTGCGCCAACGAGGCGACCGGAACCTTTCAGGGTGTGGAACGAGCGGCGGATCGGCTTGAGCTTGTCGAAATCGTGCACATCGGCTTTCCACGCCGGCAGGCAGCGCCCGAGGTTGTCGATTTCGTCCTGCACTTCCTCAACGAATACTTCGCGGATTTCATCGTCGATGTCGTCGGACGACGCCACCGAGAAGCTCGCGTCGGCCTGCTGCGCGGTGGCGTCGGCGTCCGGCACCTCTTCTTCGATTTCTTCTTCGACCTCGACGTATTTCACGCGCGGCGTCGGTGGCGCGGTCTGTTCGGTCTGCGTGAAGCGCAGGCCGGAAACGTCGTGCGCCGGCGGCTCGGGCATTTTCGCCTCGCCAATGACGAGGTCTTCAAGACCGATACCCGGCGCGAGGTCTACGGCCGGCAATTCATCGTGCTCAGCAACCGGTTCGGAAGCCGGCTGCGGCGCTGCCGGCGACTCCTCGCCGCGATCCATGCGCGCAATGTATTCGTCGATGCTGACATCGGGCAGCTCGATGCTGGGCATTTGCGCATGGTCTTCGGCGTTGTCGGCATCGGGCCTCAGGCTCGCTTCGCCACTGACCGGCGCGTGTTCGCCCCAGCGCGGGAATTCGCCGGCGTGCGCGTCGTGCGTCGAGGCGGTCGGCGCCGGGGCACTGCTCGGCGTCGGCATCGCCGGCGCGGTGAACGGCGCAACGGCAGCTTCCGGGCGCGACGCCACGTTTTCACGCACGCGATCCGGCGGCAGCGGTGCGGGTGGTGGCGGCGCGTCGCCGCCATCGTCTTCCGGCACCGGCCAGTAGCCGAGCGACGCCAGGCTCTGTCGCGTCACCGCGAGAATCTTGTCGCGGCCACCACGCTGGTCACGCGTGGCTTCCATGTAATACTCGACCGAGGCGAGCGAGTCGGCGAGCTTGTCCATCTGCTCGGCCGTCGGCACGCGGCGATGGCGCAGCAATTCGACCTCGACGAAGCGCACGATGCCCTTCATCAATTGCGCCGACTCGCCCAGATCCAGGATGCGCAACGCACCGCCCACTTCCTCGAGCAGGCGCGGGATCGGTTCGACTTTGGCGTGATCCCACGGCGATTCGATGAAAGCGACGATGTCCTGCTTGGCCTGATTGAGATTGACCGCGGCTTCCTGCATCAACGTCTCGAGAATCTTGCGCACTTCGGTGCGCGGCAATTCCAGATTCGCGATGCCCTCGCCTTCGCCCTGCGCCGGTACGTCGGCGCCGAGCCGCGAGATGTGATCGTCGAGCGACGTTTCCACGTACAGCAGCGCGCCGGCGACGTCGAGCAAGGTGCTCTCGTCGGCAGGACGGCGTTTGTTGCCGATCTCCTCGACCACTTTGCGCTGTTCGAGCACGACGCGGCGCGGCACGCCGAGGCCGAGCATGCCGAGCGTGTCGCCAACGCGATCGAGCACGTCGGCTTGCGCCATCAATTCGGCCGGATCGGCATTTTGCGCGCGCAGGAAAATGTCCAGCGCTTCCTTCACGCGCAGCAGGTCGTCCTTGATCGCGGCGGAGACGGTATCGAGCAGACTGCGGTTGTGGCCGGAGATCGAGCCTTTGGCGTGCTCGAGTTCCTTTTCGCTCGGCAGCAGCGTGTCGAGCTTGTAAGTGCTGCGGATTTCCGCCGCGCGCGATCCCGCCGCGCTGGCGTGCGCGATGTAGTAAAGCAAGTTCTTGGTCAGGTCCGCTGGCGGCGCCGTGCGGAAAACGGCCTCGCCCGCATCGAGCAGGCGCTTGATCTCGCGATCGACCTTGCCGAACAGCAGCTTGATCGCGGCGCTGGCTTCGACCGCGCCGGAAGCCACGCCCTCGAGCACGCCCGACGCGACCCACCACAGACGCCGCGTGTTGTCGTCCGTGCAGATGCCGCGCAAGCGATCGAGCACCGAGGTGAGGCGTTCGAGCTGCGTGCCCGGCTGATCGTTGCGGATCCAGCGCAGCAACGAAAGCTGGAAGGCGCTGCGCATGCGCGCCGCTTCGGCCTTGAGCTCGACTTCGCCCAGGCCGGCTTCTGCATCCGCGGCGGCAGGCATCGGCGCGGACAGATCGGGCGAAAACAGCACGGATTCGGTGAGCAACTTTTCTCCGCGCGTGGCGCGCAGATCGTTGAGCAGCGGCAGCAGGACGATCGGAATGTCCTTGTGACCGCTTTGCAGGCGTTCCAGGTAATCCGGCAGCTGCACGATGCCGCGCATGAGGATCGCGTAGGTGTCGTCGGCGGCCTTGATCGTGCCATCGAGCAGACCGAGCGCGACGCGCTCCATCTCCTCGGTCACCATCGCCGCCCCGTACAGTTCGACCATGCGCAACGTGCCCTGCACCTGGTGCAGATACGTCGCACAGAAGCGCATCAGGCTCGTATCGGCCGGATCCTCGACATACGCTTCCAGATTCTGGCGCGCCTGTTTGAGCGTTTCATCGAGTTCCTGTTTGACCCAGTTGAGGGTCGTGAAGTCGATGGCGTCGTCCTGGAGTTTCATTGTCGTTCTCTCAAATCAGCCAATGCGCTGGAATGCCAGCACATTCTTGTTTTCGATGCGCTTGAGTTGCGCGTGCGCAAAATTCGTCACTTCGCCGGACCCCAACACGAGCAACCCGCCCGGCTTGAGCAGATTGGCCAGCGTCGCCAGCAATTCGCGGCGCCGCTCGCGCGCGAAGTAGATCAACACGTTTTGACAAAAAATCAGGTCCAGTCGTTTCATCGACGCACTGACTGCGTCGAGCAGGTTGAACTGCGAGAACCCGACGCGCTTGCGCAAGGATTCGCGGATGCGAAAAGTGTCCGCATCGAGCATCTCGCAATATTGTTCGGAATAGTCCGGAGGAATTTCCTCGAACTTCTGGCGCGGATAAAGCCCGGCGCGACCAACGGCCAAGGCCGGCAGACTGACGTCGGTCGCGGTGACGCCGAAATACAGTTTCGATCCCTTGCGCGACGACAGGTACCGATCGAGCACCATCGCCAGCGTGTACGCTTCCTCGCCGCTGGAACAGCCCACGCTCCAGGCGTGCAAGGACGTTTCGCGGGTATCGCGGGTCACCTGTGGCAACCAGTCCTGAGCGATCATCTGCAGCGACGGCGGATGCCGGAAGAAATGCGTCTCGTGCACCGTCAGGCGGTCGACGAGCGTCGTCCACTCGATCGCGCCTTCGGGGATTTTCTGTAGGTCGTTGAAGTATTCCTGGAAATTGGCATGCCCGGTCTCGCGCATGCGCCCACGCACGCTGGTGACCAGAAAAGCCTTGCGTTTGAGCGGCACAACGACGCCCGTGCGCTTCTCGAGCAAGCTCGCCCAGCGCTCGAACTCGCTGTCGTCCATGCCAGGCATGGCCATCAGCGACGATAAGGTCCCGGCGGCAACCGACATGCGAGATACAAACCTCCGAGATTCTATGCCGCATAACACTGCCAAACTTCCGCGCGAACCATCGCCGCGTATTTCTAGCGCTCATCGACTCAAGGTCCCTTCGGCCCCAAGTCGCTACCGGCTTACGCCGGCAGCTTGAAGTCCTGCACCGAGCGGCGCAGGTCGGCGGCGAGTTGCGCCAGATTGCCGATCGACTCGGCCGTCTGGCTCGCGCCGACCGAGGTCTGCGTGGTGATTTCCTGAATCACATTCATCGTCGCCGAAATGTTGGTCGCCGCGGCGGACTGCTGACGCGCCGCTTCGGAGATGTTCTGAATCAGGTCCGCCAGGTCGTTCGAGACTTTTTCGATCTCGCCGAGGGCCAGGCCTGCATCCTCGGCCAGGCGGGCGCCGGCCACCACTTCCGCGGTGGTCTGCTCCATCGAGGTCACCGCTTCGTTGGTGTCGGCCTGAATCGTCTGTACGAGCGTTTCGATTCGGCGGGTCGCGCCGGAAGCGCGTTCGGCCAGTCGCTGCACTTCGTCGGCGACGACCGCGAAGCCGCGGCCCGCTTCACCGGCGGACGCCGCCTGAATCGCGGCGTTCAAGGCCAGAATGTTGGTCTGCTCGGCGATGTCGTTGATCAGTTCGACGATCGAGCCGATTTCCTGCGAGGATTCGCCGAGGCGCTTGATGCGCTTCGAGGTCTCCTGGATCTGGTCGCGAATCGAATCCATGCCCGCAATCGTCTGGCGCACGATGCCGGCGCCTTTCGAGGCGATCTGCACCGAGCGCTGCGCGACGTCCGCCGATTCGGCGGAGTTCTTCGACACTTCGTCGATCGAAACGGCGATTTCGTTGATCGCCGCCGAGGCCGACGTGATCTGTTGCGCCTGATGCTCCGCGGCCTCGGCCAGGTGCATGGCGGTGGCCTGCGTTTCCTGTGCCGAAGTCGAAACGTGCAACGCGGTGTCATTGATCGTGGTGACGAGGGAGCGCAGCGCCTCGACCGCGAAGTTGACCGAGTCGGCGATCGCACCGGTTATGTCTTCGGTAACCGTGGCGCGCACCGTGAGGTCGCCTTCCGCGAGCGATCCCATTTCGTCGAGCAAGCGCAGAATGGCTTCCTGGTTGCGCTGGTTCAGTTCGGCGGTGACCTGGTAGCGTTGGCGCTGCGCGCGAATCTGGCTGGCGATCAAGAGAATGACGAGGAAGATGGCCACGCCCGCAGCGATCGCCCCGAGTGCGACGGACGGGAACCCGAACACCGGAACGGGCCAAGCGCGCCGGCTTTGCAGCTCGGTGATGCGCACCGATACCGGATCGGCCTTGAGCAGCACGGTTTGGGAATCAATCGAAGCCTGGTCGGCCGCTTGTTTGACGTCCTGCAGTGCGCTGGCGGAATCGAGCAGCTTCTTGACCGGATCACTGACCAGCGTGGTCCATTCACCGTTGATCTGGCCGAGAATCTCCTTGGCGTTCGCATTATCCATTGCGCGGATGTTGAGATCCGGGTTGCCGCTGATCAGACCGGCCAACACCGCGCCATAGAACTGCGCGTCGCGCTGCAAGCCGTCCGCCGCCGACTGCGCTTCCTCGCCGCCCTGCAGGATCGACTGCACGCGACGCTGCATGCGGTCGGCGAGCAGCATCTGGCGCGAGGAGATCATTACCTGGCTCGGCGAGCCGTTCTTCTCGGTCAGGATCTTGACCACCTCGTCCATGCGCGAGTTGAGCAGCGGCATCTTGTTGTTGAAATCGTCCGCCACGCCTTTCGTGGTCAGCACCTGTTCCTTGGAATCGAGAATCTTCGTGGCATTGGTGTTCAGGGGGCCCCAGGCCTTGTCCAGATCGGCAATTTCCTTGGCCACGCCGGTTACGTTGGCGTATCCCTGCATACCCGTGGTCGAGTCGCCGTTTTTCAGCTTGTTGAGCAGGCCGTCAACGAGATTGCGGGTGGCTTCGAGCGTCTTGAACGCGTCGATATTGCCGCCGGCGGCGTCGTTCGCGACCTTCGACAACTGCTGAGAACCCACCTCGATCTTGGTGACCAGGGCGCTGGCCTTGGCATCCTGACCGGCGTTGTAGGTCAGGTAACCGAAGTCGACAACGGCTACCAGAATCGAGGCAACCAGCAATACCACGAGCAGTGTATTTGCACCTGCTCTTTCCTTGCCGCCCGCTGCACCTGCTGTCACGCTCATAACTTACCCCTTGAAACAATCTTTCCGCGGCGCTATGCCGCTGCCTGTACGAAATCGGGCGTGCGCACCAGGGCGTGCATGCTGAACTGCCCCCAGACCACATCACCCAACGGATATTTTTCCGCGACGAATCGCGCGTAATGTTCATTTTCCTCGCCGACCGCGTCGCGGCGCTGCTCCTCGGAGAAGCTGCGCTGGCCGAGCACCTCGTCGATCAATAGACCGACGCTGCCGCCGAGCTGGCGCACGAGCAGGATGCGGCTGGAATCGGTGAGCACGCTGCGCTCGCCTTCCAGATATTGCTTGAGGTCGATCACCGGCACGAGGTTGCCGCGCACGTTGGCGACACCAAGCAGCCAGCCGCGCGTGCCGGGCACGACGGTCAGCTGCGGCAAGGTCAGGATTTCGTTGACCTCGTTGATGCTGCTGACGAGGTAGTGCGCGCCGATGCGAAAACCGATACCACGCCACAGCCCGGGCGCCTCGATCTGCTCGGGCAGGCCCGCGGCGTGCGCGAGACTGCGCTTTTCATAGTTCGCCAACGCCTCGAACGGCGTCAGTTGCTGCAGGTCGAGGACGCTGGACATGGGTCAGGCGGGGAGCAGTTTCTGGATGCGCGCGAGCAGTTCCTGCTCGGCCACGGGTTTGGTCAGGAAATCCTTCGCGCCCTGGCGCAGGCCCCACACGCGATCGGTCTCCATCGACTTCGTGGTCACGATCAGGATCGGAATCGCGGAAGTGTCGTTGTCGCGGCTGAGCGTGCGCGTGGCCTGGAAGCCGTTCATGCCGGGCATGATCACGTCCATGAGCACTACGTCCGGACGCTCGCGCTTGGCCGCGGCGATGCCGTCTTCAGCGCTGCCGGCGCTGCTGACGCGATGCCCGTGCTTTTCGAGCAGCGTGGTGAGCACGCGCACGTCAGTCGGTGAATCGTCGATGATGAGAATATGCGCCATCGTGGTCCCCTTGTTTGACCTGATCGCCCCCGCGCTCAACGCGCGACGTGACGGCGGATCGCGCCGAGCAGCTCCTCGCGAGTGAACGGTTTGGTCAGGTATTGTTCGGAGCCCACGATGCGGCCACGCGCCTTGTCGAACAGGCCGTCTTTGGACGATAGCATGATGACGGGCGTGCCCTTGAACATCTGGTTGTTCTTGATCAACGCGCAGGTCTGGTAGCCATCCAGCCGCGGCATCATGATGTCGACGAATATGATGTTCGGTTGCTGGTCCGAGATTTTCGCCAGCGCCTCGAAGCCGTCGGTGGCCGTGACCACGTCGCAGCCTTCCTTCTTCAGCAGCGTTTCCGCGGTGCGCCGGATGGTCTTCGAGTCATCGATGACCATGACCTTTACGCCGGCCAGGTTGCCATCTTTGTCTGTTTGTTCCACGTCCAACCCCCGATCGGAAAAATGCATCGCAGCTCGAAGCGAACGCGGCTGCGCGCCCCTTGATGGCTGCTGTTTAACCAGTAGTTACCAAATCTGTCAAGTAAATCCGCTAAGCAGGCATGCTTGCTCGGAAATTCGTGCCGGCTGGCAGGGCAAAACCAGCCCTTCCCGCGATGCTAGTATAGACCCGCCCCGACCACCGCGCCCGCCCGCAATGACACAATTTCCGAGCACATCCCGTGCCAACAGCGAGCATGCTCCGGTCGCAGGAGACACGCAAGCATGAGTTTTAACGTCGCGGTGTTGATGGACCCGATCGAGTCCATCCACATCGAAAAGGACACCACGTTCGCGTTGCTGCTCGAAGCGCAGCGTCGCGGTCATCGGCTGCAGTATCTGACCCAGGCCGCACTGGCCGTGCGCGACGCCGCGCCTTGGGCGCGCGCGCGCGGCTTGCGCGTGCGCGACGACGCCGCCGCTTGGTTCGAACTCGATGCGCCGCACTGGCTCGACTTGCGCGGCGTCGACGTCATCCTCGCGCGCAAGGACCCGCCGGTCGACGGCCAGTTCCTCTACGACACGATGGTTCTGGAACTCGCGCAGCGTGCCGGCGTGCTCGTGGTCAACGATCCGCAGGGCCTGCGCGACGCCAACGAAAAACTCTTTTCGCTGCATTTTGCGCAATGTATACCGCCGACGCTGATCGCGCGCGAAGCGGCGGAGATCCGGCGCTTCGTCGCCGAGCACGGCGACGTCGTGCTCAAACCGCTCGACGGCATGGGCGGCCGCGCGATCTTCCGCAGCACGCACGGCGATCCGAACCTCAACGTCATCGTCGAAACGTTGACCGAGAACGGCCGCAACTTCACCGCCGTGCAGCGCTACATCAAGGAAATCAGCGCCGGCGACAAGCGCATTTTGATGATCGATGGCGAGCCGGTGCCGTACACGCTCGCGCGCATGCCGCAGGGCGATGATTTCCGCGGCAATCTCGCGCGCGGCGGCAAAGGCGTTGGCATGCCGCTGAGCGACCGCGAGCGCTGGATAGCGGCGCAGGTGGGTCCGGAACTGTCGCGGCGCGGCATGTTGTTCGTTGGCCTGGACGTGATCGGCGATTATCTGACCGAGGTAAACGTCACCTCGCCTACCTGCGTGCGCGAACTCGATGCGCAGTTCGGACTCAATATCGCCGGGCAACTGTTTGACGCGATCGAGGCGAAGCGAAGACCCCAGTGAGTGCAAAACCTCCTTCCATCGGCAGCGGCGACCGCCTCGGCGTTACCCTGCTGTTTTCGCTGATCGCGCACGGCGTGCTCGCGCTCGGCCTCACGTTCGAATACGACAAGTCGGCACCGAGCCTGCCCGCGCTCGACGTGATCCTCGTGCAATCGGCGTCCGGCGAAAAACCCGACAAGGCCGACTTTCTCGCGCAGGCGCACAACAGCGGCGGCGGCACGCTCGACAAAGCCGTGCGGCCGAGCGAGCTCGTTTCCAGTCCGGTGAACACGCCGGAAGCCGGCATTGCGCCGCGGCCGATGCAGGCATCCGCACCGAAACCCGCGCCGCCGACCGAACGCGAGCTGCTCACGCAGCAGCGCGCGAAATTCTCGGTGACGACGCAGACCGAAACTCCGGAACAACCGCCGCTGCCGCAGCCGACCGCGCGCGACGTGCTCGAGAAGAAACTGGAAATGGCGCGTCTGGCCACCGAAATCCAGCGCGAATCCGAGGCCTACGCCAAGCGCCCGAAGAAAAAATATATTTCCGCGAACACCAAGGAATATGCCTACGCGGCGTACATGTCGGCGTGGGTGGCGCGCGTGGAGCGCATCGGCAATCTCAACTATCCCGACGACGCGCGCCGCGAACAGCTGCACGGCGACGTGCTGCTTACCGTGGCCCTGCACAAGGACGGCACGATCAAGAGCATTGATGTCGTGCAGAGCAGCCATCACAGCATTCTCGATGATGCCGCCACGCGCATCGTCAAACTGGCTGCACCGTTCCCGCCGATTCCGACCGAGGAAGGCGTCGACGAGCTGTACATCACGCGAACCTGGCAGTTCCTGCCGGGGGACGTTCTCCGTAATAAGTAAGGGCAAGGGGTACAATAGCGGCATGCAACCGATCAGCAACCTCGCCAACCACTTCCTGATCGCCATGCCGGGCATGCGCGATCCGCTGTTTCGGCGCAGCGTCGCGTTCGTGTGCCAGCACAGCGAAGAAGGCGCGATGGGATTGCTGATCAACCGCCTGTCGGAATACCGGCTCGGTGACGTGCTCGCGCAGATGAACCTGCAATCCGAACTTTCCCAGATCAGCGACGCGCCGGTGTTGATCGGCGGCCCGGTGCAGCCGGAGCGCGGCTTCGTGCTGCACAGTCCGCACGGACAATGGGAGTCCTCGTTCAAGATTTCCGATCAGCTGTGCGTGACGACGTCGCGCGACGTGCTTGCCGCGATGGCGGCTGGCAACGGCCCACGCGATGCGCTGGTCACGCTGGGCTACTCCGGCTGGAGCGCGGGACAGATCGAAACCGAGCTCAAGGAAAACGCCTGGCTCACCGTGCCGGCCGACGAAGGCATCCTGTTTTCGACGTTGCTCGAACAGCGCTGGGAAGCCGCCGCCGGTCTGGTCGGCGTGGATATTTCCAATCTGACCGACTATGCCGGGCATGCTTGACGCCAGCGCCGGGCATTTTCCACAAGTGGACAAACCCACATCTCTCATCACCGTCCTCGGCTTCGACTACGGTGCGCGCCGCATCGGCGTGGCCATAGGCAATCGCCTGAGCGGCGCGCGCGCACTGGAGGTGGTCGGCAACAGCGCGCAAGGTCCGGATTTCGCGCGCATCGGCGCGCTCGTGCGCGAATGGCGCCCGCACGCGCTGCTGGTCGGCCTGCCATTGACGATGAGCGGCGAAGAACAACGCAACAGCCAGGCCGCTCGCGCTTTCGCCGCCGAGTTGGCGCAGCGCTACGGCATGCCTGCGCACCTCGTCGACGAACGCTTGAGTTCGCGCGAAGCCGCGCAGCGTTTCGCGGCGCGGCGCGCAAGCGGGCAGGCCAAACGCAAGCACGCGGCGGATCTGGACGCCGTCGCGGCCGAGATCATCATCGAAAACTGGCTCACGCACTTCGCCGATGGATAGCGCCAAACCCGCAAACGTCGTCCAACTCGATGCCCACGGCGGCCTGCGTCACCTGCTGACGCTGGACGGCTTGCCGCGCGGGCAGATCGCGCGCCTGCTCGACCGCGCCGAAGAATTGCGCGAGCAAAGCCACGGCGGCACGCGCACGCTGGACCTGCTCGCCGGGCGCACGGTCATCAATTTGTTCTTCGAGCCGTCCACGCGCACGCGCACCTCGTTCGATCTGGCTGCGCAGCGGCTCGGCGCGCACGTGATCAATTTCGATATCGCCAGTTCGTCGACGAGCAAGGGCGAATCGTTGCTCGATACCGTGCACACGCTCGAAGCGATGCACTGCGACGCCTTCGTCGTACGCCACAAGGAATCCGGCACGCCGGCGTACATTGCCCGGCATCTGCATTCGAACGCAGCCGTACTCAACGCGGGCGATGGCAATCACGCACACCCGACCCAAGGCCTGCTCGACGCGCTGACGCTGCGCCGGCACGTGCAGGATTTTTCCACGTTGCGCGTGGCGATCTGCGGCGATATCCGCCACTCGCGTGTGGCGCGCTCGGACGTGCACGCATTGCGCGCGCTCGGCGTGCGCGACTTGCGCGTGTGCGCGCCGGCGCAGTTGCTGCCGGACGTCGACGAATTCGCGCACTGCCGCCTGTTCGAGGACTTCGACGCCGCGCTCGACGGTGCGAACGTGGCAATCATGTTGCGCCTGCAGAAAGAACGCATGCAGGCGGCGATTCCGTCGGAGGCCGAATATTTCGAACGCTTTGGCTTGTCGACACAGCGCTTGCAACGCGCCGCACCGGAATGCCTCGTCATGCATCCGGGACCCATGAATCGCGGTGTGGAAATCGCCGGCGAAGTCGCCGACGGCCCGCGCTCGCTGATCCTCGAACAAGTCGGCAACGGCGTGTTCGTGCGCATGGCGGTGCTGGCCGAACTGCTCGCGGGCGCAGCGAGCCGATAACGCGCATAATTGCGCTGGGGAAAACAATCGGGAGCCGTCATGCGTGGATTCGTTCGCCTTGCCGCCTGCGCGTGTGGCGCGGCCGTGATCGCTGCGTGCAGCAGCCCGCCGCCGCAGGACAACACCGCGCCGCTTGCGTTCGTGCCGGCCGACACGCCGTACGTCTATGCCAATCTGGAACCGCTGCCGTCGACGGTGACCGAGCTGTGGTCGCGGCGCATGCAGCAATACTGGCCGACGCTGTTCGGCGCCTATGACGAGTTGCTGCAGAAAGCCGCGCAAGAAAAAACCGACGCACAGGCGCAGCGCTGGATCAAGATCGCACGCGTGCTGCTCGATGAGCTCAAGACACACGATTCCTGGGACAAACTGCGCCAGATTGGTCTGAGGCCGGACGGTCGCATCGCGATGTACGGCCTCGGCATGGTGCCGGTATTGCGCCTGGAACTCGGCGATGTGGCCGCGTTCAAGGCCGAAGTCGCGGCGATCGAACAAAAAACCGGCGAGAAATTGCCGCTGGCGAAAACCGGCGCGCAGGAATATTGGCAGCTCGGCAATGACAAACTCGCTGCCGCCGTCGCCATCGAAGGCACGCATCTGGTCGTGACGATGTTGCCGCCGAATGCGAGCGACGCGCTCAAGCAAAATCTGCTCGGAGTCACGCGACCGGCACAGAACCTGGCCGCCTCGGGCGCGCTGCAAGCGCTCGCCAAGCAGTATGGCTATTCGCCCTACGGCGAGGGCTACATCGATTTCGTGCGCGTGACCGAGCGCTTGAGCAGCGCGGCCACAGGCACCGACGCGGAATTTGCCAAGGCGCTCGGCGCGCCGGAAAACACCACCGATGCCGCATGCCGCAGCGAGTTCCTCGATATCGCGCACAAGTTCCCGCGCTTCGTCATCGGTGCCGAAGAACTGGGCGTGCAGCGCATGCGCATCGGCGCGCAAATGGAAATCGAAAGCGCGCTCGCGCAACAGATTGTCGCCGCAGTGGGCGCCGCTCCCGGCAGCGGAGCTCCCGGAGAAGGCGTCGTGGATTTCTCGCTCGCGCTGCCGGTGCTCAAGCTCAAGGACTTCTGGCTCAGGCAAGCCGAAGCCGTCGCTGCCAAACCGTTTGCCTGCGCGAGCCTGGCCAAGCTCAATGACGAATTCCGCCAATCGCGGGCCAAGGTCGACATCACCGTGCCGCCTCCGTTCAGCGACGCGCTCGGTGTGCGCTTTACGCTCGACAAGTTCAGTCTGGACGCCGCCGGAAAAACCCCGGATGTCTCGGGAAAATTTCTATTCGCCTCGAACAATCCGCTGGCGGCCGTGGCCATGGCGCAACTCGCGGTGCCGCAGCTGGCGAACATCAAACTGACCGCGGATGGCAAAGCCGTGGCATTGCCGCCCGGTATCGTGCCGACAGCGTCCGCACCGCCTCTGTTCGTGGCGATGTCGGACAAAGCCGTCGGCGTCGCCGCGGGCGCCGATCAGGCCGCTGCACTGGAAACGTATCTGCGCGCGCCGCCGGCGAGTCAGGCGGTGTTCCTGCGCATGTATTTCAGCGGCAAGTTCTATGGCTTGCTCGCGCAGTCGTTCGACAAGCTCGGCAGCGTAATGCCGGCCGAACAGCGTGCACGCATCGAGCAGCAGAAAAAAATGTTCGGTCTCTACGAACAGGCGTTACGCGCCGTGGAGCTGACGCTGACCGCAACGCCGAGCGGCATCGCGTTGCACGAGACGATCGAGCAGAATCCGTGATTTCAACCGACCAGCAGCAAGCGCGCGCGAAAGCCCGCGCCCGCACTGTTGATGTCGAACGCCTGCAGCACCTGCCGACCGGCGGCAGCGACGATCGCGTTGACGTGGGCTTCCGGCAGCGGATGCAGGTCTGCCGCCACATTGCTCGCGTGCACCCGTCGCCGCAGCGGCGCAAGCAGGCGATTGGGCAGCAAGCGATAGACCCAGCCGCGCCAGTCATTGCTGTAGCCGCTGGCAATCTGGAACACCGCAAAACCTTCCGGCGCGAGCACGCGCAGGAACTCGCCGATGTAGGCGCGCTGCAGCGGCGCGGGGATGTGGTGCAGCGTGAGCGTGGAGTAGAGAAAATCGACACTGCCGTCGGCGAGGAATTCCAGCCGTGGCGTCGCATTTTCCACAAAGCGCAAATTGGAAAACTGCGCGTTCAGCGCACGCGCCTGCTCGACCATGCTCGGTGAAATGTCCACGCCGATCGCCTGCGCGTAACGCGCGGCGAGCGCGCGCGTAAGACGGCCGACGCCGCAGCCAAAATCCACCGCCAAGCGGCGCTCGCGCGGTCGCGCGAGCGGCACGCAATGCGCCTCGATCTGCGCGATTTCCGACTCGCCCTTGGCAAAGAATTCCTCGGCATCCCAGCGCCCGCCGCGCTTGTCGGGACTGGAAAGTATCGCCCACAACGGATCGTCTGCGCCGAGCTCGTTCCAGACTCCGCGCAACCGCTTGAGTTCTTCGTGCATCGCCCGATCAGGTCTCCACGAGCTCGACGCCGTCCATGCCCTGCGACAGCGTGTGCGCGTCGCCGCCTTGCGACAGCTTGATCTTCAGGCGCACTTCGTTGGCCGAGTCGGCGTACCGCAGCGCGTCTTCATAGGAAATTTCGCCGGCCTGATACAGTTCGAACAGGCTCTGATCGAACGTCTTCATGCCCAGGTTCGTCGATTCCTTCATGACGTCCTTGAGCTTGTGCACCTCGCCCTTGCGGATGTAGTCCGACACCAGCGGCGTGCCGAGCATGACTTCGACGGCGACTCGACGCGCCTTGCCGTCCGGCGTCGGGATCAGCTGCTGTGCGACCACGCCTTTGAGGTTCAGCGACAGGTCCATGAACAACTGCGGATGCCGGTCTTCCGGGAAGAAGTGCAGGATGCGATCCATCGCCTGGTTGGCGTTGTTCGCGTGCAGCGTGCACAGGCACAGGTGACCGGTTTCGGCGAAGTTGACCGCGTGTTCCATCGTCTCGCGAGCACGCACCTCGCCGATCATGATGACGTCGGGCGCCTGGCGCAACGTGTTCTTCAGCGCGTTTTCCCAGGAATCGGTGTCGATGCCCAGTTCGCGCTGCGTCATGATGCAGCCTTCGTGCTTGTGCACGTATTCGATCGGATCTTCGATCGTGATGATGTGCCCGGTCGAATTCTGGTTGCGATAGCCGAGCATCGCCGCGAGCGACGTCGACTTGCCGGTGCCGGTCGCGCCAACGAAGATGATGATGCCGCGCTTGGTCATCGCCAGCGTCTTGATCACCGGCGGCAGGTTCAATTCCTCGATCGTCGGAATGCGCGTTTCGATACGACGCAGCACCATGCCGACGTTGTTGCGCTGATAGAAGCAGCTGACGCGGAAACGGCCGACGCCGGACACGCCGATCGCAAACTGGCACTCGTGGGTTTTTTCGAACTCCTCGCGCTGCGACGGCGTCATGACGTTCAACACCATGTCGCGCGATTGCTGCGGCGTCAGCGGGTTCTGCGTGATCGGCGCGATGCGGCCGTGCACCTTGATCGAAGGCGGGACACCGGCCGTGATGAACATGTCCGATGCTTTCTTGTGCACCATCAATTTGAGGAACGAGGTGAAGTCTACGGTACTCATGGCCTGTACTCCCGGCGCTCGCCAGTTCTTGACGTCATCTTACACCTGCGCCACGAGATAGCCGCATCTTGCCGTCACTTGAATATCTCTTTGTTTTTCGCGTAGTTGATCGCCTGCTGGCGCGTGACGAGTCCGCGCTTGACCAGATCCTGCAGGCATTGGTCGAGCGTCTGCATGCCGTACTGGCTGCCGGTCTGGATCGACGAATACATCTGCGCGACCTTGTCCTCGCGAATCAGATTCCGGATCGCCGGAATGCCGACCATGATCTCGTGCGCGGCGATGCGGCCGCCGCCGACTTTCTTCAGCAGCGATTGCGAGATCACCGCGCGCAGTGACTCCGACAGCATCGAACGCACCATCGGTTTTTCGCCCGCCGGGAAAACGTCGATGATGCGGTCGATCGTCTTCGCCGCCGAGCTCGTGTGCAACGTGGCGAACACCAGGTGTCCGGTTTCGGCGGCGGTGAGCGCGAGGCGGATGGTTTCGATGTCGCGCATCTCGCCGACCAGGATGAAGTCGGGGTCTTCGCGCAGAGCCGAACGCAGCGCTTCGTTGAAGCCGTGCGTGTCGCGATGCACTTCACGCTGGTTGATCAGGCATTTCTGCGCGGTGTGCACGAATTCGATCGGATCCTCCACGCTGAGGATGTGACCGTATTCGTTCTTGTTGATATGGTCGATCATCGCGGCGAGCGTGGTCGACTTGCCCGAACCGGTCGGTCCGGTGACGAGGATCAGACCTTGTGGTTGCTCGATCAGCTCCTTGAATACCTTCGGACACGCGAGGTCTTCCAGCGTGAGCACCTCGGATGGAATCGTCCGAAACACGACGCCGGCGCCGCGGTTCTGGTTGAATGCGTTGACGCGGAAGCGCGCCAGACCGGGGATCTCGAACGAGAAGTCGACCTCGAGGAATTCCTCGAAGTCGCGGCGCTGTTTGTCCGACATGATGTCGTACACCAGCGAGTGCACCTGCTTGTGGTCGAGCGCCGGGATATTGATGCGACGCACGTCGCCATCCACGCGGATCATCGGCGGCAGGCCTGCCGACAAATGCAAATCCGACGCCTTGTTTTTGACCGAGAATGCTAGAAGTTCGGCAATATCCATGCGAGGCTCCCCTGGATGGTGCTCATGCGCTCGCCTGAGTATAGCTCCAGAAAACCAATGCAGTGCAATGGTTTGTTATGAACAATTCGAACCCGGCTTACCAGGCTTTATCAAGGCGCATCGATGCCGCCGCGCACCGCGCCGGGCACGACGTGCGCCTGCTCGCCGTGTCCAAGACCAAGCCCGCCGTCGCGATCCGCGACGTCGCCAGCGCCGGTCAACGCGCGTTCGGCGAAAACTACGTTCAGGAAGCACTTGGCAAGCAGCGCGAGTTGGCCGATCTGGGTCTGGAGTGGCACATGATCGGCCCGCTGCAGTCCAACAAATGCCGCCAAGTCGCCGAGCATTTCGATTGGCTGCAAAGCCTCGACCGCGAAAAACTCATCGCGCCGCTGATCCGCTATCGTCGCGAAGACAAGCCGCCGCTGAATGTGTTGATCCAGGTCAAAATCGACGATGAAATGAGCAAGTCCGGTTGCGCTCCCGATCAGATCGACGCGCTCGCGCAAAAGATCATGGGCTCGCCGCGATTGCTGCTGCGCGGACTGATGGCGATTCCCGAACCGGGCCCCGACATGCACAAACGCCGCCGTGCGTTTGCCCGCATGCGCGAATTATTCGAAGCATTGCGCGACCGCGATGCGTCGGTCGACACGCTGTCGATGGGCATGTCGGATGATTTCGAGATTGCCATCGAGGAAGGCGCGACGATGGTGCGTGCGGGAACTGCGGTGTTCGGGACAAGGAGCCCGAAGGCGTGAAGGGTTTGACCGTCACAAACCATCGAGGACTTTCGCGAACCGGGCCGTGACGGCATCGAAACCCTTCTTTTCCGGATGCAGTTCGTTCGCCCACCAGGCTTTGTAGGAGTCCGCGCGTAGCGAGTTGGAGAGCGTGCCGCGCAAGTCGATGTAATGCACGTATTGGTACTCCGGTTTGCCGGCCAGCGTCTGCAGCATCGTGTTGAAACGATCGATGAGGTCCTGGACCATTGCCGTGTTCTGCGGCAATCCGGCAAACTGCTTTTCCGCGAAACCCGGCTGCAGCCAAGGACCCGGCAGCGGGCCCCAGCCGCCGAGCAGGCCGCGCCCGTCGGGCACGGCGTAGTCATACCCGTGGATCAGGACGGGCAACGTGTCGCCGGCATAGTGTCGGCTCAGAACCGCGATCGCGTCGAGCACGGTGCGGTACGCCGTGGCGATGCGCTCGTTGATCACGCCGTCGACCACTTCAGAGTTCCAGCCCGCGATGCTCGAATTGGCATTGTTGAGCAGCATGCCGAACTCGTCACCGGCGATGTCGTCACCCCCGCCGGACAGCAACACCGCCTTAGGAACCGCGCCGAGCGCGGAAACTTTCTCAAAGCACCGCGCCAGCTTCTCGAGCTGCCCGCCGCGGTTGTACGCCATTGCCTCGATGGCATCACCGGCGTGCGCTGACGATTCGACGCGGTAACCGTAGTCATCGTCGAGCAACGTGAGCACATCATGAAACGGGTAGTCGAACCAGGAATCGCCCACGGCGACCAGATGGCCGAGCGCTTGCGTCGCACCGAAAGTCTGCGCACCTTTCGCACCCGCCGCCGGCATGGTCAGCCGCAATCCTTTGCCACGTGCAGCGACGATCCTGGCGCGACGCGCGAGCGCAAGCTTGCGACGCGCGATGACTTCTTTTGCGATGGAGGCGCCGCTGGACGCGGATTTTGGCTTGTGCTTTGTGGCCATGTCGAATCTCCTGTGTTGCCCTATTATCAATAAGCGATGTCCGTTATGGTGACATGTCGAAAACCAGGTATTCGACAGGCCAGCGCATCGCGCAAGATTGGAGATCGTCATGCAACGCAAACCCGTTACATTCGGCTGGGGAACCGGAACCGCCGGATGAATTCACCCCATATCAGCTTCATCGGCGGCGGCAACATGGCGCGCAGTCTGATCGGCGGATTGATCGGCAATGGCGTGCCGATCGATCGCCTGTCGGTAGCCGAACCGAACCCGGAGTTGCGCGAGGCGCTCGCGCGCGACTTCGGCGTGGCCGTGCATGCCGACAACAATGACGCGGCCCGATCCGCGGACGTGCTGCTGCTCGCGGTCAAACCGCAGGTGATGAAAACGGTGTGCACGGGACTGCGCACGCTCGCCCAGGCACGCAAGCCGCTGGTCATCTCGATCGCGGCCGGCGTTCGTCTGACGCAACTCGAGGCGTGGCTTGGCGGCGACATGCCGATCGTGCGTTGCATGCCGAACACGCCGGCGCTGATCGGCGCGGGCGCGACCGGCGCCTATGCGAACGCGCGTTGCACGGACGCGCACCGCGCGACAGCACAGAACATCCTCAGCGCCGCCGGCACCACGGCCTGGATCGACGACGAAGCGTTGATGGATACGGTCACCGCCTTGTCGGGTTCGGGCCCGGCCTATTTCTTCCTGCTCGTCGAAGCGCTCGTCGATGCGGCGGTCGCGCAGGGTCTTCCGCACGAGATCGCGCGCGCGCTGGCCACGCAAACCGCGCTGGGCGCAGGACGCATGCTGCGCGAAGACGCCGCCGCGCCCGCGGAACTGCGCCGGCGCGTGACGTCGCCCGGCGGCACCACGCAAGCGGCACTCGAGAGTTTTGCGGCGAGCAACTTCAACGCGATGGTTGCGCGCGCCGTAGCCGCGGCCACGCAGCGTGGCGGCGAATTATCTGCACAACTGGATGGCTGACGTGCCGTATCTGCAAAACGCCGGCGTGTTCCTGATCCAGACCTTGTTTGGGTTTTTCATCGTCATCTTTCTGCTGCGCGCGATGCTGATCGCAGTCAACGCGTCGTTCTACGAGCCGGTTTGCCAGTTCGTATACCAGCTCACGAATCCGGTGATCACGCCGCTGCGGCGTTTCGTGCCGCGCTGGCGCAATATCGAAATCGCCTCGCTGCTGGTCGCGTGCACGATCGTCCTGCTGCAGTGGATCTTGTTCGTCGGACTGTTGGGCGTGCCGCTGAGCGTCGGCGGCGTGGTGTTGCGGTCGCTCGTCGATCTCGCCGACTGGCTGATCCTGATCGAGATCGTCGCGATCTTCGGATTCTGCATCCTGAGCTTCTTTCCCGCGGCGCGCTACGACGGAAACTTCCGCTTGCTCGATCAATTCACCGCGCCGATCGTGCGCCCATTCCGGCGCCTCGTGCCGCCGCTCGGCGGCCTGGATTTCTCATGCTGGTTCGCGTCGATCGCGTTGATCCTCGTGCGCATGCTCGTCATCGCGCCGCTGTCGGATCTCGCTGCGCGCGTTTGATAACACTCTCGCATCAGCGGCGGGTGTATTATCGAATCCGTGGATCGCACGCGGAGGCAGCCATGCGCGTAGCCCATAAAGTCAGCGTCGCCCTCGTCGCCATCGCGTTGATGTTGTTGCTGCTGCTGATTCCGCGGCACGGACAAGGTCAGTCCACGCAGGATGTCGGCGAGTACGTCGTGCATTACAGCGCGATCACCACACAGCAGCTGCCGGCGGACGCGGCGAGCCAATATGGCATCACGCGCGCGGCTGACCGCGGCCTGCTCAATGTCGCCGTCCAGGCCAAAAATGCCGACGCCTCGATGGTGCGCGCGAATGTGAGCGCTACCGTCAGCGATCTGACCGGCCACGCGCAACCGGTGCGCTTCCATGAAACCAGCGAAAACGGCGCGTTCGACTATCTCGGCGAGTTTCCGCTCAACGGTTCGGGCAGTTATCTGTTCACGCTGAACGTCACGCCGCCCGGCACGACGCACGCATACGTTGTCAAGTTCAATCGCGATTACATCGTCGATTGATGCACACCTCGCGCGGGCGCGTCATTCTCGTCCGCCATGCGCAGGCCTCGTTCGGCAGCGCCGATTACGACCGGCTTTCGGAGCGCGGGCAACGCCAGGCGCAGCGTCTCGCCGAGTGGATGGTGGCGCATCCGGAATTGAATTTTTCCTACGTCGCCGCCGGCACGATGCGCCGGCATGCGCAGACGTTGGCCGCGATCGCCGACGCGTTCACGCGCGTGCAGCGCGCGCTGCCCGCGCTCGTGCAGGATGCGGACTGGAACGAATTCGACCACGATGCGTTGTTGCGCGCCTATGCCGGCCGTCGCGCCGGAGATCCGTTGCTGGTCGCCGCACGTTCCGACCATCGCGCCGCGCACACGCTGATGCGCGCGGTGCTGCACGCGTGGGCAACCGGCGAACTCGACGCTGCGATTCCGGAAAGCTGGAGCGTATTCGGCGCCCGTGTCGCGCGCGCGCGCACGCGGCTCGATGGCATTCCGAGCGGGTGCACCCTCGTCGTGAGTTCCGGCGGTCCGATCGCGCGCTGCGCGCAAGCCGCGCTCGGCTGCGACGACGCCCGCGCGGTCGCGTTGAATCTCGCACTGCGCAACACGGCGGTCAGCGAATTCCACACGCGCGACGCGGATTGGGATTTGCACATCTGGAACATGCTGCCGCATCTGACGGCGCCCGAAGACGCCGATCATGTGACGTATTATTGATTCAGCTCCGCAGTGGGAGAATTGGATTGAGCGAACTGTTTGCCTTGTCCGAACGCGCGCGCGACCTGCGCGATCGAGTCGCGCGTTTCCAGCGCGAGTCGATCGAACCGGCTGAAGCCGAATACTTCGCCCATCTCGAACTGCCCGGCCAGCGCTGGACGATTCCGCCGGTGATCGAAAAACTCAAGGATCAGGCACGCGCGGCGGGCTTGTGGAATCTGTTTTTGCCCGAGCCGCAACATGGGCCTGGTCTGGACAATCTCGAGTACGCGCCGCTCGCCGAGGTCATGGGACGCTCGCTGATCGCGCCGGAAGCGTTCAACTGCAATGCGCCGGACACCGGCAACATGGAAGTGCTCGGACAGTACGGTTCGCCGGCACAGCAGGAGCGCTGGCTGAAACCGCTTCTTTCCGGGCAGATTCGTTCGGCATTCGCAATGACCGAGCCAGAGGTCGCCAGTTCCGATGCGACGAACATCGCCACGCGCATCACGCGCGACGGCGACGATTACCTGGTCGATGGTCATAAATGGTGGACGTCGGGCGCGTGCGATCCGCGCTGCTCGCTGTTCATCGTCATGGGCGTGACGAATGCGGGCGCCGAACCGCATCGGCGCCACGCGATGATCCTCGTACCTCGCGCGACCCCGGGCGTTACCGTCGTGCGGGCATTGAATGTCTTCGGCTTCGACGATGCACCGCATGGCCACGCCGAAGTGCGCTTCGAAAACGTGCGCGTGCCGGCGGAAAATCTCATCCTCGGCGAAGGCCGCGGTTTCGAGATCGCACAAGGCCGGCTCGGACCGGGACGCATCCATCATTGCATGCGCCTGATCGGACTCGCGCAGCGTGCGCTCGACAGCATGCTCGCACGCGCGAACGCGCGCGTGGCGTTCGGCAAGCCGCTTGCCGCGCAAGGCGTGGTGCAGGACGCGATCGCGCAATCGCGCTGCGAGATCGAGCAAGCACGGCTGCTTACGCTCGCCGCCGCCGACACGCTCGACCGTCACGGCAACAAAGCAGCGAAAGATGCCGTCGGCATGATCAAGATCGTTGCGCCGCGCATGGCCTGCGCGGTGGTCGACCGCGCGATCCAGATCCACGGCGGCCTCGGTGTGTGCCAGGACAGTTTCCTCGCGCACGCGTACGCCGCCGCGCGCGCGCTGCGTCTGGCCGATGGTCCCGATGAAGTGCACATCGCCGCGTTGGCCAAGTCGATGCTGCGCGCATGAATGATGCGCTCGCGCTGCCGGAACAAGCCCTGGCGGCTTATCTGCAGGCGCACGTCGCGGACTTTCGTGGTCCGCTGCGCGCGACGAAGTTCAAGGGCGGCCAGTCGAATCCGACGTATCTGATCGAAGCCGCATCGGGAAACTATGTGCTGCGGCGCAAACCGCCCGGCAAGCTGCTCGCGTCGGCGCACGCGGTCGACCGCGAATTCCGCGTGCTGCGCGCACTCGCCCCGACCGACATCCCGGTCGCGCAGCCGCTGCATCTGTGTGCCGACGACGCGGTGATCGGCAGCATGTTTTACCTGATGAGCTATGCGCCGGGGCCGATTTATTTCGATCCGTCGCTGCCGGATCTTTCGGCGGAAATTCGCGCTGAGCATTACACGGCCGTGCTCGATGTGCTCGCGAAATTGGCGCGACTGGATGTATCTTCGGTCGGGCTCGCCGACTACGCCAAACCCGGCAACTATTTCGCGCGCCAGGTCGCGCGCTGGAGCGAGCAGTATCGCGCTGCCGAAACCGAGCGCATCGAGCCGATGGAGGCGCTGCTTGCGTGGCTGCCGAGCTCGGTGCCGGCAGACGATGGGCGCGTCGCACTCGTGCACGGCGACTTTCGCATCGACAATTTGATCTGGCACTCCGATGTGCCCTCGATTTCGACAATCGTCGACTGGGAACTATCCACGCTCGGCCATCCATTCAGCGACATCGCCTATTTCTGCATGGCGCTGCGCCTGCCGCGCAATCCGATCTTGCCGGGCCTCGCGGGGCTTGATCGCGCGCAACTCGGCATTCCCGGCGAAGCCGAGCTCATCGAACGCTTCGCCGCCGCCACGGCACTCGACCCGCGGCCGCACTGGAACTTCCTGCTGGCATTCCAGTTTTTCCGTCTCGCCGCGATCGCGCAAGGCGTGCTCAAGCGCGCGCTGCAGGGCAACGCCTCCAGCGAACATGCGCTGCAAGCCGGCGCGATGACGCGCACGATCGCCGGCTTGGGTGTCGCAGCGCTCGGCTAAGATCGCTGCACATTTCGAATCACTACAAGATCGTTCGCGACGCCTATGGGACCACAACGTATCGTTTGCCTCACCGAGGAGCCGACCGAGACACTGTATTTGCTTGGCGAACAGCATCGCATCGTCGGCATCAGCGGGTTCACCGTGCGGCCGCCCGAAGCGCGCCGCGACAAGCCGAAGGTCAGTGCCTTCACAACGGCAAAAATCGACCAGATCCTGGCGCTCAAGCCCGATCTCGCCATTGGCTTTTCCGACATTCAGGCCGACATCGCTCAGGCGCTGATCAAGTCCGGCGTCGAAGTCTGGATCGCCAATCATCGCAGCGTCGACGGAATTCTCGACTACGTGCGCCGCTTGGGCGCGATGATTGGAGCATTCGATCGAGCCGATCAACTCGCGACTCGATTCGAGGCGAACATTGCGCATGCCATCCGGCAGGCGAGTGCGTTGAAGGTGAGGCCGCGGGTTTATTTCGAGGAATGGGATTCCCCGCAGATCTCCGGAATTCGCTGGGTTTCGGAACTGATCGGCATCGCCGGCGGCGACGACATCTTTCCGGAGCGTGCGATGATGCCGCTCGCACGCGACCGCATATTAGCCGATCCGGAGGAAGTTGTGCGCCGCGCGCCGGACATCATTCTCGGCAGCTGGTGCGGCAAGAAGTTTCGGCCAGGGCAAGTGGCGGCACGCCAGGGATGGCAAGCGATCCCCGCAGTACGCGATGACGAACTGCATGAGATCAAATCGCCGCTGATCCTGCAGCCGGGCCCAGCCGCATTGACTGCCGGACTCGACGCACTGAGCCAATGCATTCAAAGCTGGGCCGCGCGACAAGCTGAACGGTAACACGTAAACAAATGCCTGCATTGCAAAATGCAACGAACAAGAGCTGTTCGGGCGGCGCGAATATGCGTAAAAATACGCGCTCGCATCTGATACGGACATCGCTATGGAGAGCGAGATCGAAAAAGCCAAATCGGGAATTTTGGGCTTGGACGAAGTTTTGTCGGGCGGCTATTCGCGCGGCAATCTGTTCCTGATAGAGGGCAAACCGGGTACCGGCAAGACGACCGTTGCGCTGCACTTCCTGCTCGAGGGCGCCAAGCGCGGCGAAAAGTCGTTGTACGTCACCTTGTCTGAAACCGAGGCCGAGTTGCGCCATGGTGCCGCCTCGCATGGCTGGACCCTCGGCGACGAAATCACCGTGTTCGAACTCGCGCCGCCCGAGAGCCTGCTCGATGACAATCAGCAGCAAAGTCTGCTCTATTCGTCCGACCTCGAGTTGGGCGAAACGACGAAACAGATTTTCGAGATTGTCGAACGCACGAATCCGAGTCGTGTCGTGCTCGACAGTCTTTCCGAAATTCGGCTGCTCGCGCAGAGCTCATTGCGTTACCGCCGCCAGATTCTCGCGATCAAGCATTATTTTGCGCGACGCGGTACGACCGTGCTGTTGCTCGACGACATGACGGCTGCGGTCACGGACAGCACGCTGCACAGTCTCGCCCATGGCGTCGTCATGCTCGAGGAACTCGCACCGGCTTATGGTGCCGAACGGCGCCAGATGCGCGTACTGAAATACCGCGGACAGAAATTCCGCGGCGGTTTTCACGACTACACGATTGTGACCGGCGGCCTCCAGGTTTTTCCACGGCTGGTCGCCGCCGAGCACCACTCGCGCTTCAAGCGCGCCACTTTGTCCACTGGCATCGAACCATTCGACAACCTGCTCGGCGGCGGCATCGAATCAGGATCGAGTACGCTGATCATCGGTCCGGCCGGGACCGGGAAATCGACGATCGCGCTGACGTTCGCCATGACAGCGCTGGCGCGCGGCGAGAAAGCCGCATTGTTCATCTTCGATGAAGAAGTCGGCTTGTTGTTCGACCGCATGCTCAAATTGGGAATCGATCTGGAGGCCCTCAGAAAACGCGGAGACCTCGTTATAAAGCAAATTGATGCCGCTGAACTTTCTCCGGGGGAATTCGCGCACCAGGTGCGCAA
>Ga0207695_10000358_pt1 | contig 104469 bp, 88 predicted proteins | sample KBSC54metaG_FD_184354 | JGI IMG/M metagenome (GOLD analysis project Ga0207695, IMG submission 184354) | Corn rhizosphere microbial communities from Kellogg Biological Station, Michigan, USA - KBS C5-4 metaG (SPAdes) (version 2) | ecosystem: Host-associated > Plants > Roots > Rhizosphere > Soil... | reverse complement strand
AGCGGCGGCCCTGCCGCCACGGATACGCTGCGCGAGTCCCCTCCCCCTTGTATTCCGCAGCGTAACTGGCCGGGTGGTCACTCCACCCGGCTTTTTTTATGTCCATGGATGGACGGTATGCCGAAAATGCAGGAGCAATTTTCGGCGATGTCCATGGATGGACGGTATGCCGGCACTTCCCACATTCGTGTGGTCGAAAATGCCGGAGCACTCCGGTGATTCTGCGGATGGCGGCCGGCAACGCCTAAGCCGCACTCTTCGTCAGCAGCGCGTTCAATTCCTGCTGCACGCGCGCGAATGTGCGTTTGAGCTCGGCCACGATCATCGGCGCCTCAGCGCCAAGCGTGCCGCTGCGCGCGCCGTGTTCCAGCCGCTTGGCCAGTTCCGACAGCGACAGCGCGCCGAGATTGGCGCTGGTGGACTTGAGCGAGTGCGATGGTGCGATCAGGCCTTCGATGTCGCTACGAGCGGCTGCCGCTTCCAGAGCGGCGACCGATTTGGGCGTGTCTTCCAGGTAGACGCGGACGAGATCGGTGAATTCATCGCCCATCACATCGAGCAGATCGCGAACGACGTCGGTGTCCAGTACCGCCGTGCTCGTCGCGGGGGCGCTGGCGGGCCCCGGCACGGTCGGCGCGGGTTTCGCAGTGGGTGCTGGCGCCGCAGGTTTGGCCAGCGACGGCACGCCGCGCGTCTTCGCGCCAGGCGGCAGCCATTTGCGCAGGGTTTGTTCCATCAGCGCGCGGTTGAGTGGCTTGGACATGTAATCGTCCATGCCGGCGCGCAGGCATTTCTCGCGGTCGCCGGCCATCGCGTTGGCCGTCATCGCGATCACCGGAATGCGCTTGCCGCTGGTTTCCTCGTTCTGGCGCAGAATGCGTACGGCCGTATAGCCGTCCATGATCGGCATCTGGCAATCCATCAGGACGGCGTCGTAGCTGTCCTTGTCCATCTGCTCGAGCGCTTCCTTGCCGTTGAATGCGCCGCCGTAACTCAGGCCCATCAGCGTGAGCAGGCGCTGTGCGACCTGGCGATTGACCGGATTATCTTCGACCAGCAACACGTGGCCGGCGATCGGCTTCGTCGCCTCGGGCGGCGCTGCGATTTGCACAGGGGCCTGGAGCGGCGCGTCCGGCATCGGATTGGCGGTTTCGACCGCATGTTCGTCGACGCCAAGCAGCTTGAGCAGCGCGTTCCGCATCTCGCTTTCGCTGGCCTGACGCGGTACTGTCGCGACGCGCGCATCGCCGGCGAGATCCGGTGATACCGGTTCATCGCCGAGCAAGAACGCGCAGCGCACGCGTTCCAGGACCGGTTCGCGATTGATGTTGCGCAACAAGGTCAGCGCAGCCGCCGGTGGAATCGCCGCCGTGTCGACAATCAGGAAATCGTAGGCCCAACTCTCGCCCATGCTGGCGGACGAGCGCAGCTTGGACAGTGCGTCCGCAGCCGCGGCGGTTTGTTGGAACGTCATGCCCCACGTGCCGAAAAAACTGCCGAGGCGGCGCATCGTGCCGGCATCGCTCGCCATCACCAGTGCGCGCGCGCCGTGCAGGTCCTTGCGTGCGGCCGTGGTATCGCCGAGCGCCTTGAGCAGCGGCACGCTGAACCAGAACATCGAGCCTTTGCCGACTTCCGAGCGCACGCCGATCTTGCCCTGCATCAGCTCGACGATGCGCTGGCAGATCGCGAGCCCGAGCCCGGTACCGCCGTGGAAGCGCGTCGTCGACGCATCGGCCTGCGTGAATGCCTGGAACAGCTTGCTCGAGGTTTCCGGGGCGATGCCGATGCCGGTGTCCTTGACTGCGAACAACAATTCGTAGTGTGTGCGCGATTCCTTGTGCTTGCTCAGATGAATCGTCACCGAGCCGCGTTCGGTGAATTTGATCGCGTTGCTGACCAGATTCGTCAGCACCTGGCGCAAGCGCGTCGGATCGCCGCGCACGGCGATGCGCACGGCCGGGTCGATCGTGACGTTGAACGCGAGACCTTTGGATTCGGCATTCTTGACCAGCAGCCGGTGCACCGAGTCGAGCAATTCGCGCAGGTTCAGGCCGGTGGTTTCCAGCTCGAGCTTGTTCGCCTCCATCTTCGAGTAATCGAGGATGTCATCGACGATGCGCAACAGCTCGCGCGAGGACTTGTAAGCGGTCTGCAGATAATCCAGCTGATCCGGCGCGAGTTTGGTCGACAGCACGATGTCGAGCAGCGGAATGATGCCGTTGAGCGGCGTGCGGATCTCATGACTCATCGTGGCGAGGAATTCCGCTTTCGCCATCATCGCCGCTTCCGCGTCCTGTTTGGCACGCAGGAGTTCGCTTTGCACGCTGCGCAGTTTTTCCAGTTCCGCCTGCATCGCCACTTGCGATGCCGAGGTTTGCGGCGGGGGCGGCCTCACCGGCAGGACAACCGGAGGGGGCGGCGGCGGCGGTTCCGGCTCGACCGTGGCGTACGCGCGCCAGCCGATCCAGCCGCCGAGTGCGGCGAGCACGAGCGGCGGCGCGATCCATAACGCCAGCATCGGTGGCAACACGAACGGTGCGGCCAATCCCACCGCGGCGACGATGCCGAGACTGACGCGCACGATCCACGGCGCCGCCGGATGCAGGCGCGCCAATGGCGAGGAACGATCAGACCGTTGCGGCATGGAAATCGAAACTCAGTTCTTGTCCGGCCTGTTGCACGAAATCCCCCTGCAGGTAATCGACGCCTGCATTCCACAACAGCGATGCACTCTGCGCGTCTTCGATGCGCGGCGCGATCACGCGGCGTTCGCTGTCGTGTGCGCGCACGACGATCTGGCGCAATTCCTCGCGCAGCGCGACGTCGCGCAGGCCGGAGCTGGTATATTTTGCCGCAAGCTTCAGATAGGCGACCGGCAGGTGCTGCAGCAGCTGCAGCGTGCCGGGATCTGCGTCGAATCCGGCCAGACACAGCGAGACGCCGATCGGACGCAGCGAATTGCCGAACGCCGCCAGTTCGCGCACGGCGTTGGCAGCTTCATCGAGGCGGAATTCGAGCACGAGCTGCGAGCCGGATAGCCGTCGCGTCTCCAGCAATTGACCGAGCCATGCGGCGCGCTGCGGGTCGCGCGCGGCCTCGATGCCCTGACTGACGAACAGGCGCACCGGGCGGCGCTGGCGTGCGCGTTCGGCCATCACCAGCATGCAGCGCGAAATCACCCAGCGGTCAATGTCGGCGGCGATGCCTTCGCGTTCGGCGATCGGCAGGATTTCGGTGGCCGTATACAATTTTCCGTCCGTGCCGCGCAGGCGCAGCAGCGACTGGAATGCCTCCTCGTCGCCGCCGGCGAGCGACACCATCGGCTGGAACAGCAACTGGAATTCTTCCGCGGCCAGCGCGGCACGCAACATCGCTCCCAGCGACTGCTCGATGTCGGCGCTCACGGCGGCTGCGGCGCGGTACACGCCGATGCGGTTCTGTCCCGGCGCGCGCGCTTCGGTCAGTGCCCGTTCGGCGGCGTTGAGCATCGCGCCGGCATCGCCCAGGCTCGCCGAGAACGCGCAGATGCCAAAACCAAGGCTCACTGTCAGCGTCTTGCCTTCGTGCTCGAACACTTCGCGCGCGGTGCGGTCGCGCAAGTCGGCGGCGAGCTTGGCCAGCCCGGCATCATCGCCGCCGTGACACAGCAAAACGAAACTCGTGTCGCCGTAGCGCGCGGCGAGATCCTTGCCTTCGATGTGCGAGGCAATGAACGCACCGACTTGATTGAGCAGTGCGTCGAAAATCGTCAAGCCGACGCGTTCGCGGATTTGACCGGCGCCGTCGATCTCGACGTACAGCAGGCCGCCGCTGCGCGCCGACGCGTCTTCGCCGGCGAGCATGGCATTGAGGTGATCGAGCACGTACGCGCGCTGGTACAAGCCGGTGACCGCGTCCTTCGGATTCTGCGCCTGCGCGCGGCGGCCGAGCGTGCGCGCGCGACGCACGCGATTGGTCACCGCGGAAATCAGGTGCTTGGGCCGGATCGGCTTGGATAGGAAATCGTCGCCGCCGGCGTTGAGTGCCTCGAAATGTTTTTCCTCGTCGTGTTCGCCGGACAGGAACACGATCGGCGTATTGATGAACGCTTCGCGCTCGCGAATGATCGCGGTCAGTTCCATGCCCGAACAGTTCGGCATATACAGATCCATGAGGATCAGCTCCGGATTGAAGCCTTCCAGGCGATCGAGCGCGGCGAGCGGGTCGGTTACGGCCGCGGTGTTCATCCCGGCCTTGCGCAGGATCGACTCGGCGAAGATCGCCTGCGAACGGTCGTCCTCGACGATCAGCACGCGGAACGGATCGGAGGTGTCGGCGTCGAGCAGCTCGGCGATGCGGCCCATGACTTCGCCGGATTGCGCCGGCAGCGGGATGAAGCTGTCGGCACCGGCACGCATCGCGCGCAGGCGCACCGGCAATTCGGCGGAATCGGAAAACGCGAGCAGGGCCAGGCGGCGGCCGACGCGCGCGCGCGCGGCCTTGACCATGTCGCCGATGGATTCGAGCGCATCCTGGAACGGCGCATCGATGATGACCAGATGCGGCGCAAACGCGGCGAGCACTTCTTTCAATTCGTCGACACTGTCGAGCAAGGTGAGCTCGTAGCCGGTCGTCTCGATTTTCTGATCGACTTCACAGGCCAAGGCGTTGCCATCGCTCAAATGGAACACCTTGCGCTGCTCGCTGCGCGCCGGTTGCGCGGGCGCCGCGGCGGCGAGCGGAGCGGGCGCCGGCTCCCCGGCGGCGGGCGCGGCAGCGGGCACCTTTGGCGCAGGCGCGAGGGCCGGCGCCGGGCGCACCGGCGCCTGCGATGGCGCTCCGAAGCGTTTCCAATATTCGGCCGGTGGCGTGACCTGCAACGGATAATTGGTGACCTGCGCGGGCGCGATCGTAAGCACCGCGGCTTGCGCGGCGGCGGCAACCGCCGGCTCTGCGCCATACTGCGACTCGTGGCCGGCAATCAGCGGATCGAGCTCGCGCAATTGCGCGGCGAACATTTCGCTTTGCGCCGCGTCGGGTAACGCCACGCGTTCGGCGAATGGTGCGATGAAGCGCTCGAGCGCAAACAGGCGTTCGCCGACATCGAGCAAGCCATAGCGGCCGCACGTACCAGCCAGCGTCTGCAATTCACGGAACAAATTGGTCAGCGCGTTGATGTCCCAGCCTTGCGTGGACAGGCGCTGGCCGCGCTTGCGCAAAGTCTCCAGGCGCTTGGGCAGATGGCGCAGGAACGCCAGCCTCAGTTCCGCCGCCTGTTGGGTATCTTCCTGTTTCTGCATCGGCTCCGCCCTTGCGCGAACTATACCAGTCCGGCACCGCGCCGAATAAGCAGCCCTATGCGGGCTTGAAGAACGCGAGCAGCACGATCGCGATCAGCAGCAGCGCGGGCATCTCGTTGAAGATGCGCAGCCAGCGCGACGAATGGGCGATGTGGTCACGGGCGAACTGGCCGGTCAGGCGCACGAGGTAGCCGTGGTACACGATCAGCAAGGCGACAAGCGCGAGCTTGGCGTGCAACCAGCCCTGGTGCAGATACGCCGGCACCAGCGCCAGCGTCCAGACGCCGAAAATTATGGTCAATGTGCCGCCGATGTCGGTCATGCGCAGCAGACGCCGCTGCATGATTTTCAGCTGCGCGCGCACGGCAGGCTCGGCCGATTCGGCGTGATAGATGAACAGTCGCGGCAGATAGAACAGTCCGGCGAACCAGGTCACAACGGAAACCACGTGCAGGGCTTTGATCCACAAGTACATCTGCGAACGGCACCATTGCGACCGGGCGCACAGTATAGCGGGGCGCGGCTTGACCCTGCGCGGCTCGCGGGGCTATAACGCGCTCCCCCAGAAAGGATTCCCTTGGCCAAGGTTTTGCCGCCTCCGGTTCTGATCGTGCGTCCGCAGCGCGTGCAACAGCGCTGGCGCAGGATGCTTGCCTGGGCCCTGGCCTGGGCGGCATCGCTGTTCGTGGTGTTTTTCGTGCTGCAGCGTTTCGGCGCCGTCGCCGATCAAGCGGTGCTGGCGAAAATCGTCAAGGATCGCGACGACCTGCTCAAGCAGGTTGCGGTGGCCAAGCGCGGCGAACAGGTGGCGAGCGCGGCCAATGGCGAGCTGCAGCAGAACCTGCGCGACCGTCAGGAGGAAATCGCCGGCTTGCGCGCGGACCTCGCCTTCTACAGCCGCCTGACCGACGGCCATAGCCGGCCCGAAGGCCTGAGCGTGCACGGCATCCACTTGAAGCCCGGCGCCAGCGCACATGTATACAATTTCATCGTTACGCTGACGCAGACGCTCAAGTCCGGCGACGTCAGCAGCGGCCACGTGCGCGTGAGCGTGAGCGGCGCCCGCGCAGGCAAGCTGGTCACGCTCGGCTGGAGCGAGGTCGCGCCAAACACCGATGCCGCCGGGCTGACGTTTTCGTTCAAGTATTTCCAGCAGGTTTCCGGTAGCCTGATGCTGCCCGAGGATTTCACCCCCAATCGCATCCAGGTCGACGTCGCCGGCAGTGAAGCTGGCCATGTCGGCCAGGAATTCGCCTGGAACGACGCGCTCAGCGCGCAGGAATTTGCCGATGTTCAGCACTAGGAAAGAGCCTCGCACCACGCACGAGGCGACGACGTTGATCGCCAACGGTACGACCATTCAAGGCGACATCAGCTTCAGCGGCCGCCTGCACGTGGACGGCAAGATCGATGGTGCGATCCGTGGCGATGGCGCACAGGCGATGCTGACGTTGTCCGAGCACGCGGTGGTCACCGGTGAAGTGCAGGCACCGCACATCGTCGTCGACGGCGCGATCACGGGCGACGTCACGGCGAGCGAGCGCCTGGAACTGGCCAGCAACGCCCGTGTGGAAGGCAACGTCTACTACAAGCTGCTGGAGATGTCGGCCGGCGCGCAGATCAATGGCAAGATGGTGCATCGCGCCGAACCGCCGCGGCAATTGGCCAAGCCCGTGGTCGAAAGCGAACCGGAGCCGGCCACGGCGAACGCCAAGGCTTGATTTTTGCGGTGCAGACCGCGATGTAGATCCGATGAACGAAGCTCCGAATTACCAGAACGCGCTCACCGATCCGCTCGTGTTCACGACCGCGGCCGCGCGCAAGGTGCGCGAGTTGATCAGCGAGGAAAACAATCCGAATCTCAAATTGCGCGTGTACATCTCCGGCGGCGGCTGTTCGGGATTCCAGTACGGTTTCACATTCGACGAGCAAAGCGCCGACGACGACCTGGCGGTGATCAAGGAAGGCGTGACCCTGGTGGTCGATCCGCTGAGCCTGCAGTACCTGATGGGCGCCGAGGTCGATTACACCGAGAGCCTGCACGGCGCGCAGTTCGTGATCCGCAATCCGAACGCGAAAACGACCTGCGGTTGCGGTTCTTCTTTCTCCGTTTAGCATGACTTCCAGTCTGCGCAGTCGGGCCAACGTTTTTGCTGCGCTGGAGCTGGACCGCTGCGCGGAGCAGCGCGAGGACGCAGCGTGGGTCGCCGCGTGCGCGGAGGCCCCCACCGCGCGCTACCTGATTCTTCGTGCCGACGGCGGCGCGCTCGTCGCCAACGACCGCGGCGGTCTGCTGCACCTCGACCGTGGCGCACGCGAACGCATCGACCCGGCGGCGAGTGCCAGTTTCCTCGGTTGCGCCGATGCCGCTCATCACTTCGCGCTGACGCTGGACGAGCAGACCGCGCAGCGTGCCGCGGCCGAAGTCAACGGCAAGTTTCTCGACCTGCGCAGCGCCGGCGGCGTATTGCCGGCGTTCGACGCCGGCTTGTTCGCCTATGCCCGCGGGTTGGCGCACTGGCAGCAGCGCACGCGCTGGTGCAGCGCCTGTGGCGCACCGGTGCGGCTGGAAGCGGCCGGCCACCGCGCCCAGTGTACAAATCCACAATGCGGCGTGGCACATTTCCCGCGCACCGACCCCGCGATCATCGTCATCGTCAGCCATGAAGGACGCTGCCTGCTCGGCCGCGGCCCGCAATGGCCGGAACGTCGCTATTCGACGCTGGCCGGTTTCGTCGAGCCCGGCGAAAGCCTCGAGGACGCGGTGCGCCGCGAAGTGTTCGAGGAGGCCGGCGTGCGCGTCGCACACAGCGATTACCATTCGTCGCAGCCGTGGCCGTTCCCGGCCTCGATCATGCTCGGCTTCACCGCGGTTGCCGAGGACCCGACGATTCGCCTCGGCGCGGAACTGGCCGAAGCGCACTGGTTCAGTGTCGAGGACCTGGTTTCCGGACTCAGCTCGGGTCAGATCAAGGTGTCCTCGCGCCTTTCGGTGTCGTACAAGCTGATCGAGCACTGGCTGCGCGAAACCGCGAACATTGAATTGAGCAGCTTGACGGAAGGGCAGTCTTCACCGGTTACGACGAACGGTTAGAATCGCGTTCATGGCGATCCGATTCGTGGCGATCCTGCTGGTCCTGTTTGTCGCGCACCTGCTGCCCGATCTGGTACGGCTGCGCGATTTTTCGTGGTGGCGCAAATGGCTGCAGCAGCTCGGCAAGCCGCCTTCGGCCGGCGGCGCGCTCGTGCTCGCGATTGTGGCGCCGGTGCTCGTGTGCGCGCTCGTGCAGTGGGGTCTGCGCACGCCGTGGTTCGGGCTGCCCGAGTTCGTGTTTGCGGCAGCGGTGCTGTACTACTGCTGGGGTCCGCGCGATCTGGAACGCGATGTTGAAGCGATCGACGCGGCGCCGGACACGGCGCAGCGTACCGTCGCCGCGCAGGCGCTCAAAGTCGGGAACGATGGCGCGCAGGTCGCGTTCGACGCCGAGCATCTGGTCATCGCCACGTTTCATGCCGGACTCAAGCGTTGGTTCGGCGTGCTGTTCTGGTTTGCGCTGCTTGGGCCGAGCGGCGCGCTGCTGTACCGCCTCGCGCAGCTGCTGGCCGAGGAGACTCGATTAGACGATCGCGAGACGGCGCAGAAATTCGCCGCACTGCTCGATTGGGCGCCGGCGCATATCATGGCGTTGTCGCTGGCGCTGGCGTCGAACTTCGATGCCGTGTTCACGAGCTGGCGCGATTACCATCGCGCGCACCCGCACGGCTATGCGAGTCTGGACCTGGGCTACCTCGACGCCATCGCGCGTGCGAGCGTGGAAGCGGATGTGGCCGCCGAGGAATCCCATGCCGATGCCCACAGCCCATTGACCGCGCTCGATGATGCGATGGTGCTGGTGCGGCGCGTGCTCGTGGTCTGGCTCACGCTGATCGCGTTGCTGGTGATTGGCGGCTTTTTCTAGGCGGCATCCGCGCGCATCTCGCGCACCTTCGCTTCGAGCATCGCCGCCGTCGCGTGTTTCGGCGGCACTGCCGCGCCCGCGACGAGTTCGATGTGCGACCAGAACCGGCGCGGCAAGCGCGCGCGGCCGAGTGCGGAATCGCGGCGGCTGAAGATGCTGCCCCACAAACCGCGCAGCGCAAGCGGCACGACCGGCACCGGCCGCTGCTCGAGAATTTTTTCCAGACCCGGCCGGAAGCGCTGGATTTCGCCGTCGCGCGTGATGCCGCCTTCGGGAAAGATGCAGACGATGTTGCCGTCGGCGAGTTCCTTGTCCACTTCAGCGAACGCGCGCTGCATGATGCCTTCGTCTTCCTTCGCGCCGGCGATCGGAATCGCCTTCGCCGCGCGAAACAGCCAGCTCAGGAACGGCATCTGGAAAATCTTGTAATACATGACGAAGCGCACCGGCCGGCGCACGCAGCCCATGATCACGAGCGGATCCATGAAGCTGACGTGGTTGCATACGAGCAGTACCGGGCCGGTCTCGGGAATGTTGTCGAGACCGCGTTTGTCGATGCGATAGAGCGTGTGGATCAGCACCCAGTCGACGAAACGCAACAGGAACTCGGGCACGAGTGTGTAGATGTAGATCGCGACCACCGCGTTCATCAGCGCGGTCGCCAGTAACAGGCCCGGAATCGACAATCCCGCCTTGTTGAGCAGAATCGCCGAGATCGCCGCGGCGACGACCATGAACAGCGCGTTCAAAATGTTGTTCGCCGCGATCACGCGCGAGCGGCGCGCCGGATCGCTGCGCGTCTGCACGAGCGCGAACAGCGGGACGATAAAGAAGCCGCTGAAAATCGCCATCAGCGCCAGATCGATCAACACGCGCCAGATGTGCGGTTGCGCCAGAATCGCCGGCACATCGCGCCCGAGCGCACCGACCGATTGCGGATGCGCGAAATACAGGTCCATGCCGAACAGCGTCATGCCGATCGAGCCGAACGGCACGAGCCCGAGCTCGACCTTGTGCCCGGACAGCCGCTCGCACAGAATCGAACCCAGGCCGATGCCGATCGAGAATACCGTCAGAATCAATGTATACACGCCCGGGCCGCCGCCGAGCACTTCCTTCGTGAAGTTCGGCAGCTGGGTGAAATGGATCGAGCCGTAGAACCAGAACCACGAGATGCCGAGACACGACAGAAAGACGACGCGATTGCCGCGGATATAGGACAAGTTGCGCCACGTCTCGCTGAACGGATTCCAGTTGAGCTTGAGCGCGGGATCGGGCGCCGGCGCCGGCGGCATCGCCAGTGCACTGAACAATCCGACAAGCGCGATCGCAATCGTCGTGCCGCCGACCAGCCACGCGCCGAGACCGTCGATGCGGATCAAACTGGCGCCGAAGATCGTGCCGAGCAGGATGGCCACGAATGTCGCCATCTCGATCAGGCCGTTGCCGCCGACCAGTTCGTGATCATGCAGCACTTGCGGCAGCAGACCGTACTTGAGCGGGCCGAACAGGGTCGAATGCAGGCCCATCATGAACAGCATCGCCAGCAACAGCGTGATGTTGTTCATGAGGAATCCGACGCCTGCAGCAAGCATGATCGCGATCTCCAGCAGCTTGACGAACTGGGCGAGGCGCGCCTTGTCGTACTTGTCGGAAAGCTGGCCGCTGGTCGCGGAAAACAGCAGGAACGGCAGGATGAACAATGCGGCGGCAAGGTTGGTGTAGAAATTCACATCGGCGGCGGACAACCGCGCGCTCAAGAATGCCACCAGGATCACGAGCGCGTTCTTGAACACGTTGTCGTTGAACGCGCCGAGCGCCTGGGTGAGGAAGAACGGCAGGAAGCGGCGCTCGCGCAGCAGCAGGAACTGATTGTGTTCGGCCATGGTCTGATCCCGGACTCGCGCCGAGGTTAGCAACCCTGCGCGCGAGATGCGAACTGGAGCGGGGGCGATCCCGCCGCTACACTGTGCGGCCCTGGCGCCGCACGCCACTGAAGAATCCAGGTTTTATGAAGACCCTGCACAAACTTTGCTGCCTGCTGTTGCTCGCGGGCGCCGCCGCCGCGCACGCCGATGCGCTGGTCAAACCGCTGCCCAATCCGGACCTGAGCAAACTGCCGGCGGACATTGCCAAGCAACTCAAGGACGCGCGCGAGCAGTTCGACAAGGACAAAATCAATCTGGAATCCGAAGTCCTTGGCGCCGGTTACGCGCAGCTCGGCGCGCTGTATTTACGCGCCGGCCTGCTCGATGTCGCCGCCATCGCGTTCTACGATGCCACCCAGCTCGCGCCCGAGGACGCGCGTTGGCTGTACGTGCGCGGCGTAGTCGCGAACGCGCAGAAGCGCGCCAATGACGCGCGCGCGGATTTCGAAGCCGCGCTGGCGCTGGATCAGGACTACCTGCCGATCCGCTATCGCCTTTCCGATACTTTGATCGAGCTCGGCGACCTGAACGGCGCGCACAAACTGCTCGACGACGCCTACGCGCAGCGCAAGGACATCGCCGTGCTGCCGGCGATGCTCGGCCGGCTCGAAATCCGCCAGCAGCGCTACGCTGACGCGATCGCGCATCTGAACGCCGCGTTGCAACTGGAGCCACAGGCAACGGCGTTGTACAAGGATCTCGCCGCCGCCTACACGGCGCAGGGCAACGCGGTTGCGGCCAAGGACGCGCAAGCCAAGGCCGGAACGACGCAGCCAAGTCTGGCCGATCCGCTCGTCGCTGGTATTTTCAGCAGTGCCGCTGCGAATGCGCCAACGCCGAGCGGCACGCCGTTGCAGCAGGCGCGGCAGCTGATGACGCGGCGGGACTTTGCCGGCTCGCGCGATAAAGTGGAAGAGGCGCTGAAGGCGCAGCCGGACGACGTCGAAGCGCTCGCGCTCGCCGCGCGTCTGGATGCGCTGATGATGTTCACCGAACAGGCGCAACGCGAAGCGGCGCGTGCCCTGAAATTGCAGCCGCAAAGCGCGAGCGCGAACCTGAGCCAGGGCATGGTTTACGAGTTCGCCGGCGACGATGCGAACGCGCGCATCTATTACCAACGTGCGGTGCAGGCTGATCCAGAACTGCCCGACGCGCGCCTGCTGCTCGGCAATTCATTGATGCGCAACGGCGATTATGCGCAGGCCGCCGAGCAGTACCGCCGGCTGGTTGCGATCGCGCCGAGCAATGACAACAACGCCGACGCGCGCGTAGCCGCCGCGTTGTTCGCTGCAGGCAAGTGCACAGATGCACTTGCCGACCTTGATGCCAAGCTGCTCAAACGTGCGCAGGACGGCGACTTGATGCAGGTCTTCGTGCGCGTGACGAGCACGTGTCCATCGGCAAAAGCGGCCGAAAAGGAAATGGCGCTGGACTACGCCAAGGCGCTGTACAAACAGCGGCCGGACGCCGGCGACTCCTCGGCCCTGGCGTTGGCGCAAGCCGCCAACGGCAAGTTCGAGGATGCGCAAAAAGCCCAGGCCGAAGCGATCTTCGAAGCGGTGCGCGCCGGCAATGGCGATGCGGCGAAACTGTATCGCGAGACGATGCAGCAATTCTCCGCGAAGCAGATGCCGGATCGCCCGTGGCCGCCGGCGCATCCGTATTTCCATCCGCCGATGTTGACGCCACCGCTGGTCGCGGCGAAGGCCAATAATCCCTGACCAGCGTTGCGCGGCGCGCGAAAACTCGTACCATGCGCCGATGGCCGGATGGCGCGAACGTTGGTTCGGAAAGGGGCACACCCGGCACGCCGACCCGGGGCCGACCGGCGTGGTCTGGAGCTTGCGACTGGAGCGCGATCGCAGTGCGATCGGCAAGCTCAACGATCGCATCGAGCAAAACCTATTGCCGAGCGTGCCGGAAAAGATCGTGCGTCCGCTGCAGGTCGCGCTCGACGAATTGCTGACGAACGTCATCATGCACGCCGAACAGGCGGCCGGCCCGATCGAGTTGCAGCTGGCGCGTTCGGCCGGCGCGCTCGATGTGACGATCCGCTACATCGCCGACCCGTTCGATCCGACCGCCAGCAAAGACATTCCTGCGGCAACGAGCATTTCCGACTCACGGTTGGGCGGACTCGGGATTCCACTCGTGCGCGCGTTGATGGACGAGTTTCGCCACGAATACGTGGACGGACGCAACATAGTGCATCTGCGGAAGAAATGCTGAGCCAATAGCCGCGTGACCGCGTAGGAAGACCAACGGTCTAGCGCAGCAATCGGGATGCGGCTGATTGCGCCGGCCTGTGGCAGAATTCCCGCATGGGGATCCAATGGGTTTGGAGGCGCAATGGCCGCGGCGCGTGGCTCGCAGCCGTGTGCCTGCTGCTGGCATCGATCGTCCACGCCGAGCCCACCCCCGAAACCGCGCGCTTCCGCAGCCTGACCGACACTGAAGGCTTGTCGCAGCTCAGTGCGCTGGCGATCGCGCAGGATCGCGCCGGTTTTCTGTGGATCGGCACGCAAGTCGGGCTGAATCGCTACGACGGCGCGACGTTTCGCACGTTTATCCGTCAACGCGGCAAGTCCGATTCGATTTCCGAGCACTACATCTCGGCGCTGCTTGCCGACGCCGACGGCAGTTTGTGGGTCGGCACGCTGAACGGTTTGAATCACTTCGACCCGAAAACCGAGTCGTTCACTTCGTTTTTGCCGCGCGCGGACGACGCGCACACGCTGCCGCACCAGAAGATCAACGCCTTGCTGCGCGACCGCGACGGTGTTTTGTGGATCGCGAGCGACGGCGGCCTGTCGCGTTACCGGCCGGCCACGCGCGATTTCGAAACGTTTGTCGACGGACTCGCCGATCGCCGTGTGCAAACGCTGACGCTCGACGACGTGGGCGGCTTGTACGTCGGTACCGCGGCCGGTCTTCTGCACCAGGATGCGGCGACGCGTGCGTTCGCGCCGGTGTTCGCCACGGACGAGCACGCCGGCGCGCTGCGCGGCTGGATCAATGCCGTGCTGCTCGATCGTGCCGGCGAGTTGTGGATCGGCACCAAAGACGCCGGCTTGTTGCGTTATTCGCCGCGCGACCATGCGTTGCGGGAGTGGCGACACAGCGACACGGACGCACAGTCGCTTTCCCACGATCGCGTCTACGCGTTGCTCGAGGACCGCAGCGGCCAGTTGTGGATCGGCACCGAAGCCGGCGCCGACCTGCTGCGCGACCGCAGCGGCGCCGCGCCGCGTTTCCTGCGCTTCCAGCATCGGCCGCAGACGGCGACCAGCATCGGCGCCGGCCGCGTGGTGAATCTGTTCGAGGACACTTCCGGCGACCTGTGGTTTGGCACGTGGTCCGGTGGCGCAAGTCTGCTCAGTCCGGTGCGCAGCCGCTTCCTGAGCTTCGATGCCAACGTACTCGATCCGGGCGCACGCGACACCGCCGAGATCGTGCATATGGCCGACGCCGGCGATGACAGTATCTGGCTCGGCACGCGCCGCGGCTTGTTCCATTTCGACGCGACCAGTTATCGCCTGCAAGCGGCGCCCGCGACGGCCGGCATGCTCGTCTACGCCGTGGCGCATGACGGCGACACCCTGCTGCTCGGCACCGATCAGGGCGTGCGACGTTACGATCCGCGCAGCGGCAAAGTCGCTGCCGTGAGGCTGCCCGCGGCCGTGGGCCGGCCGTTTGTGGATTTCATCGTCGTCGATGACGACCGCGTGTGGATCAGCACGCGCGATGCCGATCTGTTCGTGCTCGATCGCGGCCTGGACACCGTACTCGCGCATCACGTGCTCGACTCGCGCGAACACTTCATGGCCAACTTCGATGCGCAGTTGAAGGTGCTCGGCGGGGACAAGGGCCTGTACTGGTTTTCCGCCGACGGCTTGACGCTCAAAGGGCGCCTGCGCGCGAATCCGGACGACCCGCACGGTCTGCAATCCGATACCTGCCACTATTTTGTGCGCGGCACGAACGGCCAGGGCTGGCTGGCGACGGCGGCGGGATTGCATCGCCTGGATTTGCCGGAGCCGGGTGACCCGGTGCACGCGCGTTTCACGGTATTCAATCCGAGCGGCGGTGCGAGCACGAATGCGATCAAGAGCATCATCGAGGACCACAGTGGCCAGTTGTGGATGAGCAGCAACGCCGGCATCGCGCGTTTCGACCCGCAGACACAGCAATTCCGTTTGTATGGCGCTGCCGACGGCGCGATCGAGCGCGGCTATTACGCGTTCGTGCACGCCGTCACGGCGAGCGGCCGCATCGCGTTCGGTGGCGCCTCGGGATTCACGATTTTCGATCCGTCGCAGATCGGCGGGTTGCCGCGTCCACCGCGTCCGCTGCTGACCTCGCTCGAGCTTGACGATCGCGTGGTCGAGCCGCAGCGTGGCGATACGGTGTTGAGCGAGCCGTTGTATCGCACGGCGCAACTGGAATTGCCTGCCGGCCGCGCGCGCGGGGTCGGTCTGGTTTTCGCCGCGCCTTACTTTGTCGCGCCCGAGCAGCTGCGTTTTTCCTATCGACTCGACGGCTTCCAGGACAACTGGATCGAAACCGACGCCCAGCGCCGGCTGGCGACGTACACGAATCTTGCGCCCGGTCGGTACGTGTTTCGCGTACGCGTACGCACGGCGGACGCGGACTGGGTGGCCGACGAGGCGCAACTCGCGTTGAACATCGAGCCATTCTGGTGGCAGACGTGGTGGGCCCGATTCGCCGCTGTGCTGGCGACGCTCGTGGCGATTTGGACGGTGATCCAGCTCCGCCAGCGGCGTAACGATCAGCAGCGGCGCTGGCTCGCGCAACAGGTTCAGGAACGCACCGCCGACGTGCTCAATCTCGGCCAGATCGGCCGCGAGCTTACGGGAACGCTCGACTTCGAACAGGCCGCCGAACGCGTCTATCGGCAGGTGCGCGCGCGTCTGGACGCGCACGTTTTCCTGATCGCGATTTATCGACCGGCGCGGGCCATGATCGAAGTCGACTATCTCGTCGAACACGACACACGCCGCCCGAAGATCGAATACGCGATTGGCGAGCCCGGCCGCCCAGCCGTCTGGTGCGTGCGCGAAGCGCGCGAACTGGTTGCTGCCACGCGCATGCAACTCGCCGAACAGGTCTGCGGCCTGCAACCCGTGCTGCAAGGCGAGTCGATGGAATCGGTGATCTATTTGCCGTTGCGCATCGAACAGCGCGTGATCGGCTGTCTGTCGGTGCAGAGTCCGCGCCAACACGCGTACACCGTCGCCCACCTGGAATTCGTGCGCGCACTGGCCAGCTACACCGCGATCGCGCTCGACAATGCCGACAACTATCGCAGCCTCGATCAGTCGATGACGAGCATGCAGCACACGAATCTGGAGCTGGAGAAAGCCTATGCGCGCATCGAGGAGCTCAGCCGCACCGATCCACTGACGGGACTCGGCAACCGACGTTCGCTCGATCAACGTTTGCCGTCACTGCTGGCGGCAGTCGATCGCGGCGAACGCCTGCCAGGTGGCAAGACCCGGCTCGCGTTTTTCGTGCTCGATGCCGATCGCTTCAAGACGATCAACGACGAATATGGCCACACCATCGGCGATCTCGTCCTCGGCGCGATCGGCGACGTGCTCAAGCGCCAGGTACGCGAGCCCGGATTCGTCATCCGCTGGGGCGGCGAGGAGTTCCTGGCGGTGCTGCCGGTGCTGGACGATGCCGAGGCGTTGCACAAAGGCGAGTTGCTGCGCATCGCCGTGGCGGCATGCGGCGCGAACATCGGCGCGCCGGCGCGATTGCATTGCACGATCTCGATCGGCTTCGCTTGCTATCCGTTCGATCCGACTGCGCCGCAGCGCCTGCACTGGGAGCGTGTCGTCGAGGTCGCCGACGGTGCGCTGCATGCGGCCAAGCGCGTCGGCCGCAATCGCGTGCTCGGCTACCGCTGCGCAGCGCCGATCGACGCCGATTTCGAGGCGCGTCTGCGCCGTGGCGCCGAGGCGTTTGCCGAATCCCGATTGATAGAGCTGGTCGATGCCGGACGCGGCGGTCGTGACGTTACGGCTGTTTAGCCAGTTCGACAATGTGAGCGACACGCCCGGAATCGTAGACCTGCTCGTTGCGTGCGGCGCGAACGGTACCCCAGTCGAGCGTGAAGATTACGGTCGATAGGTCGTAAATCGGCCCGTGAACGATGAGCGCGTCCGTTTTCGGCAGCGCCGAAAAAACCGCCTGGTACAACAACACGGCGTCGAGCAGAGTCAGGTCGACGCCTGGATGGCCACCGTCCGCGGCTAGCCAGATAAGGTCTGGAAACTCGTGTTCGCCGAGCAGCAGCTTGTCGGCAACAGGAACATAGATCGCGTCAATCTCGCGCGCGAGAAATCTCTCATTGGTTTGTAGTGCCTGGGTAAGATCGGCGGACAGGTAAGTGCCGAGCAGCACCGGATGCGCACCGCGGCTGAGTGCCAGATTGGCGAGGTCATGATGCGCGCGGCGTGAAACTTCGCAGCTGTCAACAGTGTTTGCCCGGCGCGGGTCGCACAGCACCGAGCCGGCGCGCTCCTGCAGGACGACATAATCGTAGTGCTGTAGCGTCAGCAGTCTTTCCACAGAACCATCGGCAATGCGATCCGCCAGTGCGGCACCGCTCTTCACGAGCATTTGCGTTGCAACTGGAAAACCGTTGGCTTGGCCCAAAGCCGCGAACACGGCCGGCAGATTATTGACAAACGTGAAGCTGTTGCCGACAAACAGCACGCGAGTGCCGACTCGTGCTTTGTGGGCATCGTAGCCAACGCGCGCCCCGATCGCGCAAGCGAGACAGAGGCAAGCAGAGAACAGCAGCTTCGACGAGATCCGCACATCTCGATTTTAACGCTGACCGTTCAAGCTGCCGCAAACAGGCCCCTGTCCAATTCGCCGAACCAGTGCAGCTTCGCACTCAGCGCGGCGACTTCACCGAGGATCAGCAACGCCGGCGAGCGCACATCGTGCCGGCGCTGCAGTTTGGGCAATTCGGCAAGTGTGCCGGTGATCACGCGCTGTTCCGGCCGCGTGCCGTTTTCGATCAGCGCGAAAGGCGTGTTCGCGGCGCGGCCATGCGCAATCAGTTGCTCGCGCAATGTATCGAGTTGCGCCACACCCATGTAGATCGCGAGCGTCTGGCGTTCCGCGGCGAGCGCGCGCCAGTCCAGCGTATCGAGCGATTCCTTGCAATGCGCCGTGAGCAAACGCACCGATTGCGCGTGGTCGCGGTGGGTGAGCGGCACGCCGGCGTACGCAGCGCAGGCGAGTGCGGCGGTGATGCCGGGCACCACTTCGTACGGCACCGCGTGCGCGCGCAGAAATTCCAGTTCCTCGCCGCCGCGGCCGAACACGAATGGATCGCCGCCTTTCAGGCGGACGACGCGAAGACCGGCGCGTGCGTGCTCGAGCATCAGCGCGTGGATGCGCTCCTGGCTGACGTGGTGTTTGCCGGCTTGCTTGCCGACCTCGATGCGTTGCGCATCGCGTCGCGCCAGATCGAGAATCTGCGCGCCGACCAGGCGATCGTGCAGGATTACATCGGCTTCGTTGAGCACACGCAATGCACGCAGCGTCAGCAAGCCCGGATCTCCGGGACCGGCGCCGACGAGCGCGACACTGCCGGCCGGCGCCGGAGTGGACGCGGCGAGCGTGCGATTCAATTCCCGTTCGGCGGCGCTCACGTTTCCGGAGCGCAACGCTTGCCAGACGCGGCCCGCGAACACGCGTTCGTAGAAACGGCGGCGCGACGACAGCTGACGATGACGTGCGCGAATCGTACGGCGGTGTCGCTGCAGCAACGCCGCCAGCGGGCCGAGTGCGTGATCGAGCAGAATTTCCAGGCGCTCGCGCAGCCAGCGCGCCAGCATCGGCGCCGCGCCCCCGGAAGAAATCGCCACGATCAGCGGCGAGCGATCCACGACCGCAGGCACATGGAAGGTCGACAACTGTGCATCATCGACGACGTTGACGAAAATGCGTCGCGACTGCGCCGCCGCGGCAACTTGCGCATTGATCGCGTGCTCGTCCGTTGCCGCGATCACGAGCCAGGCTTCATCGAGCCAGCTTTCCTCGAAGCGGCCCGCGCGGTACTCGATCCGTTCTGCTGCGACCCACTGCTCGAGCTGTGCGCACAGCGCCGGTGCCGCCACACGCACGCGCGCGCCGGCGGCGAGCAGGGCCGCGGTTTTTCGCGCCGCGACGACGCCGCCACCGGCGACGAAGACGAGGCGGCCCTCGAGCGCCGCGAAAATCGGGTACAGATGCATGGGCAGCAGCATCGCCCGTGCCGTGCCGGGCGGCAAATAGCCGCTCGGAATCGCAGCATGCGATCCGGTTATGGCGTTGCGCCATAGTGCGGAAAGCTAACAGCAGCCGCCAGAAACATTCACGTACGGATGGATGGACGTCCAAATCGTTTCCTGCTATGGTGCGGCGCACAACTCCAGGGAACGTCAATGTTGCCGAAGCGCTTGCTTTGTTGTTGTCGCTGCTGAAACCGCGCTTACGCCGTTTGTAGCGACCGACACCCTGCGAGCACTGCCATGACCCTGACCCAGCTTCGTTACCTGATCGCCATCGCCGATTCCGCCCTCAACATCACCGCGGCCGCCGAGCGTGTGCACGCCACGCAGCCGGGCGTCAGCAAGCAGCTCAAGCAGCTCGAGGACGAACTCGGTTTCCAGTTGTTTTCGCGCAAGGGCAAGAGCCTGCACGCGATCACGCCGGCCGGGCAGCAGGTGCTGCAGCGCGCGCGCATCATCACGACCGAAGCCGGCAACATCCGCGCGATCGCCGCCGACCTTCGCGGCGAGGAGACCGGCGAACTCGCGATCACGACGACCCATACGCAGGCGCGTTTCGTCCTGCCACACGCGATCGCCGCGTTGAAGCAGCGCTATCCTGGCGTCAGTGTGCATCTGAAGCCGCAAGGCGATGCGCAGGTACTGGGCGTGTTCGAACGCGGGCAGGCGGATCTGGCCATCGTCAGCACCAGTGATGCGCCGCCCGAAGGCGGTCTCGCGGTGCCGTTGTTCCGCTGGCGGCGCACCGTGATCGTGCCGCGCACACACGCCTTGGCGGGCGCGAAACGCCAGCTGAGCTTGAGCGATCTCGCTCGGCATCCGCTGGTCAGCTACGAATCTTCGCTGCGTCCGGAATCGTCGCTGCGCCGCGCGTTTGCTGCGGCCGGCGAGTCGCCGCAGTTTGCGATGACCTCGCGCGACGCGGATCTGATCAAGACCTACGTACGCGAGGGTCTCGGCGTCGGCATTCTTGCCGAGATGGCGCTGCTGCCCGAAGATACGCGCGACCTGCTCGTGCTCGATGTGCAGGAAGAATTCCTGCCGACGTGCACGACATGGCTCGTGCTGCGCCACGACGGCGTGCCGCGCAGCTATGCGTTCGCGCTGATCGAATTGATCGCGCCGCAACTGGATCGGCGCGACTTGCAGCGGGCGTTGAACGGCGACGCGCCCGGGCAGTGGCCGGTAGCCCCGCTGTGGTCGACGGCAGCGCGCTCTCGCAACGCGTCGACTGCGCCGGCAGGATTGCCGGCGCGAACAGCGCAGCTGGTCTGAAAGGCGAGCGACATGGACGTCGCGAGTAATCGCATTGCGAGCGTTGCTGAGGAGGAGGCAAGGATGCCGACTGGGGTGCGCTTCAAGGACGAATCTCACGCCAACGCTGCGCAGCGGTCCTAGCGCGCCAGATTGCGCAAGTTCTGCGCCTTGGCCCGACTCACCGCCAGCCGCGTGCCATCCGTGAGCTGCGCGATCAACTGTCCGCCCGGTTCGCGACGAAATGCCGCGACATGATCGAGATTGACGATGTGCGCGCGATGGATGCGGGCGAAGCACTGCGGATCCAGGCGCGTCTCCAGATGGTTGAGCGACAGATTCAGCACGTGCTGCGCCGCGCCTGCATGCGCGGCGATGTAGTCGCCGACCGCTTCGAACCAGGCGATATCGGTCACCGCCAGCGGCACGATCGCGCGCCCGTTGCGCACGAACAAGCGGCTGATCGGCGCGCGGCCCATTGCTTCGCTGAACCGATCCAGCGCCGACACGCCCGGCTCGCCGAAAACCGCGCGCACGCGCTCGAGTGTCGCGCGCAGCCGCTCCTCGCCGAACGGCTTCAACAGGTAATCGAGCGCACCGAGTTCGAACGCGGTCACCGCGTGTTGCGCATACGCCGTCGTGAACACGACGAGCGGCTGATGCGTGATCCGCTGCAACACTTCGGTGCCAAGTGCGCCCGGCATCTGAATGTCGAGGAATACCAGTTCCGGTTTGAGCGTGTCGATCGCCTCGATCGCGGCCGGTCCGTTGGCCGCTTCGCCGATGCATTCGATCCATTCCACTTCGGCCAACATATGACGCATGCCGGCGCGCGCGACCGGTTCATCGTCAACGATCAGCGTGGAAATTTTTGCGACATTATTCATCGGCGATTACTGGCACGGTCAATGTCGCGGCGAAGCCGCTGCCGGCGTCGCTGACCAGATCGAGGCGCGCACGCTCGCCGTACAGCCAGCGCATGCGCTCGCGCAGGCGGCGCAAACCGGTGCCGCCGCCCGTCTCGATCGCGTGGACGTCGGCGCCAGCGCCGGTGTCGGCGACTTTCAGCACCAGCACGTGCTCGCCGAGCGTCGCCGCAATCCGAATCTGCGTCGGCTCAACGCGCGGGGTCGCGCCATGGCGTACGGCATTTTCGACCAATGTCTGCAGCGCAAACGAAGGCACCAATGCCTGCCGCGACGCCGCGTCGACTTCGATCTGCACCTGCAGGCGTTCACCGAAGCGGATGTGTTCGATCGCCAGATAACGTTCGACAAATGCCAGTTCCGCTGCCAGCGGAATCAGATCACGCTGTTCTTCGATCGCCGTGCGCAATACGCCGGCCAATTGCTCGGCGGCGCGCGCAGCGGCGCGCGGATCGGTCGGGATCAGTTGCACGACGGTATGCAGCGCGTTGAACAGGAAATGCGGATGCAGTTGCGCGCGCAGCGCATCGAGCTGCATGCGCGCGGCCTGCGTCTCGATTTTTGCCGTGCGTTGCGCGGCGAGATTCGCGTAGGCCACCACGGCGACAACGATGTACAGCCATATCCCGGTGAGAAAGAACACGCCGTTGCCAGGGCCGATTTGCAGGACCAGACGCCGCAACACCAGGCTGTCGATCACGCAGATCAGCACGTACCAGCTCGCGGCATACAACACAGCGGCCAGCAAGTGCATCGCGACGAATGCGAGCCGGAACGGATGCGGCCACGGCAGGCGCGACGCGAATTGGTATACAACAATACCGAGCGCCGCGCCGGGGCCGACCAGGCGCAGCGACCCGATCGCCGCATCGGCCAGCGAATTGCCATGCACGATCACGATGATCGCCGCGAACAGCGCCCACATCGGCAACCAGGCGATGCTCAGCTGCAACCAAACCCAGCCGCGAGCCATAGGCGAAGCTATTTGCCGGTGACCAGCAGCGGACGCCGACTCATCCGGGAGTCGCCGTCGCGGCCACGCGTTTGGCATCGATGACCAGCGTGCCTTCTTCCCAGGTTTGGCCGTTGTCGCTGGAGCGATCCTGAGACATTTGGAAACTGTCGCTGCCGATGTCGTAGTAGCGGGTACGGGTCAAGGTTTTGCCTTCCGCATCGGTGAACTGTCCATCCAGATGCATCTCGCCGCCCTGCCATTGTCCGCTCGCCTCGCTGGTGCGGCCCCTGCTGCTGTCGCGTCCGCTGATTTTCCAGCGGTTCTGTGCCGCGTCCCAGGTGCGCAGCGAATGGTTCGAGGATAGCGGATTGCCGGAACCGTCAACAATGCGTATCTCGTCTTCGATGTCGGCACCGGTCCGCCATGCCTTCCACGTGCCGATGAGTTTCGGCGCGCCGTGTATCAGCGCAGCGAGTCCGCTGACTTTCGGATGCACCACCAATTCCCACTGACCGAGCAGGAAATCGAATTGTCTTGTTTCGCTCGAAGCAAGGCTGGCGGCGGTCGCCGGCGCCGGCGCAGCGGACTGCGCCATCGCGGCAAATGGAAACGCCAGCAACAGGGCGAGCGCAAACGGGTGAAGACGGTTCATCGGCAAACTCCATCGTTGTAGTGGGTGCGGTCGAGCATGCCAGCGCCGATTCCGGCGCGGCGCGGAGTTTCGCCGAATGGCGCGTGGGTGCCGGTGAATGGCAGGTCGCGAGCGATCGCGTGGGAATTCGCTGAACCGTCGATTGGAACCCGTGAGCTGCCGACCACAGCGCGCGTCGGCGCTTTACTGTGCGATCCACGTTTTTGCCATCGCCTTGGAGTGCTTCCGTGACGCTTATGACCCACGTCAATCCTGCCGCAGCACTGATCACTCTGCGCGGCATCAGCAAAACTTATCCGAGCCCTGCCGGTGCGTTCAGCGCACTGAGCGCGATCGATCTGACGATCCAACGCGGCGAGTTCGTCGGCGTCGTCGGCCAATCCGGCAGTGGCAAATCGACTCTGCTCAATCTGCTCGCGGGAATCGATCGTCCGAGCAGCGGCGAGATCCTGATCGACGGGCAGGCGCTGCATGCTCTGTCGGAAAAACAACTTTCCGCATGGCGCGGCCGAGCCGTCGGCATCGTCTTTCAGTTCTTCCAATTGCTGCCGACTTTGACCGCAGCCGAGAACGTCATGCTGCCGATGGATTTCGCCAGATGCTGGCCGTCGCGCGAGCGCCGTGCGCGCGCACTCGTGCTGCTCGAACGGCTCGGTGTCGCGGCACAGGCGGACAAGCTGCCGGGCGCGCTGTCCGGTGGCCAGCAGCAGCGTGTCGCCGTGGCGCGCGCACTCGCCAACGAGCCGGCGATCGTGCTCGCCGACGAGCCGACCGGCAATCTCGACTCACGCACCGCGCGCGCTCTGCTCGACATACTCGGCGAATTGGTGCGCGCCGGCCAAACCGTGGTCATGGTCACGCACGAACACGCCGCGATGCATCACGCCACGCGCATTGTCGAGCTGGCCGATGGACGCATCGTCGACAGCGAGGCAGCTGTCCATGTTTAGTCCGCGCTGGCGCAAGATGTTGCGCGACGTCTGGCTGCACAAGTCGCGTTCGTTGCTGGTCGTTTTGGCGGTGGCGACCGGCATGATCGGCAGCGGCGCACTGCTCGATGCGTGGGCGCTGGTGCAGCGTGTGACTGACGAAACCTATCGCGGCAGCCATCCGGTCTCGGCCACGCTGCGCGTGGATGCCATCGACGCTGCATTGCTGACGCAGATACGTGCATTGCCTACGGTCGCGGCGGCGCGCGTACGCCGCGCATTGTCAGCGACGGCCTTGGTCAACGGCACCGAGCTCAACGTGGAACTGTTCGCCTTGCAGGATTTCGGCGCACGCGACATCGCTCGCCTGGAATCCGAGCGTGGCGTCTGGCCGCCGCGCGACGGCGAGATCAGCATCGAAAAATCCTCGCTCGAGTTTTCCGGCACGAGGCTCGGCGGATCCATCGATCTGCACTTCGACAAGCAGCCGCCACAGACGCTGCCGATTAGCGGCATCGCGCACGACGTCAGTCTGCCCCCGGGCTGGATGGATCATGTCGTCTACGGTTTCGTGACGCCGGCGACGCTCGCCATGCTCGGCGCACCGGCGTCATTGAACGAAATCCAGATCGTGGTGCGCGACACCACGGCTGATCGCGACACCGTGCGTCAGATTGCCTACGCCATCAAGGCGCTGATTGAGCGCGGCGGCAAGCACGTCGTCAATATCGACGTGCCGGTGCCGGGACAACATGCCCACGCGGCACAAATGAATTCCTTGATGTTGACGCAGGGCGCGTTCGGATTGCTGACCCTGCTCGTCTGCAGTTTTCTGGTCGTCAACTTGATTGCCGCGATGCTGGCCGGTCAAACGCGCGAGATCGGCGTGATGAAGTCGCTCGGCGCCAGTGCGCAGCAGATCGCAACGATGTATCTCGGCTTCGCCTTGCTGCTGGGCCTGTTCGCGTCGGCCATCGCCTTGCCGATAGCACTCGCGATCGCGCGTCCGTATGCGGCGCTCAAGGCCGACATGCTCAATTTCTCCGTCGCCGGTTTTGCGGTGCCGTGGTGGGCGATTGCATTGCAGCTGGGTGTCGGTTGTCTGCTGCCCGTCCTCGCCGCGGCGATTCCGGTAATGCGCGCCTGCCGCTTGCCGGTGAGTGCGGCATTGCGCGACGCCGGCATCTGCGGTGACGCGGGCAGCGCGTTCGTGCGTCGCAGAATTTCAATTCCAGGCATCAGCAGACCACTGCTGTTGTCGCTCGGCAACGCGTTCCGCCGGCGCCAGCGCATGCTGTTGACGCTGCTCGCATTGGCCGCAGGCGGCGCCGTGTTTCTCGGCGCGGACGACCTGCGCCGTTCCGTGCGCGAAGCGGTGGATGAGCTTTTCTCCAGCGAGCGCTACGACATCGTGCTGCGCTTGCGCGATGCCTATCCGGCCGCGCGCAGTGAAGCCGCGGCAGCCGTCGTTCCCGGCGTCCAGCGCGTGCAGGCCATTGCCAGCACGAAGGCCAGCATTGAGCACGCCGATGGCATGCTCGGCAACGCATTCAGGCTCGTCGCGTTGCCGCCCGCTTCGCCGATGTTCGTGGATCGCGTGCAACAGGGGCGCTGGCTGAGCGCGGCCGATCGCAACGCACTCGTGGTCAGCCGCGCGCTGCTCAAGGATGAACCGACGCTGGTGCCTGGCGCGCAGGTCCGCTTGATGATCGATGGTACGGCGACCGAATGGCACATAGTCGGCGTGCAACCCGACATTCAGGCGCTGGCGTACGTGCCGCTCGCCACGTTCAATGATTTGCATGCCAGTGCTCAAGGCGCCGCACTGTTGGTGACAACCCAGGAGCGCGGCAGTTCGGCCCAGCTTGACGTGGTCGCGCGCCTGCGCAGCGAACTCGAACACGCCGGCATGCCGGTCGCCAACAGCTGGATCGTGAGCGAGAGCCGTCGCGCGGTCGAAGATCATCTGCTGATGGTCGTGCAATTTCTCGGCGTGATGGGCTGGGTGATGATCGTCATCGGTGGCATGGGCCTCGCGTCGACGATGAGCCTGGCGGTGCTCGAACGCACCCGCGAGATTGGCGTCCTGCGCGCGATCGGTGCGCGTCACCGCGCGATCATGGCCATGGTCTTGATCGAAGGCCTGGTCATCGGCGTGATGGGCTGGGCGGTCTCGATTCCGCTTTCCATACCGATGAGCGCGCTATTGGCCGACGGCTTCGGTCGCGTCATGTTCAGCGTGCCGACGCACTACCTGCCGAGTGCCGCGGCGGCGTCCACTTGGCTGTTGCTGGTCGTTGCCGTGGCGCTGATCGCCTGCGCGTGGCCGGCGTTGCGGGCTACGCGAGTACCAGCCGCGAGGGCGTTGAGCTACGAATAGGCCGGGCGCTGACTGCGAACATCCGCTCAAAAATGCAACCCGCACTCGCGCTTCAATCCAAAAAAACGTGTGTCCTCTTCGCGCATGCCCGGCTGCCAGGCGCGCGTCGTGTGCACGTCGCCGATCGAGATGTAGCCTTGCTCCCACAGCGGATGAAAAGGCAAATTGTGCAATTGCAGATAATTCCACACATCACGGTCGTTCCAGTCCGCGATCGGATGGAATTTCCAGCGGCCGTCGCGCAATTCGAGGAAGTCGATCGAATGGCGCTCCTGCGTCTGGCTGCGGCGCAGGCCGGCGATCCAGGTGCGCGCACCCAGGTCGCCGAGCGCGCGTTGCATCGGTTCGACTTTGCGCAGGCGGTTATAGCGGTTGATGCCGTCAAGTCCCTGTTCCCAGAGTTTGCCGAAACGTGCTTCCATCCAGGCGACGCCGATTTCCGGGCGATACACCCGCAGATTCAGGCCGAGCTTCGACGTCAACTCGTCGGCGAAGCGATAGGTTTCCGGGAAGAGATAACCGGTATCGATCAGCACCACCGGGATATCCGCGTTTTCGCGCGTGACCAGATGCAACACCGCGGCCGATTGCGCGCCGAAGCTCGACGACAGCACGTGCTCGCCGGGCAGCGTGGCGATGGCCCATTGCACGCGTTCGCTGGCGTCGCGCGCGGCGAGCCAGGCATTGAGTTCCTGCAAGGCGCGCGGGCTTTCCGCGGCGCTGACCAGATCGGGGGCAGTCATGCTGATTTCTCCGCTTGAGCGGTTGTCGGTTTGATCGAAACGATTGCGGCACGCACGAGAAAATCGCCGAAGCCTTCGCTGCCGTCGCGTTCGGCCGCATAGCGCGCGAACAACGGATCCAGCGCGTCGAGAATTTCGGACTCGTCGATGTTTTCGCGATACAGAACGTTGAGGCGCTGGCCATGCGCATCGGCGCCAAGCATGAGGTTGTAGCGGCCCGGAGCCTTACCGACGAGCGCAATCTCGCCCAGATACGGCCGCGAGCAGCCGTTCGGGCAGCCGGAAATTCGCAGTGAGATCGGCGCATCGCGCAAGCCGTGGCGTTCGAGCCGCGCTTCGATTTTGCCCAGCAGCTGCGGCAGATAGCGCTCCGCTTCTGCCATCGCCAACGGACAGGTCGGCAGGGCCACGCAGGCCAGCGCGTGCAGGCGCACGGGCGTTGCACGCGCGTAACCGTCGAGCCCATGCGCTTTGACGAGCGCGTCAATCTGCGCGCGCGCAGTCGGCGCGATGTTGGCAATGATGAGGTTCTGATTCGGCGTCAGGCGGAATTCGCCGCGGTGCACCTTGGCGATTTCCCGCAAGCCCTTCAGGTGAGGTGCGCCGGGGCGATCGGCAATGCGTCCTGCTTCGATGCGCAGCGTCAGGTGCACGCGTCCGTCTTCGCCTTGCGTGTAGCCGAAGCGATCGCCGTTGTGATCGAAGCGGAACGCGCGGGCGGGTGCGAATGCAAAACCCATGCGGCGCTCGACTTCGGATTTGAACCAGGCCGGCCCTCGCTCGTCGATGGTGTATTTCAGACGCGCGCGCTTGCGTTCGGCGCGATTGCCGAAGTCACGCTGCGTGGTCACCACGGCGTCGGTCACCGCAATCAGTTGATCGGGCGTGACGAAGCCGAGCACGTCGGCCAGACGCGGGTACGTGTTCGGTTCGCCGTGCGTCATGCCAAGTCCACCGCCGGCGCTGACGTTGAAGCCAACGAGTTCGCCGTTGCCGATGACCGCGATAAATCCCAGGTCGTTGGCGAACACATCGACGTCGTTGGTCGGCGGCACGGCGAAAGCGATCTTGAACTTGCGTGGCAGGTAGGTCGAACCGTAAACCGGTTCGATTTCCTCGCCGCTGCCCGCCACTTTTTCCTCGTCGAGCCAGATTTCGTAATAGGCACGTGTTGCCGGCAGCAGGTGCTCGGAGAGCGTCTGCGCGTGCGCGTACACGGCGGCGTGCGCGCGTGAAAGTAGCGGATTGGCCGAGACGAGCACGTTGCGGTTGACGTCGCCGCAGGCCGCGATGGTGTCGATCAACGACGCGTTGATCGCGTGCAGGGTCGCCTTCAACTCGCGCTTGATCACGCCGTGAAACTGGAACGCCTGGCGCGTGGTCAGGCGCAAGGTCGAGTTGGCGTAGCTGGTCGCAATCGCATCGAGCTGCAGCCACTGCTGCGGCGCGACCACGCCGCCGGGCAGGCGCGTGCGGATCATGAACGAGTAAGCCGGTTCGAGCTTCGCCACGCGGCGTTCTTCGCGCAGATCGCGATCGTCCTGCTGATAGCTGCCGTGGAACTTGATCAGCTGCGTATCGGCTTCGGCAATCGCGCCGGTGACCGGATCGGCCAGGCTCTCGACGAGAGTGCCGCGCAGGCGCCGGCTAGCGCTCTTGATCAACTCGACCGGGGAAAGCGGTGCATTCATCAGTATACGTCCCGCGCATAGCGGCGCTGTGCGACCAGATCGGCAAGATAGATTTCGGCGTTTTCGACACTCTTGCCGCCATGTTCGGCGACGACGTCGCGCAATGCCGCGTGGACGTCTTTGGCCATCTGCGTCGCATCGCCGCACACGTACAGGTGCGCGCCGTTTTCGAGCCACGCGTACAGCTCGCGGCCGCTCTGACGAATACGCTGCTGCACGTAAATCTTGTGGGCCTGATCGCGCGAGAACGCGAGATCGAGGCGCTGCAGTTGGCCGCGCTTGAGCGCTTGCTGCCATTCGATCTGATAGAGAAAATCGCTGCTGAAATGCGGGTTGCCGAAGAACAGCCAGTTGCGGCCCGGCGCCGCCGTCGCTGCGCGTTCCTGCACGAAGCCGCGGAATGGCGCGACGCCGGTGCCGGGTCCGATCATGATGACGTCACGCGCCGAATCCTGTGGCAGACGGAAGCGCTCGTTGGCTTCGATGAAGATCGGCGCGCGCGTCTCAACGACGCGTGACGACAGGAATTCCGATGCCGAGCCGACGTGCGCGCGGCCGAACGCGTGGTAGGCCACGCGGGCAACGGTCAGATGGGCTTCGTCCTCGACGTGCTTGAGGCTCGACGCGATCGAATACAGGCGCGGCGTCAACGGGCGCAAAGCGGCGACGAAGTCCTGCGCGTTCCATGCGGCCGGAAAAGCGTGGAGCAAATCGATCGGCTGGCGTTCGCGCAACCAGCGCGGCAACGCGACCGGTGAGGCGACCAGCGCATCGAGATCGTCGTGCCCGGCGCGCAGCGCGTGCGCGATGACGAAGGGCTTGGCCAGACGCGTGATCTCGCGCCGATCAAGCAGCCAGTCGCGCAGCGGCAGAGTCTGGCTTTCGTGCGCGACAGCGGTTTGCCCGTCGAGCTTGAGTGCGCCGAGAATCGCATCGACGAGCGCCGGCGGATTGCTCGCCCACACACCGAGCGCGTCGCCCGGTTCGTAGCTCAAACCCGAGTCGCGCAGCGAAAGTTCGATATGACGAATGTCTTTGGCCGAGTCGCGCGTGGTCAGGCGCTGGTTCGCCAGCACTTCAGCGGCAAACGGTTTTTCGCGCGTCCACGCCGGAGCCGTGCGCACGGGGCGCAATGGCGTGACCGTGGCCAGCGGTGTGGGTGCTCTGAGCGTTTCGCGCGCCGCGCCGAGCGCGCGGGCGTGCCACGGCTTGGCGACGGTATCGATGTCGACGTCCGCCTCGCCGCGCGCAAACAGACGCGTGGCGCCGAGTTCGGCCAGTCGCGCATCCAGCTGCGTGCCGATCGCGCAGAACTTCGTGTAGCTGCTGTCGCCCAAGCCGAGCACGGCGAATTTGAGTTCATCGAGTTGCGGGGCGCGTTTGCTGGCCAGGAACTCGACGAAGCCGCGTGCGTCGTCCGGCGGATCGCCTTCGCCTTGCGTGGAAATCACGATGTAGAGCAGGCGTTCGTTCTTCAGTTCACGCAGCGGATAGGCGTCGGCGCGCAGCAGGCGCACAGCCAGGCCGGCGTTTTCCGCGTCGCGTGCCAGCGCTTCGGCGACGCGTTTGGCATTGCCGGTTTGGCTGCCGAACACGATCGTCAGGGGCTGCGACGGTGTGGTTTCCACGGCGACGAGCGGCGCTGCTTCGCGCGCGGGCGCAAACGCATGCGCAGCGGCGAGACCTGCGGTGTAGCCGGACAACCAGTTCAGCGCCGAGGTATCCAGTCCATCGATCAGGCGCGTCAGCAGCCCGGCCTTGTCTTCGGGCAGCGGGATCAGTGCGTGGATCGGTTCGGCGGACACGGCATTTGGACGTCCAAGTGGATGGACGCATGCTAGGCGCCTGACGTGTCGGCCAGAAGCAACGGTTGGTTATGGAGTCATGCCGTGGCGTTCTTAGCAAAGTTCTAACGTTTACGCCGGCGAATAGCGCTATATGCTTATGCGCACTCGGCAGAACAGGACGCAACGACTGCCGCTAAGCTGGATTCCATCAAGCAGGAGGCTTCCCATGAATCGTGCATTCCCGTGGTTGCTGCTCGGCCTGCTCGCCGCTGCGGCGGCGCAGGCCAAGGACGTCAACCTTCTCAACGTTTCCTACGATCCGACGCGCGAGCTGTACCGGGCGATCAATCCGCTGTTCGCAGCGCAATGGAAGAACACGGCCGGCGAAGAAGTGACGATCAAACAGTCTCACGGCGGTTCGTCCAAGCAGGCGCGCGCGATCATCGACGGCCTGGAAGCCGATGTCGCCACGCTCGGCATCGCCTCGGACATCGACGTGCTGCATGCGCACGGCGATCTGGTCGCCGAGGACTGGCAGTCGCGATTGCCGGGCGACAGCACCCCATACACCTCGACGATCGTGTTGCTGGTCAAGAAAGGCAATCCGAAAGGCATCAAGGACTGGGCCGACCTCGTCAAGCCCGGAATCGCCGTGATTACGCCGAATCCCAAAACGTCCGCCGGCGCGCGCTGGAATTTCCTCGCCGCGTGGAGCTATGCGCTGAAGGCCAATGCGAATGACGAAGCGAAAGCGCGCGCATGGATTGGACAGTTGTATAAAAATGTACCCGTGCTCGACACGGGCGCGCGCGGGGCCACGCTGACGTTTGCCCAGCGCGGTCTCGGCGATGTACTGATCGCCTGGGAAAACGAGGCGCATCTGGCGCTCAAGGAATTCGGCGAGCAGTTCGAGATCGTGCTGCCGTCAATCTCGATGCTGGCACAGCCGCCGGTCGCGGTCGTCGACAAGAACGCGAGGAAGCACGGCACCGAGAAAGTGGCCGAGGCGTATCTCAAGTTCCTGTATACGCCAGAGGCACAGGAAATCATCGCGCAAAACCATTTTCGCCCGACCGACGCAACGGTGGCCGCGCGCCACGCCAAGGATTTTCCAAAGATCGAACTGACCACGATAGCGCAGTTCGGCGGATGGAAAGCGGCGCAGCCAAAATTCTTCGGCGATGGCGGCGTTTTCGATCAGATCTACACGCCCAAGCAGTGATTGCGAAACAGCGCGGGGCGGCGACGTCCGTGGTTGAACGCCGCCGCGCCGCGGCTCGCAACGCGTCTGGCACTAAGCTAGCATGACGACTGCCATTTTCCCGTCCGCAGCCGCCATGAGCGCGACCGCAGCAGCCACATCCGCGACCGCTACCCGACCGCCGCGTGGCGTGCTGCCCGGCTTCGGCATCAGTCTTGGTTTCACGCTGAGCTATCTGTCGTTGCTCGTACTAATTCCGTTGGCGGCGCTGTTCCTGCGCGTGGCCGGATTGGGTCCCGCCGGTATCTGGCACGAACTGAGCTCCCCGCGCGTGCTGCATGCGCTCGGCTTGAGCTTCGGCGGCGCGCTCGCCGCGGCAGCGATCAACAGCGTGTTCGGCACGCTGATCGCGTGGACGTTCGTGCGTTATGAATTTCCGCTCAAGAAGATTTTCCACGCGATGATCGACTTGCCATTCGCGTTGCCGACGGCGGTCGCGGGCATCGCGCTGACCGCGTTGTACTCGGAACATGGCTGGCTCGGCGCGCCACTTGCGCAGCTCGGCATCAAGGTGGCGTACACGCCGCTCGGCATCATCATCGCGATGGTGTTCATCGGCTTGCCGTTCGTCGTGCGCACGCTCGAGCCGGTGCTCGAGGAATTCGAGCCGCAATTCGAGGAAGCTGCGGCGACGCTCGGCGCCTCGCGCCGGCAGACCGTCGCGCGCGTGATCTTTCCGTGCCTGGTGCCGGCGCTGCTCACCGGCACGGCGCTGGCGTTCGCGCGCGCGGTCGGCGAATACGGCTCGATCATTTTCATCGCCGGCAATCTGCAGAATGTTTCCGAGATCGCGCCGCTGCTGATCATGATCCGGCTGGATGAATTCAATTACGGCGGTGCGACCGCGATCGCCGCGGCGATGCTGATCCTGTCGTTTGCGATGCTATTCGGGATCAATGTGCTGCAGGCATGGAGCCGCCGTCATGGTTAGGCGTTATCGCAGCGCCATGAGCGATCCCGCGCCCGCGCGCTGGTTGCTGATTGCGGTGACGCTGGGTTTCCTCGGCGTGTTTCTGTTGTTGCCGCTCATCACGGTGTTCGTGCAGGCGCTGTGGCAGGGCATCGGTACGTACTGGAATGCGCTCGCCGAAGAAGACACGCGCGCCGCGATTCGTCTGACCTTGCTCACCGCGGCGATTGCGGTGCCGCTCAACACCTTGTTCGGAGTTGCCGCAGCGTGGACCGTGGCCAAGTTCGAATTTCCCGGCAAGAACCTGCTGACGACGCTGATCGATCTGCCGTTCTCGGTGTCGCCGGTGATCGCGGGCATGGTGTTCGTGCTGCTGTTCGGCGCGCAAGGCTGGTTCGGCCCGTGGCTTTCCGCGCACGACATCAAGATCGTGTTCGCGCTGCCCGGCATCGTGCTGGCGACGACGTTCGTCACGTTCCCGTTTGTCGCGCGGGAACTGATTCCGCTGATGCAGGCGCAAGGCACCGAAGAGGAACAAGCCGCGATGACCTTGGGTGCCGGCGGCTTGCGCACGTTTTGGCATGTGACGATGCCGAACATCCGCTGGGGCCTGTTCTACGGCGTGCTGTTGTGCAACGCGCGCGCGATGGGCGAGTTCGGCGCGGTCTCGGTCGTCAGCGGCCATATCCGCGGTTTCACCAACACGCTGCCGCTGCACGTGGAGGCGCTGTACAGCGATCCCGGCGAGTACAGCGCTGCGTTCGCGGTATCCTCGCTGCTGGCATTGCTCGGCTTCGTCACGCTGATGCTGAAGAATTTCCTGGAATGGCGGCACGGTGACGAGCTCGCCGCGCTGCGTGGAAAAGCATAAATGGATATCTCCGTACGCCAGCTCGGCAAGAAATACGCTGCGGTCGCCGCTCTGCACGGCATTGATCTGGATATCGCCTCCGGCGAACTGATTGCGCTGCTCGGGCCGTCCGGTTCCGGCAAGACCACGCTGTTGCGCGCGATCGCGGGACTCGAACCGATCGACAGCGGACGCATTCTGTTCGGCGCGATCGATGCGACGCGCTTGTCGGTGCAGGAGCGCCAGGTCGGTTTCGTGTTCCAGCATTACGCGCTGTTCAAGCACATGAGCGTGCTCGACAACGTGACGTTCGGCTTGCGCATGCGCCGGCGCTCGACACGCCCGCCGCGTGCGGAGATCCGTCGCCGTGGCCTGGAGCTGCTCAAGCTCGTGCAACTCGACGGCATCGCCGACCGTTATCCGAATCAGCTTTCCGGTGGTCAGCGTCAGCGCGTCGCGCTCGCGCGCGCGCTCGCGATCGAGCCGTCCGTGCTGCTGCTCGATGAGCCGTTCGGTGCGCTCGACGCGAAAGTGCGCAAGGAGCTGCGCGTGTGGTTGCGCCAGCTGCATGACGAGACCGGCTACACGACGATCTTCGTTACGCACGACCAGGAAGAGGCGCTGGACCTGGCCGATCGCGTCGTCGTGATGAACGCCGGCGCGATCGAGCAGGTCGATACGCCGGCAATGATCGCGCGCCAGCCGAAGACGCCGTTCGTCGCCGAGTTCATCGAGCGCAAGGCCGCGGCTACAACATGAGTGGTGTGCCGGTGCACGCGTGAAGTGGTACTTTGCGCGGCGCAGCAGTCTGCTACCGTGAGCGCATGAGCAAAGCCGCGCGAAGCGTGAACGAACATTGGGACGCAGCGCTGCGTCGCAACGGTTTCCAGTTCGTACCCGCCGCGGCCATGCGTGCGGCACTCGGCGAGCTCGACGATTGGGCAACGTTCGCCGCCAGCTGGAACGACCTGCCGTGGGACGAATATCTCGCCCAGCACGGCCGCTATCGCCGACGCCGGCATGCGGTGTTTTACACGACTCGCGATAGCGACTTCACACGCGCGCCGCACGAGCCGCATTACCAAAGCGTCGCCTACAATCCGCTACAAGGCGGTATCGAACGCTGGTTTGAAGCCATTTCTGCGCAAGCCGCCGACGGCAAAAGTCTGCATTCCATTCTGCGGTTCTGCCGGCAACTCTTCGGCGCGCTCGCGCCGGACGTCGCCCGCTGGCGTATCGAAGCGCATCAGTTTCGTATCGAAGCGCGTGCGGATCTGGCCGGTCAACCGACGCCGGAAGGCATGCACCGCGACGGCGTGGACTACGTGCTCGTGCTGCTTGTCGCGCGCCGCAACATCGCCAGCGGCACGACGACGATCCACGCGCTCGATCACCGGGAACTCGGCAGTTTTACGCTGACCGCTGCGCTCGATGCCGCGCTGGTCGACGATGCGCGTGTATTCCACGGTGTCACGCCGGTCGAACCGGTCGATGCGACGCAGCCTGCGTATCGGGACGTACTCGTCGTGACCTTCAAGCGCGCAGGCTAACCGGCTGCGATTCGCCGGATCCACGCCGTCAGTGCACCCAGCAGCTCGTTGAGCACATCCGCATCGTCGCGTCCGCTGCGCGCGAGCACATGAAACGAGTGATCGGCGTGGTCGAGCCGGTGCAACGTCGCAGCGCCGAGTTTCCTGACCAGCGGTTCGAGCAGCGACAAATCGGCCAACTCATCGCGGGTACCTTGCAGGAACAGCATAGGCGTTTCGATTTTCGACAGATGCGCGGCGCGTTCGATCGACGGCCGCTTCGGTGGATGCAGCGGGAAACCGAGAAAGGCCAAGCCGCGCACGTTGGGCAAGGCCGCGCCCGCCTGCGCTTGCGAGGTCATCCTGCCGCCGAACGATTTGCCGCCGGCGATCAGCGCAAAGTCCGGCAGCACACGCGTTGCCTCGGCGACCGCGGCACGTACCGTGGCGTGCGCAAGCGGCGGCAGATCCGGACGCTTCGATCCGCGTTCCATGTACGGAAATTGGTAGCGCAGTGTGGCGATGCCGCGTTCGGCCAAACCAGCCGCCACGGCGGCCATGAATGGATGGTGCATGCCCGCGCCGGCGCCGTGCGCGAACACGTAGCACGTGCGCGCGTCAGGCGGAACCTGCAGCAATGCCGAGACGCGAACCTCGGCGTTGACGGTAATCGCGAGCGGTCGGGCCACCATCATTGGCGACGACGCACAACGACCATGGCGATGCCGCCGAGAATCGCAACGCTCGCCAGCAACAGTCGCAGCGAAAGCATTTCGCCGAGCAGGACGATGCCGCCGATCGCGGCGATCACGGGCACCGACAACTGCACGGCCGCGGCACCCGTCCCGCTGAGACTGCGCAGCGCCGAGTACCACACCGCATAGCCCAAGCCGGACGCCACGGCGCCGGAAAGCAGCGCATAAATGGCGCCGCGCGAATCGAAGGAGAAACGCGAATAGCACAGCGCGCTCAGCGCCAGCGTCATCGGTACCGAGCGCAAAAAATTTGCCGCGGTTTCGCCAGCCGGATCGGCGCAGCCGCGCCCGCGAATCGAATAGACACCCCACGCGAAACCGGCAACCAGCATCAGCGCGGCGCTGCTCGGTGGCGGCGCGGTCACGCCCGGCAGCAGCAACGTCAACAAGCCGGATAGCGATAACGCGAATCCGAACCACTGCAGCGCGCGCAAGCGCTCCCCGCGCCACAGCGCGTAAAACACCATCGTCGTCTGCACGGCGGTGAACAGCAGCAGCGCACCGGTTCCGGCGGAGAGCCCGATGTAGGCGAACGAGAATGCGGCGGCGTAAGCGAACAACGCGGCGGCCGAGGACCAGTTGCCTTGCCGGAATAGGGCACCGGTGCGCAGCAGCAGGATCAGCATCAGCACCAGCGCGCCAGCGACGAGCCGGATGCTCGTGAACGTCGCCGGGTCGATGCCGGTATTTCGCAGCGCCAGCCGGCACAGCACGGAATTGGCGGCGAATGCGGTCATCGCCAGCGCCGTCAACGCCAACACCCGCAGCGGCACGCGCTCACGCGATGAAAGCACGGCGGAGTCAGCGCACGGCATTGGCAATTCGGCGGTTCACGCGACAAGCATAAGCGTTTTCGCTACACACAACTTTACACAACGCACAAACGGCGTTCACGCGCGGAACGGAGACTGCGCATCGGGCATCCCGCCCGTTATAAAGGAGACCATGATGACTCTTACCATTGGCAAGCGCGCCGCGGTGTTCGCACTGGTCGCGAGCACCGCGCTCGTCGCCGGCATCGGCGCCGTGGCGCATGAACCGGGCGCCCACCACGTCCAGTTCCATTCGGCGATGAGCGACGAAGACATTGCCGCACACGCCGACCTGTTCCTGCAGCGTTTGTATACCGAAACCAGCGCGACCGATGCGCAGAAGGCACAAATCGGTCCGCTCGTGCAACAGGCGGTGACGGACATGCTGCCGATGCACTCGGGTGCGCGCGACTTCCACACGCAGGCGCTGGCGCTGCTGAGCGCGAATACGATCGATCGCGCGGCGCTGGAAAACCTGCGGGCGCAGCATATCGAGGCCGCGGATCAGGCCTCGCGTCGCCTCACGCAAGCCGTCGCCGATATCGCCGAGGCGCTCACGCCCGAGCAGCGCAGGCTGCTTGCCGCGCACATCGCCGAGATGCACGGCCTGAACTGAACGGCATTGCGTTAGAGTGGCCGGCATGGCCGAACGCATCCTGCTCGTGGAAGACGATGTCCGGCTCGCCGAGATGATCAGTGAATATCTCGGCGAGGCCGGATTCCAGGTCGCCAGCGCGGCAAATGGCGCGGCGGCACTGGCGCATTTTGCGCAGTGCGATTGCGCGGCAGTCGTGCTCGATCTGACATTGCCGGATATCGACGGTCTGGACATCTGCAGGCAGTTGCGCGCGAAGTCCGACACGCCGGTGTTGATGCTGACGGCGCGTGGCGATGCGATGGATCGTATCATCGGCCTGGAAATCGGCGCAGACGATTACCTGCCGAAACCGTTTCAACCACGCGAACTGCTCGCGCGACTGCGCGCGATTCTGCGCCGCCGCACCGGCGCGAGAGCGGCGGCGCGGCCGCTGCGCTTCGGCAGGCTCGAGATCGATCGCGACGCGCACGTGCTGCGCGTCGATGATGTTGAGCGCAATGTGACGAGTTATCAGTTCGCGCTGCTCGTGGCGATGGCGCAGAACGCCGGCCGCGTGCTGTCGCGCGAAGCGCTGATGGATATGGTCAAAGGTGAGGCGCTCGAAGCGTTCGACCGCACGATCGATGTACACATCTCGCGCCTTCGCGCTGCGATCGAAGAGGATGCGAAGCATCCTCGGCGCATCATCACCGTGCGCGGCGCAGGTTACGTGTTCGCGAAGGTGCAAGACTGATGTCGAAACTCTACTTGCGCTTCTACGCGGCGTTGCTCGGCAGCCTCGTCGTGTTCGCGCTCGTTGCCGGATTCGTCGTGCATCGCCTGCTCGGGCCGCCGCAGCATTTCGCCGGCCCGGCCGGCGTCATTATTCAAAATGCGCTGCCGCCGATCCAGATGCCGCTCGCCGAGCAGCAACGCGCGCTGGAGAAGCTGCTTGAGGGCAGCCGTGCCGGCGCCGTCTTGCGCGGCGCCGACGGTTCGGTCATCGCGCGGGTGCACGGCGGCGAGCAGGGCTCGGCGTGGCACGCGGGCGACCAGGAGCCGCCGCTGGTCTTCCGCCTGCCGGACGGCCGCTCGCTGACCGCGCACGCCACGCTCGAGTGGATGCATCCGATCAGCACGCTGCTGTTGTGCCTGGGGCTGCTCGCACTGGCCGTCGGCGTGGGTGCCTATCCGATCGTGCGCCGCCTGAGCCAGCGTCTGGAACGCCTGCAGGTCGGCGTCGAATCGCTCGGCGCCGGCGATCTGGCCGCGCGCGTGCCCGTGGAGGGCGGCGATGAAATCGCCCGTCTCGCGCAGAGCTTCAACCGCGCCGCCGGCCGCATCGAAGCACTCGTCGGCGCGCACAAGACCCTGCTTGCAAACACTTCGCACGAACTGCGCACGCCGTTGGCGCGCATCCGCATCGCCATCGACATGCTCAAGGAATCGGCCGATCCGAAACGCAAGGCGGGCCTGGAACAAGACATCGCCGAACTCGATCAGCTGATCGACGAGGTATTGCTCGCCAGCCGGCTGGACGCGATCAGCGAATTGGAAACCGACGAGGACGTCGACCTGACCGCGCTGGCCGCCGAAGAATGCGCGCGTTATCCGGATGTGCAACTCGACGGCGACATGGTGACGGTGCGCGGCGATCCGCGCCTGTTGCGCCGCATGCTGCGCAACCTGCTCGAGAACGCGCAGCGTCACGGCGCGCCGCCGGTGCGGGTGCAGATCGCCAGACAAGATTCGCGTGTGAGCATCAGCGTCGGCGACACGGGTCGCGGCATCCCCGCGGACGAATGCGAGCGCATCTTCGAGCCGTTCTATCGGAGCTCGCAACCGCGATCCAACAGTGGTGCCGGGTTGGGCCTGGCGCTCGTGCGCCAGATTGCACGACGCCACGGCGGCGACGCGACCTGCGAGCCCGGTGCGCCGAGCCGGTTTGTCGTTCATTTGCCGCACTGAAGCGCAGCCGCTTCAGAGTGCGTCGATATCGCCGAGCGCAAGAATCAGCCGACGTGCGCGTTTGTCGGGTTTGCTCGCCGGCTTCGCATAACCGGCCGCAGCGAGACGGCGCTGTTCGGCCGCGTGTTCGCGTGCGCTGCGGCTCTCCGGCGTCTCGCGATAGCACCTCTGCGCGACGGACGCCGATCCGCGTTGCTCGAGCACGGCGATCACATCGACTTCATAGCGGTCCTCGCCGCGCGTAATCCGCACACGCTCGCCGATCCGCAACAGCTTCGCCGGCTTGCCGATGGCGTCGCCGACGTGCACCTTGCCGCCTTCGATCGCCTGCTTGGCGAGCGCGCGTGTCTTGAAGAAACGCGCGGCCCACAGCCAGACATCCAGACGCACGCCCTCTGGCGTTGTCGCAAGCGCGACATGCCGCTGCTTCATCGACTACACCGAGGGCGTTGGCGCGGACAGCGGCGGCAGTTTCCTGCTGGCGCGCAACACGCCCGCGTAATAGAAAACGTAATAGCCGATCAGCACGCCGAATATGGCCAGCGTCAGCGGACTTCGTTGAAACGCTGCGAGCGGGTTCTGATCCGCCTGTGCGGCGGCGTGCATCGATGGCAGGATCCACAGCAGCCTGTACGCGATCCGCCCGATCAGCAGCAGCGAAACCAACAGTCCGATGTAGGTGTGCGGTGTATAAAACTGGCCTTGCGCGGTGTTTTCGAACTGGGTGTGCTGCAAGCCGAACCAGCCGAGCGCCGTACCGGCCGCCAAGCCGGCGAGCATGGCAACGAGCAGGTTGAAATCGCGAGTCGCGCCGATGGCGATCAATGCACCGATCACCGTCAGCAGCAGCATGCGCGAGCGCATGCGTGCCGGGCGCACGGGTTGCCGGCCGATATTGCGCCGCACACGGCGGTAGACAGCGAACAAAATGAAGCAGCCGATCACGATCGGTAAAAACAGTTTCTGGTCCATGCAAATTCCACAGCGGCAGACGGAGATTGTCGCATGTACGGCCGGCGCAACGCCGGGCCAGCGCAGCAAAAATCCTCCGAGCAGGATACACTTTTACCAGAATTCCTCGGGGTGCATCCATGAGCGTCGAAGCCAGCGAACTCGCCAAGCTGTATCCGCTCGACAAGTTGCGGCCCGAGAACCTCGAGCAACTCGCGCGCGAGGCCTTCACCGAGGACGTGCCGCGCGGCAGTGTCCTGTTCAAGGCCGGCGACACCGACGACCACACGATTTTCGTCGCCAGCGGTCGCGTGCGCGGCGAGTACCCGGACGGCAAGCAGAAGGAAACCGACGCGAGCACGTTGCAGGGCCGCTATGCGCTCGGCGATCTGCAGCCGCGACGGTTCACCGCGACGGTGATTTCGCCCACGGCGACGCTGATCAAACTCGATCGCCGCTACATGGAAAAGGTGCAGACCTGGGATCAGCTCTCGCGCGCCGAGAACTTCAGGCATTTTGATCCGAGTCCGGATGCCAACCGCTGGGTATTTCGCCTGCTGCAATCGCGCGCATTGCACAAATTGCCGACCGGCAACATCGAGCGCATGTTTCAGCGCTTCGAGGAAGTCGACGTCAAGGCCGGTGATGTCATCATCCGCGAAGGCGAGGAAGCCGATTACTACTATGCGATCAAGGACGGCAGCGCCTCGGTCTCGAAGAGCCTGGACACCGGAAACTCGGTCGTGGCGTATCTCGTGCGCGGCGACACGTTCGGCGAAGACGCCTTGCTTGCGAACACCGTACGCAATGCCACGGTGACGATGATGAAGGACGGCAAGCTCATGCGCCTGGCGAAGAAATCCTTCGACGAGGTGTTGAAGCCGCCCGTCGTCGAATGGCTCACGCCGGGAATGGCTTCGATCATGGCCCGTCAAGGCGCGGTCGTGCTCGACGTGCGCATGCCCGAGGAACACTCCGAGCGGGCGATCAAGGGCGCCATCAATGCGCCTTTGTATACTTTGCGCGAAAGTGTCTCGGATTTCGATCGCGCCAAGCGCTATATCGTCTACTGCAACACCGGCGAACGCAGCGCGGCGGCGGCATTCATCCTGAGCAAGCTCGGCTTCCAGGTATTTGCGCTGCACGGCGGACTATCGGGCATGATCCGCCAGCTCGAGAAGCAAGCTTAGGTTCTAGGACATTACTGAATCACCGATCAGCACGATGTCCGCCGGACGGCGTGCGAACAGGCCGACGCAGACGACGCCGGTGATCTGGTTCAATTCCGTCTCCAGCGCGACCGGGTCGGTGATTTGCCAGCCGTGCACGTCGAGGATCACGTTGCCATTATCGCTGACAATGCCGTCGCGCCAGACCGGGTTGCCGCCGCGCTTGACGATCTCGCGCGCGACGAAACTGCGCGCCATAGGTATGACTTCGATCGGTAACGGAAACTTGCCGAGCACGTCCACGCGCTTGGCGGCATCGATCATGCACACGAACGTCTTCGCAGCGGCAGCGATGATTTTCTCGCGCGTGAGCGCCGCGCCGCCACCTTTGATCAGGCGTTTGCGGCTATCGCATTCATCGGCACCGTCGACGTAAAGCGCCAGCTCACCGGCACTGTTCAGATCCATCACCGCGATGCCGTGCTGCTTCAGGCGCGCCGTGCTTTGCTCAGAACTCGACACCGCCGCTTCGATCAAGCCGCGCCTGGCGCCGAGCGCGTCGATGAAATAGGCGACGGTCGACCCGGTACCGACGCCGAGAATGCTGCCTTGCTCGACGTAACCCAGCGCGCGCTGTGCAGCAAGGCGTTTTTGTTCTTCGCGGGCCGCGATATCCATGCTCATTCCAGTTCCAGGATGAAATCCCATTGGGCTTTGCTGACCGGCAGCACGGAAAGGCGGTTGCCGGGACGAATCAGCGCGAACCCCTGCAATTCCTTGCGTCCTTTGAGGTCGGCGAGCGCGATCACGCGCTTGAGCTTGCGCTTGAACTTCACATCCACCAGCGACCAGCGCGGTTCGCCGCGCGTGCTCTTGGCATCGAAGTAATCGCTTTTCGGATCGAATTGCGTCGGGTCCGCATGGGCGTCCGTCGCCACTTCGGCAATACCGACCACACCGGGCTCGGCACAGCTGGAGTGATAGAACAACACACCATCGCCGACGCGCATTTCGCGCAGGTAATTGCGCGCCTGATAATTGCGCACGCCGCTCCACGGCTCGGTTTTCTTGCGCGCCAGATCGTCGATCGAAAATTCGTCCGGCTCGCTTTTCATCAACCAGTAGTTCATGGCGTCATGGCGTCCGGAACGCTGCAGGCGATCAACTCGCGATCGGTGGCAATGAAGTCGAGGCGGATGTCCCATGCTTGCGGAGCGATTTGCGCAAGCTCCTGGAAATGGTAACCGATGCCGACCAGCACCGGGCGGGCCGGTCGCTGCGCGTCGCGCAGAAACGCAAAGCTGCGATCGTAGTAGCCCGCGCCCATCCCGAGACGATTGCCGTTGCGGTCGAACCCCAGCAACGGCAGCAAGACCAGATCGAGCTCGTGCGCCGCGAGGCCGGCTTGCTCGACGTCGGGCTCGGGAATGCCATAGCGGTTGTGGCGCAGCGGCGCTCCAGGCTGCCAGGCGGCGAAGCGCAGCAGACCGCCTTCGGCGAGCAGCGGCAGGAAATATTTTTGCTCGCGCGAGCGCACGCTCGCGTACGCGGCATGCAGCGGCATCTCGCCGCCGACGGCCCAGTAGCCGGCGATGCGCGCATCGACCAGAAATTCCGGCAACTGTTCGAGCGACTGGGCCAGCGCATCGGCGGCGGCCATGCGCTCGCGCGCATTCAGGCCGGCGCGCTGCGCGCGCAGGCTCTGGCGCTGTGCAGAGCGGTCAGGAATTGAACTCACGCGAAGGCAGGAGAAAAGAAGGGGCGTCCTCCGCGATGCCGTTGCACACCGAACGACCTTGATCCCGAGGATCAGGTGGGAAAGCTCGTCGGTCGTAAGGCTTTCCGCTCGCGGCGGACTTGCACACAGACACAGGCACTGCTAACCCGGGGTCGTATATAGGAACAAGGCAATATGGTTGGATGTGCTGTCGTACACCGCAGGGGACGCGCGGCTATTTTACCGGTGCGGCGAGTACACCATCAAGCTTGGCGCGCAACATTTGCAGATGTTGTGCCAAAGCACCGTTGTCTGAATCGTTATGCGCTCGCAATTGCATCAGTTCATGTGCGATGTTCAGCGCGGCCATGACCGCGATGCGATCCACGCCGGCGGAACGTGCGTTATTGCGAATTTCGCGCATCTTCGCGTCGAGATAGCTCGCAGCTGCGATCAAACCCGCTTTTTCATCGGGCGTGCAGCCGATCAGGAATTCGCGATCGAGAATGTTGACACTGACGGGCGCGTCGCTGCTCATGCGCCGTTCTCCAGCGAGCGCAGACGCGCGATCATCGCTTCCACGCGCGAACGGGCTTGTTCATTTTTTGCAAGCAGATTCGATCGCTCCGCGGACAGCTGTTCCTGGCTTTGGCGCAGGCTGCGATTTTCCTCGGCCAGGCGCTGGCACATCTCGAGCAGGCGATCCACGCGCCCGCTGACTTCCTGCAGTTCGGTCAAGGTGGCATTGCTGTTCGGCATGGATCGACTATAGGCGCGTGTTAAGAAAGGGTCAACGCAGCAGCGTCGTCACGGCGCTGCGCTCGCTCGGGCGGCTGCGCTCGAATTCGCGCAGGAACGTGAACGCCGCTGCGGCTTCCAATGGCGGCGACAGCCAATGGCCCTGAATCGCGTCGCAGCCCTGCTCGTGCAGGTATTCAAGCTGCTCAAGCGTTTCCACGCCTTCGGCGACGACGTCCAGGCCGAGTGAATGCGCCATGGTAATGATCGTCTTGGTGATCGCCTCGTCATCCGGGTCGGTCGTGATGTCGCCGACGAAACTGCGGTCGATCTTCAGCGTATCGATCGGCAGGCGCTTGAGGTAGCTCAGCGACGAATAGCCGGTGCCGAAATCGTCGATGGCAATGGTCACGCCGAGCGCGTGCAGGCGATCGAGCGTGTGGATCGCGCGTTCCGGATGCTCCATCAGCACGCTTTCGGTAAGTTCGAGTTCAAGATGTCTCGGATCCATGTCGAGTTCGGCGAGGATCTCGCATAGCCGCTGCGTGAGCTCCTCGCGCAACAGCTGCAGCGCCGACAGGTTCACCGACATCGTGATGCCGCTGAGGCCGCGTTCCTGCCATTCGCGCAGCTGCGCGCAGGCGCGGAACAGCACGAATTCGCCCATACGTTCGATCAGCCCGGCTTCTTCGGCGAGCGGAATGAATTCAGTCGGCGTGACGTCGCCAAATTCGGGATTGCGCCAGCGCAGCAGCGCTTCCACGCCGGCGATGCGGCCTTCGCTGAGCGCGAGCATCGGTTGATAGACCAGATGCAATTCGTTGCGCTCCAGCGCCATGCGCAGAGCGCTGACCATGCCGGCACGCTGGCGGGCCACGGCGTCCATCGCCGGCGTGTACACACGGTAGACGTTGCGGCCTTCTTCCTTGGCCTGGTACATCGCGGTATCGGCGTACTTGAGCAGATCGGTCGGCACCTGCGCGTGATCCGGATACAGGCTGATGCCGATCGACGGCGAGATCACGACGTGCTGGCCACCATCGAGCTGCAGCGGTTGCGTGAACACCTCGAGCAACTCGCTGGCGATCTTCTGCGCGTCGTCGATGTGCTGCACGTCTTCGAGCACGACGGTGAATTCGTCTCCGCCGAGGCGCGCGACGGTGGCGGTATCGCGCACGTTCGCGCGCAGGCGCTCGCCGACCGCCTTGAGCACGCGGTCGCCCGTGGCGTGGCCCATCGAATCATTCACGTGTTTGAAGCGGTCCAGGTCGAGGAACAGCACGGCGACCTTGTGCGCCGTGCGCCGCGCACGGATAACCGCATGCGCGAGGCGCTCGCCGAGCAGCGTGCGATTCGGCAGACCGGTCAGGGTGTCGTAATTGGCGAGGTAACGCAGTTCCTGTTCGGCGCGTTTTCGGTCGGTGATATCGGCCATGACGCCGACGTAATGCGTGCGCTGGCCGTAAGCGTCGCGCACCGTGCTGATCTCGAGCCAGCACAGGAATTCCTCGCCATCCTTGCGTTTTTGCCACAGCTCGCCGCGCCAGTGACCGTTGCGCACGAACTCGGCGCGCATCGCCATGTAGTACTCCGGCGGATGCTGCGTGCTGTTGAGCATGCCGGCGTTCTCGCCGCTGCAATCGGCTTCCGTGTAGCCGGTCATGCGCGTGAACGCCTGGTTGACCGACACGAAGCGGAAATCCAGATCGCTGACCGCCACCGCCTCACTCATGCTCGCAATGACTTCGCTGGCGATGCGGCGATCCGAGTCCGCGGCGCGCGCCGCGGTGATGTTGCGCGCGGTGCCGCAGACGCGCAGCGCCTTGCCGTCGGCGTCGCGCTCGACGACCTTGGCGCGCGACAACACCCAGATCCATTCCCCCGCCGCGTTGCGGATGCGGTGTTCGGACTCGAAGAAGTCGGTGCGCCCTTCGGCGTGGTCGTTCAGGCGTTTTTCGACCAGCGGCAAGTCGTCCGGATGCACGGCGTGATTGCGCCATTGATCCGCCGACAGCGCTTCCTCGCGCTTGCCGCCGATCAGCTGATCGGCGCCGATACGGATGAGCACCTGCTTGCCGATGTCCCAATCCCAGAATTCGTCGCCCGAGCCCCACAACGCCAGGCGCAGGCGATCTTCACGCTCACTGAGCTCGCGGTGGTGACGCGCTTCGCTCTGGTGTCGGCGCCAGTAGCTCAGGAACAGCAGCACGAGAATCGTGCTTGCCAGCGCGACGTACAGGGCCTTCATGCCCGTGGTCGCCCACCACACCGGTGTCACGCGCAACGGCAGACTCTTGCCTTCCTCGTTCCATATCCCGTCGGCATTGGCCGCGCGCACCTCGAACGTGTAATCGCCGACCGGCAGATTCGTATACACCGCTTCGTGGCGCGTGCCGCTGTCGATCCAGTCCGGATCGAAGCCGCTGAGCCGATAAACGAAACGATTGCGCTCGGGCGCGTCGAATTCGAGCGCGGCAAATTCAAAACGCACGACACGCTGCAATGCCGCTATTGCCACGCCGTCCTGGCCGATCGACATCGATTCGGCCGCGCTGCCGGCGTGCACGCCGGTAATGGCCACCGGCGGCGGTGCCAGATCGGCGCGCAGCGTGTCGGGGCGAAACAGGTTGATGCCGTGCAGCCCGCCGAACACGAGCTCGCCGTCGGCGCGCGCCAAACTCGCGCCGCCATTGAATTCCATACCCTGCAAGCCGTCCTTGAGCGTGAACGAACGGAACGTACCGCGCGCACGATTGAACGTCGCGATGCCCGCTGCGGTGCCCATCCAAATGTTGTGTTCGGCATCTTGCAGGATCGAATAGACCGTGCCGCCCGGAAATCCGTTGCTCGCCGAGTAATGCGAGAAACGCACACGCTCGGCGCCGGGAAGGTCGACGCGATCAAGCCCGCTCTGCGTGCCGATCCACACGACGCCGTCGCCGCTCTGGTAGATGCTGCGCACAAGATTGTCGGAAAGCGATTGCGCGTCGCCCGCGGCGTGCCGGTAGGTGTGCATGCTGCCCTTCGCCGGATCGTAAACGCTCAATCCGTCGAGCGTGCCGATCCAGATGCGCGCATCGGCATCCTGAAACGTCGCCATGACGACGTCGTTGGCCAGACTGTCGGCTTGCTCAGGCTCATGACGGAAGGTTTCCCAGCGCGCGGGCTGATCCGTGCCGGCGGGCCACTCGTGTGCAAGACCCTTGCCGAACGTTCCGAACCAGACACTGCCATCGATCGCGGTGAGCAACGTGCGGACGGAAACGTCGGCAGCGCCTTGCGCCGCGCCCACCGCCACCGGCGAGACGTGACGCGTCTGCGGATCGAACAGGAACGTGCCGTGGTAGGTCGCCACCCAGAGTTTGTCGCCGCCGGCGTGCGCCAGCGCGGTGATCTGACCGGAGAGGCGCGGATCGCCGGCGCCGGTTTTGAACACGTCGTCGAAATATTCGAAGCTGTCGTGCGCCGGGTCGTAACGCTTGAGCCCGTCGCCTTCGGTGCCGAGCCACAGGCGGCCGCTGCTGTCCTCGGCCAGCGCGCGGACCATGTTCGCCATCTGGTTGCGCTCGGCGGCGGCATCCATCACGAGCCGGAACTGGGTGCCTTCCGGATTGGCGATCGCCACGCCACTGATCTGCGTGCCGAGCCAGAGCAGGCCGGAACGATCCAGCAGCAGCTGCGATACGTAATCGTCCGGCAACGAACCCGGGATGCCGCGCGTGCGCCGCAATTGCGTAGCCGTCTGTGTGGCCGGATCGTAAACGAGCAACCCCGTGCCGAAAGTCGACACCCACAGGCGCCCGCCGCTGTCCTGCGCGAGCGCACGCACCGGGGCGGCTTCGACGCCCGCCGCCGGCCAAACGCGTTGCGCGCTGGCGTGCGCAATATCGACGCGATACACGCCATCGCGAGCGCCGGCGTACAGGCTGCCGTCGCTACCCGCGAGCACACTGAACGCCGCGGGCAGATCGCGCGCCGCGGTTGTTTGCGCCGCATCCGGCGTTACGCTCAGCACTCCGACGGACGAGGCGGCCCAGATGCTGCCGTCGTTTGCGCGAGTCAGCTGGAAGATGCGAGTCGGTCCGGTGCTCGCGGCGAAACGGAATACCTCGCGGCGTTGTTTGCCCGATGCATCCATGAGTTCGATGCCGGCATTGGTGCCGATCCACAGCCCATGCGCGGGGTCGAACAACAGCGCGCCGATCGCATCGCGCGGATCCGGTTGGCCGGAGCCGATTTCCGAACGCGCGACCACGCTGCCGCTGGCCGGGTCCACCGCCGCCAGACCGTGGGCGGCGCCGCCGACCCAAATCCGGCCCTGCGCATCCTCGGCGAGCGCGGTGACAAAGCTTTCCGGCAACGAGTCGGCGCTGTCCGGAACATGATGAAACTGGCGATAGCGATAGCCGTCATACTGGTGCACGCCGTCTTGGGTGGCGATCCAGATGAAACCGGTGTGATCCTGCAGCAACGCGGTGACGGTGTGCGAGGTCAGTCCGCGTTCGCTGCCGAGCGAATCGAAGTAATAACGCCGCTCGCCGGCATGTGCCACGAAAGCCAGCAATAGGGCCGGTAGCGCCCAGCGACATCGCAGCTTCCATCTTCCCCAAGGAAACGGCATAAACACGCGCGAACAAACCGATTGGAACCCCGATCATACACACAAACCGCCGTGGCGCGGCAGCCACGTACGGCCTGTTAGAATGCCTGCATGAACAGTGTTCCGGCTCTCACGCACGCACAGCTTGGCGAAATGCTCGCGCGGCTGCACCTGGGCGTGGGCGCAAGCGATCTGCACGGCTCGCTCACGGGCTTCGTTTGTGGCGGCGGCAGCGCCGGCGCGCGCGGTTGGCTCGATGCGCTGGAACTCAAACCCGAGACACAAGCCAATCTGCCCGATGCCGCGCTGACCCGCTTGTTTGAAGATTGCGTCGCCTGGTTCGAAGATCCGGAGCTGCGCTTCGAACCGCTGTTGCCGGAAACGAATGCGACGCTCGACGCGCGCGCCGACGCGCTGGTCGAGTGGTGCCGCGGTTTTCTCGGCGGACTCGGCCTCGCCGGGGTTTCCGCGCGTGCAGCCCTGTCGGCGGACGCCAGCGAAATCCTGCACGACCTCGGCACGATTGCCGGTTCGCGTTTCGAATACGCCGATGCCGAGGAAGACGAGAACGCGCTCGCCGAAGTGATCGAATTCATTCGCGTCGGCGTGTTGCTCCTGCACGCCGAACTGAACGCGCGACCCGGCACAACGACGGTACACTGAATGATCGACGCCAGGGAGTACGCCCGTCGCCGCAAGCAATTGATGCGCATCATCGGCGACGACGCGATCTGCATCGTGCCGGCCGCTGTCGAGCGCGTGCGCAACAATGACAGCCATTACCCGTATCGCCAGGACAGCGATTTCCACTATCTGACGGGATTTCCTGAACCGGAAGCCGTGCTCGCGTTGATCCCGGGCCGCGAACACGGCGAGGCCATCCTGTTCTGCCGCGAACGCGATGCCGAGCGCGAGGCGTGGGACGGCAAGCGCGCCGGCCAGGAAGGCGCGGTTCGTGAATTCGGCATGGACGATGCGTTTCCGATCGACGACATCGACGAAATCCTGCCCGGCATGATCGAAGGCCGCTCGCGCGTTTATTACCATTTCGGCCGCGACGCCGAGTTCGACGTCAAGTTGATCGGTTGGGTCAATCGCGTGCGCGCGCAGGTTCGGCGTGGCGCGCGTGCGCCGCACGAGTTCGTCGCGCTCGGTCACATCCTGCACGACTTGCGCTTGTACAAGACCCGCGACGAGCTGCGCCTGATGCGCAAGGCGGCGAAGATCGCCGCGAGCGCGCACGTGCGCGCGATGCGCACGGTGCGCGCCGGCATGAACGAGCACGAGATCGAAGCCGAACTGCTGCACGAGTTCCGCCGTCACGGCGCCGTCGACAGTTACCAGCCGATCGTCGGCGGCGGCGAAAACGGCTGTGTGCTGCATTACCACGCCAACAACGCCGTGCTGAAAGACGGCGATCTGTTGCTCGTGGATGCCGGCGCCGAATACGAGTGTTACGCCTCCGACATCACGCGCACGTTTCCGGTCAACGGCAGGTTCTCGCTCGAGCAGCGAGCGTTGTACGACGTCGTGCTCGCCGCGCAGCGCGCCGCGATCAAGGAAATCCGTCCCGGCAAACCATTTGGTGCGTACCATGACGCCGCCGTGCGCGCGATCACCGACGGTTTGATCAAACTCGGCCTGCTCAAGGGCGGCGTCGAGAAGAACCTGCGCGAGCACACTTACCGCAAGTTCTACATGCACAAGACCGGGCATTGGCTCGGCCTGGATGTCCACGACGTCGGCGCCTACCGCGTCGACGGCGAGGATCGCGTACTCGAACCGGGCATGGTCGTCACGGTCGAGCCCGGCATCTACATCGCGCCGAACGCGAAGGGCGTGCCGGCCAAATGGCGCGGCATCGGCATCCGCATCGAAGACGATGTCGTCGTCACGCGCGGTGAACCGGAGATTCTCACCACCGCGGTGCCGAACGATGCGGACGAGATCGAGGCACTGATGGCGCAGGCGCGCAAGTAACGTGCGTACGTTCGTGCTGCTGCTGTGTTTTTTCGTCACGTGCGCGCGCGCGGCGACGACACCCGTGCACTTCGGCCTGTTCGGCACCGTGCATACCGCGGTACCGGCCGGTGAGATCAAACGCGCCGTCGTGCTGATATCGGATTCCTCCGGATGGAATGCGCGCGACGAAGCGCTGGCGACGGCGTTGAGCGGCGATGGCACGTTCGTCTCCGGCATCGATCTGCCGGCGTATCTGAAGCAGATGCTGTCGATCAACGACAAGTGCTCGCTTCCCGCCGCACATTTCGAGGAGATGGTGCACTGGATGCAACGCGAGCAAAAACTCGACAAGTTCATTTATCCGGTTTTGGTCGGCGACGGCGCCGGCGCCACGTTCGCCTATGCCGTCGACGCGCAGGCTCCGGGCGGCACCTATGCCGGACTGATCACGCTCGGTTGGGATGCGTCATTCCGACTGCCCAAACCGGTGTGCCATGGTGATTTCGGCAACACGACGGCGCCGGATGACGCCGGTGCTTTCCGGGTCGTGCCGGTGCGCAAGCTCGCAAATCCGTGGTTGCCACAACCGTTCGCGCCCGGCGCGCGTCGCGTCGGCGCACTCGAAAAGTTGCCGGCGCGTGTAAAGAACTGGTTGACGCCGGCGGCGAACGATGCCGGCGCCGCACTGGTGGCCGACATCGAATGGCTCACCGCACGCGCGGAATCCGCGCCGCCACTGCCGAGCGATGTCGCCGACCTGCCGCTGGTCGAAGTGCCGGCGCAAGGCGAGTTCGCGCAGCGCATCGCGATCATCCTGACCGGGGACGGCGGCTGGGCAGGCCTGGATATCGCCATCGCCGATCAGCTCGCCAAGCGCGGCATCGCCGTCGTGGGCCTCAATACGCTCAAGTTTTTCTGGCAGACGCGCAAACCCGCGGAAGCCGCCGACGCGCTCACGCGCATCGTCGGCCATTACGGAGCGCAGCATCCGCTCGCCGATTTCGTCGTGCTCGGCTATTCGTTCGGCGCGGCGTTGTCACCCGTCGTCATCAATCGCGTGCCCGACGCCGCGCGCGCGCGCATCGCCGCGCAGGTGCTGATTTCGCCGGATCCGGAAGCGGTATTCGAAATCCACGTCGGTGACTGGTTTGGCTCGACCAAGCACGAAGGCGCGATTCCGATCCTGGCCGAGATCGGCAAATCCAAGGTGCCGGTGATCTGCGTACACGGCCAGGACGAGGACGACAGCTTCTGCAAAACCTTGGTCGGCAAGCCCAACGTGCGTGAACTGGCGCTGCCCGGCGGGCACCATTACAACGGCGATTACGACAAGCTCGGTGCGGGCATCGCGGCGGCGCTGCCCGCGCGGAAATAAATCGGCTAGCCGGCCAGCAAGCGCCGGTAGCCGCCCGACACGAGTGCCGCGATGTCGATCAGCAGGCCCGGCACCCAGACGCCGCGCGGGTACGCGAGATACGAACCGACCCATTCGGGTTTGAACTTGTCCTTGTACTTGCGCACGCCCTGATAGTTGTAGAAGCGGTTGCCGTACTGGAATGCGAGGGCGGCGAGGCGCTCGTTGACGCGCGCGTACGGGTTGTCACCGACGCGCGACAGCGGCGCCATGCCGAGGCTGAACAGTTCGTGGCCTTGTTCCTGCGCCCACAACATCACTTTCGCGAACAGGAAATCCATCGTGCTGCGGGGGGTGTCGGCGACGTGGCGCATCAGGTCCACGCTGGCGTGGCCGCCGGGGCCGTACGGCGGCAGCACGTTCGCGAACGCGATCAGCTCGCCGTCGCGGTGCACCAGGCCGAGCGGGCTCCAGGACAGATAATCCGGATCGAAGCGGCCGAGCGAAAAACCTTTCTCGCTGCCGCCCTTGTCGGCGAGCCACGCGTCGGAAACACGCTCGAGACCGATGAGCAGCGCGGTATCGAACGGCGGGTATACAAGTTCAAAAGTCAACTTTTCCTTGGCCGCCCGGTTGGTAGCCTGGCGCAGGTCTTCCCAGCGTTTGCCGGCCAGCGAGAATTCCGCGAGGCGCACGAGCGCGAGTTCGCCGAGTTTGAACAGGTCGAAACCGTGATCGTGGTAGAGCGACAGATCCGGTTCGAGCACCTCATAGAACACCGGCACGCGATCCTGCGCATCGGCGAAGTGGCGGAAATCGAGAATCGCCCGGCTGATGCCGGCATCGCTGCCGCACGGCGAGCCGAGTGCAACAAGGCGATCGCGTACCGCGCCGTAGGCGATGACCGCCTGGTGGTCGGCCGCCCAGAACAGGTGCTTGTCGGCCATGAACGTCAGGTGCGCGAATTCGCCGCCGCCGTGCGTTGCATACAGCGCCTTCGCACGCACGAGCTCTTCGCGATCCGGCAATGTCAATTGCGGACGTTTGACGGCGAACGCTTGCCAGATGAGATAGATCACCAGACCCAGCAGCGCGGCGGCGAGGCCGCGGCCGATGCGCGACGTGTGTTCGCCGAAGCCGACATAGAACAGGTCGAACGAATCGTCGCCGAGCACCTGCGCGACGCCGATCGCAAAGAACACCAGCACGCAGATTGCCAATCCGGCATACCAGCCGAACGTGGTCGCCGAAGTCAGTGTCATCGCGCGCCGCGTGAACACGCGCTTGCGCGTGCGCAACAGCGCAGCGACCGCGAGCAGGAACAGCGCTTCGCCGAAATGCAAGCCCTTGGTCACCGCGAGCGCGGCGCTGATCAGCAGCAGCCACATGGCAACACGATAAGCCAGGCGCAAACGGCCATCGATACCACGCGCCAGACCCAGCAGCAGCACGCCGGACAGAATCGAAAACCAGTTCGAGCTTTCCACGGCGAGAATCGGCAGATTCGCGCGCACCTGTTCGACGTGCTCGCTCACCGACGGAATCGCCGCCGACGCGAGCTGCATTGCACCGGCGCCGAACGTGAGGATCGCCAGCAGGCGCGTACCGAGATCGCCGAGCAGGGTCACCGGCAAGCCAAGCACGCCGAACAACGGATGGCCGGCTAGGCGCGAGCGCAGACGCATGAGCAGCGGCGAGCGCCGCGTCAGCATTTCCGAACCCATGAATAGCGCCATCAGCAATGGCAACAGGTAGTAGGCGATACGGAACAGCATCAGACCGGTGACGACCGCGGCCTTGTCGTAGCCGGCATCGGTCAACGCGAGCAGGATCAAGCCGTCGAACACGCCGAGTCCGCCCGGCACCTGGCTGACCAGGCCGAGTACGCCGGCGCCGGCGAACGCGCCGAGCAGCAGTCCGGGCTTGATGTGCTCGCCGCTGATATAGATGCAGGCGTATAGCGTCGCCGCGGCGAGCAGCCAATCGAGCAGCGAGACGAGTGTGAGCTCGATCTTGAGCGGCCACGACGGCAATCCGACGTCGGCCGGCAACCAGCGCATCAGCGCGCGGCGCGTCGTCAGGAAAAAGTATAAAGGTAGATAAAGCGCGGCGCCGATCAGCACGGCGGCAGCAAGCCAGCGTTGCGCGGTGCCGGCGGTCAGAGGCATCGTGCTCGTTGCCAGCGTGATGATGACGAGCAACGACAAACCCGACATCAGCGACAGCGCTTGCATGCCGATCAGCGCGGCGGCGCGCGACAGCGGCACATTGAGGCCGCTCAGACTCATGAGGCGAATGCTCGCGCCCATCGCGCCGGACAGATTCAGCGTGTTCGCCATGCTGTTGGCGACGAAGGCGAGGCGAAACACGTCGCCGGCATGCAGTTTGAGCGAGAGCCAGCGCGCGATCAGGTAATCGACGCAGCCGGTGAACGCGACGCCGAACACGGCGAGCAACGCGACACCGAGCGCCGGCAGCGTCGGCACATCGAGCAGCGCGCGTTGCACCTCGACGAGCGGAAATTCGCCGATCTGCCGCCAGACCAGCCACGCCGTCAACGCGAGGAATGCGGTCGGCACGATCCAGCGCAGCCGCGCGAACGCGCTTTGCGGCGGCGACACCGGCAAGGGCGTGTCGCTCATGTCGACGCGCCGCGTTTCATTGGCCGGCAGTTGGCGCGCGCGTTGGGGCGCCCTGATCGCGCAATTCGATCAAGCCGGCGCGATATTGCGGCATCCAGTTGCGCGGCACGCCGAAACCGTGACCGACTTTCGGCAAGCTGATTACTTTTCCATTTTTTACTTTTTCCACAAATGCCACCGTCGCCGGCGGATTGCAGACCTGGTCGACCTCGCCTTGCAACACGATCCAGGGCGCCGGCACGCGCGCCACGGTGTTGAAGACGGGCCAGAATGGCGCGTGCGGCATTTTCGTCGCGGTAAGACCGCCGGCGCCTTCGCACCAGGCGCGGTGGATGATCAGATCCGGGCAGAAGCCGAGGGTCATCGCGCCGCCGTAGCGCGCGTCGCCGGCTTCGGCCAGCGCCGCGTAGGCGATGGTTGCGCCGGACGAGTAGCCGATCAGCACGGGCGCGAACGACGCCGGAATATTCATTTCCTTCTTCGCCGCATCGGCGATGCGGTCGAGCAGACCGGCGGCATCGCTGCACGCGCCGCTGCTTGCTTCGAGCGCTTTCAGGTAGGCCGGCGTGCTGAAGCCGGCCACCCAGTAGCCCAGTTCTGCTGCGGTATGCGCCATGTCCCACACGCCGAGATTCCAGCCGCCGTCGCCCGACAAAAACAGCGCCATGCCGCGCGCCGGGCCTTGCGGCGCGTAGATCGTCACGTCGCCGATGCCCGGGTACGCGATGATCCGGGTGGCTTTGGGATCGTGGGCCGGGGGTTTGGGTTTGGACGGCTGCGTTGCCGCGGGCTTGACCGATCTGGATTTGGCCGAGGCGTGCGGTTTTGCGCTCGCCGTTTTGGCCGGCACGGAATCCGCGGCGCTCGCCGCACCGGTCAAACCGAATGCAAAGGCCGCCGCGACGAGGCGCGACAGAAAAACGTTCAGGGAAAAATTCGACACGATGGCTTTGCCGGCCGAGCCGGCTCCTTGCGCTGGTGAACAATGCGCCCTGGGCGGGCGCGAACGGCAATTATCGCATTCTTTGCCACGGTCCCACAGCGCGATGGACGCTACTGGGCTGCCGCAAACGCATCTCGCGTCAGGTTTTCCGGTTCCGCGGTCGTGCAGACGACATCGTCCTCGATGCGGATGCCGCCGTAGTGGCGGAATCTGTCGACCTTGTCCCAGTCGATGTCCTTGGCTTGCGGCGAATCCTTGAGCCGGGCGAGCAGCAGGTCGATGAAGTAGATGCCGGGCTCGATCGTCACCACCATGCGCGGCTGCAGCGTGCGCGTAAAGCGCAGGTAGGGGTGCGCGGCGGGGCGTGGAATCGCGCCGCCGGACTCATCTTTCTGAAAACCGGCGACGTCATGCACCTGCAGGCCGATCGGATGGCCAAGACCGTGCGGGAAAAACGCCGTGGACACGCCGCTTTCCACCGCGCTTTCCGCGCTCATGCGGATGAACCCCTGGTCGTGCAGGATACCGGCGAGCACGTGGTGCGCATGACCGTGCAATTCGGGATAGCTCTGCCCTGCGCGCACCTTGGCGACGAACGTGCGCTGCGCGGCATCGACGGCATCGATCAGCGTCTGGAACTCGCCGGCAGTCGGCGCGGCGTAGGTGCGCGTGATGTCGCTCGCATAGCCGTGGTAACTCGCGCCGGCGTCGATCAGGAACGAATCCGAACGCGTCGGCGGATTGCGCTCGAGCGCGGTGTAATGCAACACGGCGCCGTGCTGGTTCAGCGCGATGATATTGCTGTAAGGCAGTTCGTTCTCGGTCTCGTGCACGGCGTTGAGATAAGCCGTGTTGATGTCGTACTCGGATTTGCCGGCGCGAAACGCCACCTCGGCGGCACGATGGCCGCGCGCGCCAAGCTTGCTGGCCACGCGCAGCATGCCCAGTTCGTAATCGGTCTTGTAACTGCGGTGCCAGTGCAGCTGATTGACCACCGCGTCGGGATTGTTCGGTTTGGCGCCGTCAAGGGCGAGGTTGTCCTCGCCGATGATCGCGCAGCGTGCCAGCCGCGGCAATTGGGCGAGCGCCTCTTTGCTTTCGCGAATGACGGCAATGTCGAAGTGCTCGACCCAGTAACCGGCCGGCTCTTCCGGCACCACGTGCCAGTAATCGTGTGGCTGCAGGTAGACGAGTTTCGGTCTCTGCCCCGGCGTGTAAGCGATCCAGGAACCCGGCGCTTTCGTCACCGGCAGCCAATGCTTGAAGTGCGGGTTCACCGCGAAGGGATAATCGCGGTCATCAAGAAACTGGTAACGCGGCATGCCCGCTGCGATCAGCAGATGATCGAAGCCGCCGCGCGCGAGTGCCGCGTCGGCGCGCGTCTTCAGTTCACGAAGGTGATCCGGATAAAGCTGGGCAAGCAGATCGGACATGGCGGCTTCCTTGGCGAAGGCCTATTGTGCCATGGCCGATGGGCCCGATCGTTCAGGATTCTTTATGCCAGTTGTCCGCCCGGGCTCATGACCCAGTCGTACAGCACGTTGTAATCTTCCGGGCCGATGTCGATGATGTGAAATCCGCTCCAGTATTGGCCGGGCACGTTCGCCGCCTCGCACCATTGTTCGTGCACACCGAGTTCGAGCTGATGCGGCTTGGCCGTCGCGCCGCTCGGCAGGTCGAACTGGAACTGGAACAGCGCGTCTTCCGGCAGCTTGCGGCTGGTGATCAGCAGCATGCCGTCGATCGACAGATTGCCGACGTGGCCGATCTGCGCACCGGTGATGGAGTCGGTGACCTGGATCGCGTGGTGTGCGCGCTTGCGCTGGCTGCGCCGGTGTTCAGACATAGGTTTTCTCCAGAATCTAGGCCGGCTTCTGCGCGGGATCGCGGCCGATCAGTTGCCGCAACGAGGTCATGATCACTTTCCAGGCGCGATCCACGAGCGAATCCTGCTCCGGCTCGACGATGAACGCCTGTCCATGCACGATGTCGTGCGCGAGCTGTGGCAACGATTTCTCGTCGGTACGCACGCCGCGCTGATTGACGAACAATGCGTGTCCGGTCACGGTCGAATACCACGCCAGTTTGCGGCGGACGCGTTCGCCTTGCTGATTGATCGCCAGTTCGAACCAGGCGCCGAACGGCAGCGTCTTGAGACGTTCGAGCATGCGCGCTTCGGCGCTGTCGGCGGGGAACTCGTTGACGGCGACGTGCTTCGGCGCGGCCGGAACGGAATCATCGCCCAAATGCGGCTTGCTCTTGAGCTTGATCGCGATCTCGGTGCTCGAGCTCGGATCGTCTCCGTGCGCGTGCTCGGGTTCGAACAGGCGCTTGATGATCGTCTGCACGTCGTCTTGGTGATAGCCGACCTGATCGAGCGCGGTGGCGATGTCATCGCGCAGGGACGCCGGAATCTTCGCGTCGCCACTGCGGCTTGCGCTGGTGGCGAGCAGCTTGTCGGCGACCGCGAGGCGACTGGCGTACATGTCGCTTTTTTCGCCTTGGCGCAGCAGCGTGAGCGCCAGTACATCGGTCCACGCCTGTTCGAGCAGCGTGCGTACGAGCTTGGTCGGCTTGGACTGCGCGATCCGCGCGGCGATCGCCGCCTGCGCCTGCTCGCGCGCCAGGCTGAGTTTCTCGCGTCCGCGCGCCGCGTCCACGTGGCGGCGCTCGGTCACCTCGGCTTTGCGTGTGAGCGTGTGCATGTGCTGCGAGAGCTGGTTCGACGTGTCCTCGATCAATGCAAGGTTGCCGTCGAAATCCTGCAGCACGCGATCAACGATGACTTGCATCTTGTCGACGAGGCCGCGGTCGGGCGTCCCATCGCGCTCGTCGAGCCAGTGATTGCCGGTTTCCGCGATCGTGTTGAGCAGCTGGCGCGCCGGATGCGCGCGCTGCGTGAAGAAACTCTTGTCGCGCAGGGCCACGCGCAGCAGCGGCACCTGCAGTTTCGTCAGCATCGACTGCGTGCTCCCGTACGGGCGCACATTCTTGGTGATGTAGTCGAACAGCATGCCGACCAGGTCGATCGTGTCGGAATCCTCTTCCGACAATCGCGGCGTTTGGCCGTTCGGCGCGATCTGACGCAGGTTGGCGAGCAGTTCCTGCTTGAGCAGGCCGACCGAGCGCTGCGTCAGTTTGCCATCCTGCAGCCGCGGCGAGATCGGCCGCGCCTGCAACGCGCCGAGCACCGACAACAGCTCGTCATTCGTCGGCACGTAACTGTCGCGGGCATTATTTGCGGTGACCGCAGAGCGCCCGCTCAACAGCTCGCGCATCGTCGTGAACAGTTCGGCATCGCGGGAATCCGCGCGCGCCGGCGATGCAGCAGCGGGGCTGGCGGATTTTCGCGCCGCGCCGGCACGTTCCGTCGCATGCAGCTCATGGGCGACGCCGAGTCCGAGCGTACCCGGCGCTTCGTGCCCCGTGACGGGTGCGGACTGTTTGTGGTCCGCGGGCGCGTCTTTCGGACGCGGCACCACGAGCAAGTGCAGGTGACGCAGTATCCGGTGCTCGATGAGATAGCGGTTGATTGCCGTGTACAGCTCGTTCAACGCCACCGCACTGACGCGGTCGAACACGTGATACAGCAGAACGCGGTGCTCGACGGTGATGTCGATGCAGGCGCACGCATGGCGCAAGGCTGCGGCGAATTGCGTCGGACCGACCGGCAGCTGCTCGGCCTCGATGACGGGCGACGCGGCGAGCACGGCGAAGCGGTGGCCGAGTGCGTAAAGTGCTTGCGCCTGGCGAATTTCGGCACGCGTGGAGAATTCCTGCAACGCCAGCGATTCCTCGAGTTCGATGCTGTGTACGAGTGTGAGTTCCTTGAGCGGCGTCGGCGTTGCCGGCGTGGCCGTCGCGTGATCGGCTGTGCGCGCGCGGTTGAAGCGCGCCAGAATATCTTCGAGCGCGAGCATGAAACGTGGCGCGATGTCGGCGCGACCGCGTTTGATCTCACGCAGCGTCTCGAAGCATCGATACTGTTGTTCGCCGCCGCGCAGCTGCTCGGCGCGCTTGAACAGCTGCGCCTCGAAATCGTCCAAGGTCGCCACCAGCACGCGCTCCATGCTGCTGGAACACAGGCCGAGCGTTCCTTCGAGCAGATGCAGGACGCGCGGTGCCAGATCGGCGCGGCTGGAAAGCGCAAGCAAAGGCGCCGGCGCCTGCGGTTTCGCGCCTGCGCCGCTCTTGACCTGATTCATTGCGCCCCCTCTCCGAAAGCTGTCCGGACAATTCTATGCTCGCGCGCCCGGATTGAGCCAGTGCCATTTACCCGGCAGGCTGCCAGACGAGCTCGAGGTAGCCGGATCGGCCCGGCGTGTTGTAGCCGTGGGCGAGCTCGTAGAAGCGATCGAACGCGTTTTCCAGACGCGCGCCGAGGCGCCAGTCGCGGCCGAGCAAAAAGCTGGCACGCAGATTCAGCAGCGCGTATCCGGGCAGGGTCACGGCATTGACGTCGTCGCGCTTGCCGCTGGCGACGAATTCGACGCCGGCGCGAAAACGTTCGCCGAACCCGCGCTCGACCACGCTGTCGAATTTGCGCTTCGGCCGCCGCAGCAATTGCGTGCCGCTGTCGGTGTTGCGCGGATTCTGCAGCGTCGCATTGCTGTCGATTGACCAGTCCGCAGAGTGCCAGGCGTGCGTGAACTCCACGCCATCGATCGCGGCGCGATCGATGTTGATCGCCTGGAACGTATCGCCGCCGGAAAAATCGACGAGGTCGTGCACGCGCGTGGCGAATGCGCGCGCGCCGAAGCGGTTCGCGCTGTCGATGCGCCAATCGACGCCGAGTTCGGCCGTACGCGAACGTTCCGGATCGAGCGCCGGATTGCCGGCGTAATAGCCGCCGTAACCGGGCGAATACAGCTCGGCGAGATTCGGCGCGCGGAACGCCGTGCCGTAGCTTGCGGTCAGGCGCAGATTCTCGTCGAGCTTCCAGCCGAGCGCGCCGGAACCGGAGAATGCGCTGCCAAACTGGTTGTCGTGGTCGTAGCGGCCCGACACTTCGCCGTCGAACGCGCCCTGCTGCGCGCGCCAGCCAGCAAACGCGCCGCTTGCGTTGCGCGACACGTCATACGGAGCGCCGAAACCGGACGTGTCGATGCTGATGCCGCGATCGTGCACGAGATCGAGGCCGGCGATGACGTGCTGATTCGCGGCCAGCGCAACATCGTTCGTCCACGACGCCTGCTCGCGCGTGGAGCGATACGCGCTCGCAAAGGCCGGCGTACTGATGTCTTCGCGCGAGGTGCCGACCGACAGCCGCTGTTGCCAGTCGCCGGTGACCGGGCCTTCGAAGTTGACGCCGGCGGCCTGGTCGAGCGTGCGCGAATGGCCCTGGTCGAAATCGTTGCCGCCTTCATTGCGGAACACGCTCGCGGAAAGCGTTTGCTGACCGAATCTGTATGCACCTTGGACGACGGCATCGTGGTTCTGCATGCCGTCATCGTCCGGGTTGAAGATGCAATACGGATCGTTCGGGCCGCTGCAGATACCGGGATTCGTTGCCGAAAATCCACGCACGTGGCGCGCGCCGACCTGCACGCTGAAGCCGCCCGCATCGTTCCAGGCGCCGATGCCGGCGCTGCCGTCGGCACTGCGATAGCTGCCGTAACTTGCCGCGAGCTGCGGCGCGTCGAGCTTGCGCGTGAAGATCTGGATCACGCCGCCGATCGCGTCCGACCCCCAGTAGCTTGCACGCGGGCCGCGCACGATCTCGATGCGTTCGACGGCGTCGAGCGGCAGGTTCTCGAACGCAAATGCGCCGGTATTCGACGAGGCGACGCGCACGCCGTCGATCAGCACGAGCACGTGATTGGAGTTCGTGCCGCGCAGGAACACGTTGGTCTGTTCGCCGGCGCCGCCGGTGCGCACGATGTCCAGACCGGCCTGCAGGCGCAGCACCTCGAGCACATCGGGTGCGTGGCTCGCATCGATATCGGCGCGCGTGATGATGCTGACGTCGGCGAGGCTCGCGTCGACGGTCTCGGCGACGCGCGAAGCCGTCACTTCGACGGTGGGTTGCAACGAGGCTTCCTGCGCGCGCGCGGCGAGCGCAAAACCGATGCAGAAGGGAATTGTGGAAATTGCGAAAAGACGTTGTTTCGACATGACAGGCTCCGAACGCTCACCCGCGGTTGAATGGATGCGGTCGAGTTTCAGGAGAGCCACGGACGGCGCCCGCCCGTTGCCCGCCGCAACGACGTAGGGACGCGACTGGGTCGCGCCGATGCCGCGGGCCGGTCTCCGGGCTTGCAGGTGGATCCGCTGCGATCGCCTTCCCGAGCTACAGCCCAGTGGCACGATGATCGAAGCATTCCTGCTTACCGTTGCGGGGGCAGCGTCAGAATTGCACTGACTTCCCGTTTCACCTCACCTACCGGGCCTGCAAACGCGCTTGCGAAGATCGCGACACGTTTGCGGGCCCGGTAGGTGGGGCACCTGCGGCGGGCGCAGTGTATCAACAATTCGGTTGCGCTGAGCATGCTCGCCGCGCCGAACGGATCGGAGCGCCATGTCCTTCGATGTCGGCGCTTCGCGCGCGGCCTCGGGACAACGGATTAGGTCAATCCCGATCAGTGGCCGTCGAAACTTCGAGCAACTCACCGTCTTCGCCGACGCGCAGCGCCAGTTCGATCGGCTTGCAACACACCGCGCAGTCCTCGACGTAGCGCTGCGATCCGGCGGAAAGGTCAACGATGGTTTCGTAGCTTTCGCCGCAGTACGGGCAGCTGATGACAATGGTTTCAGTCATGCGGTGGTCCTCCGTGCGTTTGCGTGCGCGGGTGCTCGCGTTCAGGCAGGAACGACGCAATCACATCGTTGAGAAAGCGCCATCCAAGTTCGGTTGCGCGAATGCGCTCATCTTCGACATCGAGCCAGCCGCGCGTCTGTGCTGCAGCGAGTTGCGCGGCGATGGTCGAACGCGGTAGTCCCGTGCGCACCTCGAAATCGGCGAAGGCGAATCCGGCATTCAGGCGCAAGGCATTGAGCATGAACTCGAACGGCAGCTGATCCTTCATCACGACATCATCGCCGCCCACACCGCGCGGCGTACCGGCGTATTCGAGATAGCCTTTGGGCGCGCGCAGCTTCCAGCGCCGATGCACGGAGCCATCGTCGCCGCTCAATTTCGCGTGCGCGCCGGCGCCGATGCCGAGATAGTCGCCGAAATTCCAGTAGTTGAGGTTGTGCGCGCATTGCCTGCCTGCGCGCGCGTAGGCGGACACTTCGTATTGCTCGAGTCCCGCCGCGGCCAGCCGCGCCTGACAGGCTTCCTGCATGTCCCATGCGCAATCGTCATCGGGCAGCGGCGGCGGGTTCGCGGCGAATTGCGTATTCGGTTCCAGCGTCAGTTGATAGTGCGACAGATGCGGCGTTTGCAGACTCAAGGCGATGTCGACATCGCGCAGCGCGCCGTCGAGCGTCTGCTGCGGCAGTGCGTACATGAGATCCAGATTGAGATTCGTGATGTCGGCGTCCTGCGCCTGCTTCACCGCGCGCTCGGCCTGCGCCGCGTCATGAATGCGCCCGATGCGCTTGAGCGCCGCATCGTCGAAGCTTTGCACGCCGAAACTGATGCGGTTGACGCCGGCATTGCGATAGCCGGCGAATGGCCCGTGTTCGACCGTGCCGGGATTTGTCTCCAGCGTGATCTCGATGCCCGCCGCGAACGCCAGGCGTTGCGCGACGCCGTCGAGGATGCGCGCGATCTGGTCCGGCGCAAACAAGCTCGGCGTACCGCCACCGAAAAATATGCTTTGCAGCGTGCGACCGCGCGCGAGCGCCAGGTCCTGATCCAGATCAGCGAGCAGCGCGTCCACGTACTCGCGTTGCGGCAATGACTGCGGCGCATTGTGCGAATTGAAATCGCAATACGGGCATTTGCGCACGCACCACGGAATGTGGATGTACAGCGAGAGCGGGATTGCGATCGGCGCCACGGCAGTGTTCTACAAAGTCGGCAACAACTCGCGCAGCCGCGCCAGCGCCTGCCCGCGATGGCTGACCCGGTTCTTCACTGCGGGATCCAGTTCGCCGGCGCCCTTGCCGAGCACGGGATCGAAGAACACCGGGTCGTAACCGAAGCCGTGCTCACCGCGCGGGGCATGCAGGATGCGGCCGTGCCAATGGCCTTCGGCGATCAGCGGCGCCGGATCGGAGGCCGAGCGCAGCAGCACGATCGTGCAATGGAAATGCGCCGTGCGTTTTTCATCCGGCACGTCGCGCAAGGCGTCGAGCAGCTTGGCGTTGTTGGCCGCGTTGTCGCCGTGGCGGCCGGCGTACAGCGCCGAAATCAAACCGGGCGCGCCGCCGAGCGTGTCGACGCAGATGCCGGAGTCATCCGCGAGCGCGGGCAGTCCGGAAGCTCGCGCGGCATTGCGTGCCTTCAGCAGCGCATTTTCCACAAATGTACTTCCGGTCTCGTCGGCTTCGGCGATACCGAGTTCACTCTGTGCGATCAGCTCGATGCCAGCGAGGATTTCGCGGATTTCGGCGAGCTTGCCTTGATTGCCGCTCGCCACGACGATCTTCATCGCGCCAGCGCTTCGCGTTGCATGGCGAACAGGTCGCCGATGCCTTTCTGCGCGAGTGCGAGCATCGCGTCCATCTCGTCGCGCCGAAACGCATGGCCTTCGGCGGTGCCTTGCAGCTCGATGAAGCCGCCACCGTCGTTCATCACCACATTCATGTCGGTGTCGCAACGCGAGTCTTCGGCATAGTCGAGATCGAGCACGGGCGTGCCCTGATAAATGCCGACCGACACGGCGGCAACGGCGCCGTGAAGCGGCTCGCGCTTGATCTTGTCGCGCGACTTGAGCCAGGCGATCGCGTCGACCAGCGCAACATAGGCGCCGGTGATCGCCGCCGTGCGCGTGCCCCCGTCGGCTTGCAACACGTCGCAATCGAGCGTGATCGTGCGTTCGCCGAGCGCGGCGCGATCCACGCAGGCGCGCAGCGAGCGTCCGATCAAGCGCTGGATTTCGAGCGTGCGTCCGCCTTGCCCGCCACGCGCGGCTTCGCGCTGCGTGCGCTCGCCGGTCGCGCGCGGCAACATGCCGTATTCGGCCGTGATCCAGCCTTCGCCCTTGCCGCGCAGGAATGGTGGCGTCTTTTCCTCGACGCTGGCCGTGCACAGCACGCGCGTATCGCCGAACACGATCAGCACCGACCCTTCGGCATGACGCGTATAGCGGCGTTCGATCGCGACGGCGCGCAGCTGATCCGGCGCGCGGCCGCTGGGGCGGGATTTGGAGGTCATCGAAAAATTACCGAACCGTAATGCGACAGTTTACCATTGCGCCCTTGCCCGAACGGAACCGCACATGATCCGCAGCATGACCGCGTTTGCCAGCGCGGAAACCGAAACGCCGTGGGGCGCGCTCAGTTTCGAGCTGCGTTCGGTCAACCATCGCTATCTGGAAGTCAGTCCGCGCCTGCCCGACGAATTGCGTGCGCTGGAGCCCTCGCTGCGCGAGCGCGTCGCGGCGAAATTGACGCGCGGCAAGGTCGACGTGAACCTGCGCTTCAAAACCGCAGCGGCCGCTGCGGCGGAGATTCGTCTCAACGATGCCATGCTCGACCGCCTCGAGCGCGTCGCGGCGGTCCTCAGCGAACGCTTTCCGAAACTGGCCACGGATTTCACGCGCCTGCTTGAATGGCCGGGCGTGATCGTGCGCGAGGAGCTCGATCAGGACGGACTGCGTCAGGCGACCCTGGATTTGCTCGAACGTGCGCTCGACGACATGCTCGCGACGCGCCAGCGCGAAGGCGAGCGCCTCGTCGTGTTCCTGCGCGAGCGCCTCGATGCGGTCGCCGCGATCGTCGCACAGGTGCGCGAGTGGCTTCCGGAAATCCGCGCGGGCCTGCGCGCCAAACTCGAAGGCAAGCTCGCCGAGATCAAGCAGTCCGCCGAACCGGGGCGGCTCGAACAGGAACTCGTGCTGCAGCTCTCGCGCATCGATGTCGATGAGGAACTCGACCGACTCACGGCTCACATCGCCGAGGCGCGACGCATTCTCGGCAGCCCGGAGCCCGCGGGCCGGCGTCTGGATTTTCTCATGCAGGAATTCAACCGCGAAGCGAACACGCTGGCGTCGAAGTCCGTCGACGCGCGCACGACCAAGGCCGGCGTCGACCTGAAAGTGCTGATCGAGCAGGTGCGCGAGCAGGTGCAAAACATCGAATAGACATGGCGGGCACGCTCTACATCGTCGCCGCACCGTCCGGCGCCGGCAAGACCAGCCTGACGCGGGCCCTGCTCGAGCGCGACCCGGGCATCGTGTTGTCCGTGTCGTATACCTCGCGCGCGCCGCGGCCGAGCGAGAGTAACGGCGTGCATTATCACTTCATCTCGCGCGAAGAGTTCGAGGCGATGGTCGCGCGCGGCGAATTCTTCGAACACGCCGTCGTGCACGGCGATCTGAAAGGCACCGCGCGCGCTCCGGTCGAGCGCACGCTCGCTACGGGCAAGGACGTGTTGCTGGAAATCGACTGGCAAGGCGCGCGCCTCGTGCGCGCGCAGGTGCCCGACGCGGTGAGCATTTTCATCCTGCCGCCGTCGCGCGCGGAACTCGAACGCCGCTTGCGCGCACGCGCGTCCGATTCCGAAGCGACGATCCAGCGGCGCCTGGCCGACGCGCGGCAGGATCTGCAGCACGCGGCGGAGTTCGATTACATCGTCGTCAACGACGATTTCGATGTGGCCCTCGCCGAACTGTCCGAGATCGTCAAGGCGCGCCGCGAAGGCTGCGCGATCGCGAGTGAGCGGCCAACCGGGCTGCTCCACGAACTGCTCAGGACCTGAGTCCGCGCTTAACTGCCCTGTGCGATGCCGCTTCCGCATGCGGCACCGCTCGGGTAAGGTAGCGGGCCTCCGCAGGAAACTCCGTCACTCGATGAATGCGAACCAAGACGACGCCTTGATCCGCATCCGCGGCTTGAGCACCGCACTCAACGGCAAGACGATCTTCAATGGCGTCGATCTGGATATTCCGCGCGGTCGCATCACGGCGATCATGGGTCCGAGCGGCACCGGCAAGACCACGCTGATGCGCCACATCACCGGACAGCTCGCGCCGGATGCGGGCGAGGTGATCGTCGACGGCAAGAATGTCTGGCAACTCGGCCGCGACGCGTTGTTCGATCTGCGCGAGAAGATCGGCTACCTGTTTCAGAACTCCGCGCTGCTGACGGATTTCTCGGTTTTCGAGAACGTCGCGTTTCCGCTGCGCCAGCATCTGCGCCTGCCCGAAGAGCTGCTGCGCAACATCGTGTTGACCAAACTGCAGGCGGTCGGCCTGCGCGGCGCCGCGGACCTGATGCCGAGCGAGTTGTCCGGCGGCATGATGCGTCGCGTCGCGCTGGCGCGCGCGATCGTGCGCGACCCGATGCTGATCATCTACGACGAGCCGTTCGTCGGGCTCGATCCGATCGCGCTGAACCAGATCCTGAAGCTGATCCGCACGCTCAACGAGACGCTCGGCGTGACCAGCATACTGGTGGCGCACGAACTGGCCGCGGTGAGCCGCGTCGCCGATCACATTCATTTGCTCGCCGCGGGCAAGATCGCCGCTTATGGCACGCCGCAGGAACTGGCGCGCGGCGAAACGCCGTGGACACGCCAGTTCTTCAGCGGCGAAGCGGACGGCCCGGTGCCGTTCCATTATCCGGCGCCGGATTATGCGCAGCAGCTCGGTCTTGCCGGAGGCGAGGCGTGAACGCCACGCCACGTGCGTTGTCGCCGCTCACTTCCGGCCTGGCGCAGATCGGCGCTTGCGGCATTTTCCTGCTGCAGACGCTGCGCGCGCTGCCGCGCTCGTTGCGCTATCTGCGCGAAACCGTGCGCCAGGTGTTTTTCGTCGGCGCGATGAGCCTCGTCATCATCATGACCTGCGGCCTGTTCGTCGGCATGGTGCTCGGTCTTCAGCTCTATCACACGCTGTCGATTTTCGGCGGCACCGCCGCGCTCGGCACGGTGGTTGCCCTTTCGCTGTATCGCGAACTCGGGCCCGTGGTCACGGCGCTGCTGTTCGCCGGCCGCGCCGGCACATCGATCACGGCCGAGATCGGCCTGATGCGCGCGACCGACCAGCTCGACGCGATGGAAATGATGGCAGTCGATCCGATGGCCTACGTGGTCGCGCCGCGTTTCCTCGCCGGCATCATCGCCATGCCGCTGCTGGCCTGCACGTTCAACGCGCTCGGCATTCTCGGCGCGCACCTGGTCGGCGTGGCCTGGCTCGGCTTGGACAACGGCACGTTCTGGTCGAACATGACCGCAAACGTCGACGTCTGGGACGATGTCATCAACGGCGTCTGGAAGAGCACCGCGTTCGGCGCCGTGTGCACCCTGATCGCCACATTCCAGGGCTACACGACGCCACCGACCAGCGAGGGCGTGGCCTACGCGACCACGCGCACGGTGGTGTTTTCCTCGATCGCGACATTGGCAATCGACTTCGTCATGACCGCGTTCCTGATGTAACGCAAGGACACTCCTTATGGCACAACGACAATCCTTCCAGATCGGCACCGGCGCTTTCATCGTGCTCGGTTTCGCCGCGCTCGGTTATCTCGCCACGCAGACGACGAGCCTGGCCAACTATCGCCAGGGCGCGAGTTACGACATCAAGGCGCGTTTCACCAATGTCGGTCAGCTCAAGCTGCGCGCGCCGGTGAAAGTGGCCGGCGTGCGTATCGGCAGCGTCAGCGAGGTCAAACTCGAACCCGACAAGCTCGACGCGCTCGTGACGATGTCGATCGACAAACGTTTCAACAAGATTCCCGACGATTCCGCCGCGTCGATATTCACCAGCGGTTTACTCGGCGATCAGTATGTTGCGCTCAATCCGGGCGGTTCGCCGGACGTGCTCAAGAACGGCGACGAGGTCGTGCTGACGCAAAGCTCGATGCAGCTGGAAGAGCTCATCGGCAAGTATCTCGTCGGTCAGGGCGATGCCGGCAAGACCGGCGACAAGAAAGCGGAAAGCCCGCCGCCATCCAACGACAAGAAATAAGGTGACGACCATGCGATTTGTATATTCCTTGCTTTGTGTACTCGGCCTCGTCGCGGTCGCGCCGGCGTTTGCGGAGACCGCCTCGCCGAACCAGGTGGTGCAAGGCATCGTCGACAACCTCGGCAAGACCATGGAGGCGCGCCGCGCCGAGTTGCAGAACAACCGCGAGGCGCTGCTCAAGGAAATCGACCAGATCGTGCTGCCGCACTTCGACATCGACTACGCGTCGATTCTCGTCCTCGGCCAGAACGCGCGCACGGCGAGCCCGGAGCAGCGCGCGCGCTTCGCGCATGCGATGTACAACTCGATCACGCACCGCTATGCCGAAGGGCTGCTCAAGTACACCGAAGGCCGCGTCAAGGTGCTGCCGTTCGAAGGCGAACTCAATGACAAACGCACGCTCGTGCGCACTCAGGTCGTGCTCGACGACGGCAAGACGGTGCCGGTCGATTATGCATTCCGCAAGACCAAGGACGGTGACTGGAAGGCCTACGACGTGATCATCGAAGGCATTTCCTACGTGACGAATTACCGCAACCAGGTTGCCGCCGAAATCGCCAAGTCCGGCCTCGATGCGCTCACGACGCGTCTGGAAACGCAAGGCGCCAAGGCGCTGGAAACCATCGAGAAGGAGCAGGGCAAGCAGTGACGCCAACACCTGGCTACCGGCTCGAAAGCGATGCGGCCGGCACGTTGCGCGTGCGTGGCGCGATTTCGTTCGCCAACGCCGCGCAAGCGTTCGCTTCGCCGCCGCACGCGGATCACGGCGCCGCTGCGCTGGACGTCGATCTGGCCGCACTGGAAAATGCCGACAGCGCGACGCTCGCGGTGCTGATTGCCTGGAGCGCCGCGGCGCGCCAGCGTGGCATGGGATTGCGCTATCTGCATGCGCCGGAAGGGCTGCGCAATCTGGCGAAACTGGCCAACGTGGAGCGCCTGCTCGGCTTCGCCTGAGCCTCAGGGCTTTTTCTGCTGCTCGTACTTCTGCTGCTCTTCCAGCAGCTTGTCGGCATCGTCGACATCTTCCACGCCCTGCAGCGACTGGATCACTTCCAGCGGCGGGTTGCCGCGGTAGATCTTGTACAGACGGCGTTGGCGGTAGGCATCGCGATAGAAGACATAGGGGTCGTAGACACCTTCGAGCAGGCTCTCCGCATCGATCGCGCTGGAACGCAGCGTGACGAGGTGCGCGATCGTCGGCAGATATTCCGCGTGGTAATCAAAATCATGGCTGGCCGAATACCACGACAGCGGATCGAAGGCCCAGCGGTCGAGCATGAATGCCGGCAGATCGCGGCCGGTGGATGAACCCAGTAGCGGGATCACCAGATAGGGACCTTCCGGAACGCCCCACTTGGCGAGCGTGACGCCAAAATCGGTATTGCTGGCCCGGATGTTCATCTCGCTGGCCGGGTCGAACAGGCCGAGCACGCCGACGGTCGTGTTGATCGCGAAGCGGCTCGTCGCCTTGAACGCTTCCGGCAGATTGCCCTGCAGCACGTCGTTGGCGATCGTGATCGGCGATTCGACGTTGGCGAAGAAATTGCTGATCAGCGTGCGCGAGGTCGGGTTCGTCACCTTGCGATAGGCGACCGCCACCGGCCGGATCGCGACGCGGTCGGCGAAGTCGTTGAATGCATACATCTTGCGATTGAAGTTTTCATAGGGGTCGTCCTTGCGCGGCATCGCCGGCGTGGCGCAGCCGGCGAGCAGGATGAAAGAACTGGCAAACCCCAGGAATCTCCGCACTGGCAGGTATCGCATATCGTTCCGATGGTTAATATTCTTGTTTGTGAAGCGGGCGCAGCGACAAGCCTAAAGCAATTTGGGGGCGATTTTGCGCAGCACCATCCCATTTATCCAGCGCCGGTTCAGCACGAATGTTTGCACTGCAGCATAATGAACCGCTACAATGGCATACGTGTAAATTTCTGAATTGCTTTTGTTTTTGAGGACTTTTCAATGGCTCGCATTACCGTGGAAGATTGCCTGGAAGTGGTCGACAACCGCTTCGAACTCGTGCTGATGGCCACGCGCCGTGCGCGCCAGCTTGCCAACGGCGCCGATTCTCTGGTCGAGAACCACAACGACAAGCCGACCGTGCTTGCGCTGCGCGAAATCGCCGGGCGCAAGGTGACCTCGGAGATCATCGCCGAAGTCGAGCGCCAGGAGCGCGAGAAAGCCGAGCGTGAGGCCTTGGAATGGGCCGCGGCCGAAGTCGATGAAGACCTTTCGAAAGGCGGCGACGACCTGTAATGACTGGCGACGGTCGACGATACTTCAGCACGTTGACCTTCCTGTGGTGTCAGCGGGCGGCCTGATCGCCCGCGACTGGTGAAATCGTGAGCACGGCGTTACAGGACATCATCCCTGGCGACGTGCAAGCACTCGAACTGCGCCTGCACGCGTATTTGCCCGACGAACAGGTCGCGCGCGTGCGCAAGGCGTACCTGATCGGCGCGCACGCGCACGCCGGGCAGAAGCGCAAGAGCGGCGAACCTTACATTACGCATCCGGTGGCCGTCGCCGGCATCCTCGCCGATCTGGGCATGGATGCGGAAACGATCATCGCCGCGATCCTGCACGACACCCTCGAAGACACGCCGTTGTCGCGCACCGAGCTGGAAAACGAATTCGGCGCGACCGTCGCCGAGCTCGTCGACGGCGTGACCAAGCTGGACAAACTGCAGTTCCGCAGTGTCGCCGAGGCGGCCGCGGAAAGCTTCCGCAAGATGTTGCTGGCGATGGCGCGCGACATGCGCGTGATCCTGATCAAACTCGCCGACCGCTTGCACAACATGCGCACGCTCGCCGCGATGGCGATCGAGTCGCGCCGACGCATCGCGCGCGAGACGCTCGACGTCTACGCGCCGATCGCGCAACGTCTCGGCATGAACAAAGTCAAGGCCGAGCTGCAGGATCTGGGCTTCCGCACGCTGTATCCCACGCGCCACCGCGTGATCGTCGAACGCACGCGCCATTTGCTCGGCAATCGCCGCGAGGCGATGGCGAAAATCGAGGCCGCGCTGTCGGCGCGCCTGGGCGCGGAAAAAGTCCAGCACCGGGTGGTCAGCCGCATCAAGTCGCCGTACAGCATTTACACGAAGATGCGCGGCGAACACAAAACCTTCTCGCAGGTGATGGATGTGTACGGTTTTCGTGTCGTCGTCGATGCCACGATGCAGTGCTACCACGCGCTCGGCGCGATCCACGCGTTGTACAAGCCACTGGATAGCCGTTTCCGCGATTTCATCGCGATTCCGAAGGCGAACGGTTATCAGTCGCTGCACACCGTGCTGTTCGGGCCGTTCGGCGCGCCGATCGAAATCCAGATTCGCACCGAGGACATGGACCACGTCGCGGAGCGCGGCGTGGCCGCGCACTGGGCGTACAAGACCGCGACCGGACCGACGGCCGCGCAGACGCGCGCGCACGAATGGGTGGCCGGGCTGGTCGAGACGCAGGCGCGCGAGACGGCGTCTTCGCTCGAGTTCCTCGAAAATGTAAAAGTGGATTTGTTTCCCGACGAAGTGTACGTGTTCACGCCGAAGGGGCAGATTCTCTCATTGCCGCGCAATGCCACCGCGCTGGATTTCGCTTACGCCGTGCATACCGATGTCGGTTCGCACGCCGTGGCGGCGCGCATCGACAAGAAGCTCGTGCCGTTGCGTCAGCGCCTGAATTCCGGCGAGAGCGTGGAGATCATCACGGCCAAATCCGCCGCCCCGAGCCCGCAATGGCTGGATTGGGTCGTCTCGGCGCGCGCGCGCACGGCGCTGCGGCATTACCTCAAGCGTCTGCAGCACGAAGACGCAGTGGAGTTTGGACACCGCATGCTCGATCGTGCGCTCGATGCACGCGGGTTGAGTCTGGATGCGATCGCGGCCAAGGCGCTCGACCGCTTCCTTTCCGACGCGCGTTACAAGCGCCTGGAGGAACTGCTCGCCGACATCGCGCTCGGCAACCGCATGCCCGACCAGGTCGCCGCGCAACTCGCGCAGACGCACGGCACGCTGCCCGAGTCGCACAAGGCGCCGCATCACCCGGAAAAAATCCTGATCAGCGGCGGCGAACGCGGCGTACTCAGTTTCGGCCAGTGCTGTTATCCGGTGCCGGGCGACGACATCGTCGGTTACCTGTCGGCCGGCAAGGGCATCGTCGTGCACCGGCAGGATTGCCCGAACATGCCCGAGTACCGCAAGCAACCCGAACGCATCGTCGCCATCGATTGGGACCGCGAAGTCACCGGCGACTACCGCGCACGCCTGCGCATCGTCATCGACAACCGTCCCGGCGTGCTCGCCACCGTCGCCGCGGCGATCGCCGAACGCAACTCGAATATCGAAAACGTCGAATACCAGGAACGCGACCAGAACACGTCCACGTTGGTATTCACGATCGAGGTGCGCAACCGCAAGCACCTGGCCGACGTGATGCGCCGCGTGCGCAATGCAGCGGTGGTACACGGGGTTTATCGATATCCGTGAGTGGCAAGTTGTGAGCGGTAAGTGATAGCTTTCGCGCTCGCTAACCCGCCGCTCGACGCTCATATGACACGACAGATCATCGCCACTTCGTCCGCGCCCAAAGCCATCGGTCCGTATTCGCAAGCCGTGCGCAGCGGCAACACCGTGTATTTTTCCGGACAGATTCCGCTCGATCCCGCCAGCGGTGAACTGGTCAGCGGCGATATCGGCGCGCAGACGCGCCGCGTGTTCGACAACTTGAAATCGGTGTGCGCCGCCGCGGGCGGCTCGCTCGCGCAACTCGTGCGAGTCGGCATTTATCTGACCGATCTGGCCGACTTCGCCGCGGTCAACGCGGTAATGGCCGAATACTGCAAGGAACCCTATCCGGCGCGGTCGACCATCGGCGTCGCCTCGCTCCCGCGCGGCGCACAGGTCGAAATCGACGCGATCATGGTCCTCGACTGATCCGCAGATGAGCGCAGCGGATGCGCCCGTGACTTCGCTGCCCGGCGTAGGTCCCGCGCTGGCGAAGACGCTCGACAAGCTCGGCCTGCGGACGCTGCAGGACTTGTGGTTCCACTTGCCGCTGCGTTATGAGGATCGCACGCACCTGACGGCGATCATCGACTTGCGGTCGGGCGACACCGCGCAGGTCGAAGGCCGCATCGAGGCGATCGAGCGCGGGTTCCGCTATCGCCCGCAATTGCGCGTGGCGATCGGCGACGACTCGCGTGCGACGTTGCTGCTGCGCTTCTTTCATTTCAACAAGTCGCAGGTCGACCAGCTTGCGATCGGCGCGCGCCTGCGCTGTTTTGGTGAAGCGCGACTCGGCAAACACGGCCTGGAGATGGTCCATCCGCAGTATCGGCGCATCCTCGGCGATGAGCCAGCGGCGGTCGAGGAACGCTTGACGCCGGTGTATCCGACGACGGACGGGCTTGGGCCCGCGCGTCTCGCCGGTGTCATCGAGCGCGCGCTGCAACGCTTGCCGGCCGACGCGCAACTGGAACTCATTCCCGCGCCCCTGCGCAAAGCTCACAAATTGTCTTCGTTGCGTGAAGCTCTGCTGTACGTGCATCGTCCGCCGCCGGACGCGGACGTTGATCGCCTGATGTTCGGCACGCACCCGGCGCAGCGTCGTCTCGCGTTCGAGGAACTGCTGGCGCAACACCTGAGCTTGAAACGCCTGCGCATGAGCGTGCGCCGCCATGCCGCGCCGGCATTGACGGGCGATGGCGCTTTGCGCAATCGGTTCCTCGCACAGCTGCCGTTCGTGCCGACGCGCGCGCAGCAGCGCGTGAGCGCGGAAGTCGTGCGCGATCTCGCGCAACCGGAGCCGATGCTGCGCCTCGTACAGGGCGACGTCGGCTCCGGCAAGACCGTGGTCGCCGCGCTCGCGGCGCTCGCCGCCGTCGAAGCCGGAAAGCAGGCTGCGCTCATGGCGCCCACCGAGTTGCTCGCCGAGCAGCATTTCCGCAACTTCGACCGCTGGCTGACGCCGCTCGGCATGAAAGTCGTGTGGCTGGCCGGCAAGCTCAAAGGCCGAGCGCGCACAGACGCACTGCACGCGCTCGGGGGACAGGCGCAGATCGCCATCGGCACGCATGCGCTGATGCAGGAAAGCGTGGAATTCCGCGATCTCGCGCTCGCGATCATCGACGAACAGCATCGCTTCGGCGTGCATCAGCGCTTGGCGTTGCGTGACAAGGGCAAAGCTGGAGCCGTCGTCCCGCATCAGCTCGTGCTGACTGCGACGCCGATTCCGCGCACGCTGGCGATGACGGCGTACGCGGACCTCGACGTTTCCGTTATCGACGAGCTGCCACCCGGGCGCGCGCCGGTGACAACGGTCGCGATCGCCAATTCGCGTCGCGCCGAGGTGATCGAGCGCATTCGCGCCGCGTGTGCGAGCGGACGCCAGGCGTATTGGGTGTGCACGATCATCGAAGAATCCGAGGTGCTCGAAGCGCAGGCCGCCGAGGCCGTGCACGCCGAACTGCGCAAAGAGCTGCCGGATTTGCGCATCACGCTCGTGCACGGGCGCATGAAGCCAGCCGAAAAACAGGCGGCGATGCAGGCATTCCAAAGCGGTGAAATTGCGCTGCTCGTGGCGACGACGGTGATCGAAGTCGGCGTCGACGTTCCGAATGCGAGCCTCATGGTGATCGAAAATGCCGAACGCCTCGGACTCGCGCAAATGCACCAGCTGCGCGGTCGCGTCGGCCGCGGCAGCACCGCGTCGAGTTGTGTACTTCTATACCAGGCACCGTTGTCGGCGATGGCGCGACAGCGGCTCGAGGTATTGCGCGAAACCAGCGATGGTTTCCGCATTGCCGAAAAAGACCTCGAACTGCGCGGCCCCGGTGAGTTGCTCGGCACGCGTCAGACCGGCCAGCTGCAGCTGCGCATCGCCGACCTCGCGCGCGACGCCGCGCTGCTGCCGCTGGTGCAGCGCACGGGCGAAATCATCCAGCGCGATCACGCCCCGCTCGTGGATCGCTTGATCGCGCGCTGGATCGGCGGCGCGGTGAATTATGCGGGAGTGTGAGCAATGAGGCTGACCGGCGCGCAACGCCTGGCGCGCGCGGCGGCACTGCTGCGTTGGCGCGAATTCGCGCTGGCGCCGTTGCGCTGCCCTTACTGCGGGCCCAGCGCGCTCGTACGGCTGCGCCGCGACGAGATCGGCGTGCGCTGCGTGCGTTGCGGCGCCAGCAGCGTGCACCTAGCAATCGGCGCCGCATTGCGCGAACTCGTCGGCGCACTTTCCGCCAGGGACGTTTGCGAGCTGTCCGCGCGTGGCCCGCTGGCCAAGCATTTGCGCCGACACGCGCGCAGTGTTGCATTGTCGGAATTCTTCGCCGATGTAGATGCCGGCACGGAGCGGGCCGGCGTGCGCTGCGAGGACGTGCAGCGGCTGAGCTATGCCGATGCGAGCTTCGACGTGATCACGCACACCGAAGTCATGGAGCATGTGCCTGACGATGCACGCGCTTACGCCGAATTGCGTCGCGTGTTGCGGCCCGGCGGCGTCATGCTGTTCACGGTCCCGTTGCACGACGCGCTCGAGACGATCGAACGCCTGCATTTTCGCGGCGGCGCGATCGAGCACCGGCTTGCGCCGGCTTACCACGGCGATCCGCTGCGCGATGGCGCGCGGATTCTGGTGTACCGTGATTACGGCCACGATATTCTGCAGCGGTTGGCGCGCGCCGGATTTATCGAAGCACGCCTGTACACGCCGGCGCTGGACCTGCCGCTCACGCCCCTGCGCAGCGTCGTTTTTGCCCGGGCGCCGGCGTAATCTGCGCAAAGGAAGAAACGAATGAACACATCGCTACTGATCGACACCGATCCCGGCGTCGATGACGCGCTGGCGATCCTGATGGCGCATCGGCACGCCGATGTGCTTGGGCTTTGCATCGCCGCGGGCAACGTCGGTCTGCAGCACACGGTCGGCAATGCGTCGAAACTCGTGGAAACGATCGGCGCGACGACGCCGGTGTTCGCCGGTTGTCCGACGCCGCTGGTGCGTGCGGCGGAAAACGCAGCGTTCGTGCATGGACTCGATGGCTTCGGCGACACCGGTTATGCGCCGAGTGCACGGCGTGCCGAAAGCGAACATGCGGCGCACGCGATCCTGCGCCTTTCGCACGCGTACGCCGGCGCGCTCGTGCTCGTCGCGATGGCACCCTTGACGAACCTCGCGCTCGCGCTGCGGCTTGATCCGAGTCTGCCGCAACGTATCGCGCGGCTCGTCATCATGGGCGGCGCCGTGACCGGCCGCGGCAATACCTCGGCGTCGGCGGAATTCAACATCGGTTTCGATCCGGAAGCCGCCCACATCGTATTCTCGTCGTGGCCACGCATTGAGCTGGTCGATTGGGAACTCGTGACGCGCCACGGCATCGCGTTCGACACAATGGAACGCTGGCTCGCCGCCGACAATCCGCGCGCGCGCTTTTTCGCCGCGATCTCGCGCAAGACGCGCGCGTGGACACGCACGCGCGGGCGCCCGAAACTGTTCGTCGCCGACGCGTTGGCGATGGCGGTCGCGCTGCAGCCGGACATCGTCATGCGCGCAGAAGACCACCACATCGCGGTCGAACTCGAAGGTCAACTGACGCGCGGCGCCACGGTCGTCGACTGGGAAAGCCGCGGCGCTCACGCGCCGAACGCGCGCATCGCGCTCGAGGTGGATCAGGCGCGGTTCGAAGCCTTGGTCGCTTCTGCGCTCGAGTCCGGCTGACGCGGCGAACGCAGCCACACATCAAGCTGCGGAAACGCAATTTCGATGTCGCGCTCGCGGAACACCTGCGCGATGCGCAACTGCAGTTCCGTGCGCACCGGGTTGCGCTGGCCGATTTCGGCCACGCATACGCGCAGGTCGAAATTCATCGCGTTGTCGCCGAAGCTGCTGAGCCAGCAGGTCGGTTCCGGTTCGGCCAGGACCTGCGGATGCGATTTGGCGATGTCGAGCAGCAGTTGCCGCGCGAGTTGAGGATCGTTGCGATAAGCGACGCCGACGCTGATGCCGACGCGCGTCGTCGCATCGGAGAGTGTCCAGTTCACCACGCGTTCGGTGATGAAGCTCTTGTTCGGCACGATTACTTCCTTGTTGTCCACATCCACGATCGTCGTCGCGCGCGTGCGGATGCGCGCGACCGTGCCTTCCGTACCGCCAATCGTGATGATGTCGCCGATGCGGAACGGGCGCTCGAACAGCACCATCAACCCGGAAACGAAATTGGCGAAGATTTCCTGCAGGCCGAAACCGAGGCCGACCGAGAAACCGGCGGCGAGCCATTGCAGATTGCTCCAGTGCAAGCCGAGCATCGACATGCCGACGAGCACGCCGGCGAAGACGATCACGTAACGCGTGACGCTGGTGATCGCGTAGCGGGTCGGTGCGTCGATGTCGAAACGCCGCAGCACACCGACTTCGAGCAGGCCGGGCAGGTTGCGCGTTGCCGCCCAGGTGAGCGCGAACGTGACGACGGCTTCGAGCACATCGCGCAGGCTGACCGAAATCGCGATCGCCTTGCCGTCGGCGACGTCGGAGGAATTCCACACCGCGATGTCACCCAGCAGATTCAGCGCCGGTGCGACATCGGACCAGATCCACAGCAGCAGCGCGCCGGTGCCGACCACGATCAGCATGCGCAAAAGGCGTCGCGTCTGTACGCTGACGCTCGCGAGCGTGATTTCTTCCGGTTCCGGCTCGTGCAACGCCTCCCCGCTTTCGTCCTGGGCGTTCGCGCTCTCGGTTGCGCCGAGTTTCTCCTGCATGCGTTTGAGCGCAAGATGCCGCTCGCCGAGCACGAGCCAGCGCGCGCCGAGTCCGTACAGCACGTTGGCGGCGAGCAATGCGGCGAGCGTTTGCAGCACACGCGCGCCGAGCGTGAGCGCCGTGACGAAATAGCCGCGCAGTGCGAGCAGCGCGAGCGCAATCGCGATCGCACAGGCGCCCGCGCGCGCGAGCCGGCGCAGGCGCGAGGGTTCCTTCACGACGACGTAGCGCGCCGTCCACAATCGTCCGGGCGCGAGCAGCCACCAGGCGATGGCGCCACACGCGAGCAGCGCGAATACCAGCGTGGCGCGGCCAAGCGCGTCGATCGCAGCGGCGTCGCCGCGCAGCATGCTCAATCCGATCAGGAACAATGCCGGCAGCAGAATCAGTGCCAGCCATGGTGCCGCGGCGTGCAGCGCATTGCGCCGTGGCCGCGGCCAGCGCAAATGATGTTGGCCCAGGCCGTTCTCGATCGTGAGCGTACGCAACAGCGCGAGCACAAACGCGGGCGCGACAAGTTGATGGATGGTCAGGCCGATTTCACTCGCGAACGTGTTGGCGGGCGGCAGCACGCGTTCGAAGGCGCTGCCGACGAGCCACAGCGCGAACGGCCACGGCGTAGCCGCGAGCAGGGTCCACAGCAGTGCCATGCCGGTGAGGCGATAGCGATCGCTGCGGATGCGGCGCATGGGTTCGGCAAGCGCGGCCAGTTGCGCGGGCGTACGCCGGCGCAGCAGCAACAGTGCGGCGAAAATAGCGAGTGCGATCGCGCTGCGCAGCGGCGCGCCGATTGCGGCATTCCACGCGCCGGCCAGCGCGCGTTGCCAGCGCGAGGCGACGAACAGGTTCGCGCTGTCGCCGCGCAAACCGGCAAGCCAGTCGGCGTCCGCTGGCGTGTGACTCGGCGTCCACAGCAAGCGCGAGTCGAGCAGCTGGTTGAGTTTGGCGGTCGCATCGATGAGTCCGCGCAGCGCGGGTTCGGCTTCGCCTTGCGTCGCCGCAAGCTTGCTTTGCATCGCGCCGAGCTGCACGAGAATCTGCGCGCGTGTGCCGAGCACGCGCTGGAAACCTTCGCGCATCTTCTGCGCGGTATCTTCCGGCAGATCGGGTAGGCGCGCCATCGCGTTGCTGGCCGCGGCAGGAAGATCCGACAGCGCATTCTGCTCTTCGCGCACATCGATCAAGCTCATGCGCGTCTGCGCGTAATCGGTCTGCAGTTCCGCCAACTCTTGGCGCAGCAGCGGCAGCGGCTTGAGCTTGCGCTTTTCGGCGAGCAGGATCAGGCCGACCGCCTCGCTGTTGCCGCCCAGCGCCACGCGTTCCTCGGTGTTCTTCAGCGCCTGCGCGGTGTCGCGCAGGCTCGTATCCCAGCTCTGCTTCTGCGTGCGCAGTTCGCCGATCGCGTGCACGGCATCGCCGATGCGCGCAACAAGTTCGGCGTTGGTATTGGCGGTATCGATCAGCGTGCGCGCGCGCGGATCGATACCGGCGAGCTCCTGCGCGACGCGCGCGCGCAAGGCGTCCACCTCTGCGCCGGTGCGGTCCAGCAACATCGCCTCGAGCACGGCGACATGCTGACCGAGCGCGACGACCGCGCGCTGGCGCTCGCGCAGTTGCGCCGAGAGCAGGCGCATGCGCGGCTCATAGCTGCGATTTTCCAGATTCAGCAATGCGATCTGGATTGTCGCCAGACGTTGCGCGCTTTGCGCGCGCAGGCGTTGCGCCTGCGCGAGCGGGCCGTTTGCGGCGGTCGCAGTCGCACTGGCATCGAGTGCCGCGTGCGCGGCATCCAGTTCATCGCGCAGCTGCGCCGGCCGCGTGGTCTGGCGCGCGAGTTCGTTCTGGGTTGCGTTGACCGCTGCGCGCGCATCCGCGGCCGCATCGCGTTCGTGCGCCGCAAGCGCTTCGAGTTGTTCGACGGTGGCGCGTTCCGGTAATGCGGCGCGCCAGGCGGCGAGTGCGGCGCTGTCATCGCGGGTCAGCGCGTCTTCGAGTTTTTGCGCATCGGCCTCGGCGTTCGCCGCGGTCTGGTCTAGCGTGTGCCATTGCTGGGCGGCCTGGTCGGCGCGGGTCTCGTCGTCGAGCGCCTGACGCAGGAGTTCTTCGGCCTGTTTGCGCGTGTCGGCATCAAGGCCCGTCTGTTTGGGTAGTGCCTGCAGCGCGGCGGTGATCGCAGCGGCTTGCGAGGCCGGCAGAATCTGGCCGGTTGGCGGGGCCGCAGCAACCTTCGAATTGGGCTGCGCCGACGCCGCGCCAGCCAGTGCAAGCAGGCCCAAGGCGGCAAAAAAGAATGAAAAGACGGATTTTCGAGTCAAAAAAGGCACGTTTTCTGCGGATTTCCTTGAGTTTCAAGCTCTCTGAACTTGCGCGAAAGCAGCCCAGCACGATAACATAGTCGTCTTTTCTGTACGTTTTTGCGGAGTAGTCCCATGAAAGCCGACATCCATCCCAAGTACGAGCCGGTCATCTTCCAGGATGTCTCCTCCAACTTCACGTTCCTGACCCGGTCGACGATGACCAGCAAGGAAAAGATGAAGTGGGAGGATGGCAAGGAATATCCGGTGATCAAGCTGGATATTTCCAGCCAGTCGCACCCGTTCTATACCGGCAAGCACAAAGTCATCGACGCCGGCGGCCGAGTCGACAAATTCCGCAAGCGCTACGGAACGGCAGCCAAGTAATTCCCGCATCCCGGCCGCAATGGCCGGGATCGCGTTTTCGTCTTCGCGCGATGTGCTCGCCCTGATGCGATCGCGGGGTTCTCCATCTCGCAGCTGTTCAAACGCTTGTGCGATAATTCGCGCTTCGCGGCACGCGTTTGTGTCCGCCGACCGGTTTTGCGCCGAACCCGAACAACATCAAGGAGCCCGCCGTGTCCGACAAGACCGTCCAGCTGACCGATAGCGAGTCGAACCAGTCCAGCACCTTGCCGCTGTTGAGCGGCAGCCTCGGCGAGCCTGCAATCGACATCGGCAAGCTGTACAAGGATTTTGGCTACTTCACGTTCGATCCGGGGTTCATCTCCACGGCGGCGACGAAGAGCTCGATTACCTTCATTGACGGTGATGCCGGCGTGCTGCTGTATCGCGGCTACCCGATCGAGCAGTTGGCCAAATCGTCAAACTTCCTCGAAGTGGCTTACCTGCTGATCAACGGTGAGTTGCCGAGCAAGGATCAGTTCACGCACTTCGACGACGAAGTGACGCATCACACGATGATGCACGAGTCGTTGAAGAACTTCCTGCACGGCTTCCATTACGACGCGCATCCGATGGCGATGCTGTGCGGATCGATCGCGTCGCTGTCGGCGTTCTATCACGACACGCTCGACATCAACGATCCGGAGCAGCGTCGTCTGGCCGCGATCCGCCTGATTGCGAAAATGCCGACGATCGCCGCCGCCGCCTACCGCTATTCCATTGGCTGGCCGGTACGCTATCCGCGCAACAACCTCGAATACTGCACGCGCTTCCTGCACATGATGTTCGAGGTGCCGAGCGAACCGCTCGAGATCAACCCGGTCGTGGCCAAGGCGCTGGATCTGTTGTTCATCCTGCACGCCGATCACGAACAGAACGCGAGCACCTCGACGGTGCGCCTGGTCGGCTCGACGGGCGCGAACCCGTACGCGTGCGTGGCCGCGGGTATTGCCGCGCTGTGGGGTCCGGCGCACGGCGGCGCCAACGAGGCGGTGTTGAAAATGCTCGCCGAGATCGGCGATGCGAAGAACGTCGGCAAGGCGATCGAGCGCGCCAAGGACAAGAATTCGGGTTTTCGCCTGATGGGCTTCGGCCATCGCGTCTACAAGAATTTCGATCCGCGCGCGACGATCATCCGCGAGATGACGCACAAGGTTCTCGCCGATTTGAACGTGAAGGATCCGCTGCTCGACATCGCGCTGGAACTCGAGCAGGCGGCGCTCAAGGACCCCTATTTCGTCGAGCGCAAGCTGTACCCGAACGTGGATTTTTATTCGGGCATCATCTACAAGGCGCTGAAGATCCCGACCGAGATGTTCACTGTGATGTTCGCAATCGCGCGTACCGCCGGTTGGGTCGCGCATTGGCTCGAACAGCACAACGACAAGGACACCAAGATCGGCCGACCGCGGCAGATCTACACCGGTGCGGTCAAGCGCGATTACGCGCCAATCGAAAAACGCTAGGACTCGCTCGCGAGCAATTCGTCGAGCGCGGCCAGCGACGCGCGCCGCATCGGCTTTTCGTCGATACGGTCCAGCGGTGCCTGACGGATCGCGTCGCGCGGGAAGATCGTCAGATCGAACGCAGTGCTTTCGCGAACGAGCTGCAGCACCGGAAATTCGATCGAGTGGTTGCGGGTCGTGCGCAGGCGGCGCGCGCTCTCGCTGTAATCGATGCCATGCTCGTCGAGCACGATCATCACTTCTTCCGGCGTGTCGGCAAACAGGTGCAAGCAAACGGCGGAATGGCGATCGGCGCTGCCCTCCAGCACCGGGCCGACCAGACGCGGCTCGAATTTTGCGAAGAATTGCATGGCTTCGCGCGCCGCTTCGCGCAATGCGCGTACGAGCCGTGGATGTTCTTCGGCCTGGAACAGCCGCTGGTGTTCGCGCAGCGCCTCTTCAATCTCGATGTTCTTCGGCAAGCTGCCTTCGTCGAACGCGCCGAGGCGTTCGGCGGCTTTGCGCTTGGCCAGGGCGAAGTCGCGGATACCGCTTTCGCTGATCAGACGCGCAGCTTCCAGGGCAATGCGCCGGCGCAGCTCATTGCGAACTCGCGCGGAGACGTGGCCGTGTTGCGCATGCATCAGAAAATTCCGTAAGCATCCTGCTGGACTTTCTTTTCCTGCTCGGTGGCCGGGCTCGGGCCCGAGGCCAGACGCGCGATGTCTTCGGTCTTGAACACCTCGAGCATGCTGCGCGAGTCGCCGCTGGCCGCGAGCTCGCCCGTAGCCGGATCGATGCGCGCGGTACTGATGCCCGCCGGCATCTCGAATGGTTTTTCGGCGACGCCTTTGAGCGTCTCGCGCATGTAAGCGATCCACATCGGCAGCGCGGCCTGCGCACCGAACTCGCCGACGCCGTTGGCGTGGCCGAGCGAGGAGAAGTCGTCGAAACCGACCCACACGCTGGCGACGAGCCCATCGTTGTAACCGCTGAACCAGGCGTCGCGGTGATCGTTCGTCGAGCCGGTCTTGCCGGCCAGATCATTGCGCTTGAGCACCATCGCGTCATGGCCGGTGCCGCGACGCACGACGTCGTGCAACAGCGAACCGATCAGATAGGCGACACGCGCATCGAGTGCGCGCGGCGCGAGCCGCGGCACACCGGGATCGGCCGCCGCGGTCACCGGCACTGCTTGCGCACTCTTGATCGGCGACAGCGAAGTTTTGAGCGGCGCCGCGCCGGCATCATTCTTCGCCGCATCGGCCGCAGCCTGCAGGCGCGCATCTTCGAGCAGGCGCTGCGGGCAATGCCGGCAGGCGAGCACCGGGTTGGCCTTGTAGACTTCCTTGCCGTCGCGATCGACGATGCGCTGCACGAAATACGGATCAACGAGGAAGCCGCCGTTGGCGAATACGGCGTACGCGCGCGCCATCGTCAGCGGCGATACCGATGCGGTGCCGAGCGCCATCGAGAGGTTCTCGGGAATCTGGTCCGCAGTGAAGCCGAAGCGTGTCACATACTCGCGCGCATAACGCACGCCGATCGCATCGAGCAGGCGCACCGAGACGAGATTCTTCGACTGCACCATCGCTTCGCGCAAGCGCATCGGGCCTTCGAACTTGTCGTCGTCGTTCTTCGGCTCCCACACGCCGTTGGGTTTGGACGGATCGGGCAGGCTGATCGGCGCGTCGTTGACGATCGATGCGGGCGTGAAGCCCCGTTCAAACGCCGCGGAGTAGAAAAATGGCTTGAAGCTCGAACCGGGCTGGCGATTGGCCTGTACGGCGCGATTGAACTTGCTGCGCGCGTAGGAAAAGCCACCGACTTCGGCGCGGATTGCACCGTCTTCCGGATCCAGCGATATCAGCGCCGCCTGCACATTTGGGCTCTGCGACAGTTTCCACTTGCCCTCGGCATTTCGTGCGAGGCGCACGATATCGCCGGACTTGAGTACGTCGTCGACGCGCTTGGGTTCGCCGCCGCGATGGCTTTCATCCTTGTAGCGGCGCGCCCATTTCACCGCGTCCAGGTCCAGCGGCACGCTTTGGCCATCGTCCAGATATACGGTTGCTTCCTTGTCGGTGCTGTCCACGACGATGCCCGGAATCAGGCCGACCACCGGGTGATACGGTTCCAGTTTCTTGTCCAGTTCCGCCGGCAACGGATGCGCGCTCAACTCGACATGCGCTTCCGGGCCGCGGAAACCGTGGCGCTGGTCGTAGGCAATCAAATCGTCGCGCAATGCCTGGTTCGCCGCGTCCTGCGCGCGCGCATCGAGCGTGGTGTAAACGCTGTAACCGTCGGTCAAAGCCTCGTTGCCGAGCTTGTCGAGTGCGTCCTGGCGCACCATCTCGGCCACATACGGCGCTTCCACTTCGATTGGCGGCTCGTGCGCGTACGCGCGATCGGGCTCTTCGTTCGCCTGCTTGAACTGCTCGGCATTGATGAAATGATTGTCGAGCATGCGCTGCAACACGTAGCCGCGCCGTTCGCTGGCGCGTGCGCGATTGCTCAGCGGATTGCTGCTCGATGGAAACTTCGGCAGCGCGGCGAGCATGGCGCATTCGCCGAGGCTGAGCTGGTCGAGCGTCTTGCCGTAATAGAACTCGGCGGCGGCTGCCACGCCGTACGCGCGATTGCCGAGAAAAATCTTGTTGAGATACAGCTCGAGGATTTCATCCTTGCTCAGCGCATTCTCGATGCGCCGGGCGAGAAACAGTTCCGACAGCTTGCGCGTGTAACTCTTCTCGGAACTCAAGAAGAAGTTGCGCGCCACCTGCTGCGTGATCGTGCTCGCGCCCTGCGTTTTTTCACCGCCATGCGTGACCACGTGCCAGGCCGCGCGCACCAATCCTTGCCAGTCGAAACCTGGGTGCTCGTAGAAACGCGCGTCTTCGGCCGCGAGAAAAGCGTTCTTGAGCTGCGGCGGAACCTGATCGATCTTGATCGGAATACGCCGCGTCTCGCCGAACGTCGCCACGAGCTTGGCGTCGGCGGTGTAGACGCGTAGCGGCACCTGCAGACGCACATCCTTGAGCGATTCGACCGAAGGCAGACGCGGCGCAATCAACCAGTACGCGACACCAATGCCGATGGCCGCAAGCAAGGCCCCGCAGACGAATAAAATCAAGCCGTAACGAAGAAGACGTAGAAGGATTCTCATGCAGTGCGCGAATTGTGATCGCTGTCTCAAGCTCGAAAGCGCGATCTTGCGCTATTCATCGAGTTGGGGAGTATAGTGCTTGTCACTCATCAGCCGATAGAAAGGCTGCGCGGGAAATGGGGCGGCCTGGGGACAAAGGCCTGTCAAATCAAGGGATTTTAAGAACTACTTGCGTAACCGTTGATATTTGGTTAAGAATCGTATTTAATGTGGTTGCGCACATATCGCTCGTAAGAGCGCGTGGGAAGGGGAGTTTTGTGGGCCTACTCAGTGCAAAAATGCCGCCGCTGATCGGGGTCGATATCAGCTCAACTGCCGTGAAGCTGTTGCAGCTCTCCCAATCCGGCGGGCGCTATCGCGTCGAACATTATGCCGTCGAGCCGCTGCCTCCCAACGCGGTGGTCGAAAAGAACATCGTTGAAGTCGAAGCCGTTGGCGAAGCGATCAAGCGCGCACTGAATCGTTCGGGCGCGAAGACCAAAGCGGCTTGCGCCGCCGTTGCCGGCTCTGCAGTGATCACCAAGGTGATCCCGATGCCCGCGGATTTGTCCGAGGACGATCTCGAAGCGCAGATTCAGGGCGAAGCCAATCAATACATTCCCTATCCGATCGAGGAAGTGAGCCTCGATTTCGAAGTGGTCGGTCCGGTCAAGGACAATCCGGAGATGGTCAACGTGCTCTTGGCCGCATCGCGCACCGAGAACGTCGACCTGCGCGTCGCAGCGCTCGATCTCGGCGGCCTCGCCGCCAAGGTGATCGAAGTCGAAGCATTCGCGATGGAGAACGCGTTCAAGCTGATTTCCGATCAACTCGCCGTGCCGAAAGATGCGGTCGTGGCGATGGCCGACATCGGCGCGACGATGACCACGCTGATCGTGCTCAAGAACCAGCGCACGATCTATTCGCGCGAACAGGTGTTCGGCGGCAAGCAGCTCACCGATGAGGTGATGCGTCGTTACGGTCTTTCGTACGAGGAAGCCGGACTGGCCAAACGCCAGGGCGGTCTGCCGGAATCGTATGAGATCGAAGTGCTGGAGCCGTTCAAGGAAGCGATGGTGCAGCAGATCAGCCGTCTGTTGCAGTTCTTCTTTGCCGGCAGCGAATACAACAAGGTCGACCAGATCGTTTTGACCGGCGGTTGTGCGTCGATTTCCGGCGTTTCCGAGATGGTCGAACAGCAGCTCGGCGTGCCGTGCATCGTTGCCAATCCGCTGGCCAACATGTCGCTGTCGTCCCGCGTGCAGGCGCAAACGCTGGCGCAAGATGCCCCGGCGCTGATGATCGCCTGCGGCCTCGCGCTGAGGAGTTTCGACTGATGGCCAAGATCAATCTACTCCCCTGGCGCGCTCAGGTACGCAAACAGCGCGAACGCGAATTCTACATCATGCTCGGCGGCGCGGCCGTGGCTGCTCTGCTTGCCGTCATTCTGTGGGCGTTCTGGATGAACATGCGCATAGACAACCAGGACGAGCGCAACAATTACCTGACCAAGCAGAGCAAGGATCTGGACAGCAAGCTCGAAGAGATCAAGAAACTCGAGCAGACCAAATCCGCGCTGTTGACACGCAAGCAGATCATCGAGCAGTTGCAGGCCAATCGCTCGCAGATGGTGCATCTATTCGATGAATTGGTGAAAACGATTCCGGACGGCGCGCGCTTGAACACGCTCCGGCAGGGCGGCGACACGTTGACGCTGGAAGGTTTCGCCCAGTCCAATGCCAACGTCGCGAGCTACATGCGCAATCTCGACAATTCGCCGTGGCTGACTCATTCGGACTTGCAGAAGACCGAGGCGGCAAAGTCCAGTCAGAAACGCGACCGCTTCGCTTTCGGGCTTACGGTAAAGCTCACCGACCCGGACGCAAAGGCCAAAGCCAAGGCCGAAGCCGAGGCAAAGGCCAACGGCATTGCCCCGCCGCCTGCGCCGGCAGGCAAGGACGGCAAGCCCGCGGGGGCGGCTGCGAATCCTGCGCCTGCGCCGACGGTTGCGAATCCCGCGCCCGCGCCGGCCGAAGCACCGAAACCGGTTATTCCCGCCGTTGCGAAACCGGGGACCTGAGCCATGAAGCTTTCAGACTTCCGCAACCTCGATTTCTCCAACGTTGGTGCCTGGGCTCCGGGCGTGAAGTGGACGTTTTGCTTGCTGCTGTTCGCTGCAATCGTCGGGTTTGGTTACTGGTACAAGATCATGGACCAGGGCGATGATCTGGAGCGCAAGCAGAAACAAGAAATCTCTTTGAAAAAAGAATTCGCCGACAAGGCAGCCAAGGTCGCCAATCTGGAGCCGTTGAAAAAGCAGCTCGACGAAATGCAGGACATGCTGTCCGAGATGCTGCGACAGTTGCCGAACAAGACGGAGATGCCGGATCTGCTCGTCAACATTTCACAGGCAGCGCTGTCGGCTGGCCTGGAAACCCAGCTGTTCCAGCCCGGCGCGGAGACTGTCAAGGAAGGTTTCTACGCCGAAAAACCCATCGTGCTGCGCATGGTGGGCAACTACCACCAGTTCGGCACCTTCATCAGCAAAGTGGCGTCGTTGCCGCGCGTGGTGATTCTGACAATGCATGACGTGGCGCTTCGGCCCGTCGGCAACAAGGTCGGCGATCAGCTGATGCTCGAAGGCACCGTCAAGACATATCACACCATTGAGGACGCCGTTTCCGCGCCGGTCAAAAAGCCCGGCGCCCCGGCTGCCGCGCAGGGAGGGAAGTGAACATGCGCAACGTTCACATCCGGCTGTTTTCGCGTAGCGCACTTCTGGCAGCCACGCTGGCCCTGCTATGTGGTTGTGTAGGCGGCATGAGTGATTTGCAAGAATGGGTGGCGGCCGAGAAGAAAAAGCCGGGACCGCCGCTGGAACCGCTGCCGGTCCTCAAGACGTTCGAGACATTCGAATACAAGGACCAGGATCAGCGCGATCCGTTCGGGCCGAGCCTTGAAGAGCAACGCGAAGCTCAGGCGTCCGCGTCGGGCACGCGGCCGGATCAACATCCGAAAGAGCCATTGGAACAATATCCGCTCGACAGTTTGAAGATGGTCGGCACCATCGGCACTGGAGCCGGTATGGAAGCGTTGTTGAAAGATACGGACGGTGTTGTGCATCGCGTGCATGCGCGCAACTACGTCGGTCAGAACAACGGCAAAATCACGGCAGTGGCCGAGGATCACATCGATCTCGTGGAGCTGGTCCCGAACGGGAGCGGCGGTTGGATGGAGCGCCAGGCGACTATCGCGCTGGGCGAGAAATAGACGACCCATTGGGGGTATCTGAGATGATTACTACAGTTGCTGACTTCCAGGGACGTACGTCCGATTTCCGTCTCGGTGCTCGAGGTCACGGCGGCGTCGCAGCGCTGGTCGTATGGATCGCTGGCTTGTTCATGGCCACCAGCGCGATGGCGGAGAACATCCTGCAGGACATCAGTTTCGCTCCGCAGGCCGGCGACAAGGTGCAGATCACGCTGAAGTTCGCCGCACCGGTCAGCGATCCGCAAATATTCACCACCGAGAGCCCGGCGCGTATCGCGGTCGACATCCCGGATACGCGCAATGGCATGTCGCAGCGCCGCATCGATGTGAACACCGGCGCTACGCAGGCAGTCAGCGCAGTCGAAGCGGCTGGACGTACGCGCGTCGTCGTCGATCTGTTCCGCCCAGCTGCTTACGATGCCAAATCCGAAGGCAACAACTTCGTTCTTACCGTTGGCGCAGGGCGGCCCGGCGCAGGGGCTTCAGCGACAACGGCTGCGGTGGCTGCCACCGACCCGACCAAGGCGATTGCAACCTCGGGTATGGAAATATCCAATATCGATTTCCGCCGCGGCGCGCATGGCGAAGGGCGCATCATCGTCACGTTCAGTAGCCAAGGTGCGGGCGTGGATTTGCAGCGCGTTGGCGACAAGGTCAGTATCGATGTCTACAACGCGAAGTTGCCTCCGCAATTGGCGCAGCGGCTGGACGTGCTCGATTTCGCCACCCCGGTCAAGTTCATCGAAACCCACAGCAAGGGCGGTGGCGCTCACATCGATGTGACGGCGACGGCACCGTTCGAGCAACTGGCGTACCAGTCGGGCAACGAATACATCGTCGAAATTTCGCCGAAAAAGGAAGAAGCGAAACACGACCCGAACGCGCCACCCGAGTACAGCGGCAATCGTGTCACCTTCAATTTCCAGGACATTCCGACGCGTTCCGTGCTGCAGTTGATCGCGGATGTTTCCGATCTGAACATCGTCGTCTCCGACACCGTGGGCGGCAACGTCACGCTCAGATTGATCAATGTGCCGTGGGATCAGGCCCTCGACCTTGTGCTGCAGGCCAAGGGCCTGGACAAACGTCGTAACGGCAACGTCATCTGGATCGCTCCGCAGGCGGAAATTGCCACGCGTGAACAGGCATTGGCGGATGCCAGGGCCAAGCTTGCGGAGGTCAAGGAACTCGTTACCGTCTACATACCGATGAGCTATGGCAAGGCGCAGGACATCGTCGCTCTGATCGGAAAGGGATCGGCAGGCGCGGGCGGCGGCGGCGCAGCGGCAGCGAAAGGAGGTTTCCTGTCGCCACGCGGCAGCATAACAGCCGACGAACGCACCAATACGCTGCTCGTTATCGACACGGCGGAGCGCGTAGAACAGATTCGGGACCTCGTTGCCAAACTGGACAAACCCGTTCAACAGGTGCTGATCGAATCGCGGGTGGTCGTGGCCACGGACAACTTCGCCCGGGAGTTGGGCGCGAAGTTCGGCGTCAGTGGCGCCTATCAGACGAACAACACTGTCGTGTCGGCCTCTGGGTCGCAGGCCGTCGCTGACGCTATGACGAACGTTGCCTTCGCCAATCGTGTCGCCGGTACGGGTGGATTGGGCGGGGTTGGTGGCGCGGCATTGAATCTGCCCTCGAACCGTCTCAACGTCAATCTGCCTGCTGCCAGTCCTTCCGGCAGTTTTGGGTTGGCCATACTCGGCGCCGACTACCTGCTAGATCTTGAGCTTTCCGTATCGCAGTCGGAAGGACGCAGCGAGCTGATCTCCACACCGCGTGTGATTACGGCCAATCAGCAGGAAGCGGATATCAAGCAGGGCCAGGAAATCGGCTATGTGACGTTCCAAGGCGGCGCCGCCGCGGGCGCGACGGCCTCGGTCCAATTCAAGGAAGCGGTGCTCGAGCTCAAGGTTACACCGACGATCACGGCCGACAACCGCGTGTTCCTCACGCTCAATGTCAAGAAAGATTCGATCAATCAGCTGGTCGCCAATCCGGGCGGTGGTTTCGTGCCGCAGTTGGACAAACGCGAGATCAACACGGCGGTGCTTGTGGACAACGGCCAAACCGTGGTCCTCGGCGGTGTGTACGAGTTCGACAAATCGACCGACCTTAAAAAGGTACCGTTCCTCGGCGACGTGCCTGGCTTGGGCGCTCTGTTCCGCAACACCAAGAAGAGCGATCAGAAGGCGGAGCTGCTGATCTTTGTCACGCCGCGCATTCTCAACGAAACCCTGAAATAACCGACCTATACCTTTGATGGCAGCGGCGACGTTTGCCGGAGAGACGAGTAAATGAAATCGCGAGCCCGGAGAATCGATATGAAAGCCCTCTGCAATGTTTTTGTAGTTCTTCTCGCGAGCATTGGGCTGGCGAGTTGCGGCGGCGGAGGTGGTGGCAGCAACACCGCATTCGGCGGCTCACCGGCTTTCGACATTTCAATATCCGCCTCGCCGTCTTCGGTGACGACCAACTCGTTCACGACTCTGACCGTGAGCGTGAAAAATCCCGGCGGCAGTAACGCGCCGAACGGCACAGCGGTGACCGCGAGCCTGTCGCCGGCGACGCTCGGCTCGTTGTCAGGTAGTGGCGGCAGTGGCACTACCGCGACCAATTCGGTAACCGGCGGCCAGACCACGTTCCTGTTCAATGCGAGCAATCAGGCCGGCACAGCCCATATTGTGGTGACTGCCGCTTCGAGTAGCCAGGCGATCGACATTACCGTCGCAGCGGGCAACTCCCAGGATCCACGTTTGAAATTGACGGCGAGTGCAACCACGTTGCCGCTCAATCCTTTTGGCGGCGCTACCGGCGCATTCCCATATCCGGGTAACTACATCGGCTCCCCGTTCGTGGCAGAGGTTACCGTTACCTGGCGGCATTCCAACGGCTCGCTGGTGACCGGCACGCTTCCGGTCAACGTATCGATTGACCCGGTCGCGATTGCCGGTTTTTCGATGCTGGACGACCCGGCGACCGCGTGGCCAGATGTCACGAAACCGCAGGGCAATGAATTCCTGACGATACTCGGCAGTGGCCCCGTGAACGTCACCGGTGGCAACGGAGTGATTTTCGTCCATAGCTTCAACACTCCCGGTACCACGGAACTCACCGTAACGGCGATCGATCCGGACAACGGCCAGACGATTTCTTCGCAGATCCAATTCACTGTCGTCGGTGCCGCTTCGACGCTGCCGACCTCCGTCAGCGCCTTTGCCAATGGCGCGGCGTACATCGCAAGCTCAGGCGGTCCGCAAAGCACGACCGTGGAAGCAGTCGTCACCGATGGCAACGATGCGTTCGTGCCGGATCCGAGCGGGTTCAACAACGTCGAATTCGAAATTGTCGGACCTGCGGGAACCGATGCGCGTCTGACTGCAGGGTCCGAGACCGGTACCAAGATCGACACGGTGACCCATTCGGGCATCGCCGCCGTCACCTTCCTCGCCGGCGCGCAGCAGGGGCCGGTACAGATTCGCGTGACTGCCGATCGTGGCGATGGCAACGTCGACAACGGTATTCAGGATGCCGTCAGCGCGACCGCGACCGTAACAGTATCCGATGGCCGCCTTTTCAGCCTGACGCTGACGTCGCCGGGCTCCCAGGCGCCGTCGATCCTTGTCAATCGCGTGTCCGGCAACGTATCGCTGGCCAATGGCGCCAATACCATACCGCCGGATCCGGACGCGACCTACAGCTTCACGGTCAGCGCAATCGGAACCGATCGCCAAGGCAATCCGGTACTGCCGGGTACCCAGATCAAGTTCGGCTCGATCGACTCGCCCGTCGACGCGGCCGGCAACTATCAGATCAGCGGCAACGCCGGTGACCCGCAAGAAGGCGGCACATTGTTCACGGCAACCGACGGCCACTTCACCACCGCTGGCGGCGGCGCCGGTCCCGGCGATACGCTGCTCGTGTTCGGCAAGCTCGTCGACGGCAACGCGGATCTGGAAAGCGCAGACAAGATTGCGTCGATCCAGAGCGCGACGACGCTGCACGTACAGAATCCATTCAACTGGAACGACACCACCGGCAATGTCGTCAACTACGGTCCGGTGCTGCCGTACATCATCGGGCGTGCGCAAATCGGCAACATCACCTCGCCGTCGCTGACCAACGAGATCGGCGTCGCCACGACGACGCTGAACTATCCGGTCTCCGCACTCGGCCACGTGACCGCGATTTGGGCGCAGGGTGACGGCGTCAATACAGCCACACACCCGGGCAGCACGGACGTCGTGACCGACATCGCGCTGGCAGCATTCCCCGGCCTGGCTCCGGCCAAGATCATCATCAGCCCGAGCCCAATCCCAGGCAACATCTCGCTGCAGGTGAATGCCTGTATTTACGATGCGCTGGGCAGCCCGTTGTCGGGCGTGGTGTTCCAGTTCGCGTTCAACAATATGGGCGTGGGGTCGGGCAAGCTCGACGGCATTAGCGGCACCGGTACAGTGCCGCAAGCCACCGGTCCGGATGGCTGCGTTTCAACGACGGTCAGCACGATCGGCGTAACCGGTGGCACCGGTAGCGGCGGCAGCGGTACGCCGAACCTGAGCTTCACGGCAGGCACTGCCACTGCGTCGGCAGACATCGTGGCCGCCGGCAATCTCGTGCTCGAGGCGATCCCGTCCGCGTTTGCGGCGGGTGCTAGCGGCACCGTCAAGTTGGTCTTGCTCGACGGCAGCGGCAATCCGGTGCCGAACGTTCTGATCGTGGGCACCTGTACCGCAAGCGGCGGCACGGTAGCGCTGACCAAGCTGCCGGGCACGACCGATGCGAATGGCACGACCACCGCGACCATACTCGCCAATTTGAACGGGTTCGGATCAGCCGGTACCGGCACGTGCACGTTCACGACGAGCACGGGTTCGCCGACCGCAACGGTAACCTTGACTGGCGTCGACCAGTGCACGCTCAATACTTCGCCGCCACCGACTCAGTGCGGTTCGGGCAGCAGCACGAGTTCGCAGGTCTCAATCCAGGTGACGAACACCAAGGGCACCGTGAATACGATTTCCACGAACCCGAGCGCGTTCATCTGTACCATCAGCGCAAATCCGGTGAATCAGGTGTGCAGCGGCATGATTGCTCCGGGTGCTTACGCACTGACATTGGGCAGCGGCACGGCCACGTGGGGTGGCGCTTGCGCGGGCGGTTTCGTCACCGGCCCCAGTTCCGCCAGCACACTCAATTGCACATTGACGATTAATCCTTAGTCGTCCCTAGCCGTACATCCGGGGCCGCGGCAACGCGGCCCTTTTTTTTGGCTTCGGGCCTGATAGCATGCCGCTGTTGAAGGGGACGATGCATGGCTTCGGCTTACCGGATCGAACTTGTGCCCGGCGCGGTGTTGTTCCGCGAGGGCGATGCGCCGACCACGGCGTTTCTGATCGAATCCGGCAGCCTGCGCATCACCGCCGATCGCGACGGCGCGCCGATGCTGCTCAGCGATCTTCATGCCGGTGCGCTGGTCGGCGAGATGGCCGTGCTCGATGACTCTCCGCGCAGCGCCACGGCGACTGCGATTGGCGCGTGCACACTCACTCCGATCGACCGCACCCAGTTTGCCGAACGCCTGGAGGCCGCCGACCCGGTGGTGCGCGCGCTGCTGCTCAGCCAGCTGTCGCGTTATCGCACCGCGCTGGCGACGTTCACCGGGAACGACCCGGTCCCTGCGACCGAAGATGCCAGCAACGAATCGGCGCACGCCATCGACAAAATACGCCTCGAAAGCCAGCTGCGTAACGCGATGGAAAATCGCGAGCTCGAGATCCGCTTGCAGCCGATCCAGGACATCGCCAGCGGCAAGCTCGCCGGTTACGAGGCGCTCACGCGCTGGACGCACCCCGAGCGCGGCGTCGTTTCTCCCGTGGATTTCATCGCGCTTGCGGAGGAAACCTCGCTGATCGTGCCGGTCGGCGAATACGTGCTGAGCGAAGTCTGCGCGGCATTGCGCCGCTTGGCCGACGAGGCGCCGCAGGTCAAGCCGTTCATCGCCTTCAACGTCTCCGGCCGACAGGTCGAGGACGCCGATTTCGTTGCGCGCGTGCTCGCGCAACTGCGCACGCACGAGGTCGATCCTGCGCAGCTGAAGATCGAAATCACCGAAAGTCTCGTGCTCGATTATTCACAGATCGCGACGCTGATCGAGCGCGCGCACCAGGCCGGAATGAAAGTCTCGCTCGATGATTTCGGTACCGGCTATTCGAATCTTGGACATCTGCACAAGCTCGCCTTCGACACGATCAAGATCGACCAGGGCTTCATCCGCCAGCTCGATGACCCGCGCTGCCTGGCGATCGTGCGCGCGGTCGTCGGCATGGCCGCCTCGCTGAATTGCGATATCGTCGCCGAAGGCGTGGAAACGCAGAAACAATTCGATCAACTGCGTGAGCTCGGCGCGCAGTACGCGCAGGGCTGGCTCGTCGGCAAGCCGCAAAGCGTGGACGAAGCGCTCGCGGCGATAAAAGCCTGAGCCGGAAACCTTTGCGTTGCGGCGTGGTCACAATTGCGCGCGGATGCACGGTGTCCGTGCGATCATTGGTCATCAACAAAACAAAACTCGATGGACATGCCTGACGCCACAACCCGCAGCGGGCTCGCCGCTGCCTTCGCCGCACTGCGCGACGAGCTTTCGCGCTGCATCATCGGTCAGAGCGCGCTGGTGGAACGCCTGCTGATCGCACTGCTCGCCGATGGCCATCTGCTCGTCGAAGGCGCACCGGGCCTGGCCAAGACGACCGCGGTCAAGGAACTCGCCGCACGCATCGAAGGCGATTTCCATCGCATCCAGTTCACCCCCGACCTGCTGCCGGCCGATTTGACCGGCACCGAAATCTATCGCCCGCAACAGGGCAGTTTTGAATTTCAGCGTGGTCCGATCTTCCACAATTTGTTGCTCGCCGACGAAGTCAATCGCGCGCCGGCAAAAGTGCAGTCGGCGTTGCTCGAAGCGATGGGCGAGCGTCAGGTCACGGTCGGGCGCACGACGTACGCGCTGCCGCAACTGTTTCTGGTAATGGCGACGCAGAATCCGATCGAGCAGGAAGGCACTTACCCGCTGCCCGAAGCCCAGCTCGATCGCTTCCTCATGCACGTGCGCGTGGACTACCCGGATGGCGCGGCCGAAGCCGCGATCCTGCGCTTGGCACGCGAACGCGCACGCACCGCGCTGCACGAAGCCGTTGCGCCCGCGCGCGTGCTGAGTCAGGCGCAGATCTTCGCCGCGCGCGAAGAAGTGCTGACCCTGCACCTGGCGCCCGCGCTCGAAGAATACGTCGTGCAGCTGACGCTGGCCTCGCGTGCCGGCAAAGTGTACGGCGACGATATCGGTCGCTGGATCGCCTATGGCGCGAGCCCGCGCGGCACCATCGCGATCGATCGCTGCGCGCGCGCGCACGCTTGGCTCGGCGGACGCGATTTTGTCGCACCCGAAGACGTGCACGCCGTAGCGCACGACGTGCTGCGTCATCGCGTGCTGCTCTCCTACGAGGCCGAGGCCGAGGGCGTAACGCCGGACAAGGTGATCGACGCGCTGCTCGCGCGCGTGCCGTTGCCGTGATTTCCGGGTCCACGCGCGGCGTTCGCGTCGATCTGCGCGAACTGATCTCCATGCGCCTGCGCGCGCGCCGCTTCGCGCGTCCGCCCGCGCGCGTGGCCGGCAGTTTCGCCGCAACGCATGCCTCGCGTTTTCGCGGCCGCGGCGTCGATTATGTGGAGTCGCGCGCGTATCAGCCCGGCGATGACATCCGGCAGATGGATTGGCGCCTGACTGCGCGCAGCGGGCGTCCGCACACCAAGCTGTTTCAGGAGGAGCGCGAGCAGAGCGTGCTGCTGATCGTCGATTGCAATCCGAGCATGCATTTCGGCACGCGCGTGCGTTTCAAGTCGGTGCAGGCTGCACGCACCGCGGCGCTTGCCGCGTGGGCTGCGGTGCAGGGCGGCGATCGTATCGGCGCAGTCGGCTTCGGCCCTGGCCTTGCCGCTGAACTCAAACCGGGTGGCGGTCCGCGCGGTGCGCTGCATGTGCTGCGCGCGCTGGTCGAGTGGGACGCGACCGCTGTGGCGGGAGGACCGGTCGAACCGTTGTCGCGCGCACTGCAGCGCGCGCACCGGCTGGCGCGACCGGGCACGCGCGTGATCCTGCTGACCGATGGATTTTCCGCCGACGCCGCGGCGGAAGGGCCGTTGACGCTGCTTGCCGAACATTGCGACGTCGCCACCGTGCTGCTCAGCGACGCGCTCGAGGAAGCCGCACCGCCGCCGGCGCGCTATTCGCTGCGCAGCGATGCCGGCCGCGTGTTGCTGGATTTCGCCGCGGCGCGTACGCGCGCGCGCTGGCCGCAGTGGTTCGCCGAACGCCGCGCAGTGCTGACCGGCATGTTGCAACGGCGCGCATTGCGTTCGGTCGTGCTCGATACGCGCGCCGAGCCCGATACGGCGCTGGCGCGAGTGCTCGGGCTCGATTCGCGCTCGGTGCGGCGCGCATGAACGCGGCCGACGGCCCCGTACTGCGTGACATCCACCTGCCGCCGCCGCCGGGTTGGTGGCCGCCGGCGCCCGGTTGGTGGCTACTCGCCGCGATTTGTATACTTCTTGCTGTTTTTGCTTTCGTGCGTCTGCGCCGCGCACGCGCGCGCCGGCGCGAGCACGCCGCGGTGTTCGCCGAACTCGAGCGCTGCATCGATGCCGCGCGCCTCGATCCGGCCGCATTGGCCGCGGCGCTATCGCAGTTCCTGCGGCGGATTGCATTGCGCGACGCGCCTGCTGCGGCATCGTATGAGGGCGAACGGTGGCTCGAATACCTGGATGCACGCGCGCCGGCTGCAGACTTTCGCCACGGCGTCGGTCGCGTGCTGATTGAAGCGCCTTTCCGTCCGCGTTGCGATTACGACAGCGTCGCATTGATCGCATTGGTACGGCGCTGGACGCGTTCGACGCTTGCTGATGGAGCGCGTCGTGCTTGAGTGGGTGTGGCCGTGGATGGCCGTGCTGCTGCCGCTGCCGTGGTTGGTCGCGCGCGTGCTGCCGCCGGCACGCGCGGGCGACGAGGCGGCGCTGCGCCTGCCTTACGCGCTCAGCGGACTCGATAGCGAGAGCGGCTCCGCGCCCGTGCCACGCTGGCGCAAGTGGCTTGCGTTGTTGGCGTGGGCATTGTTGATCGCCGCTGCGGCACGTCCGCAATGGCTCGGCGAACCGCAGGCTTTGCCGCGCAGCGGGCGCGATTTGCTGCTTGCGGTCGACGCATCGGGCAGCATGAGCACGCAAGACATGGAAATCGGTGGCGAAGCGGTGAGCCGCTACAGCGCGGTCAAAACCATTGCCGGCGATTTCATCCAGCGCCGCGTCGGCGATCGCATTGGCCTGATCGTATTCGGCAGTCAGGCCTATCTGCTAACGCCGCTCACGTTCGATCGCGACACCGTGCTCAAGCAGCTCAAGGAGTCCAGCGTCGGCTTGCCGGGCCGCGAGACCGCGATCGGTGACGCGGTGGGCCTGGCTGTCAAGCGCCTGCGCGAGCGCCCACAAGGCGAACGCGTGCTGATCCTGCTCACCGACGGCGTGAACGATGCGGGCGAACTCGATCCGGACAAGTCGACGGAGCTTGCCGTTGCCGAGCATGTAAAGATTTATACGATCGGCATCGGCGCCGAGGCGATGCGCGTCGACGGCCTGTTCGGCAGCCATGTCGTCAACCCGTCCGCCGATCTGGACGCGCGCCTGCTCACGGCGATGGCGGACAAGACCGGCGGGCATTTTTACCGCGCGCGCAACACCGCGGAACTGGCGCAGATCTACGGCGAGATCGACAAGCTCGAGCCCGCGGCCGATGCGCAAGAGCAATATCGGCCGATCGATGAACTGTTCCACTGGCCGCTGGCCGCGTCGCTGCTGATCGCGTTGTTCGCGGCGATGCGCGCGATGTCCTTGCCGCGCGTGTTCGCGATGAGAGCGGAACCGTGAGCGGCGGGCTCGCTAATTTGCATTTCCTGCGCCCGTGGTGGTTGCTCGCGCTCGCCGCGCTGCCGCTGTTGTGGCTCGTGCTGGCACGCCGTGGCTCCGATGCCGGCGCGTGGCGCGGCGCCGTCGATGCGCACCTGCTCGAACATCTGCTCGCCGACGGCGGCGATGGTGCACGCGCGCAGACGCCGCGCTGGCTGGCGGCGCTGGCCTGGATCGTGGCTTGCGTTGCGCTGGCCGGACCGGCGTGGGAGCAATTGCCGCAGCCGCTGTTTCAGAATCGCGCCGCGCGCGTGTTTGCGCTGGAGCTCTCTTCGAGCATGGCGGCGCAGGACATCAAGCCGAGCCGCTACGAACGCGCCCGCTACAAACTTGCCGATCTGCTCAAGCGCAGCGGCGACCTGCAGACGGCGTTGATCGCCTACGCCGGCGACGCGTTCGTCGTCGCGCCGCTGACCGATGATGCGAACACGGTGGCGAATCTGGTCGATGCTCTGGATCCGTCGGTGATGCCGGCGCCCGGCAACGACACCGCGCGCGCGATCGAACTCGGCGTGAAATTGATCAAGCAGGCGGGGCTTGCCGGCGGCGACTTGCTGTTGCTCGCCGATTCGGCCAATGCCGATGCGCTGCCCGCCGCGCGCCGCGCGCGCGAGGCGGGCGTGCGCGTGTCCGTGCTCGGCATCGGCAGCGAACAGGGTGCGCCGGTCGCATTGCCGCAAGGTGGTTTTATGAAAAATGCAGCCGGCGACATCGTGCTGCCGAAACTCGATGTCGGCGCGCTGACCGAATTGGCGCAAGCCGGCGGCGGCCGGTACCTTGATTCCGCCAGCGACGTCGACGCGTTGCTCGGCGCTACAGTCGTACGCAGCGCGGAGCCGGCAAAGGGAACTGAAGTTGCGACTGCGCGCTTTCGCGACCGCGGTCCGTGGCTGCTGTTTGCGCTGCTGCCGTTGGTTGCGTTCGGTTTCCGTCGCGGCTGGATGATGCTGTTGCCATTGATGCTGATCGCACACAGCCCGCCGGTGTCGGCATTTTCTTGGCGCGACATGTGGCAGCGGCCGGATCAACAGGCGCGCGCGGAACTGGACGCCGGCCACGCCAAGCAAGCACAAACGCTCGCGCGCGATCCGGCATTGCGCGGCGCGGCGGCGTATCGCGCTGCGGATTTCGACGCGGCGGCACAGGATTTCGCGAGCCGTTCGGACGCTGAAGCGGCCTACAACCGCGGCAATGCACTGGCCAAACAAAAGCAGTACGAGCAGGCGATCGCCGCCTACGACCAAGCGCTGCGCATTGAGCCCGGCATGGAGGACGCGCAAACGAACAAGAAGGCCGTACAGGATTGGCTCAAGAAGCAACAGCAGAGTCAACAACAGAACCAACAGAACCAACAAGACAGCCAGAACCAGCAGAACCAGAATTCACAACAACAGCAGCAACAATCCGCTTCGTCCGGCGATCAGCAGAAGAACGATTCGCGGCAGGCGCAATCGAACGCGCAGGACAAGATGCAGGACCCAGCAAAGTCGCAGCAGCACGGTGACTCGAAAGATCAGTCCGGCGCGCAGCCCGAAAGCGAGAAATCCGCGCAGGCGCAGCAGGCCGAACAAAACTATCGCGAGAAGATGACCAAGGAATTGGCGCAGAGCCAAGCCAAGCCAGCCGAGCAGAAGCCGATCCGTCTCGGCGCCCGCGAGGGAGATGCAAAACAAGACGAACATGCTCAGGCGGTGGAGCAGTGGCTGCAGCGCGTGCCCGACGATCCGGGTGGCCTGTTGCGGCGAAAGTTCCAGCTCGAATATCAGCTGCGCCAGCACGGCGGCAGGGCGCGGGAGGATGGCCGGTGAAATCGCGTTTCGTATACTTTGTCGCGTTGTTATCATTTTGGTTTTGCGCCGGCGCGCATGCCGCGAGCGTGCGCGCCTGGCTCGACCGCAACAGCATGCAGCTCGGCGAGACGGTGACGCTCAACGTCGAAGTCAGTGGCGACACCGGCGCTGCGCCGCCGGACCTCGCCGCCCTGGCGCAGGACTTCGATCTGCTCGGCACGCAAAGTTCGACTTCGGTGAACATCATCAACGGCCAGAGCAGTTCCAAACTGCTATGGGCCGTCGGTTTGCAACCCAAGCACGAAGGTACGCTGACGATCCCGGCGCTTGCCGTCGCCGGGCAGCAAACCGCGCCGCTCACGCTCAGCGTGCAGCCGGCGGCTGCCACGGCCAGCAACGGTGGCGACGTTTACGTGGAAGCGACAGCCGAGCCGCGCGCCCCCTACGTGCAGGAGCAGGTGCGCCTGACCGTGAAACTGTACTACGCGGTGAATCTGCTCGATGGCAGTCTGGCCGACCCGCAAGCCGACGGCCTGACCGTACGCAAGCTCGGCCAGGATGCGAGCTACACGGCGAACGCCGGCGGGCGCATGTACCACGTGGTCGAACGCCATTACGCGTTGACGGCCGAGCGCAGCGGTGCGGTCACGTTGCCGCCGATCGCGTTCCGTGGTCACGCCGGGCAAGGCAATTCCATCGACATCTTCTTCAATCGCGGCCGCGAAATCGGCGCTCGCTCGCCGCCGATCGAGCTCAATGTGCGTCCACGCCCGGCGGCATCCGGCGACGACGCGTGGCTGCCCGCGCGTTCGCTGACGTTATCGGCGACCGGCATCGATGCGACCAGCACAGCGCGCGCCGGCGAACCGCTGACGCTGACGTTGCGCATGCAGGCGCAAGGCCTGGCATTCGAGCAGCTGCCGGAACTGAAACTGCCTGCGATCGAAGGCGTCGATATCTATCCGGACAAGTCCAGCACGCAAAATCGCAATGACGGCGAGTGGCTGTTCGGCGAACGCGAGAGAAAATTCGCGATCGTGCCCCGGCGGGGCGGCACGCTTACGTTGCCCACGATCAGCGTCGGATGGTGGGACACGGCGCACGACCGCGCCGAAACCGCAACGGTGCCGGCGCTCACGCTCGACGTGCAGCCGGCCACGGGCGCCGCGGCCAGCGTGCCGCAACCGGCGACGGCGCCAACGATCGCGAATGCGCCGAGCGTGGCACAACCGGCGACAACTGCTGCGTCCAATCCGACCGCGACGGACGAAAGCGCGCGTTTCTGGCGCACTCTGGCGTTGCTCGCGGCGCTGCTATGGATAGTGACGGTCGTCATCGGCGGTTGGCTGTTCGTCAGGCGCCGCGATCCGGCGCGGACCGCGGCCCCGGCGCTGGAAGTCGACGACGCGCCGCGCAAGACATTCAACGATGCGTGCCGGCGCAACGACTACGCGGCGGCAGGACGCTCGCTGCTGGCTTGGGGACGCCAGTCGAATCCGCTGCTGCGCAACCTGGGCGAATTGCGAGCGTGCATCCAGGATCCCGCCCAGCGTGCAGCCATCGATGCTCTCGAGCGCTGTCGCTACGGCACCGGTGCCGCTGCCGATTTGGGCAAATCCCTTGCGGAGGCATTTCGCGGTCGACTTTCATTCGAGACGGCGACTGAGCAGCACGGGGCCGGCGTTCTGCCAGCTTTGTATCCGTTCCGGACCTGATGCACCTGCGAGTGGAACCTGAACAGGCCACTCGAGATTGTCCCAATCCGAAAATAGCTGACGCAGTTGGTCACTGCGGCGTTGGCAATCGAAATGGATTGAAGTCGCGCCTCGCGACGAACCCCGGACCGGTCACATCCAGCAGGAGATCGACCTTGGGGGAATAGACCTATGGCGCAATCAAATCGTTGGTATCAAACTTGCTAGCCTGAGCAAATTCACACATTTTGTGTGACGCGGTTCGCATGTTGCGGGGAAATTCATGAAATCCAAGCGTTTTCGAACGCGGCGCTGGCTCGCGCGCAGCGTAGTCACGGCTGCCGCATTGATTTCCGTGGCCGGCATTCCTTGGTCCGACAGCGTCGCCCAGAGCGGGCCGGCGTACCGCGTGGATTTCCACGTGATACACGCGGGTGGCAGACGCTTGCACAACAGCTGTTTTGTCCTGAACGGTGCGGCCGGGCAGACCGCCCCTGGCTATTCCAGCGGCGGCTTTTATTCCGTGTTGGCCGGATTTTGGTCGGCCGCGCCGGTGGTCCAGCAGGATCAACTTTTTTTCGACGGTTTTGAGGGGTGCTGAGCATGAAACGCAATCAGATGTATGCATTGATCGCTTCGGCGTTGATGACTTTCGGCACCGCCGACGTAGCGGCTGCGGCAACGCCGCAGACCACAGCGTTCACATATCAAGGTCAGCTCAACGACCACGGCGCGTTGACGTCGAACGTCTACACAATGGCGTTCACCTTGTACGACTCGCCGACAGGCAACAACATCATTGCCGGCCCCATCACTCAGAGCGTACAGGTCGTCAACGGCCTGTTCACGACGGATCTGGACTTCGGCCTCGTATTCGGCAGCACGCAGTATTACTTGCAGATCGACGTCAACGGCACGGCGTTGAGTTCGCGCCAATTGGTGAACACCGTTCCGGTCGCGCAGTTTGCTCTGAACGGATCTGCCGGACCCAAAGGCGCCACCGGCGCAACAGGCCCGACCGGCCCAACGGGTCCAACTGGCTCGGCAGGCGCCACGGGTGTCGCTGGCGCAACGGGCGCGACTGGCGCCACAGGTGTCAGTGGAGCCACTGGCTCAACTGGCGCCACCGGAACGGCGGGAGCAACGGGCGCCACAGGCGCTGCTGGCGCTACCGGTGCCGCCGGTAGTACCGGTGCCACGGGCGCAGCAGGTGCCACCGGTCCGACCGGTGCAACCGGCCAGATCGGTGCAACCGGAGCGATCGGCCCGACCGGCGCGACCGGCAGTACTGGCGCGCAGGGCCTGACCGGTGCGACTGGCACAACCGGCGCCACTGGTGCAGTGGGAGCGACAGGATCAACCGGATCCACCGGCCCGATCGGTCCGGTGGGCAATACCGGAGCCACGGGCGCGACCGGCGCCGTCGGTGCTACGGGAGCCACCGGTGATATCGGAGCCACGGGCCCGATCGGCCCGATCGGTCCGATGGGCAATACCGGAGCGACCGGCGCCGTCGGTGCTACGGGCGACACCGGAGCCACGGGTGCGACGGGCAACATGGGCGCGACGATCCTTTCCGGGACCGGTGCTCCTTCCGACAGTCTGGGTAGCGATGGTGACTACTACTTCGACTCCGTGACGAACACGTTCTACGGACCCAAGGCCGGCGGTACGTGGCCGGGTTCGGGCGCGGAATTGACCGGTGCTACCGGTGCTACCGGCGCGCAGGGTCCGATCGGTCCGACCGGTGCAACCGGCCAGATCGGTGCAACCGGAGCGATCGGACCGACCGGCGCGACCGGCAGCACTGGCGCGCAGGGCCTGACTGGCACAACGGGCGCCACTGGTGCAGTGGGAGCGACAGGATCAACCGGATCCACCGGCCCGATCGGCCCGGTAGGCAATACCGGAGCCACGGGAGCGACCGGCGCAGTTGGCGCTACGGGAGCCACCGGTGATATCGGAGCCACGGGCCCGATCGGCCCGATCGGTCCGATGGGCAATACCGGAGCGACCGGCGCCGTCGGTGCTACGGGCGACACCGGAGCCACGGGTGCGACGGGCAACATGGGCGCGACGATCCTTTCCGGGA